>JACCEE011809572.1_pt1 | contig 26365 bp, 28 predicted proteins | sample 7449931 | NCBI WGS metagenome assembly JACCEE01 (sample SAMN15323457, study PRJNA562643) | freshwater metagenome | isolation source: river surface water | place: USA:Blue River Watershed | collected 2017-08-19 | reverse complement strand
GATACGCCGCAGCGACCTCGAAGCGTACCGCGCGATCAGGAATGAACATCTGGGCGACGCCAGGCCGGCGTCCATGCTGAGTTTTGTCAGCGGCCTGGCCACGCCGGGCATGCTGATTGAAATTGAAGTGGTCGCCGCCCGATAAAGCCGGCTCCCTTGTTTTACCGGATGCGCCGGGAGCGCCCTTGCAGCAGCTTCCGGTCCACGCCATGGCGTGCAGCCCATCGGCTGCCGGCCTCCTTTGACAAGGACAAGTCCGGCAGCCACGAAGGCTTAGTCCGGCTAAGCCTGCTGCTTACAAATCCTCGTTTTACGACCGGCACGCGGATGCCTACGATTTGCCTTTTTCAAATCGTTCATTCCTTTACCTGTCCGGAGGTTTCATGTCCCAGCATCACGCCGCGATTTATTGGCAGCGTTCTCCGCATCCTGCCGATGAGCGTACGTATTCGCGCAATCATGTGGCGGCCCTGAATGGCCAGCAGTCGGTGAATGTCTCTGCGTCGGTCGAATACAAGGGCGACCCCTTGTGCGCAGATCCGGAGCAGATGCTGGTCAGTGCCGTCGCCAGCTGCCACATGCTGACTTTCCTTGCGATCGCCGAATTCCAGGGGTATCGCGTCGAGCAGTATGCGGATGATGCGCTGGGCCACCTTGAAGCGGTCGACGGCGCAGGCATGTCGGTGACTCGCATTGACTTGCGGCCCAAGGTGACCTTTGGCGGGGACAAGCTTCCCGATGGCGGCGCGATCAGGCGCATCCACGCCGGCGCGCACAAAAACTGCTTTATCGCCAATTCGCTCAAGACCCGCGTCATCGTCACGCCGGACGAGGTCACGGCCTGAGCGGCACCTGCCCGGCGACGCGCAAGCCGGGAATCCGGCGCTGCCGCGATGCGGCCCGGTCGTCATCCGACGAATGCGTGGCATGAACCCGTTTTCTCTACGATAATTTTTATATCGATCTACTGAGTTGCTCATGAAATTTACCGAAACCTCCATCCGTTCCCGCCGCAGCTTCATCTTCGTGCCGGGCAATCGCCCCGACATGCTGCCCAAGGCGCTGGCGTGCGGCACCGACATCGTCTGCGTCGACCTCGAAGACGCAATTGCGCCGAAGGACAAGGCGCAGGCCCGCGAGCAGGCGTTCATGCACCTGCCGACCGCCGAAGGGCCTGCGCGGGTGGAGCGCATCATCCGGATGAATTGCCTGCGCACCACCGAGGGCATGATGGATGTGCAGGCCTTGCTGCAGGCGCCGGTGCCGGTTCCTGCGGTCATGCTGCCGAAAGTCAAAGGGCCGGAAGAGGTGCGCAACCTCAGCGACCTGCTGGACGAATACCAGCTGCCAACCCGGCTGCATGTGATCATCGAAACCAACGAGGCGCTTGAGGCCGCGGTCGAGATCGGCCGCTCCAGCCATCGCATCGAAGCGCTGTTCTTCGGCGGCGTGGACATGGCAGCGGACCTGCGCTGCAAGTCCAGCTGGATGGCGCTGCAATATGCGCGCTCGCGTGTCGTGCATGCGGCGGCCACGTCCGGGCTGGATGCGATCGATGTGCCTTACCTCGACCTCGAGGATCGCGAAGGCATGCTGCGCGAGGCCACGCTGTCGGCAGAGCTGGGCTTCACCGGCAAGGGCGCGATTCATCCGAAGCAGATCCCCGACATCAATGCCACGTTCACACCCGATGCCGCCAGCATCGAGCATGCGCGTCAGGTGATCGAAGCCTTCGGGCAATGCGACGGCGGACTGCTGGTCTTCAAGGGCAAGCTGATCGAAAAACCGGTGTTGCGCAGTTTCGCGCGCATGCTGGCCGTGTACGAAGCCGCCCGCGAACAGTGACCTGACGGGCCATGCCCAAGCCGATGTCCCCAACCGGAAATCAACGTCCGCCGGAAGCTCGCGCCGCGGCCGATGATGCGGCGTCGCCGGCCTGCTCGCCGCCGCAGGAAGACCTGCCCTGGCCTCTGCCGGCCGGCGCCAGGCGGCTGCCGCCGCTGATTGCGCTGTCCTATTTCGAGGCGGCGGCGCGCACGCAAAGCTTCGCCGCTGCGGCCAGGGAACTGCACGTCACGCCGGCCGCGATCAGCCATCAGATCAAGGCGCTGGAGGCGTTTCTTGGCGTCGAACTGTTCGTGCGCCACCATCGCCGGGTCAGCCTGACGCTGGCGGCCAGGACGGCGCTGCCCACCTTGCAGGAAGGCTTCAGCGCGCTAGCCGACGCCGCAGACCAGATCCGCGCGCACAGCGAGACACGCTGGGTCGTGACCGTATGCGCGGAGCCGCTGTTTGCGACCAAGTGGATCGTCCCGCGCCTGCATCGTTTCTATGCGCAATGCCCGGAGGCGGAAGTGCGGCTGCAGGCAAGCCTGAGCTCCGTCGATTCGGCGCGGGGCGGGCCGACCAGCCCCGCAACGTTCCGCCGCGCGGGCATTGACCTGGCGGTCCGCTTTGGTTACGGCGACTATGCAGGACTGGATGCGCAGCAGCTCTTCGAGGTATCCCTGGTCCCGGTGTGCGCGCCGGCGAACGGCAAGACGCTGCCCTTCTCGTCGCCTGCGGCTTTGCTGGAACAACGGCTGCTGAGCGACAGCTCGGCCTACCGTTCGCCTGAGCGCTTCGGATGGGCGCAGTGGTTCCAGCATGCGGGCGTATCGGCGCCGCCGGTGCTGCGCGAACAGCGTTTCGGCAACGGTCTGCTCGCGCTCGAAGCGGCCATCACGGGACAGGGGCTGTTGCTCGCTTGTCCGCCATTGATCGAAGCGGAATTGCAGGCCGGCAGCCTGATGAGGGCCTCCCGCGTGGAGATGCGCTGCCCCTTTTCGTATTTCGTGGTCTGCCAGCCGGCATCGCTGGAACGCCCCATCGTGCAGGCTTTCCGGCAATGGCTGTTTGATGAAGCGGCGGCATCGGCAGAAACCGCGGCGCAGCGGCCGCAGTCCGGTGCTTCCCGCTAGGGTGTGTCAGTGAATCGCGGCACACGCGATGGCGCAGTCGAGATGAATTGCGCCCGGAAGGTTTGGAGCCGTCGTGTCGTAGCGTGTGCCGATACCGCGCCACGGCTTCAGGCAAGCGAAGAAGCTCTCGCTCTGGTGGCGCAAGCGATACAGCGAGCGTTTTCAAGGACGCTGCGGATGTCCATCCCGACCTTCTGAGATGACTTCGGCCAGATAGCCGGCGCATTCCCATAATTTTCAGATGTCAGGCAAGAATTAACGTGCAGCAGAGCAACAACAAATTTAACCTACTTGCCAAAATAACCTATTAGGTTATACTTGAGCGCATGGAGAAACGCACCCCTCATTGCAAACTCAGCGTCGTCCAGTCCCTCGTCGAAGCAGGACAAGTACGAGCGACCAGTAGTGCGTTTACCGGCGCGCTCGAGCTAGGCATCAACGATCTGGCAGGCATGTGCGCGGTGATCATGACGCTCACCTCCGCCCACTTTTACAAGAGCATGACGACCCATGCTGACCATCGGATTTGGCAGGACGTTTACCACGGGAAGAGCACGCGCGGAGATGACGTCTACCTGAAGCTGACCGTCATCGACGATGTGTTGATTGTTTCATTCAAGGAGTTATAACCATGAAATGCCCGGTATGCGGCGCTGCCGAACTGATCCACGATACGCGCGACCTCCCTTACACCTACAAGGGCGAAGCAACAACAATCCCTGGCGTGACTGGCGACTTCTGCCCGGCTTGCGACGAGGTTATCCTCGACCGTGTTCACGGCGATCGATTTAGCGAACTGATCAGTGCATTCCAGCGCCAGGTGAATGCTGCAATCGTCGACCCTCGATTTATCGTCAGCGTTCGTAAAAAGCTGGATCTGAATCAGCAGGAAGCTGGCGAAATCTTCGGTGGAGGCGTCAACGCGTTTTCGCGCTATGAGAAAGGCAAGACCAAGCCTCCTCTCTCGCTGGTCAAATTGTTCAAATTGCTCGACCGGCATCCTGAGTTGCTTAACGAGGTGCGAGCCTCTTAAAAAAGGGCCGCGAATGCCCCCCGAAGTTGGACGGTCAGCCCCCACCGGAGCGTGTCAGTGAATCGCGACATCCACGCCATGGCAGACGAGAGGAATGGCGCCCAGGACGTTTGAATCCGTCTTGTCGTCGCGTGTGCCGATACCGCGCCACGGCTTCAGGCAAGCGAAGAAGTTCTCGCTCTGGTGGCGCAAGCGAGTATGGCGCTGATGGATATTTCGACAGTCGCCGAAGCTGTCGGGCAAGTCGCATCACGGAATGCCGTCGCCATAGCGACCATGACGTCCCGCTCCTGAATCGCCCTTGAGCGATTCAGGACGCCGCAAGTTCATTCACTGCCACACCCCGGCGTTCCGGCGCCGCCGACAAATGTCTGTGTCCCGGCCTGCACCGGGACGGTGTTTTAGCGGCGGTCCGCGCTCAAACCGTCATCCGCGTCCGACATACGGCATGTTCGTCGCCATGATGGTCATGAACAGGATGTTGCTCTCCAGCGGCAGGCTGGCCATCTGCGCGACCGCGTCGCCGACATGATTCACGTCCATGCGCGGTTCGACCTTCATCGAGCCGTCGGCCTGGATGATGCCGGCGGCCATGCGGTCAGTCATTTCGGTCGCAGCGTTGCCGATGTCGATCTGGCCGCACGCGATGTTGAATGCGCGGCCGTCGAGCGCGATCGACTTCGTCAGGCCCGAGATCGCATGCTTGGTCGCGGTGTACGGCGCCGACATCGGTCGCGGCGCATACGCCGAGATCGAGCCGTTGTTGATGATGCGGCCGCCCTGCGGGCTCTGCGCCTTCATCATCTTCATCGCCTGCTGCGCGCACAGGAAGGGGCCGGTCAGGTTGGTGTCGACCACAGCCTTCCACTGCGCATAGGTCAGCTCTTCCATCGGCACCGGCGGCGCGCCGGTGCCGGCATTGTTGAACAGCACGTCAAGGCGACCGAATTTCTGTTTGGTCGCCTCGAACAGCCGTTGCACGCTGTCCGGATCACCGACGTCGCAGGCCACCGCCAGCGCATTGCCATCATTGCCGCCGATATCCTTGATCGCCGCGGTCAGCTTGTCGATGCTGCGGCCGGTCAGCACCACCCGGAAGCCCGCGTTCAGCAACGCGCGCGCCGCCGCCTTGCCGATGCCGGTGCCGGCGCCGGTCACCAGCGCCACCTTGTTTGCCTGTTGCGTCATTCCCCTGCTCCTCCTGAATGGTTCAATGATGGTTCAGTGATTGTCGCGCGGCACGCCGTGCGTCGCGGCGACCTTCTGGAAATCGACCGCGAAATCAAGGCAGCCGCCGGTGTGCAGCTGGCCGACGTATTGCCGGTGGATCGCCTGCCACGGCGTCTGGTTGACCAGCTTCGGCGGTTGCCATGCCGCCTTGCGGCGCGCAAGCTCTTCGTCGCTGATCAGCATGTTGGCGGTGCGCTTGTTCAGGTCGAAGCGCACGCGGTCGCCGGTCTGCACGAAAGCCAGACCACCGCCGACAGCCGCCTCCGGCGACGCATTCAGCACCGACGGGCTGCCCGAGGTGCCGGACTGGCGGCCGTCGCCGACGCAGGGCAGCACGCTGATGCCCTGCCGCACCAGCGCATCCGGCGGCAGCATGTTCACCACTTCGGCCGCGCCCGGATAACCGACCGGACCGACGCCGCGGATGAACAGGATGGAATCGGCATCGATGCCGAGCGACGGATCATTGATGCGGTCGTGATAGTCCTCGGTGCCCTCGAACACGATCGCCTTGCCTTCGAAGGCGCCCGGGTCTTCCGGCCGTTCGAGGTAGCGCTTGCGGAAGTCCGGCGAGATCACCGAAGTCTTCATGATCGCCGCGTCGAACAGGTTGCCGGACAGGACGGCAAAACCGGATTCGGCCTGCAGCGGGTCGTCATAGGTGCGGATCACGCGGGTGTCGCCGGTCTTGGCGTCGGCGCAGTGCTCGCCGATCGTGCGGCCCGACACGGTCAGCGCATTCGCATGCAGCTTGCCAGCCTTCAGCAGTTCATGCAGCACCGCCGGCACGCCGCCGGCGCGATGGAATTCCTCGCCGAGGTATTCGCCGGCCGGCATGCAGTTCACCAGCAGCGGGATCTTGTAGCCGATGCGGTCCCAGTCGCTGATGTCGAGTTCGACGCCGATGTGGCGCGCAATCGCATTGATGTGCGGCGGGCAGTTGGTCGAGCCGCCGATCGCGGACGCCAGCACGATGGCGTTCTCGAACGCCTCGCGCGTCATGATCTGCGACGGGCGCAGGTCTTCGTGCACCATATCGACGATGCGGCGGCCGGTCTCGTAGGCCATCTGCGGGCGCTCGCGGTAAGGCGCGGGAATGGCTGCGCAGCCGGGCAGCGACATGCCGAGTCCTTCGGCGAGGCTGTTCATCGACAGCGCGGTGCCCATGCTGTTGCAATGGCCGACCGACGGCGCGGAGCTGGCGACCATTTTCAGGAACTCGTCGTAGTCGATGCGGCCGGCGGCCATTTCGGCGCGCGCATGCCAGACCACGGTGCCGGAACCGGCGCGTTCGCCCTTGAACCAGCCGTTGAGCATGGGTCCGCCGGAGAGCACGATGGCCGGCAGGTCGACCGTGGCCGCGCCCATCAGCATCGCCGGGGTGGTCTTGTCGCAGCCGGTGGTCAGCACCACGCCGTCAAGCGGATAGCCGTACAGCACTTCGACCAGCCCGAGGTAGGTCAGGTTGCGGTCGAGCGCGGCGGTGGGCCGCTTGGTGGTTTCCTGGATGGGATGAACCGGGAATTCGATCGGTATGCCGCCGGCGTCGCGAATGCCTTCCTTCACGCGCACCGCAAGCTCGAGGTGGTGGCGGTTGCACGGCGACAGGTCACTGCCGGTCTGCGCTATGCCGATGATGGGCTTGCCGCTGTCGCGCAATTCTTCGAGCGTCAGGCCGTAATTCATGCAGCGTTCCAGATAGAGCGCGGTCATGCCGGGATTGTCCTGATTGTCGAACCAGGCGCGCGAGCGCAGCCTGGGCTTGGTATTCGTCATCGCTGTCCCCTCCGGATGCCCTGTTCAGTCGGGCTCCGGGGCATTCTAGGACAGGCTCAGGCGGGGGACCTTTTAGATTCGTGAAGGGAGGTGCTAGTGGGGGGGGACGTCTTCCCAGAGCAAGCAGGGATCCATCACCGCACTGCCACGAACGAAGTTGAGCGCAGAACGGCGCCAAATCCGGACGCCAGCCGGAATCCAGCGCCTTCATGCCGGCAAAAATCAGCGCGTATTCTTCCGCACAAACGCATCAATCCGACCCACGCCTTCGCGGATCGCCTCGTCCGACGCCGCATACGTCAGGCGGATATGCTGGCCTTCGCCTTCGGCACGCGGGCCGAAGTGGATGTCGGCCAGCACCGCGACGCCTGCCTCGTTCAGCAGGCGCTTGCGGAATTCCTCCGAATCCTTGCAGCCGGTCAGCTCACAGGCCTCGGTCACGTTCGGCCACGCGTAGAACGCGCCGCCCGGCGATTTGCAGCTCACGCCCGGCACCGCGTTCAGCAGGCTGACGACGAGGTCGCGGCGCTGGTGGAAGATCTCGCGCATCTTGTCGGCATCAGCCTGCGGACCCGTCAGCGCCTCGACGCCGGCCCATTGCGTGATCTGCGATGCGCACGATTCGGTGTTGGTGATCCAGGTGGTGAAGTAAGGCGCCAGCTTGCGGTTGGCCACATAGCCCAGGCGCCAGCCCGTCATCGCATAGGTCTTCGACACGCCGTCGGAGATGATGGTGCGCTCCAGCATGCCCGGCTCGGACGCGATCGAGTTGAACTCGCCGTCATAGATCAGGCGGCCGTAGATCTCGTCCGCATATACCCACACCTGCGGATGCTTGCGCAGGATCGCGGCGATCGCCTCGATGTCCTTCTTCGGGATGATGCCGCCGGTCGGGTTCTGCGGCGAGTTCAGGATCAGCAGCTTCGTCTTCGGCGTGATCTTCGCTTCCAGCTCGGCCGGGTCCAGGCTGAAGTTGCGCGCCTCGCGCAGGAAGATCGGCACGCCGACCGCGCCGTTGGCCTTGATCTGCGATTCATAGATCGGGAAGCCCGGCACCGGATAGATCACTTCGTCGCCCGCGCCGTAGTCGGTGACGGACAGGATGGTGTAGCCAATGAAGGGCTTCGCGCCGGCCGCGACCACCACGTCGTCCGGCGTCACGTCGACGCCGCGCGTGCGCGAGAGCTCCTGCGCGACTGCCTGGCGCAGCTCGGCAATGCCGGCCGACGGCGTGTAGCCGTGCTTGCCCTCGCGGATGGCCTTGACCGCCGCATCCTGCACGTTCATCGGGGTATGGAAGTCCGGCTGGCCGATGCAGAAGGACACCACGTCGCGCCCTTCGCGGATCAGCTTGTTGACTTCTGCAAGGACGATGAACGCGTTCTCGGTTCCGAGGCTCTGCGCGCGCTGACTGACAATCGACATCATGTCTCCGTGTATTTTCATTGATGGGAAGGTCGACCCGGGCGCCGTGCTGGTTCGAATGATGCCCGGGACGCGGGCGGCCGCTTCGCAGCGCCGCCGTCGACCGCCGAATGATAGCAAAGCGGGCGCGCGCCAATGCCGCCGCCGGCAGAGATTGGCATTTTCGGTTACAAAGCAAGCCTTTGATGCATCCAACGGAGTGAACACCATGCGACTGTCCCTTTCCATCCCCGCGCTGTCTGCCGCCCTCGTCGCCGCGCTCGCGCTGTCCCTGCCGGCATCGGCCACGAACATTGACAACCAGCTCGACGAGGCCGTCACGGGCAAGCACCGCAGCGACGCCAGCCGCGCGCGCGACAAGTACCGGCATCCGAAGGAAACGCTGCTGTTCTTCGGGCTGCGTGGCGACATGAACGTGGTCGAGATCTCGCCGGCGGCCGGCTGGTACACCGAGATCATCGCGCCGGTGCTGAAGGAGCGCGGGCACTACACCGCGTCGGTGCCGAAGCTCGAGGCCGGCATGCCGGAGGCCATGCGTCAGCGCGACGCCGCCTTCCGCGACAAGCTCGCGTCGAACCGCGCGCTGTACGGCGACGCGAAAATCACCACCTTCGATGCCGCTGCGCCAAACTTTGCGCCGGCCGGCAGCGCCGACCTCGTCGTCACCTTCCGCAACGTGCACAACTGGGCCAAGGCCGGCAACGCGGATGCGATGTTCAAGGGCTTCTTCGCGGCGCTGAAGAAAGGCGGCGTGCTGGGCGTGGTCGAGCACCGCGCGAAGCCGGGCACCGAGCTCAAGCGGCAGGTCGACACCGGCTACATGACCGAGGACTACGTGATCGAGGCGGCAGAGCGCGCCGGCTTCCGCTTTGAGGCGTCGGTGGAGATCAACAGCAACCGGCTGGATACCAAGGATCATCCGGGCGGCGTCTGGAACCTGCCGCCGACGCTGCGCGGCATCAGCGATGCGGACCGCGCGAAGTATCTGGAAATCGGGGAGTCGGACCGGATGACGCTGCGGTTTGTGAAGCCTTGAGCGACCCCGGATAAAAGCGACCGGGCTCCATAGCCGCGAGGCCCGTTGCGCCGTTCCGAAGACACACGGCGCCGGACCCAAGCCTGCGCCGCGTTGACGCTATCGAGGAACGACCGCCCCAGCGCAAGCCGGCGCCCATGGTTACATCCGTCGGAATGGCGCCATGGGTTCGGCGACGATGGATCCCGGCCTGCGCCGGGATGACGATTTACAGGGTGCCGGCCCCGTAAACACCGTCTCAATGCAAACAGGGAACGGCGACCCGCGATGTTCCATCCTGCCCTCGCTATAATCCGCCGCTCCGCCCACCGAAAGTCCCCGCCATGCTGCACGCCCTCGCCGCCCTGCTGCTGTTCCAGCTGCTCGGCGAACTGATTGTCCGCTGGACCGCCCTGCCGCTGCCGGGCGCGCTGGCCGGCATGGCCTTGCTGCTCGCCGCGCTCGTCCTCAAGGGCCGTGTGCCTGAAGCGCTGGAGCGCACCACCGGCCGGCTGTTCAGCCACATGATGCTGATGTTCATACCGCTGGTCGCCGGCGTCGTCGTGCACTACGAGCGCGTGTCGGCCGAGTGGCTGCCCTTCGTGGTCGCCTGCGTCGCCGGCGCGGCGATGACCATCGCCGCCACCGCCCTGACGCTGCAGTGGCTGATGCGCCGCGCCGCGCGAAAGGCCGGCTGATGGACTTCATCCGCGACACCCTGCTGGCCGGACTGGCCGATACGCCGCTGCTGTGGTCGGCGCTGACGCTGCTGGTCTACCTTGCCGCGCTTGCGCTGTACCAGCGCAGCGGCCGCAATCCGCTGCTGCTGCCGGTGGCGACCGGCGTCACGGTCGTGATCCTGCTGCTCAGGCTCACTGGCACGCCGTACGCCGCCTATCACGACGGCACGCGGCTGTTCCATTTCTTTGTCGGCCCCGTGATCGTCGCGCTCGCCGTGCCGCTGTACTACCAGCTGGCCCGGCTGCGGGCGCACTGGTTCCCGCTGTGCGTCGCCACCCTGGTCGGCTCGACGGTCGGCATCCTGTCCGGCGTGCTGATCGCCTGGGCGCTCGGCGGCTCCGAGTTGACGATGATCTCGATCGCCGGCAAGTCGGCGACGATGCCGATCGCCATGGCGCTCACCGACAAGTTGCACGGGCTGGTCGCCATCGCCGCCGTGTCGGTCTTCCTCGCCGGCTTCGGCGGCATCGTTCTGGCCCGCCCGCTGCTGAACCTGCTGCGCGTGCAGGATCCGGCGGTGCGCGGCTTCTCGCTCGGCCTGACCGCGCATGCGCTCGGCACCGCCCGCGCGCTGCAGCACAACGAAACCGCCGGCGCGTTCGCCGCGCTCGGCATGGCATTGAACGGCGTGCTCACGCCGCTGCTGGTGCCGCTGCTGCTGTGGGCGACGCACTGGCTCGGCATCCTCGGCTGAGCCGGAACCGACGTTTCAGCTGATTTCCGGCGGACGCGGCGCAGGATGCCGCGATTCATGCGCACGCGCGGCACGCAGCACCAGCGCATCCCCGAACATCGGACCGACGAACTGCAGCCCGATCGGCAGGCCGTCGGTCGTCAGCCCGCAGGGCACCGTGATCGCCGGCTGCTGCGTCAGGTTGAACGGATAGCTGAACGGCGTCCAGCCCAGCATCGCCGTCGCATCCATCTTCTGCTGCCCGGCCGCGCGCGCGTCAAATGCCGGTATCGCCACCGTCGGCGTGACCAGCAAGTCATAACGCTGCATGAACTGCCGCATCAGGGAGCCCAGCGCGCCGCGGCGCAGGTTCAGCTGGTGCAGCGCGCTGGCGTCGAGCCGCCCGCCGAGCTCTGCCTCGGCCACGAAGTCCGGATCAGCCAGCGCCTGCTGCGCCGGCGTCATCGTGCGCCACAGCTGGTGCGCGACCGCAAACCACAGGCCGGTGGAAATGTCGATCGGATCATCAAAGCCGGGGTCAACCTGCTCGACCAGCGCGCCCTGCGCCTGCAGCCCGCGCACCGCCGCCTCGACCGCTTGCGCCACTTCGGCATCGACCTTCGCATAGCCGAGCGTGGGCGAATAGGCGATGCGCAGCCCGCGAATGCCATCGTTCAGCCCGACCGTGTAATCCGCGTTGTCGAATGGCAGCGCCGTCCAGTCACGCGCATCCGGTTGCTTCATCACGTTCAGCATCAGCGCGCAGTCGGGCACGCTCATCGTGTGCGGCCCGAGATGCGCGACGGTGCCGAACGGCGATAACGGATACGCGGGCACGCGGCCGAAGCTGGGCTTCATGCCGACGTTGCCGCAGAAAGCGGCCGGGATGCGCACGCTGCCGGCGCCGTCGGTGCCGACCGCCAGCGGACCGAGACCGGCCGCCACCGCCGCGGCCGCGCCGCCGGACGAGCCGCCGGTCGTGCGTGAAAGCTTCCACGGATTGCGCGTGATGCCGTGCAGCGGCGAATTCGTCTCGGCCTTGCAGCCGAACTCGGGCGTGGTGGTCTTGCCGAGCAGGACCGCGCCGGCCTCGCGCAAGCGCGCCGTCACCGGCGCATCGACGTCCCAGGCCTGCCCGGGATCGACGGTGCGGCTGCCGCGCAGCGTCGGCCAGCCGCGCGTCAGGATCAGGTCCTTGATCGACGCCGGCACGCCTTCCAGCGCGCCGACCGGCGTGCCGTCCTTGCGATGCCGCTGCCAGCGCGCCTCGCTCGCGCGCGCCGAGGCCAGCGCGGTGTCCGCGTCCACCACGCAGTAGGCGTTCAGCACCGGGTTCAGCCGCGCGATGCGCTCCAGCACGGCCTGTGCGGCGTCAACGGGTGACAGCTGTCCGCTGCGGTACAGCGCCAGCAGCTCGGTGGCAGTCAGGGCGTGGAGGGATTCCATGGGCATCGTCGTTCCGTGGTGTCGCGCAGCCGCGCAATGCCGACGAGTGTATGCGGGCACGGCCGCATGCATCAAGTGATGCTGCGCGCACCACTCCGGGCTTCATCGCGAAAGCCTGACCCCGGGCCGGCTCGCAGGTACAATCGCCGCTGCCGGCCTCGCCGGCCTTTCAACGATCCGGCAAAAAACAAGAACAGAGAACGCAGATGCGAACAATGAGAATCAAGACGACAGCCCTCCTCCTGACCGCAGCGACCCTGGCCGGCTGCGGCGGCGTTTACCAGATCTCGCGCTATCCGGGCTTCGAGGGCACGCGCGCCGACTTCCGGCGCGACGAGCTGCTCTGCAACCAGCGCAACTTCTTCGTGTTCTCCGGCTCGGCCGACGCGTCGCAGACGATCTACATGACCAAGCAATTCATGACCTGCATGACGGAAAAAGGCTGGAAGTACTCGCTGAAGGAACGCAAGTTCTCGCTGATGAAGCAGGCGGGCGCGTAAGCCGGACGCAGGTCAGCCGCGCAGCGCGGGATCCGCGCTGCCTGCGGCCTGACGAGACAGGCGCTCAGCCCACGCCGAGATAGATCCGCCGTATCCGGTCGTCCTGCCCCAGTTCGGCCGCGCTGCCCTGCTGCGCGACATGGCCGTGTTCGAGCACGTACGCGCGGTCGGCAATGTGCAGCGCCGACTGCGCATCCTGCTCGGCCATCAGGATCGCGACGCCGCCGTCGCAAATCTTGCGGATCGCGTCAAAGATCTCCAGCTTCAGCCGGTGCGCGATGCCGACCGAGGGCTCGTCGAGCAGCAGCAGCTTCGGCGCGCCCATCAGCGCGCGGCCGATCGCGACCATCTGCTGCTGGCCGCCGGACAGCGTGCCGACCAGCTGCTGCGCGCGCTCTTTCAGGATCGGGAACAGCGCGAACACCCGCTCGAAATCCGCCGCCACCGCCGCCTTGTCGCGCCGCAGGTAGGCGCCCAGCTGCAGGTTTTTCAGCACCGTCAGCTCCGGGAACAGCCGCCGGCCTTCCGGGCAATGGCAGATGCCCAGGCCCACCGCCTGCTCGGTCGAGTAGCGATGCAGCGACTGTCCTTCGAATTCCAGCGTGCCCTGCGACGGCAGCGCGCGCGAGATCACTTTCAGCAGCGTCGACTTGCCGGCGCCGTTCGGTCCCAGCACCGTCACCAGCTCGCCCTGCGCGATCTGCAGGCTGATGTTTTCCAGAGCGATCGCCTTGCCGTAGGCGGCGGTCAGCCCGCGCATCTCGAGCATCATGCGCCCTCCTCTGCCGCCTGCCGGCCGATGTAAGCCTCGATCACGCGCGGATGGCTGACGATCTCCTGCGGCGTGCCCTGCGCGATCACCTCGCCGAAATCCAGCGCGACCACGCGCGACACCAGTTGCATGAACTCGCGCAGCTTGTGCTCGATCAGCAGGATGGTCAGTCCGCTGTCGCGATGCAGCTGGCGGATCAGCGCGGCGATCGCCTCGATCTCCGCGCTGCCGAGGCCGGCAAAGGGTTCGTCGAGCAGCAGCAGCTGCGGGTCAGTTGCCAGCGCCCGGGCGATCTCGAGCCGGCGCAGGTCGCCGTAGGACAGCAACTCGGACGGCGTGTCGGCCTTCGCCGCCAGGCCGACCTGCTCCAGCAGGCGCAGCGCGCGCGCCCCGAGATCAGCGTCATGCACGCGCGGGCCGAGGCTGCCGACCAGCACATTCTCGATCACCGACAGGCCGACGAAGGGCCGGCACAGCTGAAAGGTGCGCGCCATGCCGAGATTGACGATCTTGTGCGGCTTCATGCCGCGCAGCGAATGGTCGCTGAAGATCACCGCGCCCTCGTCAGGCGCGATGAAGCCGGTCAGCAGGTTGAACAGGGTCGTCTTGCCGGCGCCGTTCGGCCCGAGCACGCCGACGATCTCGCCGCGCGCGACGTCGAGCGTCACGTTCTTCACCGCATGCAGGCCGCCGAAACGCTTGTTCAGGCCCTGCACCCGCAGCAGCACGTCTCCTCGCCGGATTTCGCTCATCGGCGGCCTCCGTTGAGTGCGCGGCGCATGCGCGCCCATGCCGGCGCGATGATGCCGTTCGGCAGGAAGAACAGGATGAAGATCAGCAGCAGGCTGTAGATCATCAGCCGCCATTCGCCGAAATTGCGCAAGCCCTCGGTCATCAGGGTCAGCAACAGCGCGCCGCCGACCGGTCCGTACACGGTGCCGATGCCGCCGACATAGACCATCGTGATCACCGTGATCGACGTGACCACCGCGAACAGTTGCGGGCTGACCTGCAGCTGGTAATGCGCATACAGCGCGCCGCCGAGGCCGGCAAAGGCCGCGCTGATCACCAGCGAGACGATCTTGTAGGTCGTGATCGGCAGGCCGGCCGCCAGGCAGGTCGCCTCGTCTCCCTTGATCGCGCGCAGGATCAGCCCCCAGCGCGAGCGCGCCAGCCAGGCCAGCAGCGCCGTGGTCACGCCGAGCAGCGCGAGCACGAACCAGTAGTAGTGCAGCGGGTCGCGGATCAAAGGCGCGATGTCCTGCAACCCCTCCTCGCCGCCGCTGTATTCCCAGAAGATCAGCATCAGCCGCTGCATGATGACCGCGGCCGACAGCATCGCCAGCGCGAAGTACGGCCCGCGCAGGCGCAGCGTCGGGAAGCCGAGCAGCAGCCCGAAGGCCATCGCCGCCAGCATGCCGGCCGGCAGGCTCCACCACGGCCCCAGTCCCATCTGCACGTTCAGGAAGCCGGCCGCATACGCGCCCACGCCAATGAACAGCGAATGGCCGAAATTCTCGCGGCCGGTCAGGCCGGACATGAAGTCCCAGCTGACGGCCCAGATGCCGTAGATGGCCGCGACGGTCAGCACGCCGATCAGGTAATGGCCGGGAAACACCAGCGGCAGTGCCGCCAGCAACGCCAGCATGGCGACGCCGGTGACGCCGCTGGCCTTGTCGAGTCTCCGGAAGCCCGCCATCAGAAGGCCGCCCTTCTGCCGAACAGGCCCGCCGGCCGGAACACCAGCGTCAGCAGCGTTGCCAGCACCGACACGATTTCGGTCCAGCTGGTGGAAATCTCGTAGGCGACGATGGTTTCGGCATAGCCAAGCATGAAGGCCGCGAGGATGCTGCCGGGGATGGAGCCGAGCCCGCCGACCACCACGATCGCGAACGCCTTCACAATCGGCAGCAGGTGCATCGACGGCTGCACCGACAGGAAGGGTCCGGCGAGGATGCCGGCCAGCGCCGCCAGCGCCGCCGAGATCGCCATCACCAGCGAAAAGATGCGGTCGCTCGGTATGCCCATGTATTTCGCGGCCTGCGCATCCTGCGAGATCGCGAGGATCGCGCTGCCGAGCCGGGTGCGCTGGATGAACAGGTAGAGCGCGCCGATCGCGGCGGCGGCCACGGCCAGCGTCAGCAGCCGCTGTCCGGCGACGTCGACGCCGCCGATGCTCACTTTCGCATCGACGAAGGCCGGCACGTTGCGGTATTCCGAGCCGAACGTGAGGAACAGCGCCTGCTCGACCACCAGCGAGATCGCCAGCGTGATCATCAGCACCCCGAGCTGCGAATGGCGCAGCGGCCGGATCAGCACCTTTTCGACGACCACGCCGAACAGCGCGACGGCAGCGATCGCCAGCAGCGCGGCCAGCCACAGCGGCAGGCCGGCGATCGCGGTCAGCACATAGGCGCCGTACGCGCCCAGCGCATAGAACGAGCCGTGCGCGAGATTCAGCACGCGCGCCACGCCGAAGATCAGCGTGAAGCCCACCGCGAGCATCGCGTAGATGGCGCTGGTGACCGCGCCGTAGATCAGGATCTCCACGCGCGGCTTACTTCTTCATCCACGGCGGCAGCATGAAACTCCCGGTGCGCAGCTCCTTCGGATAGAGCACGACGCGCTCGCCCTTGGCCTGCCACTGCACGAAGATCAGGTTGTTCTTGCCTTTGCCGACTTCGACGTCATGGCTGGCGTCGAAGGTGATCTCGCCGGCCACGCCCTCGTGCTTCGTCTTCTCCAGCTCCCTGATGATCTTCTCGGTGTCCATGCTGCCGGCGCGGCGCACCGCGTCCGCGTACAGCAGCACCGCGTCGTACGCATAGATCGCGGTGTAGACCGGGTAGTTCGGCGAGCTCTTCTTGAAATTATCGAAGAAGGGCACGGTCTTTTTGGTGATCGGCGCGCGCACCGCGAAGTTCACCGCGACCTCGGAGATGCATTTGCCGCCGATGCGATTGAAGAAATCGCCGTCCTGGCTCTTCACGTCGATGCCGCCGTAGGGAATCGGCACCTGCGCGTCATGCCACTGCTTGGCCAGCACGTCGCTGGAGCCGTGCGACAGCGCGACGACCATGTACTGCGCGCCGCTGGCCTTGACCTTCGCCAGCAGCGGCGAGAAGTCGGAGGTCTGCGTGTCGAACAGCTCGGTCATGCGGATGTCGGCGCCGGCCTCGGTCGCGCCCTTTTTCAGCACCGGTATCAGGTCCTGCACCCATTTCGCGTTCTCGCCGACGATCGCGATCTTCTTGTAGCCGAGCTCGCCCATCACGAAGCCGGAGATGTAGTCGACCAGCGCGCGCGCCTGATGGATCGCATTGATCGGACCGACGCGGAAGATGTACTTGTAGTTCTCGTAGTCGTTCTTCACCTTGGCGGTGATGCTCGGCGACGCGGCGCCGACGCCGAGGTAGATGGTCCTGGCCGCAGCGATGTGCGGCAGCTGCGCGAGCGTGACGCCGCTGGTGTAGCCGCCGATCAGCACGTCGGCCTTTTCGTCGGCGACCAGCTTCTTGATTGCGCTGATGCCGGTCTCGGGGTTCTCGGTCTCGTCGGCGCTGACGAACTCGAGCTTGCGGCCGAGCACGCCGCCCTGCCGGTTGACCTCGTCAACCGCCATCTTCACCGCGGTCAGCGTATCGCGCCCGACCTGCAGCTGCACCGAGGTCGGCACGCCGATGCGGATCGGCTTGCCCTTGTCCTGCGCGACACCGGGCAGCGGCGCCAGCCAAGCGATGGAAGATGCCAGCAGCGCCAGTGCGCGGCGCCGTGAGCGTGAATGGGAAACACCCGACCAACCTGCGACAACGCCTGCCATGCGACCTCCCCCTTGTCAGGATGTGCCGGCGCGCGCGGGCGGCCGGCTTTGTCATATGTGCGTGCTGCGTGCTGCTGTTACCTGTGTTCCTGCGACTGCGATCCCACGCTGCCGGCCGGCCGCGGCATGCCGATATCCGCAAGCCGCATCCGGTGCGGCGCCGGCGCGTTACAGCGGGAAAAACCCGACCGGACGCACCAGCTTGTTGTGCTGCACCTCGAGCGCGCCGAGCGCGGCGCTTTTTTCGATATAGCTCAGCCATTCCGGGTCGGCCCACATCGCGGCGCGGCGGCGCTCGCGGTCGGCCGCATCCTCGTAGCGCCAGATGTGCGTGTATTCGTTCGGATTGCCCGTCTCGGTGACCGCAAACAGCAGCGGCAGGCCAAGGTGGCGCACCTGCGGTTCGCGGCCGCACTTTTCGTACAGCGCGAGATGGGCCTTGATCGTGCCGGGCCGGCAAACATAGGTGCGTATGTCGAGCAGCATCCGGGCCTCCCGTCAGATCGTCATGCCGCCGTCGATCGAATAGACATTGCCGGTGGTGAAGGTCGACTCGTCGGACGCGAGGAAGACCACCAGCGGCGCAATCTCTTCCGGCTTGGCGAGGCGGCCCATCGGCTGGCGCGCGACGAACTGGCGGCGCGCCTCGATCGGGTCGGCGTACGCATTGATGCGGTCGCCGAGCGACGGCGTATCGACCGTGCCGGGGCAGATCGCATTGCAGCGGATGCCGCGACCGACATAATCGGCGGCGACCGACTTGGTCAGCCCGACCACGGCCGCCTTGCTGACGCCGTACACGCAGCGGTTCGGCAAGCCGCGCACGCTGGAGGCGACGCTGGCCATGTTGATGATCGAGCCGCGGCCGCGGTCAAGCATCGCGGGCAGCAGCGCCCGGATCATCCAGAAATGCGACTGCACGTTGAGCGACATCGCAAAGGCGAAGTCATCGTCGGTGGCCTCGAGGATGGTGCCGGCGTGGACGAAGCCGGCACAGTTGAACAGTACGTCGACGGCGCCGACACGCTCGGCGATGGCAACGATCGCCTCCTTGTCGAGCACGTCGAGCACGGCGGTGCGAATGTTCGGCGTGCCCTCGATCTCGCGCAGCAGCGCGGAATTGATGTCAGTGGCCCAGACGGTGGCGCCTTCGGCGGCCATCGCCAGCGCGGCCGCGCGGCCGATCCCCTGTCCGGCCGCTGTCACCAGCACGACCTTGTCCTTCAGGCGCATCTTGTCTCCTCGTTGCCTGTTTTTATGGTGGCGGTGCGTCTGCGCGCCCGCTGCAGGCAAAAGTTGAACGAGCCGGCGAATTTTGTCAATTGTGCAGCGCGGACACTGAAAGGCGGCCTTAGCCACAGGCAAAGCTTCACCTTCCCCCGTCAGTCAAGTAAAGTGAGGCCCGCCGGAGCTTCCGGCCCAATGAAATAAGAACATCATCATCCATCTGAGGCATCACACATGAGACACCTGCTGCTGGGCGTGGCGCTCGCCTGCTCCCTGAACGCCAACGCCGCGCAAAACATTTTCGAGATCGCGCCGGACGCGACCAACCCGAAATTCAGCACCTGCCGCTTCCAGGACTACGAGCAGGGCGCGAAACTGATCAGCACCTACATGCAATCGCTGATGTCGGACAAATACCTCGGCGAATGCGACGCCAGCCTGCTGAAGGACGTGCAGGACGGCGAGCGCAAGCAGAAGGCCATGTTGCCGGCAGTCGAGTCGCAGGTGGACTCCTGCTATTCGGCCGGCGACACCGAATTCATCAAGGCCGCAGCGAAGAAGCTGCTCGGCCAGATTCCGAAGTTCTGCGATTCGAAGAACGTCGGCGACGCAATGACCGACTGGGTCGCGAAGCTGAACGCAGAGAAATAACCGGGCGCGGCGAGGCCAAAGCCGACGCCCTTCAAATCGTCACCCCGGCCTGCGCCGGGACGACGTTTTAACGGCTGTCGGCTCTCGAATCGTCAATCCGGCGCAGGGTGAAGCGGGGTTTCAGAGCGCATGCGCTCGGCCCGCTGAACGGCATCGGCGTATTCGCCGATGCGCGGCCGGCAGGGCCGGGACCCGGCGTCTTACAGACTTCCCCGTTCATCGCGGAATCGTCGTCGTTAACTGACCGGCCTTCTCCGCGCCGGCTCAGTCTCCCGCCGCCTTCTTCCGGTGCACCGCGAACTTCATCAGCTGGTCGTCGCGCCAGCTGCGGCGCTCGTTCAGCTGCGTCGCCTGCAGCTTCTCGCGGCGCTGTCCCTCGACCTCGCGGATCAGCTCCGCATCCCACGGTCGCTGCTGGTCGCGCGACGCGGCAATGCGGTGGAACAGCGGGCCGAAACGCTGCGCGTAATCGGCCACGCCCTCCGGCGCGTTCAGGTCGATGGTCTCGAACGGGCCCATGAAGGACCAGCGCCAGCCAAGGCCGTCGCGGATGGTCTTGTCGATGTCGTCGCAGCTGGCCACGCCGTCGGCCACCAGCGTCCACGCCTCGCGCAGCAGCACCGCCTGCAGGCGGTTCAGGATGAAGCCCTCGATCTCCTTGTTCACGCGCACGACCGACTGGTTGACCGCTTCCATCAGCTGGTGCGTCCAGTCAACCGTGGCCGCCGAGGTCTGCGGCGAACCGACCAGCTCGACGATCGGCACGAGGTAAGGCGGATTCACCGGATGCGCGACCAGCACGCGCGGCGAGATGCGCAGGTCGAGCGCGAAATCGGACGCCGGAAAGCCCGAGGTGGAGCTGCCGACGATCAGCTGGTCGAAGCCGAGCGCGTCGATCTCCTCCATCAGCTGACGCTTCACGTCGACCTTCTCCAGCACCGACTCCTGCGCATAAGCGGCGCCGTCGAGCGCGTCACGCAGGCCGGTCGCGACGCTGATGCGCGCGCGGATCGCATCGGTCGCCTCCTTCAGCAGGCCATAGGCCTCCAGCTGCGCGAGCTGCTTTGCCACCAGCGCGGGCGCGCTGTCGAGCACCTGCGGCGCGCGGTCGTACATGCGCACCTGCAAGCCGGCGCGCGCAAACACGATGGCCCAGCCGGCGCCGACCAGGCCGGCGCCGATCACCGCTACCGGCCTGCCGCCGGTCAGTTCTGTCGCTTTCATGAGAGCAGTCTCCTTTGTGTGTATTTTTATATCAAAATCCTGTCCGGCCGGCGCGCGGCGCGCCGTCCCGGCGATGACGCGCTAGTGTGCTGCGGAGCGCCGGACTCCCGCATTCACATTCTGCTAACCCGCAATTCCAATTGCCAAAACATGAGGCAGCCAAAACCGGACACACTGCCGGCTGACCAAAAAGACAAGGAGACACTATGGCACGCAAGGTCATCATTACCTGCGCCGTCACCGGCGCGATCCATACCCCGACAATGTCGCCGTACCTGCCGGTCACGGCGCAGGAAATCGCCGATGCGGCGCTCGGCGCGGCCGAGGCCGGCGCGGCGATCGTGCACCTGCACGCGCGCGAGCCGCACAACGGCAAGCCTTCGCAGGACCCGGCGCTGTTCACGCCCTTCCTCACCGAGATCAAGCAGAAGAGCGACGTCGTCATCAACATCACCACCGGCGGCGCGCCGACCATGCTGGTGGAAGAGCGGCTCCGTCCTGCGCACCAGTTCCAGCCGGAAGTCGCGTCGCTGAACATGGGCTCGATGAACTTCGGCCTGTACGGCATGCTGTCGCGCTTCAAGGAATTCAAGTACGACTGGGAACAGCCCTACCTAGCCGGCAGCGATGACCGCGTGTTCAAGAACACCTTCCGCGACATCGCCTACATCCTCGAGTCCTGCAGCGACAACGGCACGCGCTTCGAGATCGAGTGCTATGACATCGGCCACCTGTACACCGCCGCGCACTTCATCGACCGCGGCCTGATCAAGGCCCCCTTCCTGATCCAGTCCGTGTTCGGACTGCTCGGCGGCATCGGCACGCACCCGGAAGACGTCGCGCACATGAAGCGCACCGCAGACCGCCTGTTCGGCAACGACTATGTGTGGTCCGTGCTCGGCGCCGGCAAGAACCAGATACCGATCGGCACGCAGTCGCTCGCGCTCGGCGGCAACGTGCGCGTCGGCCTCGAAGACTCGCTGTGGGACGGCCCGGGCCAGCTGGCCAAGACCAATGCCGACCAGGTGCGCCGCATCCGCAAGGTGATCGAGGGCCTGTCGCTCGAGGTCGCCACGCCGGACGAGGCGCGCGCCATGCTGCAGCTGAAGGGCCGCAACAACGTCAACTTCTGACGCCCGCACCGGGCCGGTCCCCGAGATTTGCACACCGGGAAATATTTGACCCGGGTCAAATATTTTTTGACGGCAAACGCCTACGCTAAAGCACAGGCAATTAACCGTTATAAAAATCATGAGTGCAAAAATCGAGTTCACCGGCCCGGCCGCGATGGCCGACGACGGCGGCGTCAGTTTCGCCGCATTGCTGAACGGGCGGGCGATCCGCTGCCACTTCAGCGAAGAGACGCTGCAGGACGTCGATCCCGACGACCTGCACGGCGATCCCCTCGCGCAATTCGAGGCGCACCGCTTCCGCCTGCTCGCCGCTGCCGAGCAGAAGATCCACAAGGGACTGCTGAACGACGGACAGGTCAGCGTCTATACGTCGGATCTGTGAGCGCGCGATCCCGATGACATTCCAACGCATCCTGCTGCCGGCGCTGTTGCTGGCCGCCAGCGCCGGCGCGCACGCTGAACTGGTCAAGGTGTTCGAGAACATCCGCGGCACGGTCGTCTATGCCGACTCGTCCACGCTGGCCGCCAACGGCCACATCCGCCGCATCGTCGAAGTGCAGTCGTATCGCGAGCCGGGCCCGCGCGGCATGCTGTCGATGAAGCTGCTGAAGGAGTACAACTGCCGCGACGAGACCGCGCAAATCATCTCGTACACGATGTACTCGGAACGCATGGCCGCCGGCCAGACGATCGGGCGCGTCGAGTCACCCGGCGACGTGCAGAAGCTGACGCAAAATCCGGGCGGCATCGGCGGCTGGCGCTATGCCTGCCGCAAGTAAGGCGCGCGCTTCCGCTTCCGTTCCCCCCTAGTGCAGCTGCGGGCCGACTTGCCGGGATAGCGGCAATCCGGCCACGGCGACGCACTATTGCTTTTACTCAAATGTTAATTCCCCAATGCAGGTAAAACGTGCAACGAGTTGCACGAAAAGGGGAAACGACATGGCATTGCGCTGCAAGCCGGGAGACATCGCGCTGGTGGTCAGGGCGGAACACCTGCACAACATTGGCCTGATCGTGAAAGTGCTCGGGCCTTACCCCGGCGGCGACATCGAGCTGCCGGGACGCGGCTTCCTGTGGGAAGTCGAGTGCAAGCAATTGCAGATGTGGATGATGAACGGGCAGGTGCGCTGGCGCCATCGCGGACCGGTGCCGGACGATTACCTGCTGCCGCTGCGCGACAAGGCGACCGAACACGACCCGGCACAGGCTGCCGCGCCGGTGCCGCGCAAGCAAATGCGCGCGCAGCCGCCGGCCCGCTGAAGCGGCCGTCCGCATCCACGCCTCACAGGAACACCACCCGGTATCGCAGCGCGCCGACCGCGCGCCAGAACACCGCCAGCGGCGGAATCAGCACCGACGTGAGCAACAGCCCGCCGAGCGCGGCCGGCGCGCGGCTCGTGCCGTCGAGTCGCCTGAAGAACAAGGCGCCGCAGGACAGCAGCCACACCGAAGCGCCGGCCGCCGACCACCCGACGCTGCCGGCCAGCAGGCCGGCTGCACCTGACGTCAGCGCCAGCGCATTCAGGTAGTAATCCCAGCGCGGCGTGCGCCGTATCGCCTGTCGATAGCGTCGCCTGTGCTTCTTGTACAGCAGCGCGTCGAACAGGATCTTGCGCTGCTGCGCGAGGCTCACGCTCCAGCCGGCCGGGCGAACCGGATGCAGCACCACCAGGTCATTCACCGTGACCACGCGCGCGCCGGCGTCGCACAGCCGGAAATACAGGTCGCTGTCCTCGCGCCATGCGGCGCGGAAGCGCTCGTCGAAGCCGCCGATGGATTGCAGCACCGTGCGCCGGCAGAAGCAGTTCGCGGTGACAAAGCCGGCGTCCTGCAGCCGCGCGGCGTCGCGCTCGTAATCGGTCGGCCGCGCCGGCAGCGGCACGCGCACGCGTCCCTGCAGCACCTCCGGCGCGCCCGCATCGCCGCCGGCCGTGAACGCCGCGCAAGCGCGCTCCAGCCAGTCGGGCTGTGCAATCGTGTCGTCATCGGTAAAGCCTACCCACGGCGCGCGCGCGGCGCGCCAGCCGAGGTTGCGCGCTGCCGCCGGCCCGCGCGGCCCGGGGTTGCGCAGGCAACGCACGGGCAGCCCGCATGCACGCGCCTGCGCGCAGCAGTCGGCGACGGCATCCGTGGGCGCCGGCGTGTCATCGACGACGATCACCTCGTAGCGCGAAGCCGGCAGCGACTGCGCGCGCAGCGCGGCCAGGCAGCGCGCCAGCAGCGGCAGGCGTCCGCAAGTGGGCACGACGACGGAAACGATCAGGCGATCCATGCCGCTCAATGCCGCAAGCATCGTTCCAGCGCCGGCCGTGGCACGGCATTTGCGAGACCGCGCGCCTGTCCGTCGATGAACCTGCGCCATGCTGACCCTCGGAATCAACGCCGCCTTCCATGACTGTTCGGCCTGCATCGTGCGCGACGGCATCGTGCTGGCCGCCGCCGAAGAGGAGCGCTTCACGCGCGTCAAGCACGGCAAGCGGCCGGTGCCTTTCACGGCCTGGCAACTGCCCTTCCATGCGATCGACTACTGCCTGCGCGAGGCCGACGCGGTGCTGGCCGAGATCGAGCATGTCGCCTATGCGTATGACCCGTGGCTGCAGCTGCCGGCCGGCAGCGACGCGCTGTCGCTGCCGCTGCAGCCGTCGCAGGCCGGCGCAGCGCAGGCGCCATGGGAGCCGCTGGCACTGGCCTATGTGGCCAACGCGCCGCGGCAGCTGGCCGGCGGCGCGCCGCACCACCTGCGCGAACGCTTTGCCGGCGCACGCGCCGACGGACCGTATCGCTGGCATTTCGTCGAGCATCATCGCGCGCACGAGGCCAGCGCCTTCCTCGCCGCGCCTTTCGATGACTGCGCGGTGCTGGCCCTCGACGGCCGCGGCGAGTGCGCAACCGCCAGCTACGGGCTGTACCGTGACGGCCGCTACCGGCGGCTGCGCCAGCTCGACCTGCCGCATTCGCTCGGCCTGCTGTACGAGGCCGTCACCGCGCATCTCGGCTTCCTGCATTCGTCGGATGAATACAAGGTGATGGCGCTGGCGTCCTATGGCCAGCCGGTGTTTGCGCATGCGCTGTCGGCCTGCGTGCACTGGCTCGGTGACGGCGACTGCCGCGTCGACGCCGTCGACTGTCGCGCCCTGTTCGGCGAAGCGCGCATGCGCGGCGCGCCGCTGCTGCAGAGGCACGTCGACATTGCGCGCTCGCTGCAGCAGGTGCTGGAAGAGCGGGTGCTGCAGATGGCGGGCTGGCTGCATGAACAGACGCGGTCGCCGAACCTTGCGCTGGCCGGCGGCGTCGCGCTGAACTGCGTGATGAATGCGCGGCTGCGCGACGAAGGCCCGTGGCAGCGGGTCTGGGTGCAGCCTGCCGCCGGCGATGCCGGCACCGCGCTGGGGGCAGCGCTGTGGGTCGATGCGCAGCAGCGCGGCGACGGCGTTCGCCGCTGGCAGATGGACCATGCGTTCCTCGGGCCGGCGTTTTCGGAAGACGACATCGAGGCGCTGCTGCGGCAGGCGCGACTGCCCTACCGGCGCGCGCGGGATCTCGCGGGCGACGTGGCGGCGCTGCTGGCGCAGGACAAGGTGGTCGGCTGGTTCCAGCAGCGAATGGAATTCGGTCCGCGTGCGCTCGGCGCGCGCTCCATCCTGGCGTCGCCGCTGGACGCCGGCATGCAGGCGCGGCTGAACCTGATCAAGGACCGCGAAGACTTCCGGCCGGTCGCGCCGGTGGTGCCGGCCGAGCACGCCGCCGACTGGTTCGAGGGCGCGCGAGACATGGAGGATGCGCCGTTCATGACCTTCACCTTTCGCGTGCGCACCGACCGCGTGGCGCGCATACCGGCGGTGCGGCATGTCGACGGCAGCGCGCGCGTGCAGACCGTCACGCCCGCGCAGAACCCGGCGCTGCATGCGCTGCTGCAGGCGTTCGGCGCGCGTACCGGCGTGCCGGTGCTGGTTAATACCTCGTTCAATACACGGGGGGAGCCCATCGTCTGCACGCCGCGCGATGCGCTCGAATCGTTTTGCACGACCGCGCTGGATGCGCTGGCGATCGGCCCGTTCATCATCGACAAGTCCGGCTGGGGGCAAGGATGATGCAGCGGTCCGCGCGCGTGCTCGTGACCGGCGGCGCCGGCTTCCTCGGCTCGCACCTGTGCGAGCGGCTGCTGCTGCAGGGCGACGACGTGCTGTGCGTCGACAATTTTTACACCGGCAGCAAGCGCAACATCGCGCACCTGCTCGGCCATCCGCGCTTCGAGCTGCTGAGGCATGACGTGACCTTTCCGTTGTACGTCGAGGTCGACCGGATCTACAACCTCGCCTGCCCGGCGTCACCACCGCACTACCAGCATGACCCGGTGCAGACCACCAAGACCAGCGTGCACGGCGCGATCAACCTGCTGGGCCTGGCGCGGCGCACCGGCGCGCGGCTGCTGCAGGCGTCGACCAGCGAAGTGTACGGCGACCCGGCCTGCCATCCGCAGGGGGAGGACTACTGGGGGCATGTGAATCCGGTCGGGCCGCGCGCCTGCTATGACGAAGGCAAGCGCTGTGCGGAGACGCTGTGCTTCGATTACCGCCGCCAGCACGGGCTGGTCGTGAAGGTCGCACGCATCTTCAACACCTATGGGCCGCGCATGCAGGCTGACGACGGGCGGGTGGTGTCGAACTTCATCGTGCAGGCGCTGACGGCGCAGGAATTGACCGTATTCGGCGACGGCCGGCAGACGCGCTCGTTCTGCT
>JACCEE010801259.1_pt1 | contig 26374 bp, 21 predicted proteins | sample 7449931 | NCBI WGS metagenome assembly JACCEE01 (sample SAMN15323457, study PRJNA562643) | freshwater metagenome | isolation source: river surface water | place: USA:Blue River Watershed | collected 2017-08-19 | reverse complement strand
GCAAGCGGGGCACTTAACCGTCATATCAGTTCCTCCGCGGCGGCCAGGACCTCGGCCGGGCTTATGGCCTCGAGGCAGGCCGGGCAGGCGCAGTTGAACTTGTAGCAGGGCACCCGGCAGCCGGGCACATTATGGCTCAGCACGCGGCGGCGCTCCTCCGGCACCGAAGGCGCGAAACGCCTGTGGTCGCCGGGACCGAATATGCAGACCACCCTGGCCCCGGCCGCGGCGGCGATATGCATCGGCCCGGTGTCGTTGGTTATGAAAACGTCCGTCATGGCGTAGAGCGCCGCGTTGCCGCGCACGCCGTAAAGCCCGGCGGCGTTGAACACCCGGTCCGACACGCAGAGCTCCGCGCACATGGCCTTCTCCGCGGCTGAGCCTGTGACAACCAGCAGCGCCGCCGGGTATTTCTCCAGCAGCATGCCGGCGAGGGCCTTCCATTTAGGCAGCGGCCAGCGGCGCGAAGGCCGGAAGGCGCCCGGGTTAAGGCCTATCAGCGGCCGGCCGGCGAGGCCGCGCGAGGCCAGGTCCGCCGAGACCGCGCGCCGGGACTCGAGGTCCGGCCGGTATTTTATCTCCGGGTCCAGGACCTCGAGGCCAAGCGGCTTCAGCAGCTCGGCCGTGAGGCGCGGTTCGCTCTTCTCCTCTATCTCAGCCTCGTAAGACGTGTACGTGCCGCAGCCCCCCAGGCCCTTCATCACCCGGCAGGAAGCGAGGCCGGGCCTCACTAAAGCGTTGATCAGCCGGCCCTTCAGCAGGCCGGCATACGACGAGACCAGGCTGAAGTTCAGCAGCGCGTCGAAACCCTCGCGGCGCAGCTCCAGCAGCTTCGAGACGAACCGCCACAGCGCCAGAGGCCCGGGCAGGCGGTAATGTATCGGCACGGAGTGCACGGCATCCAGGCCTTCCAGCCCGGCCGCCAGTTCCGCCGAGCGGTCTATGGTCAGCAGCTCCACCCGGGCTTCCGGCCAGGCGGACCTTATAGCCCGCAGCGCCGGCGTCATCATCACGATGTCGCCGAGGCCGGCCATGTTCACCAGCAGTATCTTCCGGCGGCCGCGCACTTCCCAGGCCCGGCCTATGGCCGCCGGCGGGTTATGCCGCGAGTTCTCCAGCCACAGGTGGAACACCGACGCCGCGTGTATGCGGTCATAAAGATTGCGGCGGCCGGAGGCGTGATCGGCGAGCATGCGCTCCACGCCTTCCGGCGAGAGCACGCCGGCGCGCTTCACGTTCTCCCGGCTCAGCACTTCGGCGGTGAAATTTTTCAGTTCGCCGGCCTGCCAGCGCGCCAGCGGCACCTGGAAGCCGTGCTTGGGGGCCTTCATTATCTCCGCCGGCAGCTTGTCCACCATCGCCTTGCGCAGCAGGTATTTCAGGGTGTACCCTTTCGTCTTCGCCGAAAGCGGCACGCGCGCCATGAACTCTACCAGCCTGATGTCCGTGAAAGGCACGCGCAGCTCCAGAGAGTTGGCCATCGACGCGCGGTCAGCGAGGCAAAGCAGGTCGTCGGGCAGGTAGGCGCCCAGTTCGAAGCGGAATATGTCGTCGGGCCCAGAAGGCAGGCCGGGCAGGGCGCGGCTCCCCGGCGGCAGCGAGGCCGAGAAGGCCGGCGAGTAGAAGGCGCGTTTCTCTTCCGGGCGCAGGTACGAGATCCAGGAATCGTAGGCCGAGCCGAAATCCATGGCGCCGGAGGCGAGGAAGCGTTTCACGCGGCCGGGCAGGTTATACGAGGAACGGCTCTCCGGGATCAGCCCGGCGGCCCCGCCGGCCAGCCGCCGCAGGAAGGCCGGCGCGGCCTGGTACACCCCGAGCAGGCGCGCCCCGGCGTGGCGCGGGTAGCCGCCGAAAAGTTCGTCGCCGCCTATACCGGCCAGCGCGACCGTGACGTCGCGCCGCGCCTCCTTCGTCACAAGGTAGTTGGCCAAGGCCGAGGAATCCGCGAAGGGCTCGTCGAAATGCCCGGCCAGTTCCCTTATCAGTCCGCCCACGTCGGGCTTCACCGGGATCTCGGTGTGCCGCGCGCCGTAGCGCTCCGCCGCGGCCCGGGCGGCCGCCGTTTCGTCGAAATCTCCGCCGCCGAAGCCGGCGGTGAACGTGCGCACCGGCTCCGCGGAATGCTCGGCCATCAGCGCCAGCAGCGATACCGAATCCACGCCGCCGGACAGCAGCAGGCCCAGCGGCACGTCGCTCATCAGCTGTTCTTTTACGCTCTTCGAAAGCAGGTCCCGTATCCCCTCGACGTAGTACTCCTCCGGCCGCGCGGCCCCGGGCCCCGCCTCCAGACGCCAGTACTTCTCCAGCCGGGCCGCGCCGTTGCGCCAGGCCAGCATGGTGCCGGGCTCCAGCTTGGAAACACCCTTGTAGACGGACAGCGGCGCGGGGATATACAGGTACGTGAAATAGAAGTCCAGCGCCGACGGGTCCAGGTCGCCGCAGACGCCGGAGGCGAGGTGCAGCGCCTTAAGCTCCGACGCGAAGTAGAGCCGCCCGCCGCGCGCTGCGTAATAGAGCGGCTTTATGCCGAACTGGTCCCGGCCCAGCAGCAGTTTGCGCTCGCGCGAATCCCACAGCGCGAAGGCGAACATTCCGCGCAGCCGCCGCGCGAAGTCCTCGCCGTCGCGCTCGTAGAGGTGCACCAGCACCTCGGTGTCGGTATTGGTGACGAACCTGTGCCCCGCGGCCTCGAGCTCCGCGCGCAGTTCCCTGAAATTGTATATCTCGCCGTTGAAGACGACCGTCACGCGCCCGTCCTCGTTGGAGATCGGCTGGGCGCCGCCGTTGAGGTCTATGACCTTCAGCCGCCGCATCCCGAGCGACACGTTCCCCCCGTCGGAGAAGAAGCCGTCCTGGTCCGGCCCGCGGTGCGCGAGCGAACCGGCCATGCCTTTCAGCAGAGCCTCGTTAGGCTCTCCGGTGAATCCGCATATCCCGCACATTCCTCATCCTCCTGCAAGTTCCGAGTAAATTTTCTCATGCCCGGCTATAAATTTGTCCAAGCCGTACCCGGCGGCTTTTGCCCTGGCGTTGCGCCCGAGGGCGAGTGCTGCGGGGATATCCCCCGCCAGTCTGATGATCGCCGAAGCCAGATCCGCAGGCGAGGCCGGAGTTACCAGCAAGGCCTCTTTCCCGGCGCCGGCAGTAGAACTTATCCCGGGGATGTCCGAAGCGATCACCGGTTTTGCCATGGCCATCGCTTCCAGCAGCGCAAGCGGCTGGCCTTCGGACAAAGACGGCATCACAAATATATCCACGGCGCCCAGGAAGTCGCGGGTCTCCTCCAGTTCACCGCAGAAAACAAGATTCTTTTCGAGGCCCAGTTCCGCGGCCTGTTCCCGAAGTTTCAGCCCCAGGGACCCAGAGCCTGCGATAAGGCATGACATGCTTTCCCTTAAAGCAGGCTGCCGGGAAAAGGCCAGGGCCAAAGCCTTGAGCAGGTATTCGTGACCTTTGGGATGTTCAAGCCGGCCGACAGCCCCGATTACCAAGCGCCCGCGCAAAGCGAATTTTTCTATCACAGGTCCGGCATTGAAATTAGTCGGGCTGAACTCCCTCAGGTCAACGCCGTTGGGGACAACTTTTACAGAACGGAACCTGCCGGACAGCACCTCGCGCAGCTGATCGGAAACCGTGAGCGCCATCGCGAACTTGCCGGCGACCGAAGCATACAGCGCCTTATATATGATCTTCTTCGGCAAGCAGACATCAAAAGCCTCGACCGCGACAGCCACAGTGGCGACGGCCTTCACCTTGGCAAGAGAGGCGGCCAGGCCGCAAAAAAAATCCGCGCGGGGACCCTGGCTATGGACGATATCTATCCGGTTGGACAGCATAAGCGCTTTAAGCCGCCCGATATTGAAAACGTTAAAACGGCAACCCAGGTCCAGGGGCAGAAAAACACACTTGTCCTTCACTTCATTGTAGAAGCGGCCGGAAGGCCTGGACGCGCAGAATACCTCATACCGGCTTTTGTCCAGGCCGTTTATCAGCTGGGCAAAACTCCGTTCCCCGCCGCCGTACGAGGAGTTCTCTATAACGAACAGCAGCCGGACCTTCCCGTTCATACGATCCCCTTTCGGTTTCCGCCTAGGGCGGAGTATAGCTCCTGGTACCTGAGCGCCATGTCTTTCACGTTAAAGTTTAAAGATATAAACCCGGAAGCCGCACGGGAGATTTCCCTGGCGGCCGCGGCATCAACAATGAGCCGCCGTATACCGGCGGCCATCCCGGCCGGGTTTTCTGCAGGAACGGCCACGCCGGTGATGCCGTCGCGCAACATATCCGTGTGTCCGGGGATGAGGGTTGCCACGCACGGGATCCCGGAGAGCATGGCCTCACCGAGAGACAGGCCGAACCCTTCCCAGCGGGACGGGGCCGCGTATATATCGGATGAGGCCAGTATCTCAGCGACGTCGGCACGGCGCCCGAGAAAGAAGACCTTTGCTCCTACCCCTTCAGCCGCGGCCAGGCTCTCGAGCATTCCGCGGTCCTCTCCGTCACCGGCCAGCAGCAGGCACAGTTCGGGGTACTCCGCAGCCAGCATGGCCAAGGCGCGGATGAGTATATCCTGGCCTTTCTGCCTAGCCAGCCTGGCCACGCAGCAGACGACCTTCGCATCTTCTCCTATCCCCAGTTCCCGCCGTAAAGGACGGCCGGCCGCCGCCGGCAGTTGCCTTATGCCGTTTTGTATTACGGAGAGTTTTTTCCCGGACAGCCCGGCCTCGGCCTTTATGCCTTCGGAACAAAAAACGGTCCCGGCGCACAGGAAAAGCGTAGCTCTGTTCAGAAGACGCCAGTACCAGGGTTCGCTTGAAAGCGGGTTCTGGACGGTATGTACGATGCGGGCCCCATGCAGAAATATACGCAGCAGGCGCAGAGGGACGGAAAGTTCGGCCAGGTTCGTCTGTATTATATCCGGACGCAACACTGAAACGACACCGAAGAAACAAGTCCAGGCTTTAAGGTCGAGGTAGCGCGAGGCTTCAAGTTCGATTACCTCCGCGCCCGCGGCCCTGAACTCAGCCGCCAGGGCATTGTCCTTGCCGAAGGAGCAGACAGTGACCCTGAGTTTTCCCGGGTCCGAATACTTCAGTATATTGAGCGCCACACGCTGCGCCCCGAAAGGCGCAAGGTCATGGATCAGCATCAGAAGGTTCACTGCCGCGCGGTCGCTGGACATATCAGACAGGCTTCCTGCGCCCGAGCACATCTGCGCGGACTTTCCGTCCCCTTGCACAGTAAACCGTCAGGAGGAGCAGCACCAGTATCATGTTGAAGCACAGCATACCGGCAAGCAGCAGGTCCGCACAGCCGATGGCGCAGGCCAGCGCAAGAAGAACGTAATGCGTTTCGCGGACGCGCATGTTATGGACAAAAACCCTGGCGGCGAACTCCGGGCCGTGTTTCCCGGCCAGCGGGGTGGGGGCGGCGGGATCAGCGCCGCCGGAGATCAGCCGGGTCCATTCACCGCTCAAGGCCTGGTCGAAAACGCTGTCTAGGTAGGCAGCATATGTGACAAGGTAGGCGCACGCAACTCCGGACGCTATCCACACCCACGGGGCTATCCCGAAAGAGTCCCCCAGCTGGCGCAGCCCGGGCACACGCCAAAGGACAAGGCCAATCACCATCCAGAACAGCATGTCGGCCCACCACATAATAGAGTCCAGGAAACGGCCGTAAGGGTTCTGCGCTCCTGTAATGCGCGCGATACCTCCGTCGAGACAATCGAAGAAATTGAAGAGCATCAGCATGAGTATGCCGGGCCAAAGCAGCGGGCCGGAGGGCCACAGCAACAGCACAAATCCGGCCAGAGCGGAAAGTCCCGACAGCCAGGAAGCGGCCTCGCCGGATACCCCCAGTCTCACAAGCAGCCAGATAGCATAAAAGGAAGGCGGGCGGAAAATAAATCTGCTTACCGGGAGGAAGCGCTCATATACTACTTTAGGCGCATGCGAAGCCTTTATCTCGGCCAGCGTAGGTCTGTTATTATCGGTCATATCAAAACCCCTGCGGATTTCCCGGAATTACCGCTTTCCTTCGGCGCTTCCCGCCCCATGATGCCGGCCAGCGCCTTGTAGTTCGCCAGTATCCAGCAGAACAGTAGCAGCGCCGCCGCGAAGTGCAGCGAGAACAGAGTCCGGTAGGCGACCGGGTATGCCTCCCGGTTCAGCCATACGGCGCTGGGAGGGATACCGCCAGGTCCCAAAGGTGAATGATAGTAAATTATCTCCCACAGGTTCAGGAACATGGATATAGCCACAAAAAACCACGGATAACGGAGCCCGCTGCCGCCATTGATCAATGAAAGGTATATGAAATATGACGGCACAGCGAACAGGGCTGCGTACATGGGCCATGATGCCGGCGCTATCAGCACCATCAGTACTGTAAGCGCGAAAATATCCGCCGCCGAAACGCCGCGCTCATCCTTAAGCCCGCTCCCCGACGAAATTATCCACCAGGCCCCGAACAGCAAGGAAAAGAACAGAACATTGGCGGAAAACAGGAGAAGCATCCCGGCATCGGGACTGAAAAGTTTTATAAAGAAAGTCAGCGACATCGTATGAAAAATACCGGAGAAACGGGTAAAGGCCGACAGCTGCCTGAAATAGACAAGATTGTCCGAAGTCCCGAAAACGATCAGGGATACGGCCACGGCCGCCGCAAGCGCGACCGCAAAAACGGCCAGGGCCGCATATTGCCGGCGGCGGGCAAGCCCGCCGGCAAGCACTGCCGGGAAGATCTTTATTATGGAGAAAGCGGCCAGCATTGCCGGGACAAGCACGGTGCGGCCGGATAACTGCAATGCATATATAAGGGCCAAACCGGCATATATCAGTATATTGATGTTCCCTGTCAGCAAGATCTGGAACAGTGGAGTGGAAAAACCTACAGCCAGGGCCGCGGCGGCGGCCGAAGCGCACCGTCCCCGAGGACGCCCGTACCGGTATAAACCCAGCACCACGGCAAGAGAAAGCATCTGTGACAAGGCGAACCACAAGAGCGCCGCGGTCTCAGGGCGCATATGGGCGAACGGCATGAAGATCAGCGTCACCGGCGGGAAATAGGAGTAGGGATTTACCAGCGGCGGCATCTCATAGATCGAACGGCCTACGAAATAATTACCCGCAGCGATGCAGCCGCGCAGAAAATCCTGCCCAAGGATCCCCCGGCTTTCGGCAAGTATTTTATATATCCCGTAATAGGCGTAAAACGCTGTTCCAGCGGCCGCTACGGCGCAGCAAACTTTATTTTTCCAATTCAGGGACATACGTTAAGGTCGGGATCTCTCACCAGCCCTGGCCGGTTTTTCCTGTATAGTAATCGAATATGGCTTTAATACACGCCAGGGCCTTGCGCAGCCTTCCCGGACGGCGAGAACGGATCAGCAGCCAGGCGATGTCGCGGGCAAAACCGGCCAGCAGGGGCATCCTCGCGCTAACGGCATGACGCTCAGCGAACAGCAGCTGCCCGCGCGTCTTGTAATACGCCTTTGCAGGCGAATCGCCGCCGCCGGATGAAGCCGAGACCTTATGCCATATTTTGGCGGAAGGCACTACCACGCATCTGTAACCTGCGTTTTTTGCGCGCAGTCCCCAGTCGCTATCCTCCCAGTAAAGGAAGAACTTCTCATCAAGGAGGCCTATTTTATCCGCCAGCTCCCTGCGAACAAGCATGGCGCAGCCTGCGATATAAGAAGACTCTATCGGGGCAGGCGAGGTCAGCGCCGGGCCGTCCGCGAACGGGAACCTGAACATGCAGGAGGGCTGGTCAAATTCAGCACCGGCGAAAGAAACTTTCCGCGGATCCGAGAAATACAGCACCTGCGGCCCCAACATCCCCGCAGACCGGTCCCTTTCGGCTTCCGCGACAAGCAAGGCCAGGAAGTCCGGAGCCACTACGGTATCGTCGTTAAGCAGCAGGACATAATCCGCCCCGCGCGAGAAAGCGATCCTCATCCCCGCATTGCTTCCCGCCGCAAAGCCTATATTCCCCCCGGTGTTGTGAATTTCCCCGGCCACTCCGCCGCGAGACGAGATCTTGCGTTCCAATTCCGGGTCATACGCGCCGTTATGCACGAGCACCACGTCCATCGCCGGGTACTGCACCGAGCGCAGAGAATCCAGACAGTCCAGCAGACCTTCGACATCATTCAGGTGAAGTATGACAACGGAAACCCGCGGAGCGGTCATAGAGAGGACCTCATCCCCGCCCTGCCAGACTTTTCAGCAACGCGAAAAGGCGGGGGAATTTTAGTTTGAACATCAACACCCTGTCATCGCTGTCGTAATACACCTTCTGACAGCAGTTAACCGTACGGCACGGGGCGCCTGCGGCGGGGAAATCACGACGTTCAAGGGCCATGAGAAATTCTTTCCGGGCCCGGCCGGAGTATATGCTGTCCAGGGTTTCGCTGCCGAGGTTCCCGAACACGGCCTCACAGGCAGCATCTTCACAGCAGGCGTACCAATCGCCCGCCGGGGAGATATACGCCTGCTCGCGGATAGCCGCGAGCTGAGGGCAGGAATAAGCGGAGTAGTCAATTTTTGCCGTGTCCACCTGCCCGCGCTCCGCCCAAAGATACAGGCCCGTAACTTTGACCAGCGAGTCGGTCTCCTGGTCCAGCAGATTTCCCCACCGCCTGCGTATCTCGGGAAAATCATCGCGGACTTCCTCCGGTGCGACTGCGCGGCCGTTCATCTTCAGGGGCCATGCGCCGAGGACCGATCTGACGGCGTTCAGATATGCGTGCAGTGTGACCGCCTGCATATGCAACGGCACATGACTGCCGGTACGCTTGCGTATGTCCAGGAACGCCGTTATGTTCCGAGAAACCCCCTGAAGGTCCAGCCCTTTGACCAAAGAATAATTCTCGCCGGAAGCCCCGTCCATATTGCAGTATACGCGCGACACCAGGCCTTCCGAAAGCACGGGCTCGGCCTTTTCGGGAGTAAAATTCTGGAAATTCGTATAGCATTCAATGTCGACCGCCGGGAGTTCCTGCTTTATGTAGCGGAGTATAGCAAGACACTCCCTGTTAAGGAAAGCGTCGCCGTTCTCCCCGACACTTATTCTGCACACGCGGTGCCTGGCGGAAAAAGTCTCGGACGATATCTCATCGACTATTTTTTTCGCCAACGCGAAAGGCATAATGCCTGCAACTCCATGCCTGCCCGGGCCGTTGGGGCAGAATATGCAGTCCGCCCCGCAAGCCGATGACAAGGACAGGTTAACCGATCTCAGCATAAATCTCCGGCAGCCTCATGTTCGGGCCTCATGCCTCTCCCAGGTCACGTTCTCCTTCAGTATGCGGGCAGGATTACCGCCGATCACGGAACGTGCGGAGCCGCAAGGACCGCTTACCACGGAAGCGGCGGCCACGACCACGCCGTCGGGGATGACGGCCCCCTTAAGGATCAGGGACCGGCAGCCGACCCACACCCCGTCGCCTATGCGCACCGGGGAGTCCGGGTTAATGATGGCGCCGTCTTCGGAACGTATGCAGTGGAAATCGCTGTCCATGACCAATACGTCCCAGGAGAACAGGACGCCGCGGCCTATCTCTACACTCTTACGCACCACGACGGCGCTCTCGGCAGTTATCGAGAAATTCTCCCCGACGACAAGGCTCCCTGATACGGAAAGCCTGCTGCCGTGCCCGATATCAGCACGCCCCTTGAACTCCACCGTGCCGGAGACCTGCCAGATGCTTCTGGACCTCCGCCTGTCGAATATCCCCACCTCTCCGAAACCTATCCTGACCATCCCGCGGCTCACCACAGGAGGCAACAGCACCTTCCCGGACATTTCCTCGAGCCATACACGGTGAGACAGCAGTACCGGGAGTTTGACGGCGGTTTTAAAAGGGAAATACCTGAAATTGAACAACAGCGTTTTCGGCAGACCGAAGATCTTAAGGAACAATTCCCGTGTGCTTTTCATAATATTCAGGCGGACCGCTTTCTCCCGGCCTCCCAAGCCTTACAGAAGGCAAGGAACCAATAAAAACCCATCAGCACCGAGAGAACGAAGCCGTAGACACCGTCTTTGTAACCGCGCAGGACTATGTACCGGCGCAAGAAATGCCGTATCCCCCAATAGACGCCGCGCAGAGGGGTCTGCTTGCCGCCGGAGCGAAGCAGTTTAACGGCTTCCCCGTCCGTGTAGGCATTCAGCTTCGCCATGAAGTGCGAGATGTCCCTGTAATTGTAATGGAGCACTGTGCCTTCACTTTCCGGGACACGCATAACGCGGCCGGAGGGAAGGCGGGAAGGATGCACTTCTGTCGCCGGAAAGGAGAGAAAACCTTTTTTAAAGAACAGGTAATGGTATTCGTTCTGCCAGCCGGTATATCGGATGCGGCGCCCGAACATGTAAGTCTCGCGGAACACCTGCACGACGTCGGCCTCGTCGTTCCCGGCTATCGCCGACAGCCTCGCGGAAAGTTCAGGCGTAAGACGCTCGTCCGCGTCCAGCATCAGCACCCACTTACCGGCAGCCAGCGAAACGGCATAGGCCCGAGTCGGGTCCACGAAAGGCTTGCGGTCGACAAGGTGCACGGCAGCCCCCAGACCGGCAGCGATCTCCCTGGTCCTGTCCCCGCTGTGCATGTCGACTATCACCACCTCATCCGCCAGACCTGCGGACGAGCGTATGCAATCGCCGATATTCTCTTCCTCATCGAGAGTGCATACCACTAGCGATATCTTTTCCCTCATCGGTTTCTCCAAAGCCCCTATGCGCCGGCCTTCCTGGCCACGACTTGTATAAGTCCGCCTCTCCCGCCCCGGCGATAGATATACCCCGAGGTGCGGAAATATACGGAAAGCGGCCGGAATATCGGGCGCATGGGCCCAGGCAGAACATGCTCAACGATATCATACATGGTATCGCATGTCCGGGAGGAGACGGACTTAAGACCGGCCTTCGACAGCAGTACCTCCAGGCCGGCCGGGGAAAAATGCCACAGGTGGTCGGGGACTGACCACCACGGCCAGTTCTTCCCGAGCCGGCGCGCCATATCGCTTCCGCAATTGGGAAGCTGTATGAAATATAAGGCCCCCGGAGAGGCCAGATCAGAGATCTTTTGCAGGAACTCCAGAGGGTTACGTATATGTTCGAGGACATCGCTAAGCGAAATCAGGTCGTACTTCCCGCGGCATTCCTGAAGCGTTTCGTGAATGTTCAGGGCAAAAACAGTACGGCCGAAATCCCTGCAGGAACGGTCCGGCTCCACGCCCGTGCAGACCAATCCTTTACGGCCAAGGAAATCCAGCCAGTAACCGATGCTGCACCCTACATCTAGAACCGAGGCCGGGGAGCCAACGCTCCTGATGAGCGAAAAAGACTGTTCATACCTGCGCAGGAATTCCGTCCTCCTGCCGAAATAAATATTCAGCCGGTTCAGCAGCGCGTACCGGGCCGCATTGGCAGGGTCCTCCCCGGCGTAACCCCCGTCCAGGGCCCTGGTAGAACCGACTCCGCAATTCGGGCAGAAGTCTATGCGCCCCCCGGGCAGCAAAAGCGGGGGAGGCGCAGCCGAAATTTGTTCCGATCCGCAGATAGCGCATCCTGACATATTTACAACCTGCCTAAGCAGCGCGGCCGCCGCGGCGCAAGAGCGTCCTAATACGGTTATGGATGGAATGACAGACCTCGCGCGCTGCGCAATCCAGGCGGTGCAGCAAAGGTATATGCACCGAGGCCGCAAGGGAACGAAGTTCGGCGATTTCCACCGCCCCCGGCGAGTATATCCCGCCCTTTTCGGAAAAACGACCGGAGACTGAATACCTTACGGAACCGGCCAGCGGCCTGAGATTGCCGGGGAGTTTATCGGCAAAAGGAGCGGCGGCCGTCTTCCAGAAAGGCGGCAACACCCCTTTTTCCCTGTAATCCTTAAGGTCGGAACGGAAATCCCTGCCGGTGACTGAATCGTACCAAGCCGAATTGCCCTCCTTCACTTCGGATTCAAGCGCCCCCCAGATCTCAGCGCACCCCGCTATCTTACCGCTTATGTTCTCGAAAAAGATCCATGCGTTGTCGGCCACAGGGAACTTATTGAACAGCGGGAGTAGACGGCGCGATATACGCCCTTTCACGGCCACGTTTATAGCGTCACCGGCGACACGGCCTGAAGCCTTCCGGAATATGAGGGCCAGCCTGTCCTCCCGGTACATTTCCTGCCAGTTCCAGCGGTACTGATGCCTGACGACCTCCAGGGCGTCGTAATTCCATCCCGGTCCCGCGCTTTCAAGGAAATCCCTTGCGGCAAGCACTGTCACCGGGTGGAATACCGTATCCGCCTGTACCTGCACAAGCCAGTCCCCGGCGCATTTTTGCCGGGCAAGATCGAAAGCCGCGCCCAGCAGCAATCCCTGTCCGTCCTTGGGAGAACTCATGTAGGCCGGCTCCTCGGATTCCACGCGCAGCCGAGGGTCAAGGAGGGCCATGCCCTTCAAAGCCTCAAAAGTTCCGTCATCGCTCTTCCCGTCCAGGACAAAGAACTCGTCCACGAAAGGCAGGACGTTCTCTATGGCCTCCATGAAGGTGTATCCGCCGCGGATCCCGTTGCGGATGAACATATACGCCGAGAATTTCATTTCGTCCCGTCCTTTCCGGAGGCGGGAGCGATCGACCATGAACCTTTTACCAGCAGGGGCCCCCATGCGGAAAGGTTCGGGTCCCCGGTACCGTAGAAATCGGCGGCCATGACCTGAAAGGGGATAAAGAGTTGCGGCCAGTCAGCAAGTTCTCCCCCCACCTTGGTATACACCATGGCGAGGTAATTCCCCGGAGCCAGGTCCAGGGAGGGAAGCGCGCAGCGCACAGTCGATGCCTTCGGGAGGTCGCTGAAGGTGATGCCGGAGAAATGGCTGTAGTAATGGAAGAGCGGCTGTTCCTTGTCCGTAAGCACCCCGAAGCTTACCGACACTTTTTCCCCCGGAAGGCAGGAGACGTTCTCGAAGTCAAAACAGAACGTGACCGGACCGCCGCTGTGCGCAGAGAACACCGGCTCTCCGGAGGGGCCTTCCATACGGAACCCCACGGCGCGCACTTTACCGTTCCCCCTGCGTGCACAGCCGGAGAAGGGGATGATGGAAGCCTCGTGGCTTTTTGCCAGATACCGGGAAACCGCGTCCTTTATCCCGCCCTCGAAAACTTTCCCGCCGGCGTCGAGGACCATCCCTTTCTCGCAGAGGGTCTCCATTGCGCCCATATCGTGGCTGACAAAGAGGACCGTCCGCCCCGACCTTGCGGTACTGCCGACTTTACCGAGGCACTTTTTTTGGAAGGCAGCGTCCCCGACGGCCAGGACCTCGTCCACCAGGAGTATATCCGGTTCCAAGTGCGCAGCCACAGAGAAAGCGAGCCGCATGTACATACCGCTCGAATACCGCTTTACCGGGGTGTCAATGAAGCGCTCCACTTCCGCGAAATCCACTATCTCGTCGAATTTTTTCCTTATTTCTCCGGAAGTCATCCCCAGTATAGCGCCATAGAGGTAGACATTCTCCCGGCCGGTCAGTTCGGGATGGAACCCGGCCCCGACCTCAAGAAGAGAACCGACACGCCCGTGCACCTTGGCAAGCCCGGAAGTGGGCTCCGTTATTCGGGAGAGAATGCGCAGCAGAGTGCTCTTTCCCGCCCCATTGCGCCCTATTATACCGAGGACCTCTCCCCGGCGCACTTCAAAAGAAACGTCCTTGAGCGCCCATACGGTCTGGGATTCCGGCGCCTGCGCGCCCAAAGATGACAGCAGGCGGAAAGGGGCTTTCGCCGCGTCCGCGATAGCCTCACGGAAAGTACGGTAACCCTCCGGGGCCCCTATCGTATACAGTTTTGAAAGGCCTTCGGCCTTTATTGCTATGTCTTTCATTTCGGCTTTTCAAACCTGATCAGCGAAACCGCGCTCCATACGCCTGAAATAATATGCTCCCGATATAAGCAGCGCCGCCGTAACTGCGACGGAAACCCCGAGCGCCGTCCAGTCCATGGCAGGACTGCCGAGCATGCAAGAACGGAAGGCTTTGATTATTCCCGTCATTGGATTGAGCATAGCCAGCCAGCGGTACCGCTCAGGGACCATTGCCGCAGGATATATGACAGGGGATAGGAACATCCAGAGCTGTATCAGGAAAGGGATTATGTACCTTATGTCTCGGTACCTGACGTTAAGAGCGGACAGCCACAGGCCGGCTCCGGAAGCGCAAAAAAAGGCCAGGGCGGCCAGAACCGGGAACAGCAGGACCGCGGGCCCCGGGACTATGCCGTAGTAAGCCATCAGGACGACCAGGAGCAGTGAGGCCACAATAAGGTCGACGAGACCGGCCATGGCCGCAGCCAACGGTATAACAAGCCGGGGAAAATACACCTTAGTAAGAAGCCTGGAGTTTGAAACAAGGCTGTCCCCGGCGGCCGTTACGGCGCCGGAAAAATACGTCCACGCGAGCAGCCCGGCGTAGACGAAAACGGGGTACGGCATGCCGTCCGAAGGCAGACCGGCAAGGCGGCCGAAAAAGAACGAGAAGACTATCATCGTGAAAGCCGGCTGTATAACGGCCCACAGGCCGCCAAGGACGGTCTGCTTGTAGCGCACCTTTATGTCACGGCTGGCAAGGAAATAAAAAAGCCCCCTGTAGCGCAGAAGTTCCCCGATATCGACAGGGCTCCACCCCTCACGCGGTTTCACTATCGTAACTTTAAGCGCTTGTTCCTGCATCGGGATATTCTATCACTTGTCGGCGGGCATTTTATTGTAGGCGTAAATGTGCAGCGCCTGAAAAGCTCCGTCGGAGAAAGGCCGTTCTATCTCCCCGCCGAGCTGATACCCGAACCCTGCGGCCTCAAGCAGGCCGAGGAAGCCGGAAAGACGTTCCGGCATTCCGGGCATATGCAAATGGTATTCCACGATCATCTGCCGGATAAACCCGAGCTTACCCGAGGAAGACAGGTCCTCCAGCACTTCGAACTCTGCGCCTTCCACGTCCAGTTTCAACAGATCGACCCGCCCTTTAACATAAGCCGAAAGCCGCACGGAATCAGCCGCGGAAGCGGCCTTGGGAGTATTAGGGCATATGGTATTGCCTAGAGCGCCCTCTTTATCCGGGTCACGCCAAAATACCACATGCCCGTCCTTTCCGGAAACGGCCTTATTATTCAAACAGACGCCGCCCAGCCTGTTCCCGGCTACGTTATCCCGCAGGCAGGAGAAGGCAGCCACGTCGGGCTCGAAAGCGGTTATTTGGGCATCAGGGTATCGCGTTTTAAAATATAAAACCGACATCCCGATATTGCTCCCGCAGTCGAGTATGACCGGGGCCTCCGTCTCCGGAATGAAATTATACTCCCCGTTCAGAAAAAGCTCGGTGAACAGATAGCGGAACGAAGCATAATTGCAGTACCTGACCTTATAACCCGCCATGCCGGCTATCCCGCCCCCGGCCGGGGCCGCCGCGGCCATGTACCTGAGATGGGACCGCAGTAACCCGCGGCGGAATGCCGGGGTAAAGCCTAAATTTCCCGTACGCCCTATTATGCCTGGCAGGCGTAGCATGTTCAGTATGAATTCTTTCATCTGACCTTGTATGCGTGCACGAGGATATCCTGGAACCTGCCGCCCCTTAACGGCCTTTCGAGCGATGCTGAAAGCTGGTAGCCGAACCCGCAGGACTCGAGCAGCGCGAGTATCCCTGAAAAAGAATCGGCATTCCTGTCTATATGGTGATGGTATTCGAGCAGAAGCCTTGAAACCAGCGCGAGCTTGCCGGAATCCTTCAACTCCTTTAGAACCTCCGTCTCTGCCCCTTCTATGTCCATCTTCAGAAGCTGGACCGGACGGTCAATAAAATCGGACAGACGGACCGCATTGACAGTACGAGCGGGGCCGCCGGCGCGGCTTTCTATAAAACTCGCCGAAAGGTCCCCCGGACCAGAAAGCGAAGAATACAGGCTGACCCTGCCGGCATTCCCGGCCAAGGCCTCATTGCGCACGCTCACACCGGAGAAGCCGTTGCCTTCCCCGGTGTTCCAGCTCAGACTGGCGAACGCATCCGGGTCCGGCTCGAATGCGAGTATCTCCGCGGCCGGATACAGCATCTTGAAGTACAACACGGACATCCCTATGTTAGCGCCGCAGTCTATTATGGACGGCGCATCGGACTCAGAATGGAACCAGTAAACCTGTTCCAGAAATATCTCCCTGAAAAGATACAGCAGGGAATCATATGAACAATACTTAACGTTGAACCCCGACACACGCACGCGGCCCTCCCCACGGCGCCCGGCCCGGAGAAAACACAGACGGAAATAGGAGGCCATCAGAGCTCGCTTCAATCGTGAAGGGACCCGCTGTCGCATTATCACTCTGGCCGCGCGAAGCAGCCCCGAAAACGAGAGCCTGCGGCCAAGATCATTCATCCCGTATTTTCTCCTGCTTGGATGGGGCCTTCATGTATAGCACGCTCAACAGCGCGGCAATGAACCAGAATGGCTCCATAATACGGACGATAATGAAAGTGTTAACGCCTAAGGACTGGAATAACAGGCCGATGAGGGAAACCATAAAGCCCATAGAAACAGCCCGGATCATAGGGTCATCATAAGAGGAAAAAACTACTCGCGCCGTTTTAAACAGCTGCACCAGCATCCATATAAAGAATACCGTTCCGACGATGCCGACTTCCCCGAGCACCAAGGCATACTGGGTATCGCCCATGCCTATACCAGTTACGCCCCAGCCGAACAGGGGTTTAGCCGGCAACTTTTCGTACAGCACACGCCGGAGCGAACGCACGCGTGCCGCAGCAGACTCTTCGAGTTTAATATCGCCAGACGTGCTGCTGGCAACGGTCTCTGTAGCGTATACGCCCTTATACGTCATCGTGATGCGGTTAGCCACTTTATTGGACAGCCCCGGGATCAGTGCTACGGTCAGGAGTACCGCCGTGATGAAGCCCAGCAGGAACAGCCGGCGTTTGCGGGTCAGCAGGAAAAGGGCCGGCAGCATGGCGGCGAACCCGATATACGAGGCTCGGGAAAAGGTCAGAAGGAAGGCCGGGAACATGAAAAGCAGCAGGGCGAGCACGCCGAAGAAAACATATCCGCCAGCTTCGGTGAGCAAACCAAAAAGCACGCCGAAGATTATCAAGTAATACCCGCCGAGCGAGGCCGGCTCCGACTCGCTGATGTCGCCGCCGAAGGGCACCTCGAACGGCCCGGTAGCGCGCACGTCGGCGCCGGGGTAGGAATAGTAATAATAGTACGCGTAAACGGTGACCAGCACGGCCACGACCAGCCCGTAAAGAAGGAAACGGCGCATCTGCGCGCGGGACTCGACCAGGTTCACCGTCATGAAGAACAGCAGGAAGTACTCCACGTACTTGAGGACGTAGAAGAACGAAGTGACGGCGTCGATATCGCCGCGTATCACTCCAAGCCCGGTGGAAAGCACGCACGCCGCTATATAGAGCAGCACCGGCGTCTGCACAGGCGTAGAGGTTATGAAGGGTTTGGTCTTGTTTATGGCCGTGCGGGCGAACCAGGAGAGGAAGATGACTATCAGCAGGATGTCGTCGTAGCGCACCACTACGTCGCGCCCCTGCCCTACGCCGCCGAGGCCCAGTTCGGGCGACAGCTGCATAGAGAACACCAGCAGCACGAGGCTCAGCCGCGGCGAGAAGAAAGCGAAGAGGCCGACCATCGCCGTGCCGAGCATACCGATGGCGGCGTACTGCGCGCCGGCCGCGGCCAGGTACCCCAGCCACGCGGCAGCCGCCAGCGCTATCGCCACTATAAATATCGGCATCGTCTATGCCGCTCCGTCAGCGGCGCGCGTACTTGTTGTAGTCGTAATAATAATAGCCGTACTGCGGCCCCATTTCGGAGGCCCGAACGCCGTTCAGCACCACGCCTATCATCCGGGCGTTCACGCCGGTGATCTGCTCCTTGGCGCGCTTCAGCGCGCCGCGGGCTATCTTGCCGGCCTTGTAGACCAGCACCACGCCGTCGGAGGCGTGCTTGGCTATCATGACCGAATCGACGAACAGCAGCGTCGGAGGGGCGTCGAAGATGATCATGTCGAACTCGCCCTTCAGCTCCTCCATCAGCTCGGTCCAGTTGGCCGAGTCGAGTATGTCTATCACGTTTCCGGGCTGCGTGCCGCAGTTGAGCACCTTGAGGTTCTCTATGCCGGGAAAGCGCATCAGCTGCTCGAAATCCAGGCCGCCCATGATGAAGTCGGCGCTCTCCAGCACGGCCTCGCGCCAGTCGGCCTTGCCGGCCAGCACGTCGGAAAGGCCCGGGTCCTTGCGCGTGCCGAAGATCTGGTTTATCGCCGGGCGCCTGAGGTCGGCGTCGACGAGCAGGGTGCGCAGGCCGGAGTGCGCGCTGGCCAGCGCGAAGTTCACGGCGGTCAGCGTCTTGCCCTCTGCCGCGCCGGCGGAGCTGAACACCAGCGACACGCTCTCGCGGGTGTTCAGGTTGGACATGCTGTTGGTTCGCAGCGTGTGGTAGGACTCTATCACGCTGGACGCGTAGCGCTTGTTAACTATCAGCACGCTGCGGAAGGCGTCGACGGTATAGCGCTCCTTCTTGAAGACGTTGGTCAGCCAGTTGTCCAGCGGCTTCTCGCTCATGATGTTAGGTATGATTCCGAGCACGGGGAGCTTCAGGAAATCCTCGATGTCCTCTATCGTCGAGATGGACACGTCCAGGTTCTCGAGCAGGAACACCACGACGACCGCGACGAAAAGGCCCAGCACCATGCCGACCATCATGTTAAGCCGGCGGTTGGGCGAGACCGGCGCGGTCTCGGGCATGGGCCGGTTAACTACGGTGACGAACGAGACCATCGACGACACGCCGAGCTTGGCCTCCTCGTACTGCTTGTTAAGAGTGGTGTAGAGGTCCTCCTGCATGCGGACCTCGCGGCTGATGCGCGCGAGAGCCACTTCCTGCGCCGGGATCTCCTCCAGCTTGTCCTGCACCACGTCTATGCGCTGCTCGAGGGACTGCACCTCGGGGTGGTTGGGCGTGTACTTCTCCAGCAGTTCCCGCTTCTTTATCTCAAGGTCGGCCAACTGGTTGGCCAGCGCGGCGCCCAGGCCGGTCTTGGGATTGCGTTCTATGAAATTCTGCTTCTGCCGCTCGAGGGTGCGGAGCGCGTCCTCCACCTCGGTCTTGCGCGCCTCTATGTCCTCCATGGTCTTCCTGGCCTGAAGGCTCTTCTGCTCCAGGTCGTAGTCCCTGTAGGCCTCTATCACGGCGCTGGCCACGTTGACGGCGCGGGCGGGGTCCCCGTCGTAGGCGGAAATGGCTATCAGGTTGGACTCCTGCAGGCGTTCCACCTTGTAGGAGCCGGCCACCTGCGCGGCGCCCTTGCCTCCGGCTGGCAGGCCCAGCCTGGCCGCGGCGCGCTCGGAGACCTCGGAGGAGGTTATCACCTTAAGCTCGGTGGCCACCGCGCTCCACGGGTCGAAGTCGGCCGCGTCGGACCCCGGGATCCTGGAATAGGAGACCGGCGGCTTTATCTTTATCAGCGCCTGGCTGCGGTATACGGTGGGCTGCAGGTGCGTGTAGAACAGCGTCGAAAAGACGGTGACCGCGAACACCAGCAGCGCGGTCCATTTGCGGCGGTTTATTATGCGCCAGTAATCGTAAAGGGTGAGTTCGGCGTTCATTTATTCCTAGTTGTGGCTGGCCACTATCCCGGCGGTTATGCCGAAGGTGAACAGCGTCGCCCACGGCAGGAAATTATCGCTTATCCAGCGCGCGGCCTTGGAGTAGTTCCTGCGCGGGATGTACACTATGTCGCCGCTGACGAGGCCGATGTTCTTCTCCATGTCGCCTTCCAGCACGGACTCCAGGTCGGCCTTTATCAGCTGCTCCGTCGAGGAACCGCCTTCGCCCTTCACGCGGCGGTAGATCCGCACCTGGGAGGTCTTGGCCCAGTCCTGCGGGCCGCCGGCCTGCGCCACCAGGTCCAGCAGCCGCATCCCCTCGCGGAACTCGTAATAGCCGGGCTGGTTCACCTGGCCTATCGCCGCGACGCGGCTTGACGAGAATTTGCGCACGTTGACGGTTATCGTCGGGTTGGAAACGTACTTCGAGAACTTCGCGGTGAGGACCTTCTGCAGGTCCTCGGGCTTCATGCCCTCCGCCTTGATGGAGCCCAAGAGCGGTATCTCTATCGTGCCGTCGGGCTGCACCGTGACCTCCTTCGAGAACTCCTCCGCGGGCATCACGTTGATGCTGATAACGTCACCGGCCTCGATGAAGTATTCCTTGTCCGGCTGCGCGTCGCCGGCGGCGAAGGAAGGCAGCGGCGCGGACAGCAGGAGGGCCGAGATCAGGAGGGAAAGGGTCTTCATAGGCTAATTATATATATTTCGCGCGCGCGTTAACCGGCATTCTCGCGGCCGCGGGCCAGCGACTTCACTATCACGCGCAGCTCCTCCACCTTGCGCTCCAGCTCCCGTTCGCGCTCGGACGGCGCGGACTGGTACTGCGAGGCGGGCCCCGCGGCGCGGCCCGCGCCCAGCGACTCCACCTTGCGCGACAGCGCCTCCAGGCGCTCGGCCAGCCCGGACTGGTCCGGACGGGCGGCGCGGCGGAAATTCAGGTAGTAGCCGAACAGCGCCAGCAGCATCATGAAGGCGAACATCATGAACACCACGGCGCCTATCAGCACCAGGTAGTCCAGCCCGGCCAGCACGCCGCCGAGCACCAGCACCAGCGAGGCCAGCATGCCGAACAGCATGGCCTCCTTGTTCTCGCTCCAGGGCAGGTTGCCGCCGCCCTGGCCCATGCCGGGCTGGGGCCTGCCGTCGACGCGCGGGCGCATGAAACGCTCGGTACGCGGCGGCTGGGCCTGCCATCGCGGGGCCCCGGGCTCCGCCGGCGCGGGCCTCGCCGGCGGCTGGGGCTGCGGTTCCGGGGGCAGAGGCCCCACCTCGTCCTTCAGCTGGCGAAGCAGTTTGTCCAGATCGTTGGCGCCGCTCATACCGCGCCTCCCTTACCGAGCGCGGCCTCGCGCGAGGCCAGCGAACGCTCCCGCGCGTCGAGGTCGCCGCGTATGCGGTCGAAGGTCTTTATCAGCTCGGCCTTGCGGGCCTTCAAATCCTCGTCCATGGCTTTCTCGCGCAGCTTGAACTGCTGCGCCCTGGCCGCGTAGTCGGCCTCCAGCGCCTGCACGCGCGCCTCGAGGGACTTGTTCTTGTCCTCCCAGCGCGCCAGCATCTCCAGTTCCTTCTTGTTCAGGCGGTCGTAAAGTTCCTGCATCTTGGTCACGTAGCGCGCGTTCAGCGCGCTCTCGTCCTCGGCGGCCTTGGCCTTCAGGTCGGCCAGCGCCGCGGAGCGCTCGGCCAGCGCGGCCTTCAGCTCCTCTATCTTCCTGAGCCCGGCCGCGTGCTCCTTCTCCAGCCCGCCCAGCCGCGCCAGGCAGTCCTCGGCCTCCTCCTTCAGGCGCGCCTCCTTCTGCGCATGCTCGCGCTCGTTGAAGGCCAGCCTGCCGGCGTAATCGGTCTCGTACTCCTTGACGATGTGGCCGAGGGTGCGTATGTCCGGCTCGAACTCCTCGAGCACGGCGTTCAGGTGCACCGACGCTGGGTTCTTCCCCTCCCAGAGCTTCTCGGCCAGGGCCTTGAGCCGCTCCAGCATCTCCGACGGCACGCATTGTATCGCGCGTTCTTTTTCCATAAGGGCACCTATTTCCTGTTCTTGTAGGCCACTATCGCGCGGGTCAGCTCGGCCTTGAGCGCCTCGTTCTCGGCGCTGCGCGCGGCGTATTCCTTCTCCAGCTTCAGGCGGTAATCGTTGAGCGACTTCTCCTTCTCGCTGAGCTCCTGCTTCTGGGCGAACAGCTCCTCGTTGAACTTGTTGACGCGCTGGTTGTAATCGGCGAACATGGCGTCCAGTTCGAGCTGCTTCTGCCTGTAGAACTTGTCCCCGTCGGTGAGGAGCTTCTCCTTCGCGGCTATCAGGTCCTCCAGCTGGTCTATGCGGTCCTCGTAGGCGGAGGCGCTCCTGGCCAGCTCGGCGCCCCAGGCCTTCTCGCGGGCCTCGCGGCGGGTCTTCTCCTCGGCCATCGCGGCGCGGAAGCTCTCCTCCTGCTCCGCTATGCGCTTGAGCAGTTCTCCGGCGGCGCTCTGGCGGGCCTTCATCGCCTGGCGCTCCAGTTCCTGTATCTTCAGGTCGGCGCTCTCTATGTAGCGGTCGCGGCGTTCCAGTTCCTCGAGCATGCGGGTCTTCTCGGCCTCGTAGAGGTCCGCGGCCTTGGCGGCCTCCTCGGAGGAGGCCTTGTGCAGGCGGGTCAGTTCCTCCTCGGCCAGCCGCAGGCGCTGCTCGGCGGAGTCCAGGGAGGTGTTGACGGCCTCGCTGACGGCGCGGTCCAGTTCGCGGGCGTGGGCCTTCTGCAGTTCGAGCTTCTCGGCCTGCGCGGCCTTGCCGGCCTCCAGCAGTTTCGCCGACAGCTCGGCCACGCGGGCGTTGGCGCTCACGGTGTCGGAGCTGACCTTGTCCAGCGCGGCGCGCAGCATGGCGTTCTCCTCGGTGAGGCGGGAAACGCTGACGCGCATCTCCTCCTCGAGGCCCTCGCGGCGGGCCTTGTAGTCCGCTTCCAGCGCCTCGCGGCGGCGGGCGAGCAGTTCTTCCAGCTCGGCGCGGCGGGCCGACACGGCCTCGTCGCCGGCGGAGCGCAGGCGCTCCTCGTACTCGCGGCGCAGGTCGGCGGCTTCCTGGCGGGAAGCGTCGGCGAGCGCGCGGGCGTCGGCGAGCGCGCCGGAAAGTTCGGACTGCTTCGCCTTGGCGGCCTCGAGGGCCTCCACCAGCGCGGCGGTCTGTATGGTGACGGCGTCCTTCACGCGGTAGGCCAGTTCCTTGTCGTAGCCGGCCTTAGCCTCCATCAGGGCGCGGTTGAAATCCTCCTCGCGGGCGGCGTTGTCCTGCGCGGCCTGGCGCAGGCGGGCGTTGAGCTCCTCTATGCCTTTCTGCGCGGCCTGGAAGGCGCCGGAGGTGTCGGAAAGGGCGCCTTCGAGGCGGGCCTTCTCGGCCTGCCAGTCGCGCTTCTCGGCCTCCACGCGGGCGGCCAGTTCGGAGGCCAGCTTCTCGCGGCGGGCGGCGTAATCGGACTCGAGGGAGGCGATGCGGGCGTTTACGGTCTCCTCGAGCTCGGCGGCGCGGCGCTCGGCCGCGGCGGCCATGGCTTCCCGCTCCGAAGCCCACGCGGACCTTTCGGCGTGGAAAGAATCGCGCATGGACTTCTCCGCCTGGCTCCGGGCCTCGGCGGCCTGGTCCAGCAGCGCCATCTTTTCCGCCAGCTGCCCGCGCAGGGCGGCGATTGCGGCATCGGCGGCGGCCTCGCGTTCGGCGAGGCGGCGTTCGTATTCGGCTTTTATCGCGGCGGCGCGTTCCTCACTGCGGCCCTGCGCGGCCGAGGCGGCTTTCGCCAGCTCGTCCACGAGCTTCTCCCGCTCAAGGGAGAGCAGGCGGTCGCGCTCGGAGATCTCTTCGCGCAGCACTTTCACGTCGGCGGCGAGCTCCGCCTCGCGGGCGCGGGCGGCCTCGGCCTCGGCTTTTACCGCCGCGCCCAGGTTCACCTCGTACTCGCGGGCCATGGCCGCCTTCTCCTCGGCGGCAACACGGCGCAGGGAAGCCAGAGTATTATCCAGCTCGTTGATCTTCGCGTAGGCTTCCGTGAGACCGGCTTCGCGGGCGGACAGCAGTTCGTTAACACGTGCCTTCTCCGTTTCCAGCGCGTTGATCCTTTCGGCATGGCGCGCGGCGAAGTCTTTTTCCAGGTCGGCGCGGCGGGCCTCGTAGTCGGCGCGTATCGCGGCGGCGCGCTCGGCCACGCGGGCCTCGAAGGCGGCGGTCAGGCTGTCGCGCTGTTCGGCCCACTTAAGCCGCTCGGCCTCGAAACCTTCCTTCATCGCCTTTTCGGCCTGCTCGCGGGCGGCGGCAGCCTGCTCCAGCAGGGCCTCCTTCCCGGCCAGCTGCTCGCGCAGCGCGGCCACGGCGGCTTCGGCGGCGGTTTCGCGCTCGGCCATGCGGCGCTCGTATTCCGCCTTCACGGCGGCGGCGCGCTCCTCGGCGCGGTCATGGGCCTGGGCGGAGGCCCTGGCCAGCTCGTCCACCAGCTTCTCGCGCTCCACCGCCAGCTGGCGGTCGCGCTCGGAGATCTCTTCGCGCAGCACTTTCACGTCGGCGGCCAGCTCCGCCTCGCGGGCGCGGGCGGCCTCGGCCTCGGCCTTCACGGCGGAGTTGAGGTCGGCCTCGTACTTGCGGGCCAGTTCGGCCTTCTCCTCGGCGGAAGAACCGCGCAGGGCCGCCAGCTCGGCGTCCAGCTCGGAGGCGCGGGCATAGGCGGCGGCCAGCTGCCCGTCGCGCTCGGCGAGCGCCTCGGCGGCGCGGGCCTTCTCGGCCTCCACGGCCTTCAGGCGGTCGGCGTAGCGGGCGGCGAAATCCTTCTCCAGCTCGGCCTTGCGGGCCTCGTAGTCGGCGCGTATCGCGGCGGCGCGCTCCTCGGCGCGCTCGTTCACCTCTGCGCCCACGCGGGCCAGCTCGGCGCGGAAATTTTCCTTCTCCATGGCGGAGGCTTCGGCGGCGCGGCCCAGCGCCGAGGAAAGCTCCTCTACGCGGGCGTCGTAGGAACGGCGGCGCTCCTCGAAAGCGGCCTCGGCGGCGGCCAGGCGGTCCTCGAACAGCGCGGCCTTGGAGGCGAACTCGGCCTCTATCTTCTTTTTCTCCTCTATAATAAAGGCGTCGCGGGCGCGCAGCTGGTCGGTGAGGGAGTTCACGGTCTCGCCGAAGGCGCGCTTCTCGGCCTCGAAGGCGGAAAGCTTCTCGCGGAAAGAGGCCTCGCCGGCGGCTATGCGGTCCAGCAGCTCCTTATGGTGCTCCTCGCGGGTGGCGGACAACGAGGTCTCCAGGGCGGACACCTTCTCCTCGGCGCGGGCCAGGGCTTCCTCGCGCAGGCGGCGCTCGTCCTCGAGCACGCGGCGCTCCTCGGCCATGGCGCGGCGCTCCGCCACCAGGCGGGCGCTGAACTCGCGGTCGGCCTCGGCGCGGTTCTCGGTTATGATCTTCTCGAGGTCGGCCTTGCGGACGGCGTAATCGTTCTCGAGCGCGGCGGCGCGCTCGCGGGCGGCGGCCTCCACGGCCTCCAGCCTGCGGCCGAACTCGGCCTCGAGGGCGGCTTTCTCGGCCTCCCACGCGGCGGACTTCTGCTGCAGCTTGGCGGCCAGCGCCACCACCACGGTCTCCTTGGCCTCCTTCTCGGTCTCCAGGGCGGCCAGCTGGGCGCGGAAAGCGTTCTCCTTCTCGGTTATGACCTTCAGCAGCTCGTTGTGGTGGGCCTCCTGCTGGGCGGCCAGCTGGTTCTCCACCTCGTTCAGGCGGGCCTGCGCGGCCTTGAACTGCTCGTCGCGCACGCGCTGCTCTTCGGTGAGGCGGGAGCGCTCGGCCTGCCACGAGGCCTCCAGCGCGCGCACCTGCGCCTCGTGGTCGGTGTCCATCGAGCGCAGTTTCTCCTCCATCCCCTGCTCGAGCAGCGCGGAAAGCTTGCGGTAGTTCTCCTCCTGCTCGCGCTTCTTGAGCAGGTAGTCCTTCTCCAGCTCGGCGCGGCGGGCCTCCACCTTGCCCTCGGAGGCGCGCACGTTGCCCTCGAGCATCTCTATCTTGGAGGCGAGCTCCTTCTCGCGGGCCTTGAAGGAGGCTTCCAGCGAGGAGAGGCGGCCCTGGTGGCCGGCCTCCAGCTCGTCACGCAGCGCGTCGTACTTCTTCTGCGCCTCGGCCAGGCGGCCGGCGTACTGGCTCTCAACCTCGAGGAGGCGGGCGTTCCAGCGCTCTATCACGGCGCGCTGGTTGCGGTCCAGTTCCTCGAACTTGCCCTGGTACTCGTCCTCGAGGCTCCGGCGCAGCGAATCCAGCTTGGCCTCTTTCTTCAGCAGCTGCTGAATGTCGAGCTTGCCCTCGCCCAGGAGCGACATCGTCGCCTCGAGCTTGGTGTAGAAATCTTCTTTCTCCTCGATGCTCTTGTTGCGGGCGGCGTAGGCGTCCGAGAGCGAGGCGTCCTTGAGCTGCAGCTTCTTGGCGGTGTCCTCGGCGAGCGTGAGGTTCTTCTTCAGGTCGGCCTTTTCCTTCTCGATCGTGTTGAGCCGCTCGAGCGCCCAGCGCAGCGTCATGCGCGCCGTGTCGAGGCTGGTCACGTCGTTGACCATCTGTTCGAGTTCGCCGTATTCGTTAGCCATATTTTGACCTTTTTTCCCGCCGCCGGGACCCGGGCGCAGCGCGCCCTTTTTCACTATATAAAGTCTAGTATACCCCGCCCCCTTTGGCAATAAAAGGAATGTTAAATGATTGTTAACAGATTATGTCG
>JACCEE010048838.1_pt1 | contig 26380 bp, 21 predicted proteins | sample 7449931 | NCBI WGS metagenome assembly JACCEE01 (sample SAMN15323457, study PRJNA562643) | freshwater metagenome | isolation source: river surface water | place: USA:Blue River Watershed | collected 2017-08-19 | reverse complement strand
CCTCGATCATAGGCTTTGAGAATCTGTTGCCGTAAATCCATCGAAATCGTTGCCATGCGCGGATCATAACAGAAATCGCCCTCATGGCTATAAAATTATTTAAAATGCTCTAGCGGAGAGACACGGAACGAAAGCAAAGCGGTGATGACTCACCGCAGTCCAAAGCCTTCGGCGGGAAGCTCTCGCGGCGCACGCCGCTTTGGACTGCTGCGAGAATCGCAGCTTTTGGTTTGCGGGAAAGGGTGGGAGAAAAGAATGATCGACTGTAGCGGAGAGACGCGGAACGAAGCAAAGCGGTGATGACTCACCGCAGTCCAAAGCCTTCGGCGGGAAGCTCTCGCGGCGCATGCCGCTTTGGACTGCTGCGAGAATCGCAGCTTTGGGTTTGCGGGAAAGGGTGGGAGAAAAGAATGATCGACTGTAGCGGAGAGACGTGGAACGAAAGCAAAGCGGTGATGCTCACCGCAGTCCAGAGCCTTCGGATGGGCTTTCAATTTTCCAAACGCCAAGAATATCTCCCCGATGCCATGAGCCGTTTTTCTTTTGAATTTTCCCCATGCGAAGATACCGATCTTGCCATTCGCACCAGTAGGCACCACCAGGTGGCATGAAGGAACCGGTATTGATCACAAGTAGGTCTTTGCTTTCCCACACTCCGCCCCGATGAAAGTGTCCGCAAATCATGATGTTGCAGGCAGGAAAATAGCGAGAAGCAAAGCGTCGTGTTTCTGATACCATGGTGGCCCATGAGTGAAGCATGCGCCAGGCCCGTCCGGGCGGAGTGATGGCATCCCACACGCGCGAAAGCAGGTTTTTCTTGTGAGGAAAAGTCGGGGGAACCAGCAGGCGGGAAACTTCACGCGCGAGGGCAAAGCGCTGCTCGACCCGCTCCTGCGGATGGGCATCGATCAGCGCGCGCAGTTCGCGTTCTTTTTGCATGGCCATGCGGTTCCACGGCGCGACCTCGGGAAAAACGGCATCGCCATGCATGATGATGATTTTCCCTTCGGCGAGGGCAAGAAAATCACGATCGCGATTGTTAGGATCATGATTGCCAGGTAGCGAGATGATGTCGATTTCCATGCGCTGACAGAGCGCCTGCAGGTCCCGCCACAATCGCAGACCTTCATCGTAAAATTCGCGTGCGAGTTCCTGCCATGTGTCGCCATTCAGCACCAGTGTACCCGCTCCCCGCAAGAGAGGTTCGAGAGTGGCGACGTCGTCGACGGCGGACGCCTTGTGACCGAGGTGCAAATCTGATAGAATGAGCACGGGGTGTTTCATGGCATCAGACGCTGGCGCACGGCCTCGTAGAGACAGACACCGGTGGCGACGGAGACATTGAGGCACTCGACCTTGCCGGACATGGGGAGTTTGCAGAGGAAGTCGCAATTCTCCTCAGTGAGGCGGCGCATGCCTTTGCCCTCGGCTCCCATGACGAGTGCGATAGGGCCTTTAAGGTCCATCTGATAAATCGATTGGTCGCATTTATCAGAGGTGCCGATGATCCAGATCCCGGTTTCCTTGAGTTTTTCCATGAAACGCGCGAGGTTGGTGACTTGGAAAAACGGCACCCAGTCGGCGGCTCCGGTGGAAACGCGGCGCACGGTTTCGGTGATGGAGGCGGCTTTATCTTTCGGCGCAACCACGGCGGTGACCCCGGCACCATCGGAAGTGCGTAGGATGGCGCCGAGGTTGTGCACGTCCTGGATGCAGTCGAGGATGAGCACGAGCGGCACGGCGTTGGACTTGAGGAGTTCCCAGATATCGTCTTCGTCGCGTGCTGGCACGGCTTCGGTCTCGGGACCAAGGGAGCGGACGTGGCGGTTCTCGCGTGCGCCATCGTGCCGGTCACGTCCGGGTTTGCGAAATGGTTTCATGGTGATTTGTTAGAAAAATCAGGCGTAATGTTTCATCAGTGATTTCATCTCACGCACGGCTTGCTCCATGCCGATGCGCATGGCGCGGGAGACGATGCTGTGGCCGATGTTGTATTCGGTCAAATGCGGCACAGCTTCGAGCAAACGGCAGTTGTGGTAATTGATGCCATGCCCGGCATTCACTTGCAGACCGACCTCGTGACCGAGGAGCGAGGCCTCGCGCAGTCGTGAGATTTCGGCATCGATGGTATCCGCCGTGGCGTTGCCGAAACAACCGGTGTGGAGTTCGATCATTTCCGCGCCCAGTTCGGCAGCGCAGCGGACTTGGGAAATTTCCGGATCGATGAAAAGACTGACGCGAATACCGGATTGCTGCATGAGGCGGATGCAGTCGCCCACCTCGCGGCGGCGGCTCACCACATCGAGCCCACCCTCGGTGGTGACTTCTTCGCGCGTTTCCGGTACCAGGCAAACGAAGGCGGGCTTGAGACGCAAGGCGATGTCGATCATTTCCGTGGTGACACCCATTTCCAGATTGAGCGGCACGTCGATCGCGTCCCGGATGCGGAAGGCATCGGCCTCTTGCATGTGACGTCGGTCGCCACGCACGTGAATGGTGATGGAGTCCGCGCCACCGTGGATGGCATCGAGTGAGGCCTGCACTGGGCAAGGCTCTGCATTCGGTGAATCCGGCAATAGTGCGTAGCGCGCCTGGCGCAGGGTGGCGACGTGATCGACATTGACTCCGAGCAACAAAGACATGCGCCAATCAACATGCTGACAAGGGATTTGGCAACGCTGGATTGTATGGAGAGATCGATACGTCATTACGCTGCCGGTGATTCGCACAAGTGCAGGATCAACGTGCTGGACTGGGTGGTGTGGGAGCGAGGATCATAGCTTTGCAGGAAAGTTTCGATCTCCACGCGCAAGCGCTCGCAGTGTTTGTCCCACTTCGCCGTGCTGCGGATTTGCATTGCGGCTTCCCGGATGTGCAGGAAACGGATTTCGTTCGCACCGGCGGTGCAGAGGTCATCGATTTCGCGCCGCAACATGGGAAAAAGGCTGAGTTCGACCACGCAGTTGTGCTCTTGCATCAAACGCAGCAGGCACACCTGCACGGGAGGAGCCATCGGCTTGAGTGCACGCGCGATGGTGTCGCAGCCGATGTGTTCGAGCATGCGGCGCATCTTCTCATAGAGTGCAGGGAGCGGCAGCAAACGCAGCGCGCATTTGTTCTCGAGATAATGGAAAATGCCCTGGCAGATTTCATCAATGAACGGGAAATCCTGGCGATCCGCATCGTGCATGGCGCGGCATAGAGCGTCACGCAGCCATTGGGAATCGTAGCACGATACCTGATGACGGCCGACTTGGAGAACGGGGCGGTTGCCGATGAGTGCGATCACTTTGTTTGGTTAGGGAAGCAGGGACGTGGGGTGAGGATGAGGGTGGACGGGCTTATGGCTGGGATGAAACGAGGGGACTAGTCTTTGAACAGGCGGCGTTGCATCGGATCGCGGGCGGCGCGACGCTCCAAGGCCTGGATTTCGTTGATGAATTCGCCGACGTTGTCAAATTGTCGGTAAACGGAAACGTAACGGACATAGGCGACGGGATCGATGGAATGGAGTTTGTCCATGACCTTGGCACCGATGGCCGCGGAGGGCACTTCGGTCAAGTGGTCTTTGTGCAGTTCGCTGAGGATTTCTTCCACCGCTCGATCCAGTCGATCCATGGAAACGGGGCGTTTTTCACATGCTTTGACCAGACCACGAAAGAGTTTTTCACGATTCAATGCTTCGCGGGTGCCGTCGCGTTTGACCACACGCAGTTCGGTGCGTTCGATTTGCTCGTAGGACGTGTAGCGATAGTTGCAGAGCAGACACTCGCGCCGCCGGCGGATGGTGGTGCCATCCTTCGACATCCTTGAATCGAGGACTTTGTCTTTGAGGGAACCACATTGGATGCAACGCATGGGCGGAAAAAATGTCGCGAAAATCTAAAGAGGAACATCTGGTGGTGTCAAAATGATTTGTGTAGCAGGTCTCGTATGTTGCTACATCAAGGGTTGGATGAATTACTAAATATCTAGTAATGCTTAAATAATTTGCAAGCGAGTGCGAAAGATGTGGTAGACCATGGCGGCAGAGGTGGTCAGGAACGTATGCATGATGAGCAAAAAGCGCATCGGGAGTTTGCATTCTGAATTCCATGGGAACTTTCTGGATCGTGCTCGCACGAGCTGATGACACAACGGATTCTCGATTTTTGACAAGTGCCGGCTAGTTTTCCTGTATTGACAAGACTCTTTCCACCTATGCGTCTCATCTTACCATTGTTGTTGTGTCTTTCCGCTCTTGCGGCATCGCTAATTCAGCCAAAAAAAGAGGCTCGTCGCTTGGAGGTGCTGTTTTTTGGTGCTCCCACGGCAGCCCATCCCGGCCATGATCCGGTGACGCGCTATCGGGTGATCAAACGCAATCTTGGCACGGCAGGGATCAATTTCACCTACTCGGAAAATCCATCGGAGGTGTTCAGGTCCGAAACGCTGCGGCACTATGATGCCGTGATGATGTATGGCAACTGGAATCAGAGTCAGGCCATGCCTGCGGAGCAACTCAAGGCGCTGACGGAATTTGTGGAGAGCGGACATGGCTTTTTGCCCATTCACTGCGCCTCAGCTTGTTACGGTGGATCGCCCGAGTTCATCAAACTGGTGGGCGGGCGTTTCAAGTCTCACACCACAGGTGTGTTTGAGCCAAAGACGGTCAACACCAAACATCCCATCACTGCGGATTACCAGGGATTTTCCGCATGGGATGAAACCTACGTGCATGACAAGCACGGCGATGACCGCACGATTCTGCAAACCCGTGATGACGAGCCTTGGACCTGGGTGCGCCAGCAGGGCAAAGGCCGGGTGTTTTACACGGCATCGGGACACGATCACCGCGTGTGGGATTTGCCGCAATTCCATGACTTGTTGAAGCGCGCCGTCTATTGGTCAGTGGGGCCGGATGCCTATCAAAAGCTCAAGGCGTTGGATCTACCTAAGTTGGAGATGGAGCCCATGAAATTGCCGGGCTACCTCAAACGCCAACTCATTCCCGAAGGGCAGAAGCCGCTCAAACCGGATGATTCGATCAAAATGGCGCAAATTCCCGTGGGCTTTGAAATCTCCCTCTTCGCCAGCGAGCCGAATATTGTGAATCCCATCAACGTCGCCTGGGATCACAAAGGCCGGGCTTTTGTGCTGCAAACGGTCGATTACCCGAACAACCTGCACGATGACAAGATGGGCAATGACAAGATCACCATCTGCGAGGATACCGATGGCGACGGCCGCGCCGACAAGTTCACGGTATTCGCGGACAAACTCTCGATTCCCACGTCATTGTGTTTTGTGGGCACCAAACTCCTTTGCACCAATGCTTCGGAAATCCTGTTGCTGGAAGACACGAATGGCGATGACAAGGCTGATGTGAGAAAGTCCCTCATCGAGGGATTCGGCATCGGCGATACCCATGCGGGTGTCTCGAACATGCGTCTCGGTCTCGACAACTGGGTCTACGCCACCGTCGGTTACAGTGGCTTCCGCGGCACGGTGGGCGGGAAAAACATCTCCTTTTCCTCGGGTCTGTTCCGTTTTCTGCCTGACGGATCGAAACTGGAGTATTTGCAAAGCACGACCAATAACACGTGGGGTCTTGGTTTTACGTCGGATTTTGATATTCTCGGATCCACCGCCAACGGCAATCCTTCATGGGTCTATACATTTTCCAAGGAGCGCTACGATGCCTTTGGTTTGAACCAGCCGAAAACGCCACGCGCGGATGACAATCCTCTGTTCAATCCTTCCTCGAACGACATCCGTCAGGTCGATCAGTTCGAACGCTACACGGCGGGAGCCGGTCACAGCTTTTACACTTCCACCCGTTTCCCCGAGGAGTATCGCGAGAAGTATGCCTTTGTGACCGAAGGCACCGGCAAGCTGGTAGGGCAATTCGTCGTGGAGCCCAAGGGCGCCGGCTATCAAGCGAAACAATCCTACAACAATCTTTATAGCTCGGCGGATGCCTGGTCGGGGCCGGTGGCTGCCGAAACGGGGCCCGATGGCGCGGTGTGGATCAGTGATTGGTATAACCTTATCATTCAGCACAATCCCACACCGAACAAATCCAATTCCGGTCTCGATGCCAAGAATGGCAAGGGCAATGCCTATGAAACACCGGTGCGCGACACGCAGCACGGCCGCGTCTATCGGATTTATCCTGCTAACACACGCGACGACAAAAACCCCGGTCTGGATCTGACGAAACAAGACGCGCTGGTCGCGGCTCTTTCGCATGCGAATTTGTTCTGGCGCATGACGGCACAAGGCCTTCTGATCCAACGTGCGAAAAATGACGTGAACCCCGCGTTGCAGGAATTGGTGGGCAAGGCCGGCCTGGCATCGCCTCATGCCTTTGCCGTGTTGTCGGCATCACGCGCGCTGGATGACGCCTTGGTCGCCACGTCCTTGCGTTCATCGAATCGCGCGCTGCGTCGTATCGCCAGGGATTACGCCGGCAAAAACGCCCCCGCATTGCTGTTGGCTTCCGCCAACGGACCCGATCTCGGCGCGAAGTCGCCGCGCGAGTTGGCGGAAAAATTGGTGGCTCTTTCCTATGCTCCGCCATCCGCGGAATTGGCCAAATCGCTGTATGCCATGGCGACGGATTCCTCAAAAGAATTGTTCGCGGATGCGGTGCTGGCCGATGCATGGCAAATCGCCGCTCGTCGCAATGCCGCGGAAATCATCGCCCTCGCCGATGCGCAAGTTGGAGCAAAAAAACCGCAAGTGGCTCCTGCCAATGTGATGCCCAATGCCGATTTTTCCCAAGTGGAAAACGGGCTGCCCAAGGGTTGGTCGTTGCGCATGTATGGTGGTAACCGGGATGCCGTGAAACTCAGCAGCTCCGATCAAGGTCGCAATCAAAGCAAGGCCTTGCAAATCACGGCCACAGAGTCCGTGGATGCCGGTGCGGGGATCGAATTGCAACTGGAGCCCAACACCAACTACCGGTTTTCCGCTTGGGTTCGCACGGAGAATGTGAAGCGCACTGGAGGCCTCGGGGCGATGATCAATGTGCATGGCGCTCAGGAAAAATCCAAGGGCATGGACGGCACCAAGGATTGGCAATTGCTCAGCTTCGATTTCAAAACCGATGGCGACGGCCGCGAATTGCTGCATTGCCTGTTTGGTGGTTATGGTGGTTCCACCGGGACCGCATGGTTTGACGATCTTGCGCTGACGAAACTCGGCGGTGGCGGCAGTCCGCAATCCGCGCTCGATGGACTGCGCGCGTGGCATGCCACGGCAGCGAAACCCGCTGTGGTTGCGGATAAGAAAAACAAGATTGATCCTGCAGTGCACCAGCGTGGCGCGGCTGTCTACGCTCTTACCTGCACCGCCTGCCATCAACCGGATGGACAGGGCACACCCGGAGCGTTTCCGCCGCTCGATGGCTCGGAGTGGCTGGTGAACGATCCCGAGTTGCCCATCAAGATCGTGCTCAAAGGTCTACAAGGACCGGTCACTGTGAAGGGTGTGAAATTCACCAGCGTGATGCCGCCGCACAACGATCTCGATGATCAGAAAATCTCCGATGTTCTCACCTACGCCCGCCAGTCCTGGAGCAATGATGCAACAGCCATTTCCCCGGAACAGGTCAAGGCCGTGCGCGAGAAAGTCAAAACTCAGACCAATCCTTGGACGGCGAAGGAGTTGGGGAAAGAGTGAGACAGTCGAAGCGATCGTACGGGATGAGTTCTGGTCTTGTGAGAATTTCTGACTGGACTGTGAAGGAGATCCGTGACATAGATGCAGCGTGCACTTTCCCGATTTGACTCGTATTACTTTTGACTCATCTGTGATGGGTGGAAAGCCCTGCATCCGTGGCATGCGTGTCACGGTGGGGATGATTCTCGGCTTGATCGCTTCAGGTGCGGAGCGTGCGGAAATTCTTCGATTGTATCCCTATCTCGAGGAGGAAGATGTTGTGGCTGCGCTGGCCTATGGTGCTTGGCGCTCTGAAGAACGAGAATTGCCCCTCCCAGCCATCCTGTGAAAATTCTCATCGACATGAATCTCTCTCCTGTTGGGAGAAGGTCTTTGCGGAGGAAAATTGGGAATCGAGGCATTGGATGAATGTGGGAGCGGTCAATGCACGCGACACTGACATCATGGAATGGGCACAAAAACACGGTTTTATGGTGTTCACTCATGATTTGGATTTTGGTGCGTTACTGGCCACCAGTGGTGCTTCTGGTCCCAGTGTTGTGCAAATTCGCAGTGAAGAGGTAAGGCCTGCTGTCATGAGTCGTATCGTGGTGGAGGCAGTTCGCTCCTTCGCGCATGAATTGCTTGCCGGAGCATTGCTCACCATCGATCCACGGCGCATGCGTGTATCGCTCCTACCGTTGAGAAATCAAAAAGAATAGACAGCGGGTAAGCGGCTTTTGGTTTCACCATTCCTCACTTCAGAAAATTCAGAAACCAGGTGATATTGAGCGAATTCGTTAGGTCGATCAGCATGCCGCCGACGATGGGCACGATGAGAAACGCGCGTCGTGACGGGCCGAACTTGCGGCAGATGGCATCCATGTTCGCGACGGCGCTGGGCGTGGCGCCGTGGCCAAAGCCGCAGTGGCCGGCGACAATCACCGCGGCATCATAATCCTTGCCCATGAGAGGAAAGGTCACCCAACGCACGAAGAAGTAGGAGAGAACGATTTGCGCTCCCAGAATGAGCAGCATCGGCAACGCGCTGGCGGCGAGTTCTTTGAGTTGCAGGCTCATCATCGCAGTGGCGAGAAAAACACCGAGCATCAGTTGGCTGAGAGCATCGATGACACGGCTGTCGATCTGTTTCACTCCCAGGGCCAGCAATCCATTGCGCACGATCACGGCCGCGATCATCGAACCCATGTAGGCGGGAAACACCATGCCGGATTGTTGCAGCGCGTGGCTCAACCACGCGCCGGCTTTCATCAGGGCGATGAGCAGCAACAGATGAAGAAAAACGCTCATTCCTCCACGCAGCAGGTTGCGCAGTTGTGAGACGATCGTACCCTCCTGCAGCGTTGCCTCGGTGATGGCGCTCTCTTCGTGCAGCGCGTTAATTTCCTCGGCAGCGCTGTGTCGTGGTCGCAGCAATTGATGCTTGCGAATCAGGTGTGCGGCGATGGGGCCGCCGATCAATCCACCGCAGACCAGACCGAAGGTTGCCGCCGCGGCTCCTGTGGTGGCCGCGCTCGCATAACCCGCCTGCACCAAGGTATCGGCAAAACCCAGCGCCGTGCCGTGACCACCGGTTTGACTGAGGCTGCCGCAGATCACACCGAGCAGGGGATTTTCGCCTAACAGAAATGCCATCGTCGCTCCCAGCGCGTTTTGGAGAATCGCGAGAACGGTGGCGATCGCAAGAAACAACGGCACTTGCCAACTGCCCTGCTTGAGCACATTCCACGTGGCGTTGAGACCGATGCAGGTGAAAAAGCCAATCAGGAAAGGAAGGTTCACCGCTTTTTCCGGTCGCTTCATCCATTCCGGCTCCGGCGTGACCATCCAGGTCCACCAGGTGTCATCCACTTTGGTCTCCAGGGTGATCCGGCAAAGTCCCGTGACATCGCCCAGCAGGATGAAAAGACAAACCGCCAAACCTCCGACCACCGGCACGGGGATGTTGTAGCGTGTGAGAACGTTCCAGCGCCGCACCAGCGACTCTCCCAGCATCAGCACAGGCACGGATGCGAAGAGAAACCACCAGGCGGAGACGGTGCATGCCATCGTGACGCATTTTCAGGGTTTGGGCACGGCACGGATCGTTTGATACGCTTCCAGAGGTATGCGGGCAGGAGATGCGTCAAATAATACGTCTGGTGATGAAAAGACGACTTGATAGATTCGATTGACGATCTGATCCGCTTGCGCGTATTCCGGCATGCGCAACTCGATTGTCAGGCGATCCGCGGCGATCATGACCGATTCAATGGCATTTTCCCGTTTCTCATTTTCCCTCGATCCATAGGTCACCGCATCGGTGTAGGTCCATGAGGTGATCTTGCAGGCGGTGCGGATTTGCTCGGGCGTCACGTCTTTGCGCAGAGGTGCGGTGAATGTGATCTTCATGCCCTTGCCGCCCGTGTTCATGTGATGAATGTCGGCGGCGATGGTTTTGCCATCCCAGATAACACGCTGTAGTGCCGCTTGATTGCCGCCTTTGGATTGCCAACCGCGACCGGTTTGGCCTAACAGGAGAGAGGAGTCGGGGAGAAAGCAGGGGCGCATCACGCCGGAGGCGAGATCGCGGCTGAACATCACCATGGTGCCTTGATCGATTTTACCGACTTTCTCGAATTGCACACGCGCCAGAGTGGAAATCGTTTGGTCACCGACAAACATTTGTCCGCTGTAGGGACCGAACTGGCCGTTGGTCAGATCCCATGCGGGATTGCCGGGGGAGTTGGCATACTTGCTGTGCGGGAACCACAGCGCGCTGACGTGAGTCTTGGGCTGCCATTTTTCAAAGATGATTTCTTGAGAATCGGGTTTCATGCCGGGCAGTGACACCAGTCCGGATGGATGACCGTAGAAATCTCCCTGCTTGAGGTAGGAAATTTTCGAGGAGCCGAAGTATTCGCCTTGGTTGTCGATGTAAATCAGGTGGCCTTCCGGATCCATGCCAAGACCAGCCGGGCTGCGAACACCGGAAGCGTAGGGTTCGAACACACCGGCGGGTGTGACGCGGCAGGCCCAGCCGCGGAAGCCGCCCATGCTACCCATGAAATTGCCGCCGGCCTTGTAAGAAGCCTTGACGTTGTTGCTGTGGCAGAGATTGAGCGTGAAGTAGTAGTTGCCCTCGGCATCGCGCACCGGTCCGTGCGTGTATTCGTGGTAATTCCCGTGGAAACCGAAGTCATCGCAAACAGTCTGGAAGCGGTCTGCCTTGCCATCACTGTTGTGATCGCTGATGCGCGTGAGTTCGGGTTTTTGTGCGATTACGATGACATCGCCTTTGTCGTCTTCGATCACCAATCCCAAGCATTCATAGATACCTTCCGCGAACAGTTCCCATTCCTTGTTCTTCAAGCGCCAGATGCCTGCGGTGCGGGTGCCAACCACGATCGTGCCATCTTTGGCCACGGCGATGGCGGTGGGTTCGAACAACTGCTTGCGCCCAAAGGTATCGGCGGGAGCCAGCCAGTTTTCGATGGCATATCCAGGAGGTAGTGCTGCTTTGGCTGGTTCCACCACCAATGCCTGTGGCGAGAAATTTTCCGTCTTGCTCACGGGTGCGCGGGCCACGGGGGCTTTGCCGATGTTGGCAATCAAACGATAGGTCGTTTCCGTTCCCGCAGGAAGCGACCAGCGGCCTTGTTCCAGCTTGCCTCCCTCGGTTTTGACGGCAGTCACGCCATCGGCACGCAGTTGGAAGGCTTGCGGACTGGCGATGGTGGCCACGAGGGTGATGACAATCTCCCCGGATTCGGAGAAGGAGATTTTTTGCCGGAAGGAATTCTTGCCCACGCGGAAGAGAAACTCCGGTTCACCGGACGCATTGAGTTCATAGCCTTTGAATTCAGAGTCCCACGAGGCCAGTTCTTTCATGAAGTCACCGCCCTTCCACAGATGTTTTTCGACGGCAGCGTCATCGGCAACATCCGGTTCTTTGAACTCGAGATCCACCGCTCTGCCATCGGCTGTGAGAGGAGTGAGGAAAGGTGTGGAATCGAGCATGACTTCGTTGCCTTTGCCCCGATCGGAGCCCGGAGTGCTGCGACCGGTGCGTTCCTTTTTCAAATTCAAAAATCCGCCACTCCACACGCCGCGCAGGGAGAAAAAGCGCGGGTCGTAGCTGTAGTTGTAGCCATTGGGCAGACCCACATGGATGGCGCGACCGCTGGCTTGCAAGATCGGCGCACGGAACACCCGTGGGCGCTTGCCAACGATGATTTCATCGGGATCGACGAGCGGATCGCTGCCGGCCGCTTGTTGAGGAGCCGGGCCCATGACTTTCGCGGGGCCGTTTTTCCCATTGTCAGCCGCATGATGCAGGTAATGCCAGATCATTTCGAGATCCACATCGCTGACCAGAGTCGGGGTGAATTGAGGCATGATAGCGGGATAAGCGGTGCCTTTGGTGGGACCGCTCTCGGAGATGGCCAGATGAAGGTTAGGTTGCCGAACTGATTTGAGGAAATATTCTTTGTCCGCCCTGACGGTTTGGACCTTGCCGGTGGCATCGTTCACGGCGCGATCGCGCGGCTGCACTTGAAACAGATTGTAGAGAGAGGGGCCGGTCTTGATCGAGTTGTCGTCCTTCGTACTCACATGGCACTCCGCGCATCCCCATAGCCCGAAGGTTTCTTTTCCCTTGGCCACATAGTCAATTTCCTCTGCATTCAGAGAGGAAATAAGCAGGGCAAGCGTTGTGCCTGTGATTCGTTTCATCGGCATCAACCTGCCAGTTACGCAGGAACAGGTCAAAAAGAATCCTGTCTTATGAAAAGAATTTCTCTGCGATCTGGTTTTTTTTTCATGCAAACCTGCTTATCCATTGCAAGGATTTTTGTCATGTGTGTGCAAATGCCCGGGGCGTGAAGATGATTTTCCGCAACTGTTTTTTCCATCAGAGGAAAAAGCCCGATAGGTTCATCATCCGGCTCTGAACTGATAGGAATGAGGACTCCCAGAGCGTTGCCCTGGGTTTTCGTAAGTCGCACTTCGGGTGCTTGAAAAAGCCCTTAATCGTGAGAGGTAGCGGACTGAAATTCACGCTGCAATTGGCTCATCATTTCCCGGCTTCCGGATGCGCCTTGCGGTAGACTTCCACATCTTTAGTGACGATGAGTTCCCCGCGCATCACGGACCAGTGGCCGGGGAAGGTGCAGACGAATTGGTAGGTGCCTTCAGCGGTGGGGGCAGTGAGCTTGAGGGTCTCGCTCTTGCCGGCTTCGATCATTTTGGTCGCTGCGAGCACGCGGCTGTCGTTGGCGGGGACGTAGGCGCGGCCTTGGCTGTCGAGTTTATCCGGGGCTTGGGTTTGCACCGCTTCGGCCACGGCTTGCAGGGTGCCCGGTTGCACGAAGACGACGTTGTGCGGGATGAGGTCGGGGTTCTCGAACTTGACCTCGAAGTCTTTGCCCGTGGCGACGATGATTTGTTTGGTGTCGTAGCGTAGTTGGTCTTTCACGGCCTTGATCACAAAGACGGGCACGTTCAGATCGGCGAGTGCTTGGTTCGCTTTGCTTGCCCCCTCGGGTGCGAGTAGGGCGATGAGTTTCTGCGTGACCGCGATGCTGTCGAGGTATTGTTTCGCGGTGCGGCCTTCACTCGACTGGGTGCGGGCCCACTGGATCACACCGGCCACGGCGCGCGCGGCATCCGCTTGTTGCCAGGCACTGGTCGGCAGTTGCGCTATGGTCTGCACGGCAGTGGCGGGCTCGGTTTGTTTCTGAATCAGATCAGTGAGCAGTGTGAAGGCCTTGGTGGGATCGGCGCTGACCTTGGGAAGCGAGCGGATGGCTTCGCGATGAATGTCGCCCACGGGATCACCGTCAAACTTATGGCTGCTGCTGGGCGCGGGGGCAGGTTGGTTGGTGAGGGAATCGATCACTCCGCGTTGTCCGTCGAGCACGCTGATGGTGTAACCCTGCAAACGGGAGCCTAACGAATCCTCGTTGCGGTTCCAGACGATCACTTCATCGATGCTGGCCTCGTTACCCAGATCCACTTCCCACCATGGGTTGTTGGTGTTTTCGATGCTGTGGGTGATGGTGCCGCTGCCATAAGCGCCGTTGGTATTACCGTCGATGGCGCGTTTTGCTTCGCCGTCGTTGCTGGTATCGTTCTGGCTGGCCTTGCCGGAGAGGGCGATGTTGTTGCCTCCGCTCATGACCTGCACCTCGGCGAGGGAAAGGGTGCCGTTGCGCGGAAGTTCGATGCGGATGAAGCGTCCGCGCGTGCCTTGACGCCCATTGAGAGCCTTCGCGATGGCGGGAGGCAGTTCGCCGAGCACCGAGCGGATCCGGTCGAAGGCACCGTGGCGCATGGCTTCGGGTAGTAGTGTCACGGAGCGCAGGAACAATTGCAAGGCGGCAGGCGTTTGTTGGGCGGCTGTCCATTGTTTGTCCAAGGAGCCATCGCAGATCATCAGTGCTGCCAACGCGTGGGGCGCGATACCCGAGCTGTAGCTACTCGTGGCCAGTTTTTCCAAGGAGGAACGCACGGCGGAAAGTTCGGCGGCGGGCAGACCGACAAGCATATGGGCTAGCGCCACGGTGCCGGCATGCGATTCTCCGGCGATAGGTTCCAGCACGCCCAGCAAGGTCTGGGCGGGTGTGATTTTTCTCAGCGCGGAAAGTTCGCTTAGAGCGGACTGGCGTTGATCGGCGGCGACGTCCGGGCGCGTGAGCATGGCGGTGAAGACCACGGTCGATTTCGGCAATTTTCCGAGATCGGCACTGCGAACTGAGTCTAACAGATAGGAAACGCCTGCCGGATTGTCCACGGCGATTTCCTTACCCTCGGCGACGGCATTTTTCCACCAGGGCTGGAGTTGGCGCATGGTTTCCTTGAAGCAATACTCGAGGTAATAATCCATCGGACGCTTGAGCGCGGTGAGAGCGGCATCGGCGGCGGCGGTTTCGCGATAGAAACTGGCGACGCGCACGGCTTCGAGACGCACGCGGGGATGTTCGTCATCGGCGGCGGTTTTCAGCCACTTCACGGAGTCGGGCAGGCGATCGCGCCAGTAGCCCATCACACGCACAGCCTGGGCGCGAGCGCGAGGCTCGGGGGATTTCAGCATGCGGGTGAGCAGGGCTTCGTTGACGATGTCATGCCACTGATGCACCCACAGCGCTTCGAGCATGTTGTGTTCGAATTTCGGGTCCTTGGCATCGAGCACCTTGATCCACTCCATAACGGCATCGGTGACCTTTTTTCCATCGTGTTTGCCGAGCTCGATCTTCGCACGCAGGCGCACGTCATTTTCAGGTTCTTTGAGTAACTCTAACAGTGCGGGAATGGGCTGGCCGTCGATTTTTTTCGGCTCTAACAAGGGGCGTCCCTCGTAGGTGATGCGATAGAGACGGCCGTGCTGGTGGTCGCGGTTCGGATCGCGCAGGTGGTGCTGGAGGTGGCCGATGAGCATTTGCGACCAGTCCATGAAATAGAGTGAGCCATCGGGCGCGACGGTGATGCCGGATGGGCGGAAGTTCGGGTTCTTCGCGATGTCGGTGGTGACCAAATGCTCCAGCGTTTCACCTTTGAGGCCTGAGCCTTCTTCGGTGACTTTCGCGCGGAAAATGCCTTGGATGCTGATGACGTTGGTGTTGAGGAAAAGGCCTTGCCAGTCATCGGGGAAATGGCGGCTGGTGAGAATGGCGGTGCCGGGGCAGGGGCGCGACGGGCGGTTCCAGAACTGGTTCATGCCGGGATGGCTGCCACTGTCGAGGTGGCCGCTGAAGGCCGGGCCGAAGTAGTTCGAATTTCCGGTGGCATCGGTGATGAGGTCGTTGCCCCAGTAGTCGAACACACGACCGTGCGGATTGGCGAAACCGTAGGGCACGTGGCGGTTGAACTTTCCGGTGTTCGGCTCATAGCGGTAAATGGCGCCATCGGTGTTGCGCACGGGGCCGAGGTAGGTTTCCACATTGGTGCGGTGGAACACGCCATCGCTGAGATAAACGGCTCCGCCGGGCTCGAGGCACATCGAGTTCGTCTCGTGGTGGGAGTCCGCGGCATCGAGGCCGTGGAGCATGCGCTCCTTCGTATCGGCCTTGCCGTCGCCATCGGAATCGCGCAGGAACCACAAATCCGGCGACTGCATCACGAGCACGCCGTCTTTGTAAAACTGGAATCCGGTGGGGCAATTGAGGCCATCGGCAAACACGGTGGACTTGATGGCCTTACCGGTTTTGGGATCGAGATCGAATACGAGCAACTTATCGAAGACCTTGGTCGTGGGTGTGGTTTCCGGATAGTTCGGCCATGCGGCGATCCAAAGACGGCCATTGGTGTCGAAGTTCATCTGCACCGGATTGATCAGATCGGGGAAGGTTTTTTCGGAGGCGACGAGCTCGATCTTGCAGCCCGGCGCGAGTTTCAGGTGCTGGATCGCTTCTTCCGGATCCATGTAGGGCACGGCGTCCTTGCGATTCGGCGGGGTGAGGTTCACGGAAGGGAGATTGTCGTCTTTGACAATGTAGGATTTCCCCTGTGCGGTGGCCCAGACGAGTTGATCGCGGTTCGCGGTTTTGACATCGCGCTGCGCGAGTTCTTCGCCGAGAATGGTGGCATTGGTGACGCCCTCATAAGCGATGCGCGAACGACCGCCGAAAATGTTGTATTGGTCCACGGTGCGGTAGCGGTGGTGCCATTCGGTGTTTTTTTCGATGACGGCTGTGCGGATTTTTTCGAGCTGATTGCTCTTCGTGGTGGGTGGCTCCTTGCCGAAAACAGCGCGGTATTGCACGGCGGCGAGGGCTTTGTCGCCATTCTCGTTCAAATGAATGCCGTTGATGGTCAGTGGTGATTGCGCCTGTTGATAGAGCTCCTGCGAGGGGCGGAAGAGATCGACGAAGGGCACGTTTTTCGCCTTGGCCACCGCCGCCATGGCCTCAGTGTATAAAGAAAGATTCCTATTGTTTTCCGAACCATCGGAAAAGTGGATGCTCTTGAGGTTTTCGTGCGCGATGGGCGAAAATAGCACCACGCGCGGCGCGCTTTCGCCGTTGTATTTGGCTGCTAAGAGCTTGCTGAGGTAAGCATCGAGATCGCGCTTGAAGGCTTCCACGCCCTCGGGGCCCTTGAACGATTCATTGAAGCCCCAGTAAGCAAAAATCACATCCGCGCCGAACTCCGTGCCGGCTTTGTAAACAATGCCATCGTTGCCCGGCTTGGTAGTGTCGCCTTTTTTCATGCCGAGGAACCAATCGGTGGTGGGCACGTCATCGGAGCGGTGCTGCACGGTGATTTCATCGGCGGCGAAACCGAGATTGCGGATCGTGAGCTGGGCATCGGGATGGGCGGCATGAATCATCGCCTCGAACCACGCGTGGTGCTGCTGGCGATCGGCGAGCCCGCTGCCGACGATGGCGACGTGGTCTTGAGGTTTGAGCGCAACGAGAGGATCGGCAGCATGAGATACAGCGAGCGCGGCGATGCAAGAAGCAAAGATGCCGAGCCATGGGAAGCGTGTTGTGATCATAGGAAAAATTACATTTACGGAATGCACGCTACAATATTTCAGCGAAATCCCACGCTTTACATTATGCGGCAAACAAGGCAGTTTTCCGCAGCTCACAGCGGATTCCATCATGTACCTCGTCACCATCGGCCTCGAAGTTCACTGCCAAGTCAATACCCGCACGAAAATGTTTTGTGCCTGTGCCACTTCGTTTGGCGACGAGCCGAACGTCAATATCTGCCCGACCTGCCTCGGCCTGCCCGGCGCGTTGCCGGTGCTGAATCAGGTAGCGATCGAAAAAACCATTCTCACGGGCATGATGCTCGGTTGCTCGACCCCGCCGGTTTCGAAGTGGGACCGGAAGAATTATTTCTATCCGGACATGCCGAAAAACTACCAGACCACACAGATGGACCTGCCGCTTTGCATTGGCGGTGCGGTGCCGCTCTACGATCACTGCTATCCGTCCGACGCGCAAAAGTCCATCCAGCGCCCGAACCAGGTCATCCGCCTCAATCGCATCCACCTCGAGGAGGACGTGGCAAAATCCACCCACCTCGGCACCTCGTCGCTCATCGATTTCAACCGCGCGGGCACACCCTTGATGGAGATCGTCAGTGAGCCTGATCTGGAATCCGCGGAAGAAGCCTTCGCCTACCTGCGCAGCCTGCAGATGATCCTGCAACAAGGGGGAGTGTCCGATGCCGACATGGAAAAGGGCCAGATGCGCTGCGATGTGAACATTTCCCTGCGTCGCCATGCCAGCGATCCGCTCGGAGCCAAGATCGAGCTGAAAAACCTCAATTCCACCTCCGCCGTTCGTCGCGCCATTCATTTTGAAATCGAGCGCCAGACCGAGGAACTCAATGCCGGAATCCCGCAGGTGCAATCGACACGCCGCTGGGATGATGACCGCGGCGAAACACAGATGATGCGCACCAAGGAGGACGCGCATGATTACCGTTACTTCCCGTGCCCCGACCTGCTGCCGCTGGCTACTACGGATTTAGTAGATCGGATGAAAAAAATCGTGCCAGAGCTTCCTCACGAGCGCGCGGCACGCTATCAGAGCGATTTTTCCCTCACACTCTACGATGCCAATGTGCTGTCATCGGATTTGCACCTTGCCCGTTACTTCGAGGCCACGCTCGACGACGCGGTCCCCGCGAAAAAAACCGCCAACTTTCTCATCAATAATCTGTTAGGCACCATCAATGAACGCAACGTCGCGATCCAGGACTGCGAGGTCACGCCGTTGCGCATGCGTGGGCTGCTTGCCTTGGTAGAAAACGGCACGCTGGCGGCGAACCAGGCACGCGAGGTGCTCATCGCCATGCTGGAGTCTCCCGATAAATCCGCTGCTGAGATTGCTGATGCCCTTGGCTACAAGCCCACCGATACCGGTGCACTGGAGGAATTGTGCGACCAAATCATCGCCCAGTTTCCGGACAAGGTCGCCGAGATCCAGGCCGGCAATGATCGCATTCTGAACTTCCTCACCGGTCAGGTGATGAAATCCGCGCCGAGCAAGCCGAATCCGAAACTGGTTACCGACGTGCTTCGCGCGAAGATTCTTCCCAGCGCTTGAGTGGTCCAAAACGCAAGCGGTTTCATTTCTCGATAAGCGCTCGCATGGGGTGATCTGCTTTTTTCATTTTACCCTTGTTACCGCTGAGGATCTGGTATGATATCAGAACGTGCAAACCATTATCAAATGTTCGAACTGTGGGATCGATCTGGCTGTAGATCCGTCGGCTGCCAGCGGTGTGTATTCTTGTCCATCCTGTGGCAGTCATTTCGAGGTCGGAGCATCACCGGCAACTGGGACTGATACAGGAAATCTTGCCGAGCCTGTGGTCAAAAAAACGTCGCTGGTCATGCCTCCAGCCCAACCCCGCAGCGTTCCGGCACATGCTCCCGCGCAGCATCGTCCCGGTTTTTTGCAACCCCAGCATTCCCTTTATGCTCCGAAGTCCTCGGATAAAACCATACCCATCATCATCGGATCGATCGCCGCATTGTGCATCGTTTGTGTGACCGCGATCATCCTCAACTCGAAGGGTAGCGGTAATGCGGCGCCTGCACAAACAGCACAAGTTGCCGCCAAGCCCACGCAGACCGACGTCCGCAAGGGCATCGAAGAAAAAGCGCAAGAGTTCCTTGATGCCAGCGCCGCTACCGTGGAGCGGCAGTTGGAAGAGGCCAAAGAGGAACAGGAGGCCTATGACGAGGAAATGGACCGTCAGCGCCGTTATCTCGCATCGATGTATGGCGAAAAATACTTCGATGGTGACGATGAGGCCGGTCGACAACTCGTGCTGGCCATTGAAGAAATTCTTGAGATGACGCCGGAGTCGGAGGAACAGGCGCGGGAATGGCTTGTCGAAAAAATGACAAAAAACCCCGTGCTCAAACCGTTTCTTGCCAAAATCGACGAGTTGCCGTTTTCCGATGGTGCCACCAAAGGTCCCACAGCTTTTTTGAAGCAGTATCAATCCTTTGGAACCGGATTCTTCATTTCTGCCGATGGCTGGATTGTTACGAACCGACATGTCGTGGGGACCGCGCAAGAAGTCGATGTTCGCATGAGCGATGGCACCACGCATCGTGCTAAAGTCGTGAAAAAAGATCAAACCTTCGATCTGGCACTGATCAAAGTGGAGTCGGATTCCCACAAGTGTTTGCCGATTTCCAAGGGCAATTCCGATCTCGGACTGGGGCGGTCGGTGTTTACGATTGGATTCCCGAATCCTATGCTGCAGGGAATCGAACCGAAATACACGGATGGCAAAGTCAGCGCAACGGCCGGTTTGGGCGATGATAAAAATTTCTATCAGATTTCCATACCGGTTCAGCCAGGTAACTCCGGCGGCGCCATGGTAGATGCCGACACGGGTGGGGTTGTGGGTGTGATCACGCTACGATTGGAGAACACTGCGGATGGTCGCTCCGCGCAGAATGTGAGTTACGCGATCAAAAGTTCTGTGCTTCATGGATTTGTGGAAAACTTTAACAGCAGCGGTTCCGGAAAAATTGATATTGCCGCGAGTAAAACATCCTCTGCTGCAGGTGCCATCGAACTCGCCAAAGATTGTGCCGTGCAAATTCTGGTAACCAGGAAAACAAACAAGGCTGATAAGGCTGACAAAGAAGAGGAGTGATTCGTTTTCATGCGTAGGATCTTGTGCCTGTTTTTGGTTTGTTTTCTTTTCGTGCCGACGCTGCATGCCGATTCGGTGTTTCGTCTATCCGCCTTGTTTTGCGACCACATGGTCTTGCAGCGGAATCAGGAAGTGCCGGTGTGGGGAGCTGCTAGGTCGGGTGACGAAATCACGGTTGATTTTGCCGGACAGAAAAAATCCGTGCTCTGCGATGCCTATGGGCGATGGATGGTGAAGTTGGCCCCACTGGCGGCCAGTCACGAGGGTCGAGAGTTGTCGGTTCGCTCAAAAATGGAAGAGCGCACGCTGCGTGTGGCCGATGTGGTAGTGGGGGATGTGTGGTTGTGTTCGGGTCAATCGAACATGCATTTCCGTATGGCGAGTGTGGAGAATGCCGCCGACGAAATCGCCCAGGTACAACAACCGATGTTGCGTTTTTTCACGGTGGGCGAGCAATTGGCGAGGACTCCTGCTTATGACGTGAAAGGAGCTTGGCAGTGCGCCTCGGCGCAAACGATCGGCAACTGCTCGGCTGTGGCGTATTATTTCGGTGCGGCCATCCAATCCAGCATCAAGGTGCCTATCGGGCTCTTGGTGAGTTCGGTGGGAGGCACGCGCATCGAAACATGGATGCGACCGGAAACACTGGCGGCTACCGGGGAATCGCATTCACTGGTCGAGCGTTGGAAACAAGTGACCGACGAAGATTTTACCAAGATCGCTGCGCATTACCGCGCCTTTCAGTATGAGCGTGACCATGGGCATCCCGCAGCAGTATCAGCGGCGAAAGCGGCGGGAAAAACTCCACCGATCGCTCCAACTCAGCCGCGTCAGCGTTGTCACGATTGTCCCAGTGCCTTGCATCACGGCATAATCGCGCCCTTGCAGCCATTCGCGATCCGTGGTGCGATCTGGTATCAGGGAGAATCCAATTCCTCCCAGCCCAAGCCGTATGAAACCATGCTGCCCGCGATGATTGCCGACTGGCGTTCGGTCTGGGGTTCTGACTTACCTTTTTTGATGGTGCAACTTGCCTCTTATCGCGACACGCATCCGGCATTCCGGCTCGCTCAACAACGGATCTGGCAAAAAACACCGCGCACGGCCTTGGTGGTCACCACGGATGTGGGTGATGCCGGAAACATTCATCCGACGCGCAAACGCCCGGTGGGTGAGCGGTTGGCCTTGGCGGCGCGTGCGATCAGTTACGGTGAAACGGTCGAGTATTGCGGGCCATTGTGGCAAGGCATGAAAGCGCAGAACGACCGTGCCATCCTTTCATTTTCCCATACATCGGGCGGCTTGGTGGCGCAAGCTGGCGAACTGCGCGGATTCGCCATCGCGGGTGCGGATGGTGTCTTTGTTCCGGCACAGGCCGTGATCGAGGGCGATCAGGTGGCGGTGACTTCCGTCAAGGTCAAAACACCCGTGGCCGTGCGCTACAACTGGGCCAAGATGGCGGAGGGCAATCTATACAATCGCGCTGGATTGCCTGCATTCACCATGATGACTGATGCCATCAAATCAGAACCATAATCGGACCCGGGAATCCGGCTTTTCGCCACGAAAAACAAGACAATCGCGGCGGTGATCAACGCTGGAAAATCAAGCCATTCATGCTATCCTTTGCCATGCGTTTTTCTTGGTTTCATCGATTGGTTGGACCTGCTGTCGTCTGTTGTTCGATCCTATCTTGTACGATCACTCCTGTGGTTCCTCCCGCTGTCAAGGCGAAGGATCTTCCCATCGTGCACCAGGCGACCAAGGGTTCTTACGTGCGTACGATTCAGAGCGGCTCCGATACGTTTTGCGTACAAACCGGCAGCCGGTTATTCCGCAAGGCAGGGGCCCCAGATGTGGATCTCGTGGGTGCCATGCACGCGGCGGAGACTCGTTATTATCCGGAAATTCAGGCCATTCTCGCCAAGTCTGATCTGGTTCTTTATGAAGGCGTGACCGATGGCAGGCGCAAGAATCCGCTTGAATTGCCCAGTGATGAAGACCAGCAGAAATCCGGTTACGGGCGTTTGGCATCCGCTCTGGGATTGATCACCCAGCACAAGGGCATCGACTACCGTCAAAAGAGTTTCCGCAATTGCGATCTAACGATTCAGGAAATGCAGTGGCTTCTCCAGCAGGAAATGAAGCGCGGCGATCACGGCTCCGACCGGGCGAAATCCGCTGACAAGGAATTACGACAAGTGGGCAGGATGATCGGGGGGAAATCCTGGCTGATGAATGGTGTGATCGGCTTGGTGGGGAGTAGCCCCATGCTGCGGGAACGCGTGCGTTTCATGCTGGTGGCATCCGGTGCCGATGCCGATACGGACAACACGCTGGATTGCCGTTTGCAGCAATTGATTCTGGAAGATCGCAATGCGCATGTGATGAAGGAATTAAAAGGCATCCTGCGTCGCGAATCCCACCGCCGTATCGCGATTTTTTATGGTGCTGCTCATTTTCCTGACATGCAGAAACGTCTGATCGCGATGGGCTATCAGCCTGCGGGACCGATCCGATGGAACACCGCGGTGTCCAGTCACCCGTATTCCAGTGGAATCACCGAGGAGGAGTTGAAGGAAATGTTGGGCAAATCGTCCCAATGACCTCGCGGGAAACACTTGCGTTTCACGCGTGGATTTCTATTCTCTCCGCCATGACGAACTACGTGGCCAATGCCGATTATGAAGACAAGGACAGCGACCCTTTGTTTTTGCAACCCGGAGATGAAGTGACCACCGGTGTTTGTGATCCTACATGGCCGGGCTGGGTGTGGGCGGAGAATCGCGAGGGGAAAAAAGGCTACGTGCCCGAGGAAATTCTCGAACCGCTGGGCGAAGGACGTTTCAGTGCGATGGTTCCGTTCGATCCCACGGTGCTGACTTTGAAGCGTGGTGATGCCTTGGAGTCGATGAAGCAAATTCATCGCTGGCATTGGTGTCGCAATCAACGCGGTCAGGAAGGCTGGGTGGCGGAATATTTGCTGAAAGTGGTGGATTGAGCGTTGCCGCCAGAGGGAAAATGGCACATGGTTCGTCCATGCACGACGACTTGATCGCAGCCAAGAGCCGGGGCACTTTGGAAAAAGCGCTGGCCATCAATTTGGATCCTCTGCGTTACGGCACGATTGCCGAAATCGGTGCTGGTCAGGAAATTGCCAATTGGTTTTTTCGCGCCGGTGGAGCGGCGGGAACCGTGGCGAAGACGATGTCGGCCTACGACATGACCTTCAGCGATGAGATTTACGGACGTTGCGATCGCTATGTTTCGCGGCAGCGGCTCAAGGCGATGTTGGACCATGAGTTCGGGATTTTGCAGCAACGTCTGGATGAGAAACGTGGTGAAAACTCCACATTTTTCGCCTTGGCTGATACCGTTCGGGCGCGGGGATTCCGCGATGCGGACAGCAGCGGTTGTCAGGGTTGGATGGGCGTGAGGTTTCAAGCCGAACCGCGTGGCTCCATCCAGCAGATTGTGCTTCATGTGCGTTTGCTCGATGATACCAATGCCGAGCAGGCATCGGCGCTGGGCATTCTCGGGGTTAATCTTCTCACTGCCGCATTTTATCGCCGTCACTCCTTGGCGGTGATGTTGCGGGAATTGATGGAGGGACTGGATCGCAGGCGTGTGGAAATTGACATGCTACACACCGAGGGAACAGTTTTCGAGACTGCGGAGTTTGAAGACCGCGTATGTGCTTTGTCGCTGGTGGAGCAAGGTTTGGCGGACGCAGCATTGTTTTGTCCCGATGGCTCCATCCAACAAGCATCGGACGTGTTTTATGGAAAATCCGTGCTGCTCAAGCGCGGCAGTTTTGATCCGGTTACACGGCTCCACATGGACATGTTAGAACGCGGGGCCATGGCCTTCCGGCAGGACTTTCCCGGACAGACGGGCGATTGTCTGGAAGTGATGGAATTGACCATGAACAATCTGCTCACCCATGAGGGAACGGTGAACAAGGAAGACTTTCTGGCTCGTGCGGATGTGCTGCAATCACTGGGCAAACACGTGCTGATTTCCAAATACGCGCGGTTTTTCCGACTCAGTGAATTTGTCACGCGATACACCCGAAAGCCGGTGGGCATCGTGCTGGGTGTTCCGCTGTTTGAGGAATTGTTTCAGGAAAAATGGTATGAGGAGATTCCCGGTGGTCTGCTGGAATCGTTCGGCCGCATGTTGCGCCACGGTCTACGACTTTACGTCTATCCAATGGCGCGGTCGGATCGTGGCGAAATCTCCACCGCACGCACAGCTCGCGTGCCCGCAGAACAGCGCAAACTATTGGAGTATCTGCTGGAAATCGGTCAGGTGCGCGAGATCGCCGAGGGGGATGCCGAATTGATGCGCATCAGCAGCTACGAGGTCCGGGAAATGTGGCTGCAGGGTGATCCGCGCTGGGAGCAACTGGTGCCCGCCGAGGTGCTGCGTCACGGCCGATGGAAAAATTCTTGAAAATTTCTGAGAGTTTTTTCTCTTTGCATCGTTTCATCTTTGGACTTTTACGTCCTCTTCAACCTCAACCACCATCTCCATGAAATCCTACATCGCCCTTGTGGCCCTCGCCGTGCTGCCGTTTTTTGCGTCAGCGAAAGAAAAAGACGCTCCCGCCATGCCCGATGTGAGCGTGGACAAAGTCCAGTTTGGTACTCAGGTCAATGAGGCTGCCTTCGATGCCAAGGCGCTTACGGGCAAGGTCCTGGTCGTCGAATCCTGGGGTGTCAACTGCCCTCCTTGCATTGCCAGCTTGCCGGAAATGCAAAGCCTTGCGCGAACAGGCGAGAAAAAAGGTTTGGTGGTTGTAGGCCTCGAAGCACAAAATAGCCCGAAGGAAGCCATCCTCAAAGTTCTCAAATCCGCCCGCGTTTCCTATCCTGTCATGCAAGGTGGTGACATCGGTGTGCCCCACAACGGCATTCCTCACGTCGCCATCTACGGCGTGGACGGCAAGCTCGTGTGGCACGGCCATCCCGCGGCCGACGACTTCAAACGCAAAGTCAAAGAGGCGTTGAAAGGCGTGGAGAAATAACCATCCGTCACGCAATTGATCTGGATCAGGCAGCATCCCGTGGATGCTGCCTTTTTTCGATAAAATGAAGATGCTACTTTTGCATGCAGTGATTTTAGGGGACTTGTCACCATTGCCCGAATTTTTCGTTAGATCCTTGGGAGTATTATTCCCTTTCATTTTCGTCGGGATGTGGATTTTGTTCTGCTTCATCGGCTCCCGAGCGGGTTGGATGCGTTTTGCACGTGCTTATCCAACCCATGGCAAGCCCTTAGGTCGAAGTGTTTCGGTTGCTGCGGTCACATTTGGAACTGTGGGATTGCGATACAACAGCGTTGTTCGTTCTGTCGCCACGGAACAAGGACTGCATTTCTCTGTCTGCATTCTCTTCAGGGCCTTTCATCCTTCATTCACACTACCTTGGAGCAGTATCAAGCGTGTTGAGCCATACTCCTACTGGTGGTCCCGCGGCTACATTTTCCATATCAGAGATGAGATAGGCTCTTTTCAGATGCACGTTGGTCGAGAGCAGGCAGAAGAACTTGGTAAATTGATTCCACACCTTTTTTCACCAATACCCAATTGAATCAATGGAAAAAGGACCAAAAACCTACGAGGGCAAGATGGATGAGCATGGGCAAATTCTGCTACAACTTGCCACAACGATCGAGTCTCATACTATCGGTGACGGATTCTTTCCTTAGCTTGGTCGCACTGTCATCCCGAGTGTGGGCTCGGCGGTCCCGGAAGGTGGTCAGCGGCCGAACATTTGCGTCCAGTGGCTGCCGTGTTGGCCGAGGCCGATGCGGTTTTGCCCAGCATGGAACATGTTCTTGTGGTGGCCGGGTGAGTAAAACCAGCCTGAATTGGCGGACTGGGAGGAAGGGGATCCGGCGAAAATGTTTTCCCCCGAGGCGCTGGTGCCGAAATTTCCCGCGCGGTCCCATGGGGTTTTTTTCCCTGCAACGGGACTTTCATGGGCGAAAAATCCTTGTTCCGCCATGTCCTTCGAGTGATCGCGAGCGGCATCGCAGAGTTTGGGGTCGATCACGCAAGCGTTCAGTCCCACCAGCAAACGCCAGAGATTGCACT
>JACCEE012420128.1_pt1 | contig 26395 bp, 24 predicted proteins | sample 7449931 | NCBI WGS metagenome assembly JACCEE01 (sample SAMN15323457, study PRJNA562643) | freshwater metagenome | isolation source: river surface water | place: USA:Blue River Watershed | collected 2017-08-19 | reverse complement strand
GTGAGCGCTTCCAGAAGCTGCTGCATGCGCTGAACCTGCGCCAGCCACCCAACGCCACGGCCCGTACTGAAGCCGAAGCGTTGGAGAAGGCGGCTGCCTTGGGTTACCCCCTGGTGGTGCGCCCCAGCTATGTGTTGGGTGGCCGTGCGATGGAAATCGTTCATGAGCAACGCGACCTCGAGCGCTACATGCGCGAAGCGGTCAAGGTCTCAAACGACTCTCCAGTGTTGTTGGATCGGTTCTTGAACGATGCCATCGAGTGCGATGTGGATTGCTTGCGCGACCCCGAAGGCAAGACCTTTATTGGTGGCGTGATGGAACACATTGAACAAGCTGGCGTGCACAGTGGTGACTCCGCATGTTCACTCCCTCCTTACTCGTTGTCAGAAGCCACGGTCACTGAACTCAAGCGCCAATCGGCCGCCATGGCAGGGGCCCTGAATGTGGTGGGTTTGATGAACGTGCAATTCGCGATTCAGAACATCGATGGCAAGGATGTCATTTATGTTCTGGAAGTCAATCCACGTGCTTCGCGGACAGTGCCATATGTTTCCAAGGCCACAGGCATCCAGTTGGCCAAAGTGGCGGCACGCTGCATGGCGGGGCAGACATTGGCTTCACAAGGCATCACCAAAGAAGTGACACCACCTTATTTCAGTGTCAAGGAAGCTGTTTTCCCATTTGTGAAATTCCCAGGTGTTGACACTATTCTCGGCCCAGAGATGAAGTCGACAGGGGAGGTCATGGGTGTTGGCAAGACTTTTGGTGAAGCTTTCGTCAAGAGTCAGTTGGGTGCCGGCACCAAGCTGCCACGGACTGGCAAAGTTTTCCTGACGGTGAAGAACAATGACAAACCCCGTGCAGTTGAAGTGGCTCGCCAATTGGTCGCACTGGGCTTTGAATTGCTGGCCACGAAAGGCACGGCTGCAGCCATAACGGCCGCAGGTGTACCGGTTCAGATGGTCAACAAAGTCACTGAAGGTCGCCCCCACATTGTGGACATGATCAAGAACAGTGAGGTGGCGATGGTGATCAACACCGTTGAAGAGCGACGCAACGCGATTGCCGATTCTCGCCATATTCGCACGTCGGCCTTGCTCAATCGGGTGACTACTTTCACGACCATTGCCGGAGCCGATGCTGCGGTACAAGGCATGAAGAGCATGGACAATCTGGATGTCATTTCTGTCCAGGAAATGCACGCGCAATTGATCGCCTGAATCTCGCAGCCAGCGAATTTTCGCAGCGCATAATCAAGTGAATGACCGCCGAGATCCCATGCTCGGCGGTTTGTTTTTGGAGACCCAGCAATGTCAACCATTCCTATTACCAAACGTGGTGCCGAAAAACTCAAAGAAGAGTTGCACCGTCTCAAATCCGTGGATCGTCCAGGCGTCATTGCGGCGATTGCCGAAGCGCGAGCACAGGGTGACTTGAGCGAAAACGCAGAATACGAAGCGGCCAAGGATCGCCAAGGTTTCATCGAAGGTCGAATCCAGGAAATCGAAGGCAAGCTGTCTGCTGCGCAAATCATCGATCCGACCGCTGTGGATGCGGGGGGGCGTGTGGTGTTTGGTGCCACTGTTGAGCTTGAGGATGAAAGCACTGGTGATGCTGTCAAATACCAGATCGTGGGAGAAGATGAGGCTGATTTGAAGCTGGGCCTGATCAACATCAGCAGCCCCATTGCCCGTGCATTGATTGGCAAGGAAGAGGGCGATGTGGCAGAGGTCCAGGCACCAGGTGGTATCCGGCGCTATGAAATTGTCGGAGTTTCCTACATCTGAAGGTCTATCGGGCCTGATTGAATGTGTTGTGGGGCTAAGCGCCCAAAAAAACAAGGCGTTCTGATGTGTCAGAACGCCTTCTATTTCATCAGCTTGAGATTATTTGGCTGCTTGTGTACTTGAATCAGGGGGTAGAGACCATAGGGCTCACTTGTGGTCAGTCGAGACGGCCTTTTTTGACTGATTTTTGTTTGGGTTTGGCACGTTTGATTTGGCCGCCCGCAGTCAAGCGCTGATTCCCCAAGACCCGCAGTGTTTTGACTTCAGGCCGTTGCCCCCCTTGTTTGCTGTACTTCAGAATTTTGAAGTCACGTGGGCCGGCTTTTCGGTCTTCGTCAATCGTTTTGATCTTTTCAGGTTGAGGGCGCCACAGCACCAGCAGTTTGCCAATGTGCTGAATAGGGGCTGCATTGAGCTCATCGGCCAGTCGGCCAAAGATCGCTTCACGCGCAGCACGGTCATCGCCGAGGACTCGGATTTTGATCAGGCCATGCGCATTGAGTGCGGCTTCGGTTTCTTTGACCACAGCAGGGGTCAGACCATCGCCACCAATCATGACGACGGGGTCCAAATGATGGGCATCGGCGCGAAAAACTTTGCGCTCGGCAGGAGTGAGTTGAATTTGGGGCATACCGTTATTATCCCCGCAAGGACGCAAAAGAATGAAAGTCAAAACCAAAAGTAAAAAGGTCAACAAGGCATGGCTGAATGACCATGTGAATGATCCTTATGTGAAGATGGCTCAAAAGGAGGGGTTTCGGGCGCGTGCAGCCTACAAACTCAAGGAAATTGATGAAACATTGGGGCTGATTCGGCCAGGACATTTGGTGGTGGACCTGGGATCCGCTCCCGGTGCTTGGAGCCAGTATTTGCGCCGCCGTTTGTCTCCAGAGGGGGCCGCGGTTGGGGCCTTGAACGGAACGATCGTGGCGCTGGATATTTTGCCAATGGAGCCCATAGAGGGTGTTCAGTTCATTCAGGGTGACTTCAGGGAGGCAGATGTTCTGGCCCAACTGGAAGAAGCCGTTGCAGGCCGTCAAGCCGATGTGGTGGTTTCTGACATGGCGCCTAATCTGTCGGGCATCGAGTCATCAGATGCAGCGCGCATTGCCTTGCTCATTGAGTTGGCTGTGGAGTTTGCTCAAAATCACATGAAGCCGCAGGGTGCATTGGTGGTGAAACTCTTTCATGGCAGCGGCTACAGCCAGCTGGTCAAGTTGTTCAAAGAAGTGTTTAAAGTGGTCAAGCCAATCAAGCCCAAATCTTCTCGTGACAAGTCTTCCGAGACATTTCTGGTCGGAATGGGGCTTAAAAATCCTCGTTGAAGCTTTAAATCCTCGGATTTGCAGGGCCAAAAGAGCTTCTGTCAGTCTTGCACGCTGGCAGGGGGCCTAGAATAAGAACAGTTATTTTTTTCGATTGGAGCCTCCTTGAATAACCCTTGGTTTTCCAAAATTGCCGTTTGGGTGGTGATTGCCATGGTGCTGTTCACCGTGTTCAAACAGTTTGATAACCGTGGTGTCGCTGGTGTGAATGCCATTGGGTATTCTGACTTTCTGGAAGAGGTTCGCGGGAACCGCATCAAAAGCGCCACAATTGCCGAAGGCCCCGGTGGTACCGAGATCTTGGCCGTGACCCACGATGATCGCCGTATCAAGACCACGGCCACTTATCTGGACCGAGGTTTGGTGGGTGATTTGATCAACAGCGGTGTCAAGTTTGATGTCAAGCCGCGCGAAGAAGGCTCTTTGCTCATGACCTTGTTGGTCAGTTGGGGCCCTATGCTCTTGCTGATTGGTGTTTGGGTGTATTTCATGCGCCAGATGCAAGGCGGTGGCAAAGGTGGCGCCTTCAGTTTTGGCAAATCGAAAGCCCGCATGCTGGACGAAAACAACAACCAGGTGACGTTTGCGGATGTGGCCGGTTGTGATGAAGCCAAAGAGGAAGTCAAGGAAGTTGTTGATTTTCTGAAAGACCCCCAGAAGTTTCAGAAGCTAGGTGGACGTATTCCGCGTGGTTTGTTGTTGGTGGGGCCTCCTGGCACGGGTAAAACCTTGCTGGCCAAAGGCATTGCAGGTGAAGCCAAGGTGCCTTTCTTCAGTATTTCTGGTTCTGATTTCGTCGAAATGTTCGTTGGCGTGGGCGCTGCCCGCGTGCGTGACATGTTCGAGAACGCCAAGAAAAATGCACCCTGCATCATCTTCATTGACGAAATTGATGCGGTTGGCCGCCAGCGTGGCGCGGGCCTGGGTGGCGGCAACGATGAACGTGAACAAACGCTCAACCAGATGCTGGTGGAGATGGATGGTTTCGAGACCAATCTGGGTGTCATTGTGGTGGCTGCCACCAACCGTCCGGACATTCTGGATGCGGCTTTGTTGCGTCCAGGTCGCTTTGATCGCCAGGTTTATGTGACCTTGCCTGATATTCGAGGTCGTGAGCAGATCTTGAATGTCCACATGCGTAAAGTGCCGATTGGTCAGGATGTCAAGGCCGATGTGATTGCGCGTGGAACTCCTGGCATGAGTGGTGCTGACTTGGCCAACCTCTGCAATGAGGCGGCGCTCATGGCGGCACGACGTAACGCCCGTGTGGTTGAAATGCAGGATTTCGAGAAAGCCAAAGACAAAATTCTGATGGGTCCGGAACGCAAAAGCATGGTCATGCCAGAGGAAGAGCGGCGGAATACGGCATACCACGAAGCAGGCCACGCGCTTATCGGAAAGCTCTTGCCCAAATGTGATCCGGTGCACAAAGTCACCATCATTCCTCGCGGACGTGCTTTGGGTGTGACGATGAGCTTGCCAGAAAAAGACCGCTACAGCTACGATAAGGAATTCATGCTCAATCAGATCAGCATGCTCTTTGGTGGCCGCATTGCGGAAGAAGTGTTCATGAACCAGATGACCACAGGGGCGAGCAACGACTTTGAGCGGGCGACTTCCATTGCGCGTGACATGGTGATGCGCTATGGCATGACAGATGCCTTGGGCCCTATGGTCTATGCGGAGAATGAAGGTGAAGTGTTTTTGGGGCGTTCTGTGACCAAGACCACCAACATGAGTGAGTCCACCATGCAAAAAGTGGATTCAGAAGTGCGTCGCATCATCGATGAGCAATACGCTTTGGCACGTCGTTTGATTGAAGAGCACAGCGCGCAAATGCACGGTATGGCTAAGGCCTTGCTGGAGTGGGAAACCATCGACAAGGAGCAGATTGATGCCATCATGGCCGGTCACGATCCCATGCCTCCCAAGGATTGGACCCCTCGCCAGCCTCCCTCTGGCGGTGGCACAGGTGGTGGTGCGACCGCTTTGCACCCCGAGCCGGCCAATACGGCCGCTTGAGTTCTTCAATGCAGTTGTTCATGAAATCGGGGCCATGAGGCCCCTTTTTCATGGGCAGTAGGTTGCTGTTTTCTTACAGAGTTTTTATGCATTGGCAAACCACCCGTTTTGACCTTGACTTGTCCCGTCCATTGATCATGGGCATTGTGAATGTCACGCCGGATTCATTTTCGGATGGCGGGCGCTATGTTGACGCTTCGGATGCCTTGCGGCATGCGCAGCAGTTGCTGGAGCAAGGCGCCGACATTCTGGATCTGGGAGCTGAGTCCACGCGTCCAGGCGCTCCTGCCGTGCCATTGCAGGAGGAGTTGGCGCGTCTGCTGCCCTTTTTGCGCGAAGCTATTCGTTGGCAAGTGCCTATTTCGGTCGATACCTACAAGCCAGAGGTCATGCAAGCCGTGTTGGATTTGGGTGTGGACATCATCAATGATGTGTGGGCTTTACGCCAGCCTGGGGCACAAAATGTGATCGTAGCTCACCCGCGTTGCGGAGTTTGCTTGATGCACATGCATCGTGAGCCTCAAACGATGCAGACCAGCACCATGGAGGGTGATGCGTTGCCAGCCGTGGCTCAATTTCTGCAAGAACGTGTAGAAACTTTGACCGGTATGGGCGTGGCATCCGAACGCTTGATGCTCGATCCGGGCATAGGCTTTGGAAAAACAGTTACTCAAAATTTTCGCCTGTTGGCTCGCCAGTCCGATTTGCAGTTCTTGGGGTTGCCCTTGTTGGCCGGTTGGTCCCGTAAGTCTTCATTAGGTGCTGTGTTGGCGCATGATGGACATGTACCTGCGCCTGCTGACCGCAAAATAGCCAGTGTTGCGGCTGCGCTGCTGGCTGTGGATCGTGGTGCCAGCGTGGTGCGAGTTCATGATGTCAAATCAACAGTGCAGGCCCTCAAGGTTTGGCAGGTGATGCGTGATAATTTTTGAGGCGGGTCAGCTGTACCGTGCAGGGGAGCCGACTAGAATTTGATCGACATTAGAACAGGACAGCTTTCATGGCTCGGCAATATTTTGGGACAGATGGTATTCGGGGAACTGTGGGTCAAAGTCCGATCACGCCTGACTTTATCTTGCGTCTGGCACATGCGGTGGGTCGTGTTCTCAAATCGCAAGAGGCACATCCTGTCGTATTGATTGGCAAGGACACCCGAATTTCCGGCTATATGCTCGAAAGTGCGCTTGAATCAGGTTTCAATTCAGCGGGCGTGGATGTTGTGTTGCTTGGACCGGTGCCCACACCAGCTGTCGCGTATTTGACCCGTGCCCAGCGTGCTTCGCTGGGGGTGGTCATCAGTGCCAGCCACAACCCGTTTGCAGACAACGGGATCAAATTTTTCAGCGCACAAGGGACCAAATTGTCTGACGCCTGGGAGGAATCCGTTGAAGTCGCCTTGCTTCAAGATCCCGTCTGGGTTGAATCTGCAGCTTTGGGCAAAACCCGGCGTTTGGATGATGCCGCCGGACGCTACATTGAGTTTTGTAAAAGCACGTTTTCCAGTGATCTGACTCTCAAAGGCCTCAAAATTGTGGTGGACTCAGCTCACGGTGCGGCCTATCAAATTGCCCCTAAAGTGTTTCATGAATTGGGGGCGGATGTCGTTGCCATTGGTTGTGCACCTGATGGCTTAAATATTAACCAAGGTGTTGGTGCTACCCATCCTGAGGCGTTGGTGCAAGCAGTCAAAGATCATCGGGCTGATTACGGTGTCGCGTTGGATGGTGATGCTGACCGTCTGCAGTTGGTGGATGTCACTGGTCGACTCTTCAATGGAGATGAACTTCTGTATTTGATGGTTGCTGATCGCTTGGCCCGTGATGAAGCCGTGCCGGGAGCGGTCGGTACTTTGATGACCAACATGTCTGTTGAGGTCGCGTTCAAGCAAAGAGGCGTTCAGTTTATCCGGGCAAAAGTAGGTGACCGTTATGTGCTTGAAGTACTTCACGACAAAGGATGGTTGCTCGGGGGGGAGGGGTCTGGGCACCTGCTGGCTTTGGACAAACACACCACCGGTGATGGCCTGGTGAGTGCTTTGCAGATTTTGCAGGCCTGCGTTGGCAGTGGCCAGACTATGGCACAGTTATTGGCAGGCATTGATTTATTTCCGCAAACCTTGATCAATGTTCGATTGACGCCTGGATTCGATTGGCTGGGACATCAGCCTCTTTGGGATGCCAAGACGCAGGCTGAAGCGCAGCTGGGTGACGAGGGGCGGGTGTTGATTCGGGCCAGCGGAACTGAACCGTTGGTCCGAGTGATGGTGGAGGCGAGAGACCCTGTCAAGGCGCAGTCTCTGGCTCAGGCGATCGCCGCAACGTTGGGTTGATCCCGCTCATGTGATGCTTCAGTAAATCAGTCTTTCGGGTCTGATTTCCTGCAAGATCGTGGTGGCGATTTCTTCAATCGACTTGGTGGTGGTCGACAGCCACCGAATACCAGAGCGCCTCATCATTGCCTCAGCTTCGGAGACTTCCATGCGACAGTTTTCCAGGCTGGCGTAACGGGAGTTGGGGCGGCGCTCGGCCCGTATTTCAGCCAGTCTGTCTGGCTGAATGGTCAGGCCAAATATTTTCTTGCGGTGTGGGACCAGAGCCGGGGGCAATTGCCGACGGTCAAAGTCTTCCGGAATCAATGGGTAATTGGCTGCTTTGAGGCCGTGTTGCATCGCTAAATAGAGACTGGTCGGTGTTTTGCCACTGCGGCTGACACCCACCAGAATCACTTCTGCCGACTCCAAGTCCCGATTGGATTGTCCGTCATCGTGGGCCAGGGAGAAGTTGATGGCCTCAATGCGGTCGTGGTATTCCTTGCTTTTACTGACATCCGAAAAGCGTCCAACTCGATGGTGCGACTTGATGCCTAGCTCTTTTTCCAAAGGTTGAACAAATGTCCCAAACATGTCCAGCAGCATGCCTTGGCAGTGTTCTTGTAAAACCCGGAGTACATCCATGTTGACCAGTGTGGTGAAAACGATGGGTTTTTTCCCTTCGGTCTCGGCTGTGTGATTGATTTGCCTGACAGCTTGATGGGCTTTGTCAATGGTGTCTGTAAAAGGCAGCCGTATGTGCCGGGTCTTCATCTCGAATTGAGCCAGGATGGCGTTGCCAAAAGTTTCGGCTGTGATGCCGGTGCCGTCAGACACGAAATAAACAGTGCGTTTGGACATGGGGGTCAAAAAGTCGAAGGGCATGGCCATTCGACGCCTAAAATGGATCCATTATCCATGCGCCTTAGCTCAGTGGTTGCACGCCAAGAACAACAAAACCCAGCCAGCAGCATGGATCGTCGTTTTTAACTTTGGAGCTTTGCATGTCTGTTCTTTTCAATGAGACCGCTTTGGTCGTGCCTTTCGAAAAACTGCGGATGACCGATGTTGAATCGGTGGGGGGTAAAAATGCCAGTCTGGGGGAGATGATTTCCCAATTGCCTTCAGGCGTTCGGGTACCGACAGGTTTTGCCACCACGGCCCATGCGTTTCGCGAATTTTTGAAATTTGACGGCCTGACTGACCGCATCAATGCTCGACTGGATGCTTTGGACACCGAAGATGTTCGCGCGTTGGCTGCTGCGGGCGCTGAAATTCGTGCCATGGTAGAAGCGCAACCGTTTCCGTCCGATCTGGAGCAGGCCATTCGCGATGAATTTGCGCGTCTGCAGGGCGGCAATGAGGATGTTTCTTTTGCTGTTCGATCTTCTGCAACGGCAGAAGATTTGCCTGACGCCTCCTTTGCAGGTCAGCAGGAAACCTTCTTGAATGTCGTAGGCATTGAAGATGTCTTGCACAAAATGAAGGAAGTGTTTGCATCTTTGTACAACGACCGCGCTATCAGTTACCGCGTACATAAAGGTTTTGCCCATGCCGATGTGGCCTTGTCGGCAGGTGTGCAGCGCATGGTTCGCTCGGATTTAGGGGCGGCTGGTGTGATGTTCACCATTGACACCGAGTCCGGTTTTGAAGATGTGGTGTTCATCACTTCCAGTTACGGTCTGGGTGAAACGGTGGTGCAAGGGGCAGTCAATCCGGACGAGTTTTACGTTCACAAGCCCATGTTGGCTTCAGGTCACCGTTGCGTCATTCGCCGCAATTTGGGCTCCAAATTGATTGAAATGGTGTTCGCATCACCGGCTGAAAAAGCCGAATCGGGTAAATTGGTCAAAACCGTGGATGTGCCAGCTGAATTGCGCAATCGTTACAGCTTGACGGATGCTGAAGTGGAGCAATTGGCCAAATATGCCGTCATCATCGAGCAGCATTACGGTCGTCCGATGGACATTGAATGGGGCAAGGACGGCACCGACGGGCAGCTGTATATCCTGCAAGCGCGTCCAGAGACCGTGAAAAGTCAGGCCAAAGGCACGGCAGAGCTGCGGTACAAGCTCAAAGGCAAGAGTACCGTGCTGGCCGAAGGCCGTGCGATTGGTCAGAAAATCGGCACTGGGCCTGTTCGCTTGGTTCACAACATCAGTGAGATGGATAAAGTCCAACCCGGCGACGTGCTTGTGACAGACATGACAGATCCCAATTGGGAGCCGGTGATGAAGCGCGCCAGTGCCATCGTGACCAACCGGGGAGGTCGCACTTGCCATGCAGCGATCATTGCCCGTGAGTTGGGTATTCCTGCTGTGGTGGGGTGTGGCAATGCCACGGATCAGCTCAAGGATGGCACGCTGGTTACGGTCAGCTGTGCAGAGGGGGATACAGGGCACATTTACGATGGTTTGCTAGAAACCGAGGTCAGTGAGGTTCAGCGTGGGGTGTTGCCCGAGATCAAGACTAAGATCATGATGAACGTGGGCAATCCTCAACTGGCTTTTGATTTTGCTCAGCTGCCTAATGCTGGGGTGGGCTTGGCCCGTCTGGAATTCATCATCAACAACAACATTGGCGTTCACCCCAAAGCCATTCTGGACTATCCTGCCATTGATGCTGATCTGAAAAAAGCCGTGGAATCTGTGGCGCGAGGTCACGCTTCTCCACGTGCCTTTTATGTGGACAAGGTGGCAGAGGGCGTCGCCAGCATTGCTGCCGCGTTTTGGCCTAAACCCGTGATCGTGCGCTTGTCGGACTTCAAGAGCAATGAATACCGCAAACTGATTGGCGGCAGTCGCTACGAACCCGAAGAGGAAAACCCTATGCTGGGTTTCCGAGGGGCGGCTCGATATATCAGTGAAGACTTTGGCGAGGCTTTTGCCATGGAGTGTGAAGCGCTCAAACGTGTGCGCGCTGAAATGGGGCTGACTAATGTCCAGATCATGGTGCCTTTTGTGCGCACGCTGGGACAAGCAGAGAAGGTCACGTCGTTGCTGGCATCTCAAGGGTTGCGCCGGGGTGAGCGTGATCTCAAGCTCATCATGATGTGCGAAGTGCCCAGCAATGCTATCTTGGCAGAGCGCTTTTTGGAGTTTTTTGATGGTTTCTCCATCGGGTCCAACGATTTGACCCAATTGACCTTGGGGCTTGATCGTGATTCGGGTATGGAATTGCTGGCTGCGGACTTTGATGAGCGTGATCCTGCCGTGACCGCATTGATTGAGAAAGCCATTCAGGCTTGTTTATCTCAAGGCAAATATATTGGCATTTGTGGTCAAGGTCCTAGTGACCACCCCGATTTCGCTTATTGGTTGATGGACCAGGGGATCAGTTCGATTTCGCTCAATCCTGACACCGTGATTGAGACTTGGACCAACCTAGGGCGCTGATCCTGTAATTTTTTAGGTGCAGCGATGGGACAACAGATGCATGCGCGTGTTTCTCCTGCCTATCGCTGGCGTATCCATCGCAATGTACTCATTTACGTCCTGATTCTTCTGTCCCTGATGGGGGGGATGTTTTGGGCGGAGCAGTGGGGCCTCTCAAGAAACCTGATGGGCCCCATTTTTCTTTTTTCCACAGTGATGATTTACGCCCTCATTGGTATTTCTGGGCGGACCACTGACGAAGATGAATACTATGTGGCCGGACGCCGGATACCGGCTATGTACAACGGAATGGCGACGGCGGCTGACTGGGTCAGTGCGGCATCCTTCATCAGTCTGGCCGGTGCGTTGTACCTTCAGGGTTTTTCGGGTAACGGGACTCAACCCGGTGGGCTGGCCTACATCATGGGTTGGACGGGCGGCTTTTGTTTGGTGGCCTTGCTGATCGCACCACAGTTGCGGGCGATGAATCTTTATACCTTGCCGGATTATTTTGATCAGCGTTACGGTGGACGCTGGCCTCGGGTGATTGCTGCATTGGCCTCAGTTTTGTGCTCATTCACTTATGTGGTGGCCCAAATTTATGGCATCGGTTTGATTGCATCTCGGTTGACTGGTGTGCAGTTTGAGATTGGTATTTTGCTGGGTTTGGGTGGGGTGTTGTTGTGCTCATTTTTGGGGGGTATGCGGGCCATCACCTGGACTCAGGTGGCGCAATACATCATCTTGCTCCTGGCGTTTCTGATCCCTGTGGGGTTGTTGGCCTACCAACAATTGGGAACATCTCTCGCACCGCTTGCTTATGGTTCCCAGCTTAAGCGTATAGAGGCTATTGAACAAAAATTGATCAATGATCCTGGTGAGTTAGAGGTCAGGCAGATTTACGCACAAAGGGCCAAGACTTATCAGGCACGGCTGCAGGATGTTGATCATGCATTGGTCGAATTGCGTCTCGAACTGGAACAGCAAATTCGTGTGCTAAAGGCTCAGGGTGCCGATTTTGCATCAATAGCTAATGCACGCAGGGCTTTGCTCGCAGTTCCGCGTGATCCTGTGTCAGCCCGAGAATTATGGACGCGTGCAATGCATGAGAACCTTGAGCGCTCCCGACCGTTGGGCGGAATGCCGCCGCATTCACTGGCATTCCGTGGGGACCCTCAGGGTGATGCTGTACAAGTCGAATTGTTCAATGAATCGCGTCTGAACTTTTTGGCCCTGGTTTTTTGCTTGATGGTCGGTACGGCTGGATTGCCTCATCTGTTAACGCGTTTTTACACCTTACCTTCGGTGGCTGAGACCCGTACCTCCGTGGCATGGTCATTGTTTTTCATTGGTATTTTGTATTTGAGTGTGCCTGCGCTGGCGGTGTTGGTGAAATTTGAAGTACTCAACAATTTGGTGGGCAGCAGCTTTGAGGATTTGCCCTATTGGATGGCTCAGTGGGCTCGACTGGATTCTGGTTTGCTCGAGATATCAGATGTCAATGGTGATCGCGTTTTGCAGTTAGGCGAGCTGAAACTGGGGGCTGACATGATCATGTTGGCCACGCCCGAACTTGGGGGGATGCCGTTTGTGGTTTCGGGGCTTGTGGCTGCAGGTGGGCTGGCTGCGGCCTTATCGACGGCGGATGGGTTGTTGCTGACCATCAGCAATGCGCTGGTTCATGACATAGGTCCAGGGCGCGGACACAAGCCAAAATCAGCGGAAGGCCGTGTCATTTTGTCAAAGTTTGCCTTGTTGACTGTAGCCATGCTGGCTGCTGTGGTGGCTGCATTTAAACCTGCTGAAATTTTGGCCCTGGTTTCGGCATCGTTTTCTTTGGCGGCAGCAGCTTTTTTTCCTGGCATGGTGCTGGGATTGAGTTGGAAACGCGTCCACCGAACAGCTGCTGTGGTGGGTATGCTGTCCGGCTTGGGTGTGACCCTGTATTACATCGTCAGCAACTCCCAGGGATTGCGACATGTTTTGGGACTTGATCCGGTAGGAGGGCTTTGGATGGGCATACAGCCGCTTTCTGCGGGTGTTTTTGGTGTGCCTGCAGGTTTTGTGACGATGACTTTGTGTACTTTGCTTATTCGTCCTGATACCGATCAGGTGGCGAAAGAGCCTGTTCCAATCGCGCAAGATGCATCTGGCAGATTTCCTGGCCTATAAATTAGGAGCTATAATCACAGGCTTCGCCTTGCTGCACCCCGACAGACGCCGGGGGCAGCTTTTCCAAATTTTTGGGTTAACCGCAAGGAGTCTCAATGCGTCATTACGAAATCATTTTGTTGATCCATCCTGATCAGAGCGAACAAGTTCCAGCCATGCTGGAGCGGTACAAAGGCATGATCACTGCCGGCGGTGGCAACATTCACCGTGTTGAAGATTGGGGCCGTCGTCAGTTGGCATACCAAATCAACAAATTGGGCAAAGCCCATTACCTGTGCGTCAACATCGAAGCTGATCAGGCTGTGATGGCTGAGCTTGAACATGCCTTCAAGTTCAATGATGCCGTGTTGCGTCACCTGACTGTGCAGAAGAAAAAAGCCGATACAGGCCCTTCATCGATGATGAAGACTGTTGAGCGCGAAGAAGCCCGCAAGTCCCAACAAGCCGAATTCGCTGCCTGATACTGACCTTTTGAGGAGTGAATAGCACTGTATTGACCGCCTGTATTGCCGAGCAAGCAGCTTTGCGATACACCCCCGCTGGTTTGCCCGCTCTGGACTTGGTTCTGGAGCACACCTCTGAGCTTCAAGAGGTCGGGCAAAACCGAAAAGTCCAACTCAGATTGCGTGCCTTGGCCTTTGGGGCGATGGCAGAAAGTCTGGCTCGACAAGCGGTAGGCAGTCAGTGGTTGTTCAAAGGCTTTCTGGCCACCCCTCGCCAAGGTAAAAGTGTCGTGTTGCACATTCAAGAGTTTCAGCAAGATTAATTTCAGGAGGCCCCATGGCCACATTCAAAAAATTCAACAAAGACAAGCGCCCTAAGCGCAATACCCAGTCGCTGCTGTTCAAGCGTAAGCGTTTCTGCCGTTTCACTGTGACTGGCGTCGAAGAAATCGACTACAAAGATGTGGATACTCTGCGTGATTTCATCGCCGAAAACGGCAAGATCATTCCCGCACGTCTGACTGGCACACGTGCCATCTTCCAACGCCAACTCAACACTGCCATCAAGCGTGCACGCTTCCTGGCCATGTTGCCCTACACCGACCAGCACAAAGTCTAAGGAGATCAACCATGCAAATCATTCTGCTCGAAAAGGTTGTGAACCTGGGTAATCTGGGGGAAATCGTCAAAGTCAAGGACGGTTATGCACGCAACTTCCTGATTCCTCAAGGTCGTGCACGTCGCGCAACAGAAGCCAACAAGGCTGAATTTGAAGCGCGTCGCGTGGAGCTGGAAAAAGCTGCTGCCGAGAAACTGGCTGCTGCCCAAGCTCAAGGTGAAAAACTGGCTGGCCTCGTGGTCAAGTTGACACAAAAAGCCGGTGTGGACGGTCGTTTGTTTGGTTCTGTGACCAACCATGACATCTCCGAAGAGTTGAACAAGCAAGGTTATGGCTTGGTCAAGTCACAAATCCGCATGCCTCATGGCCCCATCAAGGTTGTGAGCGATTCCACAGTGTCTGTGGCTTTGCACACCGATGTGGTGGTCGATGTGACCGTGTCGGTTTACGGCGAAACCGCTTAATCAGCGCTTTTCCCAAACAAAGCCGCCCGGCCATGGCCCGGCGGCTTTTTTGTTGTGATGGTCACTTCTGTTTGCAGATTCAAATTGTCCCCGACTGATCACTGGATCTCCTCTGCTTATCCACAGGGTTATCCCAAGTCGTCTTCTGATTCGGGGCTACCATTGTGTTTTATGTCTGTGCGCTCATGTCCGCTGTTTTTTCAAATGCTCTGAACGAGTTTTCCTCGGATTTATCCTCCGACAGTCAGGTCGCTAAACTTCGTGTGCCGCCGCACTCAATCGAAGCAGAGTCCAGTGTGCTGGGGGGCTTGCTTCTTGATAACGGTGCCTGGGACAGGGTCGGGGATTTGTTGGTAGATGGGGACTTCTACAGGCATGAGCATAAATTGGTGTTTGCCGCTATCGGCGCATTGATCAATGCATCCAAACCTGCGGATGTGATCACTGTTCATGAGCAACTGCAAAACCAGGGCAAATCTGAAGAACTGGGTGGATTGGGCTATCTCAATTCCTTGGCTCAGTATGTGCCCAGTGCCAGCAATATTCGCCGCTATGCAGAAATCGTGCGTGAGCGCTCTATTTTGCGCAAGCTTGTGTCTGCCAGTGACGAAATAGCCACCAATGCTTTCAATCCGCAAGGCAAGGCGATTGACCGAATTCTTGACGAGGCCGAGCAGAAAATCTTCAACATTGGAGAAGAAGGCTCGCGCATGAAGCAGGGCTTTCAGTCCATGGATACGCTGGTGGTTGAGCTGCTCGATCGTGTGCAGGAAATGGCCGACAATCCCAACGACATTACGGGTGTACCTACAGGTTTTTACGATCTTGACCGCATGACGTCAGGGCTTCAGCCAGGCGATATGGTGGTTTTGGCGGCACGTCCCTCAATGGGGAAGACGGCCTTTGCCATCAATATTGCTGAGCATGTGGCACTGAACGAGGGGTTGCCTGTTGCCGTGTTTTCCATGGAAATGGGCGCATCCCAGCTGGCTGTGCGTGTGGTGGGCTCCATTGGTCGGGTCGATCAAGGGCATTTACGCACTGGCAAGTTGACCGATGATGAATGGCCCCGCTTGACGGAGGCCATTGAAAAGTTACGCACAGTCTCTTTGCACATCGATGAAACCCCGGGATTGACCCCTTCCGAATTACGGGCCAACGCCAGAAGGTTGGCTCGCCAATGTGGCAAATTGGGCTTGATCGTGGTGGACTATTTGCAGCTGATGAGCGGCTCGGGGGGCTCTGGCGGTGATAACCGGGCTACCGAGTTGGGGGAAATTTCCCGTGGTCTTAAGATGTTGGCCAAGGAGCTGCAATGCCCGGTGATTGCCCTGTCACAGCTTAACCGCAGCGTTGAACAGCGGACTGACAAACGCCCAATGATGAGTGATTTGCGTGAATCGGGTGCCATCGAGCAGGATGCTGACATCATCATGTTCATTTACCGGGATGATTACTACAACAAGGATTCTAAAGATCCGGGTGTTGCCGAAATCATCATCGGCAAGCAACGTAACGGTCCCACGGGAACCGTGCGATTGGCTTTCCTCAAGAATTTGACCCGCTTTGAGAGTTTGGCTTCTGGTGGATTGGGGAGTGACGACTACTGAAGTAGCGCACTCCCGGCCCACTGCTTAAAGTGCGTCGCTTGCAAAGTCCGCCAATCTGGAGCGCTCACCCCGTGCCAAGGTGATGTGTCCGCCGTGAGCCCAACCTTTGAAGCGGTCAACGGCATAGGTCAACCCCGAAGAGCCTTCGGTCAGGTAGGGGGTATCAATTTGAGCCAGGTTGCCCATGCAGATGATCTTGGTTCCGGGCCCGGCCCGTGTGATCAAGGTCTTCATCTGCTTGGGGGTCAGGTTCTGAGCTTCATCGATGATGACGTATTTGTTCATGAACGTGCGGCCACGCATGAAGTTCATGCTTTTGATCTTGATTCGACTTTTGATCAACTCATTGGTGGCAGCCCGGCCCCATTCACCCGCATTGCCGCCATCGCCTTTGGCTAGAAACTCCAGGTTGTCATCCAGTGCGCCCATCCAGGGGCCCATTTTTTCTTCTTCAGTCCCTGGCAGGAAGCCGATGTCTTCACCCACACTCACGGTGGCACGGGTCATGATGATTTCGGTGTAGCGGCGATCATCCAGCACTTGGGTCAGACCTGCAGCCAATGCCATGAGGGTTTTGCCAGTACCTGCTGTGCCTGCCAGAGTGACGAAGTCGATGTCAGGATCGGTCAGTAAATTCATGGCGAAGTTTTGTTCACGATTGCGCGTGCATACGCCCCAAGCCGCATTTTTCTGATTGCTGAAGTCTTTCAGTGTGCGCAGAACTGCAGTTTTACCGCGAATTTCGGTCACTCTGGCATAGAGGCTGGGTTCCCCCGGTGCTTCGAAATAGACAAACTGGTTCATGAACAAGCTGGGCACGATGGGGCCTGATATCCGGTAATACGTCTGGTTACCTTGCTGCCAACTCTCTACCGTTTTTCCATTTTTTGCCCAGAAGTCTGCAGGCAAAGACAAAGAACCAGGGTAGAGCAAATCGCCGTCTTCCAGTGTTTTGTCATTTTGATAATCCTCTGCTTGCAGGCCCAGAGCGCGTGCTTTGACGCGCATGTTGATGTCTTTGGATACCAGCACCACTTCACGAGGGCTGTGCAGTTGCTCCAGTGCTTTGACCACGCCCAGAATTTGGTTGTCCGCTTTGCCTTGAGGCAAGGCCAAGGGCAAGCTCAGGTCAAGAGCCTGTGTTTGGAAAAACAGTTGTCCTTGTGCATCGATGTGGCCTGTGGCGCTGAGTGCAGAGCCTTTGCCCAGGTCTGCACCTTGTGTGGATGCCAATGCATCCAGTGAGCGGCTGACTTGTCGGGCATTGCGAGCCACCTCCGTCATGCCTTTTTTGTGCCCGTCAAGTTCTTCCAGAACGATCATGGGCAAGAACACATCGTGTTCTTCAAATCTGAACAGACTCATGGGGTCGTGCATCAGCACGTTGGTGTCGAGTACGAACAGTTTGGTTGGCCCTGTGCGACGTTGGGAACGGCTTGTCGGTGTTTCTCTCTTGGTGCTGACCTTGGGGGCTACCGCCGGGGAGGCAACTGTCAGGGATGTTGGCGCTGCCTCAGGCACTTTTTTGCGCGCACGGGAAGGGCGGACAACGGGTGCATTGGTCGCCGCTGCGGTCACAGGCGTATCCGCTGGTTTATCAATCCGTGACTCGGCTTCCGAGACAGTGCTCTGCAGGTCAAATGCCTTGGCGGGCAAGCGGCTTGCACGCTGTGTGGGGGCTGGGGGCAATGGCATGGTCAAAGTTCTCGTGAAAATTGAAATGGAATGACTTGAAAAACAAAAAGCCGCCAGAGTGCTCTGGCGGCTTTTGATGAGAAAGTGAAGCTGATTTTCAGCGGCATGCAATCATTATGCACGAGCTGCAAGTCATGAAAATTTCAGCCTGAGTTCATCGTTTACGCAGTTTTTTTCAAGTCCTTGACCGCTTGCAGAACTTCTTCAACGTGCCCAGGAACTTTCAGGCCACGCCACTCTTGCTTGAGTGTGCCGTCTTCACCGATCAGAAATGTGCTGCGTTCGATGCCTTTGACTTTTTTGCCGTACATGATTTTATTTTTGACCACGCCAAACATGTGGCACATTTTTTCTTCGGTATCGGCAATCAACTCGAAAGGCAGTTCAAGTTTGGCCTTGAACTCGTCGTGGGATTTCATGTTGTCACGGGATACGCCCATCACGAGAGCGCCGGCTTTGACGAAATCCTTGTACTTGTCGCGGAACTGCATGGCTTCTGTGGTGCAGCCAGGGGTGTTGTCTTTGGGATAAAAGTACAAAATGATGGTCTGGCCGAGATGGGAGACGTTCGAAACTTTCAGGCCGCCAGTGGCGTTCGCTTCAAATTCGGGGAGGGGCTTGTTTAGAACGATCGCCATAAATCCTTGATCTCGCGTAACAGGTTGAGCATTTGCGCACTGAATGGGCGTCAGCTTCACTAAAGGCCGTGAGCCTCGACAGCCTTCTATTTTACTCGGAAAGCCGTGTCATTTGGCCTTTTGGCGTGTGACTCACAAATGCTCAGATAAATGCATGAATTAGCGTTCGATGATGAGGGCTGCAACCACTTTGCGGCCTTCGCTGGCCAAAATGTTGTAGGTGCGGCAGGCTGCGGCGGTGTCCATGGTTTCGAGTCCGATACCCTGTTGAATCAGGGTTTGCAGCCAGTCCGGCTGAGGAAAGTGCAGTTTGTTGCCACTGCCAAAAATGACCAGTTCTACCCCCTCGGCCATCAAGGCATCGAAATCAGCAGTACTTAAATCAGCGAAGGTTTGGGGACGCCAAATTGCAATGGGTGTATCAGGCAGACTGCTCACTATCAGTGATTGCTTGTGTTTTTGGCCGTTGACCTCCAGCCAACCTTGTCCATAAGCATTGATGGTGGGGGCATTTGATTTGTCGGGCTGGAGTTTCATGGTGGGCACAATGGCTGGCGGAGCCAGAAAAGGGCGAGATCTTGGCATCGCTGATGGGGAGGCCAAGAAAACGACTTGAATTGTGGTCAAATTATAGGTTTTCCCTCACAGCCACTGCCTTTGGAGGCACTTTGAAGCCTATTCAAAAATCTGCCAAGCTCGCCAACGTTTGTTATGACATTCGAGGCCCCATCATGGACCGCGCGCGTCAGATGGAAGAAGACGGGCACAAGATCATCAAACTGAACATTGGCAACCTCGCGGTTTTCGGTTTTGATGCACCGGAAGAAATCCAGCAGGACATGATTCGGAACCTGCCTAACTCGGCAGGTTATTCGGACAGCAAAGGCATTTTTGCTGCACGCAAAGCCGTCATGCATGAAACCCAGAAGCAGGGCATTTTGGGGGTGACTCTGGATGACATTTATCTGGGAAATGGTGCCAGTGAATTGATTGTCATGGCCACCAATGGCCTGCTTGATGATGGGGATGAATTGCTCCTGCCATCGCCCGATTACCCTTTGTGGACTGCGGCTGCCAGTTTGTCGGGTGGAACGCCTGTGCATTACCGCTGTGAAGAATCTAACGGCTGGATGCCCGATTTGGCTGATATCCGGGCCAAGGTGACACCACGCACCAAAGGCATCGTGGTGATTAACCCTAATAACCCCACTGGGGCGTTGTATTCGGATGAACTGCTTTTGGGAATTGTTGCCATCGCCCGTGAGCACGGCCTGGTGATCTTCGCTGATGAGGTCTATGACAAAGTTTTGTACGACGGCGTTAAACACACCCCGCTGGCCAGCCTTTCACAAGATGTGTTGACCTTGACGTTTAATTCGTTGTCGAAAAGCTACCGCTCATGTGGTTACCGTGCGGGCTGGATGGTGATTTCGGGTGACAAAAAAGCAGCCCGCGATTACATCGAAGGTCTGAACATGCTGTCCAACATGCGTTTGTGCGCCAACGTGCCCGGTCAGTGGGCCATTCAGACGGCCCTGGGCGGTCACCAGAGCATCAACGAGCTGGTGGGTGAGGGTGGGCGGCTTCGCAAGCAGCGTGACCTGGCCTATGAGTTGATCACGGCCATCCCTGGCGTCAGCTGCGTGAAACCACAAGCTGCCTTGTACATGTTTCCTCGACTCGACCCCGAGATCTACCCTGTCAAGGACGATCAGGAGTTTTTCTTGCAATTGCTGGAAGAGACCAAAGTGATGCTGGTGCAGGGCACGGGCTTCAATTGGCCAGAAGCTGACCATTTCCGCATTGTTTTCCTGCCGCATGTGGATGATTTACGCGAAGCCATTTCACGTGTGGCGCGCTTCCTGGAAGGCGCACGCAAACGCTTTGGTACCGACAAACTGGTGGCCTGATTTTTTGAATTGCTGCCCGTTTGTGCGGGCAAAACTGTAGAAGAGAAAATATGAAACCGATCAAAGTGGGCCTGTTGGGCATTGGGACTGTGGGCAGCGGCACATTCAATGTGCTTCAGCGCAATCAACAGGAAATCCAGCGCCGTGCCGGTCGCGGCATTGAGATTGCCATGGTGGCTGATCTGAACGTGGCGCGCGCCAAAGAGGTGGTAGGTGAAGGCGTGCAAGTGGTGGCTGACGCCCGAGAGGTGATTGCCAATCCTGAAATCGACATTGTCATTGAGTTGATTGGCGGCTACGGCATTGCCAAAGCCCTCGTGCTCGAAGCCATCACGGCGGGCAAGCACGTGGTCACCGCCAACAAAGCGCTGTTGGCCGTGCATGGCACCGAAATTTTTGCTGCGGCGCAAGCCAAGGGTGTGATGGTGGCGTTTGAAGCGGCTGTGGCCGGCGGCATCCCGATCATCAAGGCGCTGCGCGAAGGTCTGACCGCCAACAGCATCCAGTGGGTGGCTGGCATCATCAATGGCACCACCAACTTCATCTTGTCCGAGATGCGTGACAAGGGCCTGAACTTTGACGTAGTGCTCAAGGAAGCTCAGCGTCTGGGCTATGCCGAGGCTGACCCGACTTTCGACATCGAAGGCGTGGACGCCGCGCATAAAGTCACCCTGATGAGCGCGATTGCCTTCGGCATTCCGGTGCAGTTTGACAGAGCCTATGTCGAAGGCATCACCCTGCTGGGTGCGGCCGACATCAAATACGCCGAGCAACTGGGTTACCGCATCAAGCTGTTGGGCATCACCAAACGTACAGCGCAAGGCGTGGAATTGCGTGTGCACCCCAGCTTGGTACCTACCCAGCGGCTGATTGCCAACGTTGAAGGCGCGATGAACGCCGTGATGGTGCAAGGCGATGCCGTGGGCACGACCTTGTATTACGGCAAAGGTGCGGGCTCCGAGCCCACCGCCAGCGCAGTGATTGCCGATCTGGTGGACATCACCCGCTTGCACACCGCAGACCCCCTTAATCGCGTACCGCATCTGGCGTTCCAGCCGGGTGCCATGAGTGACTTGGCTGTTTTGCCGATGTCGGAAGTGGTGACCAGTTATTACCTGCGTTTGCGCGTGGCGGATCAGGCGGGCGTGCTGGCCAAGCTGACCGGTTTGCTGGCCGATGCCGGCATCAGCATCGATGCCGTGCTCCAACGGGAAGCCGATCAGGTCAGTCAGGCTGGTGAAAACCAGACCGATGTGATCATCTTGACCCATGACACGCGCGAAGGCACCCTCAACGACGTGCTGGCCCAAATGCAGGCCCTCCCGACCGTGATGGCTCCCATCGTCCGAATCCGCAAAGAAGAGCTGAACTGATGCGTTACCTGTCGACCCGCGGTCATGCCGATCGCAAGCAGTTTTGTGAAATCCTTCTTGAAGGTTTGGCCCCCGATGGTGGCTTGTACTTGCCCGAAAGCTATCCGCAGGTCGATGCAGCGACCCTCAGCCGCTTTCGTCAGGTTTGGCAAAACCAGGGCTATGCTGCTTTGGCGTTTGAAGTGCTGTCGCTCTACATCGACGATATTCCTGCGGCTGACCTGAAAGCCTTGTGCGCCAAAACCTACACCGAGCAGGTGTTTGGCACGCCGCAAATTGTGCCGCTCAAGCCCTTGCAGTTGGCAGGCAGCGCCAAGCCAGACCTCTATCTTGAAGCCTTGTCCAATGGCCCCACACTGGCCTTCAAGGACATGGCCATGCAACTGCTGGGTAATTTGTTCGAATACGAACTGGCTCGACGCGGTGAAGAGCTGAACATTTTCGGGGCCACCTCAGGTGACACTGGCAGCGCAGCTGAATACGCCATGCGCGGCAAAAAGGGTGTGCGCGTCTTCATGACCAGTCCGCATGGTCGCATGAGCCCGTTTCAGCAGGCTCAGATGTTCAGTTTGCTGGATGAAAACATCCACAACATCGCCGTGGAAGGGGTGTTTGATGACTGCCAGGACATGGTCAAGGCCGTGTCCAACGACCTCGATTTCAAGCGTCAATACAAGATTGGTACGGTCAATTCAATCAACTGGGCACGCTTGCTGGCACAAGTGGTGTACTACTTCGCAGGTTATTTTCAGGCCACAACCAGCAATGACCAAAAGGTCAGTTTCACTGTGCCCAGTGGTAATTTTGGCAACGTCTGTGCAGGTCATGTGGCCCGCATGATGGGTTTGCCGATTGACCGACTGGTGGTGGCGACCAATGAAAACGACGTGCTGGACGAGTTCTTCAGGACCGGTGTGTACCGCGTGCGCGGCACAGCCGATACGCATGAAACTTCCAGCCCCTCGATGGACATCTCCAAGGCCAGCAACTTCGAACGCTTTGTCTTTGACCTGTTGGGCCGTGATGCCGCTCGGGTCAAGGCCATTTTTGGCGAAGGTTTGTCGAACCAGGGCTTTTTTGACCTGTCGGGTGATGCGCGATTTGCCCAGGCGGCTTCCGTTTATGGCTTCCAAAGTGGTCGCAGTACGCATGGCGATCGTCTGAAAACCATCCAGCAGGTGTTTGCCCAATACGGCGTCATGATCGACACCCACACGGCCGATGGTGTGAAAGTGGCCAAAGAACACCTGAACGCTGCCGTGCCGATGATCGTGCTGGAAACCGCTCTGCCGATCAAATTTGCCGCGACCATTGTCGAGGCTCTGGGCCGCGAGCCTGAGCGTCCGGCCCAGTTCAATGGCATTGAACAACTGCCCAAGCGCGTCAAGGTCATGCCCGCCAATGCAGCCCTGCTCAAGACCTATATCGCCGAAAACTGTAACGGATAAGTCATGACAACAGCCCCCCGATCACCACTGATGCCACTGGATGAGGCTTTGCAGACACTGTTAGCCCAGATCCAGCCGTTGAGTGGGGTCGAGGAGGTAGCCACCTTTGATGTCGATGGACGGGTGCTGGCCCGTGATGTGGTTTCTGCTTTGCAGGTGCCGGCTTTTGATAACTCGTCCATGGACGGCTATGCCGTGCGTTGTGCTGATTTGGTACAGCCTGAGACCTGTTTGCGTGTGACCCAGCGCATCCCGGCTGGACAAATGGGGCAGCCCTTGCTGCCGGGACAGGCTGCCCGGATTTTCACGGGTGCGCCTGTGCCCAAGGGCGCCGATGCCATCGTCATGCAAGAGCAGGCGCAAGTGCTGTCCGAAGAGGCACAGCCGCTGGTGCGTTTTTCGGTGTCTCCTGAGCCGGGGCAATGGATTCGCCGCAGTGGCGAAGACATTGGCCAAGGGCAGACTGCACTGCGAGCCGGGCAAAAACTGGGGCCGGCTGAACTGGGTTTGGCCGCCAGCTTGGGCTTGGCCCAGTTGCCTGTGGTGGTTAGGCCCCGTGTGGCGTTGTTTTCGACCGGTGATGAGCTGGTCATGCCCGGAGATGTGCCGCCGCAGGCCATGCCTGCCGGGGCCATTTACAACTCCAACCGATTTTTTCTGAGGGCCTTGCTGCACCGTTTGGGCTGTGAGGTCAGTGATCTGGGCATCGTCCCTGACCGCCGCGACGCCACGGTAGCCGCCCTCAAAACCGCTGCAGATCACCATGATTTGATTTTGACCAGTGGCGGGGTATCTGTGGGCGAAGAAGACCATGTCAAGCCCGCTGTACAGTCGCTGGGGGCCTTGGCGCTGTGGCAGATTGCGATGAAGCCTGGCAAACCCTTTGCTTATGGCCATGTCCAGCGTGAAACCGTTGTCGGAGCCGCTCACTTTGTGGGTTTGCCGGGTAACCCTGTCTCGAGCTACATGACATTTTTGTTGTTGGTCAGACCCTTGATTTTGGCTTTGCAGGGCGTGGTTCCGGCGTCCCCTGTTTGTCTGAAATTGCCTGCACATTTTGCTTTTCCAAAAGCGGATAAGCGCCGTGAATTTTTGCGTGTGCGCCGCAATGCCGCAGGTGGACTGGACTTGTTCCCCAACCAAAGTTCGGGCGTTTTGACCTCGGTGGTCTGGGGTGATGGTGTGGTGGACAACCCGGCTGGGCGCACCATTGCACCTGGTGATTTGGTCGACTTTTGGCCATTTTCGGAGTGGTTGTCATGAAGGTTCAAGTTCGCTACTTTGCTTCATTGCGTGAGACGCTGGGCATCTCGGCTGAAGCGGTGGACACGCTTTGCTTCGATGTGGCCGGGCTGCGCACTCAATTGATCGCCCGGGGTGGCGCACATGCCGAATGCCTGGCCCCTGGCCGAGCAGTGCGTGTGGCAGTCAATCAGGTGATGGCACAAGACAGCACGCCTTTGGTGCCCGATTGTGAAGTGGGCTTTTTTCCGCCCGTGACCGGAGGTTGAGGCCATGACAGCGCGTGTTTCCATTCAGACCGCTGACTTTGACCTGTCTGCTGAATTGAACGCACTGAGGGGCCAGGACCTGCGTGTGGGGGCTGTCTGCAGTTTTGTGGGTACTGTGCGCGACACCCGTGCGCTGACCGGTCAGGCCGTTGACGAGGTCCAGGCTATGGAGCTGGAGCATTACCCGGGCATGACCGAAAAGTCGATCGAGGCCATGATCGACGAGGCCCACAAACGCTTTGATTTTTATGCCGCTCGCGTGGTGCACCGGGTAGGGCAGTTGATGCCTGCGGACCAGATCGTGCTGGTGGCAGTCACTTCGGCCCATCGTGGCGAAAGTTTCAAAGCCTGTGAATTCTTGATGGATTACCTCAAAACCCAGGCACCCTTCTGGAAGAAAGAGCAAACGCCGCAGGGCGCACATTGGGTGGATGCGCGTGTCGCCGATGATGCGGCCCTGGCGCGCTGGGGAATTCAGGCGGCCAACGCCTAACTCTTCAGTGCGCGTAGCGCGTTGTGGGCTCGGAGGATTCCTCGGGAGCGGTGCTCTGAACATCTGCCGCCGCTTCCAGACCCATCGCCCAACCCGTTTGCTCCAAGGCCTGCCGTATCAGATGCACCAAGCCATGCACCAGTGCGGCTTGCAAATTCATCTGGCATGACTTGTCGGTTACACCGGGTGATTTTTCCAGCAACTGGATGCGCAATGCGCCGCCTGATTCCAGGTTGAAATGGGCATCCGTTACCAGCAGAGGCTCAGAGCCCAGAGGCAGCACAGGTTTTTGCGAAGCAAACGGGGTTGAAAAATCGGCCTTTTGCATGAAGGCGTCACGCTTGAGTTCGCTGAGCATCTGCTGCGAGCCCGGGTCGGGAGCAGCTACACCAGGTTGGCAGGCTTCCAGTCGCACAACACATTTCTCCAGGGTGGGCAACAGGCGGCTGGTCATCCTGCGGGTGAGCCAAAACCGGAATTCTTCATGGGCTTGTGTGCTCAGGCGCAACAACAAGCGGTCTTGCCGTTCATTAAAGCTGACCGATAGCTGGTGAATGTTCATGCCTTGATTTTAGGCAAACAGTGTCCAGGCTGTCGGGCTTGAAAATCAGGCCATCCGACCTTAATTGATGCGCACAGGAGAGTTTTTATGCGAACCGACAAACTGACGACAAAATTTCATGAAGCACTGGCCGATGCGCAATCCCTGGCTTTGGGTAAAGATCATGCCTACATCGAGCCCGTGCATGTTTTGGTGACCATGCTCAAGCAAGAGGAAGGGCCCAAAGCCTTGCTGATGCGTGCAGGGGTGCAAGTGCCCGGCCTGTTGTTGGCTGCCGAAGCGGCCGTTGGCCGATTGCCCCAAGTGACCGGACAAGATCAGGTGCAGGTGGGGCCTGAGCTGGTCAAGCTCATGCAGGCCGCCGAGAAAGAGTCCATCAAGCGGGGCGATGCGTTCATTGCGAGCGAATTGTTTTTGCTGGCGGTGGCCGATCACAAGGGCGATGTGGGCCGTTTGGCCAAAGAGCAGGGTCTGAACCGTAAAAGTCTGGAATCGGCCATTGACGCCGTTCGTGGTGGGCAAACCGTGGGCAGTGCCGATGCCGAGGGGCAGCGCGAAGCACTCAAAAAATACTGCATTGACCTGACAGAGCGAGCACGCATCGGCAAATTGGACCCGGTGATTGGCCGGGACGATGAAAT
>JACCEE010062297.1_pt1 | contig 26395 bp, 18 predicted proteins | sample 7449931 | NCBI WGS metagenome assembly JACCEE01 (sample SAMN15323457, study PRJNA562643) | freshwater metagenome | isolation source: river surface water | place: USA:Blue River Watershed | collected 2017-08-19 | reverse complement strand
AGGGTGAGGTCAGCCGCCTACAGTCCCGATGGCACGCGGATTGTCACCGCTTCTGTGGATAAAACCGCCCGCGTGTGGGATGCTCGGACGGGGAAACAAATGCTCATTTTGCAAGGACATACTTCGGTTGTGACCTCAGCCGCCTACAATCCCGATGGCACGCGGATTGTCACCGCTTCTGGGGATAAAACCGCCCGCGTGTGGGATGCGCAGACAGGGGAGATGATAAGTCAAGGTGAATGAGTTTGTCTGAACCACAATTTACACAATTGATTTAATTTGCTTAATTTTTAAAGAATAATGTTTTAATGGTGGTTCGGGCAAACTAAAATATAGATATATTCTACATAAAGGAAAAAATGATGACTGATGAAGAATTGAAAGAATTAATTGCAAGTATTGCCGTACTTCAAAAAGAAAATGCTATCGCACAGAAAGAAAATGCTATCGCACAGAAAGAAACCGACCGTAAGTTTCAAGAAACAGCTCTTCAGTTCAAGGAAACTGACCGCCAATTTAAGGAAACTCGGCGACAATTAAAAGAATTAGGGATTCAAATTGGGGGCATTGGTAACAAATTTGGTAGTTTTACCGAAGGAATGGCTTTTCCTGCAATGGAAAAAATTTTGCGTAAACAGTTTGGTTTAGAAACTATTTCAACGAATGCTAAAGTACAAAAAGGTGACCGTGAATTAGAGCTTGATGTGCTGGGTTATAGTAATGGCGAAACAAATAAAGTTGTTGTTGTTGAAGTTAAAAGTCATTTAACAGAAAAAGGAATTGAGCAAGTTTTAAAAACCCTCGCCGAATTTCCCAGCTTTTTTCCCGAACTCGCAACAAAAAAACTGTATGGCATGATTGCAACAGTTTCCGTCAGCAAAGAAGTCAAACAAAAAGCATTTGAGGCGGGTTTATATTTAGGCATGATTCACGATGAGCAATTTAAACTCACCAAATCAACCCATTTTATCCCTAAATGTTTTAATGAAAATTAACTTTGCTTTTTTTAAAGTTGCGGTAAGCATTTGTAGGGTGGAATAGGCGCACGCCGTATTCCACCGTGAAATTCCGCTAAAGCTGAGCAAAAAATAACTTATAAAAAATAAGGTGGAATACGCTTCGCTATTCCACCCTACATAACAATCTCTATTCTCTAAAAACGCCCATCGTTAACTCAGGAAAGCGATGTGTACGTTGCGCATAATCCATCGCTTCAACTGTAAATTGCCCCGCTTGCGCACCCCATAAATCTTTTAAACTCATGGTTTGCAATTCGGATAATGCAAAAAATAAATGGGTTGTATAAAGTTTATCGCCATTGGCTAAGGTTTCAGTGGGAATCATCAACGCTTGAAATGTCCCCTCATTATTAAGTAAGCGGACTTGTTTAAGCGGCGCGTCACCTGTACGAACTAAAGCGGTTACAGTGATTTGTGCACGGTCGGCGGGGTGAATAGTGCTGGTCATTTCTGCGTAATTATCCACTAAAACAGGGTCAAAACCTGCCCCTAAAACTTGTGGACTGCTCCGTTTAATCGTCGAACTATTAGCCAAAATATTCGGGCGAATTTCAGTCACAGTCGCGGGCGCACTTATAACCGCATTTTTACCAATTTCTAAATTGGGAAAACTATGATTTTCATCATCTTGTGCAATTGCAGTAATATAAAATTGTCCTGCTTGTGAACCTAGCCAATTGCCAACAGTCAAACTATTGCCCAAAACATCCCAACTAATCGGTAAAATTGCCTCGAAACGCTGGTCACCATTCGCATAGGTTTCAGTATGTTGTAAAACCAGTGAAAATGAACTGCCATTTTGTGCCACCCGCACCGTGCGCACTGCTGAATCTCCTTGTCGCACAATCGCAAAAACCGTTAAATGGGTGTCTAACACATCTAGTAACATCGGTTCTAAACCCGCTAACAATACTTGCGGACGCTCACGCGCAATGCCCGTCGTTGCTAAGGCTTTGGCTTGCCTATCAATCACTGCAATAGGATAACTGTATGCCGCCGTTTGTTGGGAACTGGGAGCAGTCGCTTCTAACACTACATTGAAAACGCCGTCACTTTCAAATAAATGGGTAGGTTCTGAGGTGGTGGACACTGTGCCATCCCCAAATCGCCATACATATTGCGGCGTTTGTCCATCAGTGCTGACCGTGTTATTGGTGAAAAAGCTTTGTAATGGACGGTCACCAAATAACGGAGACACGCTAAAGTTAGGTATTGGGGTGCGTTGCGTTGCACTGACATTGATTGTATGACTAGAAACAACGGTACTATTACCTTTAGCAGAGACAACGACGTTATAAACACCTGCTTGTGCATAAGTATGCGTGGCGGAGGCGGCACTGGTGCTGGCAACATTGCCATCGCCAAAATCCCATGCGAAGCCTTGTGCATTAAAACTACTTGGTAAGCGCGCCACATGCAGCACTTGCAAGGGATTACTGCTACTTGCCGCACTTTCCAAGGTCATCGTTATCGGTGTGCTGGTTGAAACCAAATTAGCACTGATTTGGTAAATGCCTTGTTCGCCATCAAAATGGCTTGTCGCTTCAACAATCAAATCATCGCTACTTTGAGGGGTGTAACGTAATAAAGCATGTTTGTCGTTATCGCTATTATCACTTTCTGCAATTAATTGATGATATTCATTAAATAAGTAAAGATAGCTATCAACAGCATTCGATTTCATGCTGATAATTAACTCTTTTCCTGCCGTCGGTGCGCTGATGAGATAACGGTCTGTGTAGGCTTTAGGACGCAAGCGGGCGAGCGCGTCACGCGGTGATAATTCACCATCTAAAACTGAGCCGACACTGAGCGTTACGGTATTTTGTGTCGCTGCCGTTCTGACTGCAACGACCGTTTCAATAAATTGGCTCAAACCGTTGTTGTCGCGCACGGTTAAACCGACCGTAAATTGTCCTGCTTCGGTGTAAGTGTGCGTGACCAGTGCGCTATTTGTGCATTGCACCGCGCTACCATCGCCAAATTGCCAGCAGCGTTCACTAATTTGTCCATCTGTATCTGTGCTAAGGTCGTTAAAACTAACCGTGACAGGTGCAACGTTATCATTCGGTGAAAAAAGAATAGGTTTGACAATTGGCGGATGGTTAATTGTTCCACGTTGCGCGGTCAGGGTAAAATTGCCTACTTGGGTACGTTCATAAGTGGTTGCTTCCACATAATAAACGCCAGTACTCGGCGCAGTAAAAACGACTTCCGCATGTTGCGTATTAGCATTGGCGTTGTCATTAGATGCAATTAAGGTGCTGGCGGCGGCATCGCTAAACACATACAAATAAGCATCAAAACTAGCAGTTAATTGTAACGTAATCGTTTCACCTGCATTTAAACTGAGTTTGTAGCCTTTGGCAGGCGTAGCAGCGCGCCGATGTGAGCGCAAATCGCTATTGCTTAAATTGCTGGTAAATGGCGCGCCATTCACCACTAACGCAGGCGTGTTGCTATCAAAAACTAAAGTAGAAGCAATCGACGCGGGAGTGAAATTGAGTAATTGGCTGTATTCACTACTGTTAATATTTTCAAAAAATAAAGTTGCTGCTGTAGCAATATTATTCGCTAAATTTTCAGCATCGTTAAGTGTATGTGTTTGCGCAATAAAATAAACAATGCGCACTTGTTGATTAGCGGGAATGGTTAAATTGTTATATGTCCAACTCAATTGATTGGCAGTCAATTGATGCGTTGCGCTCACACCAGTTGCGCCATTGGCTTGTGAGTGATAATGCAATAAATAAGGTTGAGCGACGTTGTTATCGGCAGTGATTAAAAAATTTTTCAACACAGATTCTGAAACAGTGCGCGGCGAGCTGTTTGCATCTAATGTCGTGTTAATCGTTACTGTGATATTTGTGAGTGGGCTATTGCTGGTATTACGCAGAATTTCGGAATAACGCACAAAATTTTGATGAGGAGCAACATAAATTTTACGTTCAGCGGTTAAATTTGCATTAATCGCAACGCGACTGGTGCTCACTTCCCGCCCGTCATGACTCACGGCAGAAATAGCAGAACCGCTATAAGCGATACCATTTACACTTAAACGGTAGGCTTGTGAATACACATTTCCAGTACCAGTTTGTAAGCTACCCTCATTATCAATGTGATATTGAAAGCCCGTTCCGTCGGTTAAAGTTACAAAAGCTTGACTCTGGAGACTAAAAAAACAAAATACGCAGGCAAAAATTAACCTGTCAACAATTTTCATGAGCGATTCCTTTTACCAAAGACTCAGATAAATGATTTTTGTCCATTTTAGGAGTTAAATCTACACGCTTGCAAGCAATAAAAAAGACCTGCTAAGTTTTAAAAAAAAACCAGCAGGTCTATGAAAATGGTTTGTCTCATTCATACGCTTTCGCGCACAGCCATTAAATTAAGTGAGCAGGAATATTGTAATTGTAGGGTGGAATAGCGAAGCGTATTCCACCAAGAAACTCCGCGAAAATTGAACAAAAATAGCGTATAAACAGCATGGTGGAATACGGCTTGCGCCTATTCCACCCTACAAATATGTTGCTTCCATCGCAGGTGTGGTGAACTAAATAACTTAATTTTAAAATTTTATTGCCCAATCGTGCGTTAAGACTTAAAAAATAGTCAATTCTTTATAAGCCATTAAAACAATACAAAACCTTTAATTTTAATTTTTCTTAAAGTTCGCTAAAAATCTATTGGCAAAATGCTTTTTTTCATGAATCATTGTCAAAACGCTTTACTTTATATTGCCCTGCCCTCATTTTAGCTAATGTAACAAAACATTATATTTTTCAAGCCTTATCACATTTTTCAACCATTTTTTAAGTTTTTTTAAGCACTGTATCGATAGTCATTGATTTGAAACAGCGACAGTAACAAACTGTTGCATACGAGTGACAGTAGTTTTTAACATAAAATAGTCGTAACCTTTAAAAATCCCTAATAATTCAAAATATTAAAAGCTTTTTTTGCTTTTGGTATTGGAATTGCTATTAGAGAGACCAGCAAACGCTAAAAAAGCAAAATCAGCGTGGCTTCTAAATACAATTTTTTAGTACACAAATACCACAAAACGAGGATAACACATGCTATACGCTCAACCCAATCAAGCTGGTGCAGTATTAGATTTCAAAAGCCGTTATGCTAACTTTATTGGTGGCGAATGGGTTGCTCCAGTGAAAGGGGAATACTTTGATAACGTTTCTCCTGTGACTGGTAAACCTTTCTGCGAAATTCCACGTTCTCAAGCTGAAGATATCGAATTAGCCTTAGATGCTGCTCATGCTGCCCGTGCAAAATGGGGTAAAACCTCCACAACCGAACGGTCTAACATTTTATTAAAAATTGCTGACCGCATGGAAGCTAACTTAGAGAAATTAGCATTAGCTGAAACATGGGATAACGGTAAACCCATCCGCGAAACTTTAGCGGCTGACGTTCCTTTAGCGATTGACCATTTCCGCTATTTCGCAGGCTGCATCCGCGCTCAAGAAGGCGGCATCAGTGAAATCAGTCACGATTTAGTTGCTTATCATTTCCATGAGCCATTAGGCGTTGTAGGTCAAATTATTCCTTGGAACTTCCCATTATTAATGGCAGCTTGGAAAATTGCGCCTGCATTAGCTGCGGGTAACTGCATCGTTTTAAAACCTGCTGAACATACTCCAGTTTCCATTTTAATTTGGGCTGAAGTTGTTCAAGACTTATTACCAAAAGGCGTTTTAAACATCGTCAATGGTTTTGGCGTTGAAGCAGGCAAACCTTTAGCAACTAGCTCCCGTATTTCAAAAATCGCGTTCACTGGTGAAACATCAACTGGTCGTTTGATTATGCAATACGCTTCTCAAAACATCATCCCAGTAACCTTAGAATTAGGCGGTAAATCTCCTAACGTATTCTTTGAAAGCGTTGCTGCACAAGATGACGTATTCTTTGATAAAGCATTAGAAGGTTTCACAATGTTCGCTTTAAACCAAGGCGAAATTTGTACTTGTCCTTCTCGTGCTTTAGTTCAAGAAAATATTTATGACCGCTTTATCGAGCGTGCGATTGACCGCGTGAAAAAAATCAAACGTGGCAGTCCATTAGATACCGACACCATGATTGGTGCACAAGCTTCTACCGAACAAATGGAAAAAATCTTAAGTTACATTGACATCGGTAAACAAGAAAATGCTGAGTTATTAACAGGTGGTTTCCGTGGTCAAGTAGAAGGTTACGGCGAAGGCTACTACATTGAGCCTACTGTATTCAAAGGTCACAACAAAATGCGGATTTTCCAAGAAGAAATTTTCGGACCCGTATTATCTGTAACGACTTTCAAAGATGAAAAAGAAGCTTTACACATCGCTAACGACACATTATACGGTTTAGGGTCTGGCGTATGGTCTCGTGATGGCAACCAAGCTTACCGCATGGGTCGTGAAATCCAAGCAGGTCGGGTATGGACTAACTGTTACCACATGTATCCAGCTCACGCTGCCTTCGGTGGTTACAAACAATCCGGTATCGGTCGTGAAACACACAAAATGATGTTAGACCACTATCAACAAACTAAAAACTTGTTAGTGAGCTACAATCCTAACGCTTTAGGATTCTTCTAAACTTAAGAATCCGCAGAATTAAACGTGGCTTGATTAGGTGTTTAAATTGGAAACAAGTTAGAACCCGTTTTAATTCTGCAACAGATTTGCATTGAGTTCGAGGAAGTAAATAGCAAACCGCTATTTTACTTCCTTTTTTCGTCAATAGTGGAATGAAAAAACAGACTATTTGAGGGGAATATCATGGATCTTGAACGGGTCAAAGCGACCGATGCGGCTTTAGAGTTGATTGAAAAATTGGCTAAACGCCATGGTAAATTAATGTTTCACCAATCTGGTGGCTGTTGCGACGGGAGCGCACCTATGTGTTATCCACTGGGTGAGTTTTTGATTGGGGATAGTGATGTGAAGTTAGGTACTATCGGCGGTTGTCCGTTTTACATGAGCGCATCCCAATTTAATTATTGGAAACATACTCAATTAATTATTGATGTTGTCAAAGGACGCGGCGGCGCATTTTCGTTGGAAGGTTCGGAAGGGGTACGTTTTTTAACCCGCTCACGACTGTTTACGGATGAAGAATGGGATGTTCTAAAAGATACACCTTTAGAAAAGAACTAATTAAGATTCTTAAGTTGTTAAAACAGAAATCAGCAATCTAGCTGTTTTTTTCCAACAATGAACTGTGCTATTTTCAGCACAGCTCGTTTACTCTTTGCGATTTAACAGGATATAAGTTGTCATTTGTCCGCGTCCTTTAATGTCAATCGCGCCGCGTTTTTCAAAAATAAATTTATCTTGCAAAATATTATGACAACGTTCTGAAATCTGAATTTTCCCTGGAATACCCTGTGATTCCATGCGACTGGCAATATTAACCGCATCTCCCCATAAATCATAACTAAATTTTGTTTTGCCAATAATGCCTGCAACAACGGGGCCTGTATGAATTCCAACCCGAATCATAAAGTTAGAATTGCGTTGTTTATTTAAACGTTCAATAGCATCAAACATATCAATTGCCATATTTGCTACTGCTTCCGCGTGGTCAAGGCGCGGCATAGGCAGACCTCCGACTAACATATAAGCATCGCCAATGGTTTTGATTTTTTCTAAACCATGCAAATCTGCCAAAATATCAAAAGAATAAAAAATATCGTTTAACCAATCAACTAATTGTGTCGCGGAAATACCTGCTGATAATTCTGTAAATTTCACTAAATCGCAAAATAATACGGTTACTTCTGGGAAAGTGTCCGCAATAGTGTTTTCGCCTTTTTTCAAACGGTCAGCAATGGGTTTAGGCAGTACGTTTAATAACAAACGCTCAGATTTTTCTTGTTCTTGTTGCAATTTCTGCATAAAAGCTTGTTCACGGTCACGCAAACGTTTACGTTCCAAAGTTGCTGAAATTTTGGCGTTTAAAATAACTTGATTAAACGGTTTTTGCAGAAAATCTTCCGCGCCCATTTCAATACAACGTACTACACTTTCAATTTCATCTAATGCAGAAATCATAATAACGGGTAAATGACAGAATTTTTGGTCATTTTTAATCCGTTCTAACACTTGGAAACCATCCATTTCTGGCATAATGACATCTAATAGCACTAAATCATAAGTATTTTTTGCCAATTTTTCTAAGGCTTGCACACCATTTTCAGCGGTTTCAATTTGGAAACCTTGGCGTTCTAATCGGCGCATCAATAAATCACGGTTACTTTCTTTATCATCAACGACTAATAATTTGGCATCTTGTAAGCTAATATCAACCGTTTGAAAACGCGGGGTTAAAACTACAGAAGGCACATTATTGGCAGCGGCAGCAGAAACCGCTGTTGATACAGTTATGGGTTCAGCTACTGCTTCAGTATTCTTTATTTCGTTATTTAATTTGTTGCGTGCGCTTTCTGCGGCTTTAAAGGTTTCCATCGTACTTAACGAAGCGTGGGTTAAATCGTTAATTTGAGTTAGAAGCCGCCGTGCCGTGGTTAAAATGCGTTGTAAATCAGCGCACATATCTGATTGATCGGTAGAATCTAAATCTTCAATTAACATTTCCCCATAGCCCAAAATCGCATTAATGGGCGTACGCAAATCGTGACGAATGGTAGAGCTAAGAGACTCTACATCAGAATCAACGACAATAGGTTTATTGCGTGCAAAAAAACGATGAATTAGGGCAGCAAGCTGTGTTCCTGCCGTCATCATTTTTTCTAAATCAGGTAAACACTCTTGAACGGCAACTTCACCTTCAGCATAGGTAATCAATAATTCAGTATATGCAATAATCGCATTAGTTGGCGTGAGTAAATCATAACCCATATCAACTAATTCGATTTCGGAAGAGTTTCCTGTTAGAGGTACACTATTCGCTACCATCCGCTATTCTCTGATTGCCGCATATTAAAAAAAGTAAATGTTTTGTTCACGATGAACAAGATGACAGGGGATTTATCAAGAATTAGGCTTCGCCAGAAGCTCCAGGGGCCATTTTACCGACCTTAATTAACAAAGTTTCAATTTTTGTTAATAAACGCGCTAATTCAATAGGTTTTGTATCATAATCATCACACCCTGCTGCCAAAGCTTGCTCACGGTCGCCTGACATTGCATGTGCTGTTAGAGCAATAATAGGAATTTGAGCTGTTTTAGGGTCAGCTTTTAATTCACGCGTGGCTGTCCAGCCGTCTTTTACAGGCAAGCTCATATCCATCAAAACGATGTCGGGATTTTCATTTTGGGTCATGCTAACCCCTTGACCACCATCCATTGCGATAAGAACTTCATAACCCTTACGCGCTAACCGTCGAGACAGCATATCACGATTCATTTCGTTGTCTTCGACTAACAGAATTTTAGGCATTCTTAATCTCCTTAAGAATCACACTGAAGTGAGTTTTCAGTAATTCCTGACAAGTCCTGATTCACCGTTCAAGTCTCTTGCGGTTAAATCATTCTTTAAAACTAAATATGGTTGTTAATACACGTTTACTACAAGTGTCATTAAAACAACTTGTTGATAAAGATAGCGACTATTCCCTAGCGACCCCTGTCATCTTGTGGACGCTTTTTTCAAAGCATCAAATAATCTAAGATTATTTCATTATTTAACACATTAAGCGATTTAGATTTTATGATTCTTGTGCGAAGTTAATGTGAATGCAAGATGAAATAAGCTTACATTTTATTAAAAAATAAAAAATTTTTCTGCATTATTTATACACAATCTCATCAGAGATTATCTTTTTTTAATTTTTTAAGTTTTATATCGTACTATCGCATAAATAAACAGTCTGTCATTTTAACGTTTAAAATGATTGTGCACAATCTAAGCCAAAAAAACATTTATCGCAGGCTTTAAACTAAATACCTTAATAACTTAGCCGTTAAAAAGTCATAACAATGAGCTTAGTTTATTTAAAAACACGTTATAATGTGCTTTTTAAGTTATGTTTTCTCATCATCCTGTTTAACTATTAAAAGAATCCAATGTCATCTAACAACTTATTGGCACTCCGTCGCCAAATTGACGAATTAGATCAACAAATTCAACATCTGATTACAGAGCGGGCGCGGATTGCCGAGCAAGTCGCGCACGCGAAAAATGCAACTGAAATATCGCCTTCCCATTTTTATCGTGCTGAGCGAGAAGCTGAAATTTTGCGGGAAGTCGTTAATCGCAATCAACAAGGCCCTTTGAGCAATGAAAGCATGGTCGCGATTTTTCGTGAAATTATTTCTGCCTGTCTTGCCTTGCAAAAACCATTGGCAATTGCTTATTTGGGGCCCGAAGGTACTTATTCCCATGAAGCGACTTTAAAACATTTTGGACATGCTGCTCAATCGCAGGCAGTATCTACCATTGAAGATGTTTTTAAAGCTGTAGAAAATGATACTGTACAATATGGTGTTGTTCCTATTGAAAATTCTACAGAAGGTAGTGTTAATCAAACTTTAGATTGCTTAGCGAATACCACGCTGAAAATTTGCGGCGAAATTACGCTTCCAATCCATCATTTATTACTGTCAGAAGCAACACAATTAAACGAAGTAACTGATGTTTATGCACATCAACAAGCTTTAGCTCAATGTCGGCATTGGTTAAATGCTCATTTAGCTCATGCAAAACGTCATGCCGTGAGTAGCAATGCTGAAGCCGCCCGTTTAGCACAACAAAACCCTAAAATTGCCGCGATTGCGGGTAAAATGGCGGCTGAATTATACCAACTAAATAGTTTAGCTGAACGCATTGAAGACCACGCGCATAATGCAACCCGTTTTGTGATTTTGGGTAAACGCGATGTGCCCCCTTCTGGTAATGATAAAACTTCTTTATTGTTTTCAATCAGTCGTTCTAATCGTCCTGGGGTACTGTTTCATTTATTGCAACCCTTTTCTGAGAATAACATCAATATGACACGCATTGAATCACGTCCCTCACGGCAAAGCGCGTGGGATTACGTTTTTTTTGTGGATATTGAAGGGCATCATCAAGACGCTAAAATTGCACAAGCTTTGCAAGCAATGGCAGAACATGCCGTTGTCACTCATTTAGGTTCATATCCTAAACAAATTGCTTAAAAATATGGTAAGTATTTAGTAAGCAATGCAAATTCGGCGAGTAAAAAATTTAAATTCAATGGGTTGTTAAGATTAGCAATCCTTTGAACTCATATTAACAGACCTGCAAGGTTTTAAAAACCTTGCAGGTCTTTGCTTTTATTTGAATGTTTTGAATTAACTGTTTAGGTCTTCTATACATTCAATTTTAAAAACATTACTCTGCGGCGTGCGCAATCACTTTATCTGTGAACAAATAATCGCGTAGTTCTTTATTAAAAGTTGAGTCTTGTCGGCGAATCCACTCTAACACCATTGCAGCATGTTCTTTTTCTTCATCCCGATTGTGGGCTAAAATCGCTTTTAATTCAGGATTTTTACAAGCATCAACTCGCTGATTATACCAATCAACCGCTTCTAATTCTTCCATCAAAGATACAATTGCACGGTGCATATCCCGCGTTTCATCACTCAATTCATTGATGGGTTCATGATAGCCTTCATTTGACATGATTGTTTTCCTTTAGGTGATACAACAACAGTGAAAAAAATGGGACTATTCTTGTAATTTGGCGGCTAACTGGGCTTGGCGAATTGCATATTTTCCCTTTCCTTGTGCCGCAGTTAAAACGCCGCGCAAAATATTCATTTCTATTTCTGTCGGTTGCGCCCGATTAAAAAAACGCTGTAAGCGACGCATTAATTGGCGAGGATTTTCAGGGTCTAAAAACCCAATTTCAATTAAGGTTTGTTCTAAATGTTGGTAAAAAACGTGCATTGTTTCCGCAGAAACAGGCGGTTCTTCAGCTTCTGGCAATTCGTTAATTCTGGCTTGCACCGATAATAACTGTTCCTGACAATGCAATTCATAACATAAAACTTGCACCGCCGCCGCAACATTAAGTGAGGAAAATTGCGGATTGGTTGGAATTCTAATTGCATAATGACACAAATCTAATTCTTCATTGGTTAAGCCTGAATGCTCACGCCCAAACACTAAAGCCACTGGTTTTTGAATTTCTAGGGCTTTTTCGGCGCACATGCGAGGCGTTAACGGTGTCCAAGCAATGCTCCGCTCGCGAGCACTTGTGCCAAAAACTAAAGAACAATCGGCAATTGCATCCGCTAAAGATTCATAAATTTGCGCATTTTGTAAAATATCAATTGCACCTGAAGCGCGGGCGGTCGCTGTGCCCGAGGGGAATTTTTGCGGTTTAACCAGCCGTAAATGTGATAGTCCCATATTTTTAATGGCACGCGCTGCCGCGCCAATATTGCCAGGGTGACTGGTTTCTACTAAAACAATATGAATAGAGTCGAGCAAAATGAAAACGTCCTTTGAACTTTTTAAACGTTAACCAATGGTTAATTATCTTAAGGGAGAGAGTGAATTTAAGTCAATGTTCTACTTTATTTATGGTTTTGTATAATGTTAAAGTTATTGCGTCGGCAATAAGGGCAAAAATGCAAGCATGGTAGGTAAAGTTAATAAGCTTGCAATATTGCCCAACATAACAATGGAAGCGACGCGCTGTGGTTCTTGGTTATATTGTTCTGCTACCATATAGTTCATAACAGCAGGAGGCAAGACTGCATACAACCATAATACTGCAAATTGCTTTTCAGGAAGCACAAGCCAAGGCAGTAATAAAGCAACGGCAAAGATTCCTGAAATGGGACATAAAACTGCGCCCCAAATGCCGATTTGCCAGTCCTTAAAATTCACTTCTACCAAACGCACCCCTAACCCGAACAGCATTAAAGGAATAGAAATATTGCCTAGCATTTCTATTGGTTTTAATAACAGTTCGGGAATAGTTAATTGAAAACCACTGACTACAATACCAAGAAAAGTAGCAATTAAAGTAGGATTGCGTAAACACGTCAACCAATGCGTACGCGCATTAACAATGCTTACACCAAGACTTTGATGTAACACATTGGATAATACAAATAACAAAGCAGCAGCTTGCAATCCTTCTTGTCCAAAAGCAAATAAGGCAACTGGTAAACCCATATTACCAGTATTTGTAAACATCATTGGTGGAATAAAAGTGCGTGCAGAAACCTTTAGCCAAGGTAACAAAGGCACAATCAGCAATCCAGAAAATAAAGTTAACCATAATCCTGACAGGGTGAGGATTTGATAATCCGCAATGTGAAAACTTTTTGCTGATAACACAAAAAATAAGAGTGCGGGCGTGAAAACGTCCATATTTAGACGATTTGCTATTTGCATATCGACTGAGCGGTGGCGGGCATAAATATATCCCAGTCCAATAATTAAAAAAATAGGAAAAAGAACCTCAAAAATACGATAAATTAGCATAAGGTTTACAACACTATAAGGGTAAATCGTCGTAATAATGAACAAATTGTTATTTTAGGCAAAGATTTTGCTTTTTTATAGGATAGATTTGCAATGCCAAAGTTTAAAATAAATTTTGATTGGCTCAAAGCAACTTTAATGTTGGGATTAATTGCGTTTTTTGTACTGTTTTCATTACAACAGTTAGCTTTGTTTTTGCAGGTGAACTCATTAAATTTAGGTGTTGTATTTATGGCTGTTTTTTCAATTGTTTGGATAGGACAATATATTACAGCAAAAGCAGCACATAATATTTTATATCCAACACCGCCAAAACCGCCTAAAAAAGCACCTGCTAAACCCGCAGAAGCCCCTAAAGGCCCCCCGCCACCCCCTAAAGAACCAGAAATTGACATTAAAGCAATTAAGGAAAGTTTATTGAAGGAATTAAGTTTTTCCGAAGAGCTTGGCGGACGACTCAGCAATTATGAAGTGAAATATATCAATAAACTTTTTGATGAAGTTGCCCAAAAAAGTGCGGAAAAAGCCATTTTTAATGCGAAGAAAGGATTTTCTGACTCACAAAAAAATGACAAAGATGCTTTAGAAACCAAAATTCAATTTGCTTTATTTCGTTTTTTTCTTTATGGAATTGCTTTATTAACAGCGGTTATTTTCATTCTATTTCATTTTAAAACAGGTATAGAACTCATAAAAAACTTCCTTTAGGAGTTTAGATGTATTTAAAAAACTTTAAAAAACTCACTGCATTTTTCTTCAGTTTCTTGTGTGCTACTTCCACAGTGTTTGCGACCCCTGTTACTAAAAGTAGTATTACTGATTTAATGAATACGCCTTTAGAAAAATTAGTTGATATTCCCATTGATTCAGGAACTAAAACGAAAGAAAAAACTCTACGAGAAACACCCAATATTGTCACCATTATCAATGCAGAAATGATAAAAAATTTAGGTGCTCGAGATTTAGGAGATATTTTACAATCTTTACCTAGTTTTGATGTTGCCTTAGATGTTGCAGGCGTGGCAGGGTTAGGAATGCGCGGTAACTGGGTACATGAAGGTAAAGTTTTACTACTAATTGATGGTATTGAAATTACTGAGCCTTTATTTGGTAATAATGTCCTTGGTGGACATGTCCCTGTGGAAAATATCGAAAAAATTGAAATTATTCGCGGCGCAGGTTCGGTTTTATATGGCGGTTTTGCTGAATTTGGGGTTATTAATATCACCACGCGCCAATTGCAAGATGAAAGCACTGTTGCATTATCTCTGGGCAAAATGCAAGGGGGAGAAGCGCGCAAAAGTCTCAGTTTTAATACAGGACAACACTGGGGCACTGCAAAAATTTTCGTGAATGCTGCTGTCAGTAATGGCTTGCGCAGTGATGGCGACTTTACAGATAATGCAGGGCAAACAATCTCCTTAGCTAATGATTATCAACTTAATAATCGCTTTTTGAATGCTGGTTTTGAATTAGGGAATTTTAACGCGCGTTTTTTATACGATGATTATGCTTTAGTGCATCATTCACAATTTGGAGAAATTGAACCGCAACGTTTTGATAACCGTTTTACCACCTTTGCTACCCAATTACGCTACACTTATCCTATTTCTGATAAATTCAAACTCAAGACTAAAGTAGAATTCAGCCGCAAAGATGCTTGGAATCAGCGCATCAATGGTGTCACTGATGTCAAAACGCCTGTAGAAAAAATTGATATTCAAGTGGATGGTAACTACAGTGTTACACCTGAATTAGAAATTGCGGGAGGTGTTGCATGGAACAAGCAAAACACCACTAATCTCAGCTCTGATTATATTGCAGATTTTCCACAATATGATGAATGGGTAGGCTTTATGGAAGCAGTTTACCAAAATCCATGGGGAAACTTTACAGCAGGGATGCGCTATACGCATCATAATTACTTTGGTAACAGCACTGTTCCCCGTTTTGCGTGGACAAAACGCATTGATGACTGGCATATCAAACTTTTATATTCCCAAGCTTTTAGAACACCCACCGTTCAAAATTACTCATTAAACTCTAATATTCGTCCTGAAAAAACCCAAATGATTGAAACAGAAATTGGTTACATGTTTCATCCGCGTTTGGCTGCAACTGTCAATTTGTTTAATATCAAAACTAAAGACACGATTGTTTATGATGTTGAACCCATTTCACAACAACAAACTTATTTTAATGCAAAAACATCAGGGACTTCTGGCATAGAAGCAGAATTACATTGGCAACCGACGTGGGGTGACATAGTATTAAGTCATTCCTATTATCATAAAGATTATGATGAAAATCCTATTTTTAGTATCATTGATTATCAAACGGGGGAAATTAATCCCACACTTAACTTAGGTTTTGCTCGTTTTAAGACAAATTTAAAAACAACCATAAATCTAAACAAAAAATTAACTTTAACCTCTTCGCTTACTATTCATAGCTCCCGTTATGGTTATGAAAGTGTTGATGAACAAGGTAATTATATTTTAAAACGTTATCCTACTTCAGCATTAACAAATGTTACTTTACGTTATTTATGGGATAAAAATACAGAACTGTCTGCAACTGTGCATGATGTATTTGCTAATGGAACACAATTAATACAACCTTATCATGGTGGACATCCCCCTTTACCTGATACCTCGCGTGAATTAATGTTACAAGTTCGTTATAAATTTTGATGTTGAAAAAAGCTAAAAAATACATCACTAATATCAAATAACATTAGCAATTTTGCTTTGCGCTTTTAGAAAAGTACCTGATACGACAATGAACAAAACCCCAAAAAAATATACCTCTCTTAAAATCCTTATCGTCGATGACAATGCTGTCAATCGGCTTGTCGCTACTACATTATTAAATGCTATCGGTTGTCAGGTAGAAGAAGCTTCGGGCGGTAAAGAAGCTTTAGAAAAAACGGCGGGGCAATATTACGACCTCATCTTTATGGACTTAAACATGCCAGAGATGGATGGTTTTGAAACCAGTCAGTTAATTCGCTCACAAGAACAAGAACTAAAACGCCAACCGACTTTTATTGTAGCAATCAGTGCTAATTCAGCTTATTTAGATTTAGGGCGTTACCGTTTAGTGGGAATGAATCAACACTTAATGAAACCTTTAAGCCTAGATAAATTAATGTATTTTATGGAATGTCATTTTGAAACAGAATCAGACAACGCCAGCGCGATTGCCGTTTCTAATGCCATTACGCCAAATCGCCCTGCTGAAGCAGAAAATACAAATAAAGCTATAAATAACGCTACTGCTCCTAATGATAATAACGATAACTGTCGGATTTTATTAGTAGAAGATAATCAAGTAAACTGTATCGTTGCAACCAGTATGTTAGAAGCATTAGGTTGCAAAGTGATGGTTGCAGAAAATGGGCAACGCGCTATTACGCTATGTCAACAACAGGTATATGACTTGATTTTTATGGATATTCAAATGCCCGTGATGGATGGCGTTGCAGCAACGGCGCGCATTCGGCAAATGGAAAACTGTCAAAAAGTCCCGATTGTTGCATTAACAGCCAATACGCAAATGGATGACTTAAAAGCATATTCTGAAGTTGGAATGAATGACTGCATTGCTAAACCGATTACTGTTGAACGTTTACGTTCTATTTTAACCCGTTTCTCTTTAGGTTCAGCGGCAAGCGGCGCATCCTCTTCTACACCTACTCCCAGTGTTTTTGACAAGCTAACCGCTCCCGCTTCCACCCCAAATTCAAATAACACTACACCCGCCGCGATAACTTCCACTTCCTCCAATCTTTCCCCTGCTGCTATTCATACCAATCAAAGCAACTTATCAGAAACTTTACCAAGTTTTGATAAAGCTCACGCTTTACGCTTAGCATTAAATAATATGACTTTATTGCAGCGATTACTTAAAGAATTTAGTAAAAATGTTGAAATTGATTTAGGAAAACTGCAAAGTGCGGCAAGTGCGCGTGACAAAATGACGCTAGAACGCTTAAGTCATAATTTAAAAGGCAGTTCACGCAGCGTAGGCGCATTACGCTTAGGCGGATTAGCGGCAGAATGTGAAATGGCAGTACGAATGGGCAATTTTAGTTTAGCCGAAGAAATTGTTAAAAAAATCGCTCAAGAATTTAGCGAGTTAGGCAAAATTTGGGAACAACCTTTATAATTATAAGCTCAATTCGCTAAACTATTTAGATTAAAACAAAAACCTGCTGAAATAAATTCAAGGGTCTGCCAGTTTTTTTGAGGATTAGCAGACCTAATCATTCCCTGTCATGCTTACTTATTTTTAAAGCATTTCACGATGATTTAACAATTGTTGATAAATCTGCTGACTCGTTGCTTTAAACTCTTCAGATAAAGTTAATTTTGCATTTTGTCCAAAATACAACTCATAATATAAATTGCTTCTTTCAGCACGCATTGCATAACCGCCTTCCCAAGTTTCTTTAGCTTTGCTTTCAGCTTTATTAGTATTTTTCTTTGCATCTTCCATTAATTGTTGCACAAACTGTAAACTACTTTCAGCAAAAAAACTTAAAGGCGATTGCAAACCTTGCCAATATAAATTTACCAATTGTTGCAATAGTTCAAAACTATGTGGAACATCGGTGAAAATGTATTGACGGGTTTGAGAAAGCTTGTCTTTTTTCTCTAATCCCATTAAATGACTAATACGCGGTAATTTCTCACTACTTTGCCTGCTGTTTAAAAATAAATGATAAATCCAGTAACGCAAATAATGTTTAGCATGTAACGTACCACAATGATAATACAAAGCATAATCACCATATAAATGATTTAATGTGCCAGTTAAATGAAATGGACTATTAGGAATAGCAAAATGTAAAGTTTGCGGTGCTAATTTGGTTTGTGTTTGAATTAAAGTTTTAACATCAGCAATAAAAGGTAGAATTTCTTCTAATATAATTTGATATAAAACCTCACCCACTTTACCATGTGGTAATAGCCCTTGTGCTTTAGCAATTTTAAAGAAATTATTTAAAGGCTTATCCGCAATTGCCCGTTCTAATAAAGCCTGTTTTAACTGATAAGCCACTAAACTATCTAAATTAAAAGGCTCATTTTCCTCTAAATTATCTACGGGTAATTCTAAATAAATTCCTAAACGATTTTTTAATAAAAATTCAATCGGATTCATAAAGAATTTAATCAAATTTTCCACTTCAATTAATTGCCACTCCGCTTCTAAAGGAAATTCTAACGGTCTTTCAATAAACGGATAAGCTTTATTTTGTTGCGTTTCAATTAATAAGGTGGCAGGATTTAATAATTGGCGAGTTGCTTCACAATATTCTTTAGAAAAACTAAACAACTTAGCATTACCCAAGAAATAGCGCGGACTAAAAGGCTGTAAAGGATGATGCGTCATTAACTGCGCAAATAACCGTTTCTTCTTTTCATCTTCGCGCAATTCCATTTCTTCAATGCTGGCTAAATCTGCATATTGCCGAATATAATCAATCAATTCACTTACCACAACCGAGGGCGGAATTTCACTATTATCATGGATGGCATACCCCGTATAGCTCAGATAAAAAGTGTGCCGTGCAGATAATAATGCCTCTAAAAATAAATAGCGGTCATTATCCCGCACGGAGCGGTCGCCTACACGCGGATGCTGAGTAATTAAATCAAAATTTAAAGCATTTTGAGAACGCGGAAAAGCTTGGTCATTCATGCCTACTAAGCAAACGACTTTAAATGGAATGCTGCGCAACGGTAATAACGCGCAAAAAGTCACTTGTCCCGTAATAAAATTAAAAGGGGTAGAATTTCCTTCTAAATAATTATTTAAATAAGCAATAATAACCACAATAGATAATTTAGCATCTAAATCAAACGCCGCTTGCGCAGCATAAGCTACTAAGTTTTCTATAAGCTGTCTAATATGTTGCGCTTCAGTTTCTTGCTCTTCACTGATTTTAAAGAAAGTATTGAGAATAGTATTTAAAATGCCTTGCCAAGTTTGTAAAGAATGGGGTTGTTTTAATTCATCAACTAAATTAAATAGTTTCTCAACAAATGCCGCTAATTTACCAATGACTGTAGTAAGCTGTCCTTCTACTAAATCAAAAGGATAAATATCGGCAAATAAATTATCTTCTTTAATGGGTAAAGCATAGCCTAGTAATAAACGCTGAAAACCTGCCCGCCAAGTGTGTTCTTCTTCATCAGGCAATTCCCACTGGGCACGATGTTCGCCATCCATACCCCAACGGATTTTAAGCTGTTGTAACCAATAATAAATAATTTCTAATTCTGATTCTTCTAAATTGAATTGTTGACGCACTGCATTGGCTGATAAAACTGAAACGATTTCAGTAATAATAAAACGCCCTTTAGTGAGTTCTAATAAATCAATAAAACTTTCAATTAAAGAACTTTCTGTTTTTAAACTACGGTCAGCAATACTAAAAGGTATATAACGCTTTTTATCTTCTACTGTTTCAAAAATGGCTTCTATATAAGGCGAATATGTTTCAATTTCAGGAATCATTACCACAATATCTTTAGGCGATAAACTGGGGTCTGCTTCAAATAAAGCTAATAATTGTTCATGCAAAACCTCAATTTCACGCATTGGGCTATGACATAAATGAATTTGAATAGAATTGTCTTGTTCTGCTAACCAATGGTGCGTGTTTTTCAGTGTTAAAATATCTTTTTGAATAGCCGTTAATAAAGAATTAACTTGTGGTATTTCATAAGCATCATAAACATGATTTAAATAATCTTTATACAATAATTGATTTAATAATTCGCGCCCTGTTTTTCCTAAAGAAGCTAATAAAATATTACCTTCTTCATAATAGTTTTGCTCAGGTTCTACAAATTGTTTTTTATTATGTTTTAATAAACGGGCTTGTTCACGCTTAGATTTAATTAAACTCCATTCTTCTTCACAGGGATTAAAGATAAATAAATTGACTTCATAGTCAGGATTTTCACCCAATTTTGCAAAAATATCTAAATAAGCAGGAGGTAAATTAGGAATGCCAAAAATTGCAAGACGGCGCGGTAAACGGGGCGAACCTTCAATTTTTTCTAATTCTGCTAATTTAAATAACAAACTCGCCCGATGATTATTATGTTGAAAGTGTTGATTTAAAGCTAACCACAGTTGTTTTTGCCAGTGTTCATTTTTATCTTGTTGATAAAATAATTGGTCACTTTCCCATTTATGAATTAAATCAGGACGATATAAAGTATATTGGTCAAAAAGGTCAGCAATTCTTAAACATAATTGAAATTTTTTGAGTTGTTTATTATTCTCACGGAGTTGCTGCTGATGAGCATTTAAATGAGATTCTTGTATATAAAATGAATCTTCTAAGTAGTTTCTTAATTCGGCAAATTCATTTGTTTCTAAATAACTGGGCAAAATTTCCATTAATGCCCATAACATAACTTCCCGCTCATAATCGTTTAAATTTTTTAATTCGCCCCATTTAAATTGTTCTTTAAAAATTCGTCTAATAATGCTATTAGGAAATGGAAATTCACAATTCGCTAATACGCCTAATTGTTCAGCTAAATGTAAAGATAACCAACGTTGCATCCCTTGACTTTGAACAACAATAGTTTCTTTTTGCAATGGATTTGCTAAAGGCGTGCGTAAGATAGTGCCTAATTCATTGGCTAAGAGTTCTAAACGATTGCTAGTATAAACTGTGAACATGATGAAAAAAAATCGTGTGATTAAACCGTTAAAGAAATGCTTTTTTGTTTTAAAATTTGTAATACTGTTATCAATAAAAAAGCGGTTTGCGCAATAAAGAAACGTTGCCAAAAAGCAGGAAAAAGCAGCAGGTGAATAATTAACGCAAGCATTAAGTAATTATTTAAAAAAATATTACGCTTAATGATAGCATTTTGAGAACTATTTTCTACGTTAAAGTTTAAAAAAACTAATAAAGTAAAATTAAAAAATAAACTGTTTACTGAATAAAATGCTTCTAGCGTTTTAGGTAATAACACCGTTAAATATTGATTAAAACTTAAATGAATTGCTTGCTGTGCAGGAAAAGCAAGTTGTTCAATAAAAGTGTGATAAAACGTGATTTGCCAACCATAGCCTGCACTGAAAAATTGAATTAATCCATAAATAAAAAAGAGAATGGCTAATTGGGTTACACGCCAATAAATTAAATGCAGTGGTAAAGTTTGCAATGTTTGTTTTAATATTTTAAATTGTTGAGTATTTAAAGCAATCCATATAATAATAATAACGATAATATTATCTGTTCTAGCAGTTAAACTTAAGAGTAAATAGCAATAAGCCCAGTTGATAGAGTGATATTGAAGACAATAAAAAGCCGTCAGTAACATTGCAGCAGATAAAGCATCCGCCGTTGAAACGTTGCTAATTTGTAGAATTCCACTACATAAAGCAAGTAATAAGCTGCTAACAAGAAGCTGTATGCCATTCAAACCATTTTGTTGCAACCAGAGAAATACTAACGCCGCCATCCATAGCGCACTGACAATAGACGTGAGTACAGTGGTTTTAGCAAGGGGAACACCAAGCATAAACCATAAGCTATTCAAGGCAGTATAGAGTGGGCGGATATGATGAAAAGGCAATTGTTCTGCAAAAGCAACTGGATTGCTGGCTAAAATTTGACGATAATTATCCGCTTGCGTATAACTATCATACATCCCTAAAGGTAATGCCGCGTGCATTTCAGCAAAAGTGTGTTGATGTAAGGTATTATTATCTAAACCTTGCCAATCCAATACACAAGCAACATAAGGAATAATATCCCAATTGTATAAAGGAAATGTAAAAGCAAGGTAGGCAATCAACAGCCAAATCGCAGCATAAATTCCGCTAATAAATAGGGGTTGCTCAAACCAGTTTCTCTGAAAATTCATAAAAATTATTGTACCGAATCATTAGAACTTGAAAAGGAAGTTTCATTTGAAAGCGCATTTAAAATCTTTATTGCAACATGCCGTTCAAACTTTAAAAACGGAAAGTATTATTCCAGCCGATTTTGCAGGGGATATTCAAATTGACCGTACCAAAGATGCAAAATTCGGCGATTATGCTTGTAATTTAGCCATGATTTTGGCGAAAACAGCTAAACAACCGCCGCGCGTTTTAGCCGAAAAAATCATTGCGGCTTTGCCTAGCAGTGAATATCTTGCCAAAGTGGAAATTGCGGGCGCAGGTTTCATCAATTTATTTTTAAAACCTGAAGCGCATTTTGCCATTATTAATACCATTTTGCAGCAAGGTGAGCAATTTGGGCGGAGTGCGCTGGGCGTTGGTAAAAAAATTATGGTGGAATTTGTGTCTGCCAATCCTACAGGCCCCTTGCATGTGGGACATGGGCGCGGCGCGGCTTACGGCGCGGCGTTGTCAGATTTATTAGCCACTGCGGGTTATGATGTGCATCGCGAATATTATGTAAATGACGCAGGGCGGCAAATGGATATTTTAGCCACCAGCGTCTGGTTGCGTTATTTAGAATTGTGTGGCGAGCAATTTAAATTCCCAAGTAACGGTTATAAAGGCGAGTACATCCGCGCCATTTCTGCCAAAGTGTTTGCGCAACATCAACGCCGTTTTCACCATACCAGCGCAGTTGTCTTGGCAGAAATTCCAGCAGATGCTGATGCGGGTGGCGATAAAGAAGAACATATTGATGCGTTAATTGCGCGTTGTAAGCAATTGTTAGCAGACGATTATGAAATCGTCTTTAGCATGGGAATTGATGATATTTTACAAGACATTCGCGAAGATTTAACCGAATTCGGCGTAACTTATCAACAATGGTTTTCTGAGCGCAGTTTAACCAAAACGGGTATCGTTGACCGCGCCATTGCGCAAGTGACAGCACAAGGCTATACCTATGAAAAAGAAGGGGCTTTATGGTTTAAATCCACCGAATTTGGTGATGAAAAAGACCGCGTATTAGTGCGCGATAATGGGCAAAAAACTTATTTTGCTTCTGATATTGCCTACCATTTGAACAAATATGAACGCGGCTTTGACGAATTTATCAACATTTGGGGCGCAGACCATCACGGCTACATTGCGCGGGTAAAAGCAGCAATCAGTGCATTAGGGCAAAAACCTGAATTACTGACAGTGTTATTAGTACAATTTGCGACTTTATGGCAAGGCACAGAACGGATGCAAATGTCGACCCGTAGTGGCGAATTTGTCACCTTGCGCGAATTGCGGGAAGACGTGGGCAAAGATGCGGCACGTTTTTTCTATGTACAACGTAAGTGTGAACAACATTTAGACTTTGATTTGCAGTTGGCAAAATCACAATCTGCTGATAATCCAGTGTATTACATTCAATATGCCCATGCACGGATTGCCAGCGTATTCCGTCAATTGAGCGATAAAGGCTTAAACTGGACACATAATGATGCAAGTTTAACGATGTTGACGACTGCGCATGAGCAAAGTTTATTGCAAGAATTGGCACGTTATCCTGAAGTGATTGAAAGCGCGGCACGCCATCATGAACCGCATCAAATTACTTATTATTTACGGGATGTTGCCAATGCGTTCCACACTTACTACAACGAACATAAATTTATTGTCGATGACGAAAATGTGCGGCAAGCGCGTTTAAGTTTAGCGTTAGCAACGCGCCAAGTTTTACAAAATGGTTTAAAAATCATTGGTGTATCTGCGCCTGAAGTGATGTAAAAAACTATTTTGCAGAATAATAGCAGGTCATCCAATGGACAAAGGAGAAACAAAATGACTTTTGTAGTAACAGATAATTGCATCCGTTGTAAATACACGGATTGTGTAGAAGTATGTCCGGTGGATTGTTTTCACGAAGGCCCTAATTTTTTAATTATTGACCCTGAAGAGTGCATTGACTGTACTTTATGTGAAGCTGCCTGTCCAGCGCAGGCAATTTTTTCAGATGATGATTTGCCTGATGACATGAAACATTTTTTAGAAATTAATGCCGAATTAGTTTCACAATGGCCATTAATTACCGAGCGCAAAGAACCGTTAGATGATGCTGGTAAATGGAACGGTACGCCGAATAAATTAGAATATTTAGAGCGGTAGTTTTTAAACCTGCTAAATTTTTGAAATTTGGCAGGTTATTTGTCTTTTATACACTCAATACACTCATCATTATTTAACACTGTATGTCTCATTCTATCGCTCGTCATTTAACCGCTATCACTCGTCGCGGACTTTCGCGCCCAATGCAAACATTGGCACAACATCAATTTTTAAATGGCGATTATTGTATTTTGGATTATGGTTGTGGTAAGGGAAATGATGTTTGCGAACTAAAAGCTCATGGCATTACAGCAACAGGATATGATCCTGTTTATGCTCCAATTACGCCTACTGAAGCTGATATTGTAAATTTAGGCTTTGTTATCAATGTAATAGAAAATCCACAAGAACGCGCAGAATGCCTAAGAAAAGCCTTTCAACTGTCTAATAAACTTCTTGTTGTCTCAGCTATGTTACAAACAAGCCGTATTGATAACTGGCAAACCTATAATGACGGTGTTATTACACAACGCAATACTTTTCAAAAATATTACCAACAAACCGAATTAAGAAATTATATCAACAGCACTTTACAAACAAATGCGATAGCCGTTGGTGCTGGTATTTTCTACATATTTTCAGACCTATTAGAAGAGCAAACTTTTCTGGCGGAGAGACAGCATACTCGTCGGCAATGGACACAACTTACTACACGCCAACAGGTAGATAAATCTCACTTATTTATAGAACATGAAACTATCTTACAAACATTTTGGGAGCAATCTTTAGACCTAGGGCGTTTTCCTGATATTAAAGAAACTGAAAATGCAGAATTACTTAAAAAAGCATTTGGTTCATGGCGAAAACTTTGCCAAGCTGTTCAAGACTACTATGATGCCGATTTGCTCAAACAATCCGCAGAATTACGCAAGGCAGATTTACTTGTTTATTTTGCGCTCAATCTATTTGAACGACGCAAACCATACACACAGCTAGCAGATTCAATCCGTTTAGACATTAAAGCGTTTTTTGGTGACTATAAAACAGCCCAACAAGAAGCTACACAATTATTATTTTCAGTAGGAAAAACGGAAATTATTGCCCAAGCCTGCCAACAAGCGGCTATTGCTGGAATAGGCTATTTAGAAGGTGACCACTCTCTACAACTACACACATCACAACTATCTGAACTACCTGCTGTTTTAAGAGTTTATGCAGGATGTGCAACACAGTTATATGGGGATATTGAAACAGCAGATTTGATTAAATTACACATCCAATCAGGAAAAGTGAGTTTATTACGATATGCTGATTTTGCAGACAATCCTTTACCTTTGTTGCAAGAACGCATTAAAATCAAACTGCGTGAACAGGATATTGATTTTTTTGATTATAGTAATCAAGAACAACCATTATTTTACAAGTCACGCTATATTCCAAAAGACTTCCCTCATTTTGAGGAACAACAGGCTTTTGATATAAAGCTAGCAGAGTTAGGAATTGATTTATCGGGGTATGGGGTGAATTTAGTGTTATTTAAAGGAGTATTGCAGGAGAAGGGGTATAAAGTAAATGGTTTTAAGTTGAGTAAAGGAAAACTGCTAAAAAAATAGCAGTTTTCAGTTCTAGAAAGATTAATTTTCTTCTTCGTCTGGTGTTATATAGCCTGACCACTTATTAACAGGAGAGAGTAAATTAATTTTAGAGTTTCCAGTAAAATCCCGATAGTTTTGTCTTAAATCACGTATTTTTATAGGGATTTTTAGTCCAAGCGCATGACTAATTAGGTGTACAACGAGCAGTCTTTCTGGTTTACTACCTATTATTCGTTGAACGTTAGGATTCCATATTACGTTAACCCAAGGAGCATCTTCTATATCCATGCTGATACTTGACATGATAGCAATAAGTGCATCTTCAATACTTTT
>JACCEE010193327.1_pt1 | contig 26436 bp, 24 predicted proteins | sample 7449931 | NCBI WGS metagenome assembly JACCEE01 (sample SAMN15323457, study PRJNA562643) | freshwater metagenome | isolation source: river surface water | place: USA:Blue River Watershed | collected 2017-08-19 | reverse complement strand
TAACCCCTCAATATACGAAGTAAATGTTTCGTAGCTGGGTAGATTTTGTAAATTAAACCCCGGCATGTGAAAATTATCATAATCGCCGGCTAAGTTTTTAAAGTTTTCACGGGAAAACTCTAACCCCGCGTTAATATCTAATAAGTCATCATAGTGGTAATCCAACCGCGCCGCCCCTAAATAACGTTCAATTAACAGTTTGCTGGTATAGCGTCTTTGTCCGTCAACAAATTCTTCAGAAACCCACGGCAACTCATTGTAATAATCGAATTTAAAATTCAGTTTTAGTGCCTCGGATAAATCGTGTTGATACTTCATATCCACCGCATAAGTTTTATAAGTTCGGGCAATTGCATCCTGAATCGGTACAAATCGGTCACTGGTTTTGGCTTTGTATTGATCCATTAGAAACCGCATTGAGAATTTTTTGTATTGAAACCCTGCGTTGAGCATTACATCTTGATTTTGATTGGTGTGCGCTAAATCCACCGAGTTACCGTAAACATCATGATAAAGTTGGTCACTGCGATGGGATTTACTGACTTTACCGGAAACATTAATCAACATATCCTCGGTTAACTTGCTGCCGGCATAAAAATTAATCACTTGATGTCCGTTGCTATGCGCCATTTGTCCATAGCGACCGACTAACGAGATGCCCTGCTTATCATTGGCACTTTTAGTGATAATATTAATGACACCGAGTTTCGCAAAACCGCCGTACATCACCGACCCTGGGCCGCGAATGACTTCAATTTTTTTGACATGATCGACCGGATAATGTTGCCCTAAAAATAAATTCGCAAACCGTCGCTCGTTCATTTCTATGCCATCAATCAGCAATGCCACTTTGCCTTCTTGCGCCCAATTGCCACGAATACCGATACCAACCACGTTTTCAGAATCAGAGGCAACATTAAATCCGGGAACCAATCGCAATAAATCAATGAAATCACGCGCCCCGGAATTAAGAATTTCCTCTTCGGTTATGACAGTAACGATACCGGGGGCTTCATTAACCTTTTGTGGATTTTTAGAGGTGCTTTCAACGTAACCATAGGCTTCGTGAAGATTGCGTAGCTCGTTGAGTAATTCTGTATCATCGGCGACCTTTTCCTCAGCCAGCACAGGCAAACTTATACAAACCAGCAACAGGAATATTGGTATTTTGCAGCGTAGTTTTTTCATGTTAAACCGACAAACTCAAATTAATAAGACTATTGATTATATTATCATCTAAGTTGTGGTGGAAAGCGATGATTTATCCTATCTAATCGCCTAATAACGTGAAGCTACCTTTAACTTATAAAGCATGTCCGGTATTTTGTTCTCGCTAGCCAATAATCCGTCGCCAATTGTTGCGCTTGCTGTTGTGTTTGCGCTTTACCCAACGATTTTAATGCAATCGCCGCCGTACCAAGAATGGTCGCTATGGCAAATTCATCTTCCGTTTCGCCGCGCCAAACCGACAACAAAAGCTGAGGGTCTAAACTTTCCGCTTTAACATGCCGCCGGGGAAATAATGCCGGCCACATTTCATCACGCAATTCGCCCTCAAACACACTTTGCGCTAAACATTCCATATCAGGGTTACGCTCGGTTTCGCCCCCCTCGCCTTTAATTACCGTCATGTTTTCTTGTCCTAACAATAGCGCGGCGTGCTGATGTACAGCGCGATAGCTGGGGTGAAAAATACCCTGCATACTGTGTTTAGCCGATAGCGGATTTAACAATCTAACCAGTGTATGCACCGGTGACCGCAAGCCCATTAGCGGACGTAATTCAATCATTTCATGCAAAACCGGACAAAAAGCTTGCAATGGCAAATAACTAAAATTGCATTGCTGCAGTTGTGTCGCAACTTGACTAAAATCTTGTGCCGCTTCGATACCCAATGTTTTTAACGCTTGGTCAGTATAAATTCGCCCTTGCGTATGCCCACTTGCGCCGTGCATAAAAACTTTAATACCGTTTTCAGCCAGCAACAACAGCGACAGGATAAACCATGGCAAATGCCTGCGTTTTCCGGCATAAGACGACCAATCTAAATCCACTTGCACAGCCGATTCCGGCAAAACGAAAAACTCACGCGCCGCTTGCACAAAACCGGCTAATTCTTCGGGAGTTTCTTCTTTAATACGCATTAGCATTAAAAAAGCCCCCAATTGAATCGGTTCAACTTGATTTGCCATAATCATTTTCATGGCACGGTAAGCTTCCTGTTGGCTTAACGGACGAGCGCCATTTTTGCCTTTGCCCAAAATTTTAATAAATTCTGCAAACGGGTGTTCTGTCGTTTCCATATTAAACAAGAGAGGTTAAATTAAATACATTAAATACAATAACTTACCAAGGCAATATTGCGCCTTTAAAGTCAATAAAACGACCACTTTGTGCTAACGTAAAATTTTCAATTACTTCACACATACCGGCAATACTTTCTTCAGGGCTCAAGGGAGCTTGTGCGCCGCCCATATCGGTTTTAACCCAGCCGGGGTGCAAAATTAACACCGCGATATTTTGTGGACGTAAATCAATCGCTAAACTGGTCATAGCGGCATTTAACGCGGCTTTACTGGAGCGATAAAACAAACTGCCACCACTACGATTATCTGCCATGCTCGCCATTAAAGAACTCACCGGAACCAATAAGCGGCGTTGACTGTTAAGCAAATGCGGCAAAAAAGCTTCCGCCAGTTTAACCGGCGCAAGCGTGTTGATTTGTAAAGCACGTTGCCACTGTGCATAATCTAAATGCCCAAACGCATATTCTTTTTCATCACCATAAATTGCCGCATTACTGAGCAACACATCCAACGGCTGCCCGGCAAGTTCTGCTGCTAAACGATCAATTTGCGCAAAATCTGCTATATCTAAAGCATGAACACTTACCTGCGGATATGCCGCGGCAATGGTGTGTAATGCTTGAGCGGTTTCCGGCTGCCTACAACAGGCAAACACGCGCCAATTTTTTTTTGCATATTGGCAGCAAAACTCTAACCCTAAACCGCGATTAGCACCGGTAATTAAAATGCTGGTCATTATTTTCCCTCAAGTGTTTTTAATCACATTGTAACTGATTTTTTTTATCGCAATGGTGGAAAGCAAAGCCATAAAACAACAATTATTTGACATGCTTGACGATATCCAAAAATCGACTTCCCAATAGCTCTAAAATGAACTGTAATTTTTCTGGCTCTTTTTTGATTTGTTCTAAAAATATATCCCGTCCCAACACCATCACCTGTGTGTCTTGTTCCGCAATCACATTCGCAACCCGCCGACTACTGCACAGCAACGCAATTTCACCAAAAAGCTGTCCTTTTTCAATATGACCAATAACTTTTTGCAGCTCTGGTTGGTGTATATCGCCTAAAGTGACTTTCACTCTGCCTTCAACGATAAAAAACGCTTCGTCACCTAATTCATCTTGTAAAACAATAGTTTCCCCGGCACTAAAATAGGCACGGTAAAAGTTTTCGATAAAAAACACAATGTTTTGCTTTTTAGCAAAGGTCACAAAAGTATCCCGAACCTGGGCTAAATCGCCTACCATCGGTAAAATCTTTACCCCATGCACGGCAATAATTTCAGAAACCGGCGAAAAACCACACCGTTGCATGACCGTTTTCAATGGTGGATTAAAAGGCGCGACGATATGCGTTGCCTGTTTGGAAATCGCCCAATAAAATGCCATTGTCATCAAACTGTTTAAAAGAGGCAGATTGCCACGGTAGTGCGCCTGAATACACAGTTGTCCTGCACTAATAACTCTGGCATTTTCAGGAAGATGTTGATGAAAGTTATAATATGCATCGGCAGGAATCCCTACACTGCTATTGAGCGTCAAGCGAATAACTCCAACCAAAACATCATCAACAACCGCCATAAAATTAACTGAGGTATTAAAAGCATCAAAACGGTCAACTAACCGTTTATCCTCGCGCGGCGCAAAATAAGTCCCTTCTTCAATAAAAACTTGATGCCGCAGTTTAAATACAGCATCTAACTCTTCAGGTGTGGTCGCTGCCATTACTTTTATTGCCATTGTTTGCCCTCAAGTTTTCATAAATGCGAGGTATTCTTGTTGATGTAAAATTGCAGGTAATGCCCCTTTTATATAACGTTGCGCTAAAGTTTGATCCGTTGCTATATCTTCTAACATAAAGCCTTGGCTATCGGCAAACGCTTTTAACTGAGCTTTCGCTTTAAACCAATAAATCGCCTCACCTTGACTACTTAAATAACGTTTTAATAAAGAATTATGTGGTTTATTCTCAGGCTCTAATGCGGTAAAGACAAAGCTAAGTCTTTGTTGACAAAGCTTTTTTAAACTTGCGAACAAGGCTATTACTTGTGGTTCAGTTAAATACATTAACACCCCCTCACAAATAAATAGTGTGGGTTTATGTGCTGAAAAAACCGGAAATTGCACGAGTTCTTGTTCTAAGGTTTGTTTAGAAAAGTCGATGGCTAAACAATGCAGGTTTGCTGATTCGCCCGACTCAGCGGTGTTGAAAAAAGGGGCTTTTAAGGTTTGGGTAGCGGGATGGTCGATTTCGATAAACGTGACTTCAGGATATTTTTTAGACAACCGATAAGCCAAGGTATCCAACCCCGCGCCTAACACAATGACTTGGTTAATACCGTTTTTCAACTGCGTGAGCGCGTAATCTTCAATACCGCGTTTTCTTAGCACATAGTGCAACGAAATTCCGGGCGCGATGAGCCGTTCTAATAAAAGCAACCCTTGTCTAACTAACCAACTGTCTAACTGCTTCAGGCGTTTTCTACCCTGCGCAGAAAGATTTAAAATTCGCTCACAACTTTGCCTTAATTCGTCATCAACCAGATACGCGTATTCAGGGTTGCGTGCGGTATACAGCATCCCTTGTAATACCGTTAACGCGGTTGAACTTGCTTGATTCTCTTTCATATAGAGCCTCCAAAATAATAGAAGGGTCATTCATTTATCGTACTATAAATGTTTTATTCCCTGACAGATTATCAGCAGTCTGTCAGGGGGTAGTATTATACCAAGCTGTCTAAATAACTCTCAGCATCTAACGCCGCCATACATCCTGAGCCTGCGGAAGTAATTGCCTGTTTATACACAGAATCCATCACATCACCGGCGGCAAAAACCCCCGCTACACTGGTAGCCGTTGCATTGCCATGAATACCGCTATTGACTTTAATATAACCATGTTCCATCGCTAATTGATTTTCAAACAATTGTGTATTCGGCGTATGCCCAATCGCAATAAACACCCCATGCACGGTCAGCTCTTTTGTAGAGCCATCTTGCACATTTTTAATCCGTACCCCGGTAACCCCCATATCATCACCTAATACCTCATCTAACTGATGATTCCATTCAATCACCACATTACCAGTTTTCGATTTTTCAATTAACTTATCCGACAGGATTTTTTCACTGCGGAACTTATCGCGTCGATGCACAACCGTAACCTGCGAGGCAATATTAGCTAAATACAACGCTTCTTCGACCGCTGTGTTGCCGCCACCAATGACCGCAACCGGTTTGTTGCGATAAAAAAATCCATCACATGTTGCACACGCAGAAACCCCGCGTCCTTTAAATGCTTCTTCTGAATCTATTCCCAAATAACGCGCTGACGCACCGGTAGCAATAATTAATGCGTCACAAGTATAAACCCCACTATCCCCCGTTAATTTGAAAGGACGCACCGACAAATCGGCATGATTAATATGGTCAAAGACAATTTCGGTTTCAAACCGTTGCGCATGTTGACGCATTCTTTCCATTAACTCAGGACCTTGCACCCCCTCTACATCCCCCGGCCAATTATCCACTTCCGTTGTAGTCATCAATTGTCCACCCTGTTGCATTCCCGTCACAATAACAGGCTTTAAATTTGCACGCGCCGCATACACTGCAGCGGTATAACCGGCAGGCCCTGAACCTAAAATTAATAAACGGCAATGTTTTATTTCACGCATTAACTTATCTCCTCATAAAAATTTAGATTATATATGAATGGATTATAGGGGAATTTCTCCGCATCCCTAAACTTTTAGCGACCGGGCGAAAAAATTATTTTTCAAAATGCTGATAATCTTTTAAAGTTTTCCAATTGCCCCCCCATTGCCAACCTAATTGCAAAAACTTTTGTACCAACGGATGCGCCGCTGTCAGTGTCCCCGCTTGTTCAGGTAAATAACGTGCGCCTGACGGCGAAATAATCGTACCTTTAATATATGGATTTAGCCAAGGATTAATGTCAATTGCCCTGCCATACGCATGTTTAGAAAGTTGTGTGCTACCGGTACTTAAACGGTAATTAAAAGCCGACGTATTATTTGCGGCCATGGATAAATTATCATCCCAATGATTATTTTTACGAAAGCGTAAATCAGCAACAGGAATCACTGATTGCATCGGAAATTGTTTTTCAAATGCAAAAGCAAAAATTTCCTCAATATCGCCTACTAACGCATAGTCGATAACCAACTGACCTTGATGAATCTTATTATCAAATCCATAATATTTTACCGTCACAAGCCGCTGTCTTTTACAAATCAATGCTAAACAAGCTTCATTCACACCGGCCAAGGCTTCTGCGAGTGACATTTTACTATCAATGACTAACTTATCAGCATCAGCACGGGTGTGTAATGGATTTGCAGTCGCTTGGCATCCAACGACAGATAATATTGTTATACAACTTGTCAATAGGAAGTAATAACGTGTTTTCATGGCACTAAACTCAAAAAAATATACAGCATAAGTGATTGCATAGCGCGGTGCGAAAAAAAATTTAATCTCTTCGTTGATAACGATGTTTGTTTTGGCATTGACGAATTAACGAATAATCTATATCATTCTACGGTTATGTTAGATAAATTGCCTCAACTTATAGACCCTATCACTTTTGCTGACAAGCAACGGGTATTGATAGGAAAAATACCTTTAGCAAAATTCACTCGATTAGCCGATGTCTTAGCAGATAATAACGGCGTTGTTGCTATTGACCTGTCTTTTGCCAAAGAACAAAAACTATCGACCATTCGCGGACATATTCAAGCAGATTTAGCTTTAGTGTGTCGCACTTGTTTAGAAGCGGTCAGTTTTCCTATCGCCATTACTGTCAATTTGGCAGTCGTACAGAATTTAGAACAAGCTGAACGTTTAGCAGGAAGACATGAGCCTTTGCTGCTAGAAGATGAAAAAATTGCTTTACACGAATTGGTTGAAGATGAGTTACTGTTAGCATTACCTAGTTTTCCGCGGCATTCCCACGAATGTGAAGTTTACCCAATAAACAACTCAGTAACAGTGGAAAAACTTACACAGCAGCAACTTAGACCGCCTCATCCTTTTTCCGTTTTAGCACAACTTAAAAATATTGGAGATTAATAATGGCTGTACAAAAAAGTAGAGTTACCCGTTCCAGACGTGGTCAGCGTCGTTCACATGATGCGTTAACAGCAAGAACATTATCACAAGACCCGATGACAGGTGAAACACACTTACGTCATCATGTTACCCCGGATGGTTTCTTTAAAGGTCGGCGCATTGTTGCAGATGACAACGACTAATCATGTTCCCTACCCTTGTAGGACTGAACCGCTGTACGAGTGAAAAAATATTTGTTGAACTAAATATTTTCTTTATCTATTCAAGGTGTAGGTAAGACTTACTCTGTCTACACCAACTCGTTAATCCGGCTCTTCCAAAGATATTCACCGGAGTTATTTTTAAACGTGAGTTCAACAATTTCAATTGATGCGATGGGCGGGGATTTTGGTACATCAGTGACCATTCCAGCGTCCCTTGCTTGCTTATCTGCAAATCCAGATTTACATCTCATTATGGTCGGTGATCAAGTCATTTTGAATGACTTATTGTCACAGGCACTAATTGATTTTCAGGGTCGACTAACAATTGTACACGCCTCAGAGCGTGTCGAAATGGATGAATCCCCCTCTAAAGCATTGAAAAATAAAAAAGACTCTTCAATGCGTGTGGCAATCAATCTAGTGCGCGATGGCCAAGCAGATGCGTGTGTCAGTGCCGGAAATACAGGCGCCTTAATGGCAACTGCACGATTTGTATTAAAAATGATTCCCGGCGTTGATAGACCTGCAATTATTTCAACTTTGCCTTCAATTTATGGTCATACACATGTATTAGATTTGGGGGCAAATGTTGATTGCACGGCTGAGCATTTATTTCAATTTGCAATGATGGGGTCAGAGTTAGTGACTGCCCTGGAAGGGATTGCCAATCCTACTGTCGGTTTGCTCAATATCGGTGAAGAAGAAGTTAAAGGCAATGAGCAAATTAAAGCTGCCGCTAAATTACTCAAAGAATCGTCCCTCAATTATATTGGCTACGTTGAAGGAAATTCTTTAAATGCAGGTGCTGTAAAAGTTGATTTAATTGTTGCCGATGGTTTTGTCGGTAATGTCGCGCTTAAATCTATTGAAGGTGCGGCAAAAATGATCGGAGTGGCGTTAAAAGAGGCATTTGCTAAAAATATTTTTACTAAATTTGCCGCACTAATCGCTTATCCGGTTTTAAAATCGTTTAAACAACGCATAGACCCCAGACTGTATAATGGCGCAAGTTTTTTGGGGCTGCGCGGTTTAGTGATTAAAAGTCACGGGGGCGCAGATATACTCGCTTTTAAAACCGCTATTCATTTGGCTGAAGTTGAAATTAAAAACGACGTGATTCGTAAGGTCAGCGAAAAAATTGAGACTACTTTAGCCAAGAGAGAACAAATATGATGCGCTACTCAAAAGTCATAGGAACCGGTGGTTATTTACCTGCTACGGTCTGTACAAATGACGATATTTCCTTGCGCGTCGATACTTCAGATAGTTGGATTTTTGAACGAACCGGCATTAAACGCCGACGCATAGCCGCAGATGATGAAACAGCCGCTTCTATGGCCGAGATTGCTGCAATCCAAGCTATGGATGCCGCACAAATTTTAGCGGATGAAATTGATTTAATTATCGTTGCAACCGGTACTCCCGACAGAGTTTATCCAAGTACAGCATGTTTATTGCAACAGCGATTAGGGGCAAAAAATGCAGTGGCATTTGATATTCAAGCAGCTTGTTCAGGCTCTATTTTTGGCTTAAGCATTGCTGATCAATATATTAAATCAGGCGCGGCAAACAAAGTTTTAGTCGTAGGCAGTGAAATTTGTTCTCGTTTAGTGGACTGGTCTGATCGAGAAACCTGCATCTTATTTGGTGACGGTGCCGGGGCAATATTATTAGAAGCTTCTGCTCAGGCAGGTATTTTATCCACCCACATTCATTCAGATGGCGAATGTGAAAATTTATTATATTGTCCCAATCCTCAAGCAGCAATTACAGCAAAAAAACAAGAGCCAGGTTTTATTAAAATGCGTGGCAATGAGGTTTTTAAAACGGCGGTGAATACTTTAGGTCGTATTGTTGATGAAACCTTAGCGGCAAATGACATGGATAAATCAGAGGTTGACTGGCTTGTTCCACATCAAGCCAATATTCGTATTATTGCAGCCACGGCAAAAAAGCTGAGAATGCCGATGGAACAAGTAGTTGTTACGCTAGAAAATCAAGGTAATACATCGTCTGCTTCCATATTGTTAGCTTTTAATGAAGCTGTGCGTGACGGGCGTATTCAGCGTGGACAAGTGGTATTACTTGAAGCATTTGGCGCAGGATTTACTTGGGGTTCTGCATTAATTAAGTATTAGTTGGAAAAACACGATGAGTGAGCAAAATTATAACTTAGCTTTTGTGTTTCCCGGACAGGGTTCACAAACAATAGGCATGTTATCCACATTAGCTGTTGATTATCCGGTTATAGAAAAAGTCTTTGGTCAAGCATCTGAAGTACTGGGGTTTGATTTATGGAAGTTAGTTCAAAAAGGCCCCATTGAAATATTGAATGAAACTTATAATACGCAACCTGCTATGCTAGCTGCGGGTGTAGCCATCTGGCAAGTCTGGTGTCAACAAACCAATATCCGGCCTGCATGGATGGCAGGACACAGCTTGGGTGAATACACTGCATTAGTATGCTCAAAGGCTTTGGACTTTGCTGATGCGATTACATTAGTTGCAGAAAGAGGACGCTTAATGCAAGAAGCTGTACCAATGGGAGTGGGTGCAATGGCGGCCATCATTGGGTTAGAAGACCATCAAGTAGTCAATATTTGTAACGATGTAGCTAAAGATGACGTAGTAAGTGCTGTCAATTTTAACGCGCCCGGTCAAGTAGTGGTGGCAGGTGTCTGTGATGCTGTAGAACGCGCTATGCTTGCTGCTAAACAAGCAGGGGCAAAACTAGTCGTTAAACTACCCGTCAGCGTTCCTTCGCACTGTGCATTAATGAAAAACGCTGCTGAAAAATTAAATCTTAAGTTACAAGAAGTTACCCTTAGCCCACCGGACATTACCTTGATTCATAATGTAGATGTCGCTACACATAACGCCCCTGAAGTCATTCGTAATGCGTTAAAAGAGCAATTATTTAAGCCTGTACGTTGGGTTGATGGTATCCAATTTATGTATGATCAAGGGGTCACAACTTTTGTTGAGGCAGGACCTGGTAAAATATTATTGGCTTTAAATAAACGTATCGTTAAAAATGCCAATCACCTTGCCATATACGATCCTGAAAGTTTAAAAAAAGCGTTGGAGCAATTAAATGGATAAAAAAATAGCTTTAGTAACGGGCGCAAGTCGTGGTATTGGCAAAGCAATTGCCCAGCGATTAGCCACCGATGGTTTATTTATAGTCGGTACGGCAACATCAGATAGCGGAGCTGAAAATATCAGTGCTTATCTTGGTGAAGCCGGACGCGGTATGACATTAGATGTCAGTTGTAGTAAATCCATTGACGCACTGATGAAAACTATTAATGCCGAACTGGGTAGTCCACATATTTTAGTCAATAACGCAGGCATAACCCGTGATAATTTATTAATGCGGATGAAAGATGACGAATGGGATGCGATTATTAACACTAATTTAACCTCAGTATTTCGGATGAGTAAAGCTGTTATCCGTGGTATGATGAAAGCAAAAAGTGGACGTATTATTAATATTGCTTCAGTAGTCGGTGCAACAGGTAATGCAGGTCAAACGAATTATGCAGCGGCTAAAGCAGGCATGGTTGGTTTTTCTAAATCACTGGCTAAAGAACTTGGTTCACGTAATATCACTGTGAATACGGTAGCTCCCGGATTTATTGACACCGATATGACCCGTGAACTTGCACAAGAACACAAAGACGCATTATTAACTTCAATTGCTCTTAATCGTTTAGGGCAAGCAGAAGAGATTGCTCACGCAGTCTCTTTTTTAGCTTCAGACGGTGCCGCCTACATTACAGGGGAAACCTTACATGTAAATGGTGGGCTGTTTATGGCTTAATATTGTGACTTTGTCGCAATATAAAGTATAATTTATCCGCCGTCTGGATAGTGAGTGACGGAATTTCTTAAGATTAACTATAAAACTGTCGTAAGTACAGCATATCGCTGATGCTTACATTGTTTGGGGAAAATATATAATGAGTAGTGATGTTGAAAAACGAGTAAAAGAGATTGTCGCAGAACAATTAGGTGTAAAAGAAGCTATCGCCAACGATGCTTCGTTTGTTGATGATCTTGGAGCTGATTCTTTAGATACCGTTGAACTGGTCATGGCTCTTGAAGAAGCGTTTGAATGTGAAATTCCTGATGATGAAGCAGAAAAAATTACCACTGTTCAGCTAGCAATTGACTACATAGAAGCTAACTCTTAAGCTAAACTGTTTAATATCACTTAAAACAAGTAGGTGTTTTACACCCGCTTGTTTTTTGTTTCCCCCTTTATATTTTTCTCACTTTACTAAGGTAAATACTTTGAGTACACGTCGAGTTGTTATAACTGGATTAGGCGCTATTACGCCTTTAGCTAACACAGTCTCAGACACTTGGGATGGTATTATCAATGGTAAAAGCGGTATCAGCGCAATTGATTCGTTTGATACTTCCTCTTTTGCCACAACATTTGGCGGCGTGATTAGAAATTTTGACATCAGCCACTATATTCCTGAAAAAGACGCAAGACGTATGGACGGCTTTATTCACTACGGAATTGCGGCAGGTTGTCAAGCTTTTGAAGATAGTGGTATTGAAGTAACTGAGAAAAATGCAGAACGGATCGGCGTTGCAATAGGTTCCGGCATTGGGGGAATTACCGGCATCGAAGAATGTTATGCGACCTATCAAACAGGAGGACCGCGAAAAATTTCACCTTTTTTTGTACCGGGTAATATCATTAATATGATTTCGGGGAATTTATCCATTAAATACGGATTAAAAGGTCCAAACTATGCGATTGTTACTGCCTGCGCAACAGGAACACATAATATTGGTGACGCCGCTCGATTAATTAAATATGGTGATGCCGATGTGATGATTGCTGGCGGCGCAGAACGTTGTACAACATCACCAACTGCAATGGGTGGCTTTGCTTCTGCTAAAGCTTTATCGCGCCGAAATGACAATCCACAAACAGCTAGCCGTCCTTGGGACAAAGATCGTGACGGTTTTGTACTCAGCGACGGTGCAGGTGTTGTCGTACTTGAAGAATTAGAACATGCTAAAGCGCGTGGAGCAAAAATTTATGCTGAACTCGTTGGCTTTGGCATGAGTGGTGATGCCTATCACATGACTACCCCTTCCATTGGGGGAGAGGGAGCTGCACGTTGTATGCGTAATGCATTACGCGATGCTAAATTAAATCCTGAAGATGTGGATTATATTAATGCGCATGGAACGTCAACACCTGCCGGTGATTTAGGTGAAACCCAAGCAATGAAAGCCGCTTTAGGCAATCATGCCTATAAAGTCGCAGTAAGTTCAACAAAGTCTATGATAGGACATTTATTAGGTGCTGCCGGTGGTATTGAAGCTGTACTAACGGCTTTAAGTTTAAAGCATCAAATCGCCCCCCCAACTATTAATTTAGACAACCAAGACCCTGAATGTGATCTTGATTATGTCCCCAACTCTGCCAGAGAAATGAAAATGAACGTTGCTGTTTCCAACTCTTTTGGTTTTGGTGGAACTAATGGAACTTTAATTTTCAAACGTTTTTAACTGCCTAGCTGATTTAGCTTGATAAGATTAACTTACAACAACGTTTGATTGACATTAAGCTGCTTTACATAACAATTCACAACATTATCGTTAGTTTTTGCTACATCGATGTATTGTGATGCGTTACCCGAATTATTACTCCTCAGATATAAAAACAGCAAAACTGCAATAGCGCACTATAATGGTGTAATACTTTATGCTTTAGTTTTATGAGGATGTTTATATGAAAACCCGAATACCTTTCAACTATCTTGTTTTTCTGGCTATTCTTTTATTGCTCAACGGTTGTTCTGAAACACCCGTAAAAATAAAAACAGCCGGGGGTAACGGTTCGTATACAACGATCAATGATGATAATGAAGATTATTCCCTAGTTAGCTATGGCGCACCTATTTCGGCAAAAACCTCAGCATCGATCCAGTTACACCCCAGTCATTTTAATGTACTAACTGGTTGGGAACACGATAATCATGCTGAAGCTTTAAGTGCATTCCGTCAATCATGCAATCGTTGGCGAAAAATGCCATCATCTAAAGCTATGAGCGGTGCATTTAACTTGGGTACAGTCGCACAGTGGGCAAAATTATGCACTATCAATGTTAACGAAGGCGAAGAAAAACAATTTTTTGAAAAATGGTTCAGACCTTATGCCGTTGCTGACAATGGTAACGTCAAAGGCTTATTTACTGGTTATTATTTACCAGAACTGCACGGTTCCTATACTCGCTCAGAACGTTATCATGTACCAATTTATCGTAAACCCAATGGTGCTGCTGCACACTACGATCGCGCTTCTATTTACGCTGGTGCATTGGAAGGTAAAGGCTTAGAGTTAGTTTGGGTAGATGACTTAGTGGATGCCTATTTTATGGATGTGCAAGGCTCCGGTCGGATTATTATGGAGGATGGCACAGTAAAAGGAGTTGGCTATGCGGGTAAAAATGGCAAAAGTTATTTTGCTATCGGTAAAGCCTTAGTCGACCGCGGCGAAATTGCTAAAGCCGATATTTCAATGCAATCTATCCGCGCTTGGATAAAGCAACACCCCGACGAAGGTTTAGAACTTATGAAAAAAAATGCGTCGTATGTTTTTTTTCGTTTAACCGCTGGTGATCCCGATATAGGACCGGTTGGTGCAATGGGTGTACCGTTAACTGCCCAACGCAGTTTAGCTGTAGATCGACACTTTTTACCATTAGGCATCCCCATTTGGCTAAATGCACAACATCCAGTAGGCGAACAACGCTTAAAACGCTTAGTTATGGCTCAAGATACGGGGGGAGCCATTAAAGGCGCGATTCGCGGAGATTTTTATTGGGGGCAAGGCGATAAAGCTGGAGAAATGGCTGGACCTATGAAATCCGCTGGTCGGTTTTATGTATTGTTGCCGCGTGATCTTTATAAAGACGAAGTCGCATCACACAGCGAATAATTTTTTTGAACGGGGAGCCGAAACTGACTCCCCTTTTTCCCAAAAAACTAAACAAATTAAATCGCGGTTCTTAAAATAAGCTCGAACTTTTCCGCATAACGTTTAATCGTATCCGCTTTATCTAAACCATTAATAATTCTTCTCGCTTCTTTGTAATTAGCCTTATTTTCAAAAATATAATCACTTAATTTCTTGCCTGTAAAAATACCTCGGCGCATCCCATAAGACATAATGCTATAAGCAACGCTTGGGTGTAAAGCTTTATCAGGATCACTGACTAAATCATATCCTAATACATCACCCAATTTTTTATAATTATTTTTCCAAGTAATTTGTACAAACCCACGCCCCCGGTATTTATAGCCATCGCCTTGCACAGTATTACCGTTACGTTTTGCAGCTTCACGACGACTTGTTGTTTCCGCTAAGACAGGGTCGTAACGATTAAAATAAGTTTGCCCTCCATATTCACTGATAGGATGATAACCATCGGCTGTTTCATGTTTAATAGTGGCTAACATATAAGCCATATAATTAATCAGCTCAATTTTTGGGTCTTGTTCAAAACAAGTAAGTAACGATTCTAATCCATTCACTTGCTCTTGGCTTAATGCGCCAAATTCTTGGTTATACTGAGCAAAAAAACGTCTTCTATTAAACTGCTTTGCCCCACCACCTGCTTTAATTGGATTACCATCATCATCTACTTTCATTGAATCACTCATCGTTGCTCCTTGGCATTACTTATTGCGTAATCGAGTTTCTCAAAACTTTTTCAAAATTTATTGCATAGCTTTTAATCGTATCGGCTTTATCCAACGCATTAATAATCCGTCGCGCTTCACGATAATCCGCTTTATTTGCCGACATATAATCAGCAAGTTTTTTTCCGGTAAAAATACCTTTGCGCATCCCATATGACATGACTTGGTAAGCAACAACCGGGTCTAGGGCTTTTTCTGGAGAATTAACCAAATCACACCCCACAGCCTCACCCAATCGTCTGTAATTATTTTTCCAAGTAATTTGTACAAACCCGCGCCCACGATATTTATAGCCATCACCTTTTTGTGTATTACCGTTAGCACGCGCTGTTGCACGACGTGTTGCTGTATCGGCAAGAACCGGGTCGTATTTATTAAAATAAGATTGTCCACCGTATTCGGTAATCGGTTGAAACGTATCTGCTGTTTCATGCTTAAGCGTTGCTAGCATATATGCCATATAAGTAATATACGCAATTTCTTTATCTCTTTCTAAAGAAGACAATAGTGATTCTAAACCACTCACTTGCCCCTGAGTTAAACTACCAAACGCCGCTTTATAACCTGCAAAAAATTTTTGTCGATTAATACGTCTAACTAAACCTTCCACAGACGCAGGTTGCACAACCGCAGCGGGGACCGGCTTCACAGCCTGCGCCGTTGGAGTAACCGCACTAGCCATTGCAGCACTCGGTGCTATCGGTGTCGTGACGGGTTTACCTTTCATTGCCGCTAAAGCCGCTTCAGCAGCAGCAATTTCTGCATCAATTGCTGATGTATCAATCTGTTGTTCAGTTTCGTCATTCATCTTAAACCCCTGTATGTCATATTATTAAAGTTAGCTCGTAGCTCGCATTAGCTGTATTTTTTAATTTGAGCTGAAAAATTTATTATTCTTTTATCAACAGCTTAACTGATGCTTTTTTGATTATGCCCAAAAATATACACCTATACAAGCCATTACATGGACATCCATTGCAAAGTGTCGGCGGTAATCCCCTGTGGTTTATATTCAGCACCAAGCCACCCTTGATAGGTTGATTGGTCAATACAAGAAAATAATGCTTTAAAATCAATATCACCGGTTCCGGGTTGACCGCGTCCCGGGCTATCTGCAAACTGAATATGTGTAATTTTGTCTATCTGTTGATAAATAAAATCAATAAAATTTTCGCCCATCCGCTGCGCATGATAAATATCATATTGTAAACCTAGGCTAGGATGATTAAGCTGCTGAACAATATCTAGCATTTGAGAACCGTTATGAATAAGAAAATAAGGCATATCTTCTGTATTAATAGCCTCAAACACAGTTTTAACACCTAGTGGAGTGAATGCATCCAACGCAAAACTTAAATTCTCTTTAAAAGTTTGTAAATAAGTTTCTTTATGCTGTAAGTCAAAACAACGTCCGGCAAGAATATTAATAACCTGTGGTCGACAAAGTTCAGCGTAAGTCACGGCTTGTTCAACAGCATATTTAAATTCATCACGTTTTTTTGCAACACTTGCTAAACCTTCGCCTCCCTGCAATAAATCACCCGCTGCAACATTAAACAATACTAAATTTAATTGTTGATCTTCAAGCAATTGCTTAAAATATCTGGCAGGCAACTCATAAGGAAACTGAACCTCTACCGCCTGAAAACCACTGTTTTTCGCCGCTTTAAAACGGTGAACAAAATTAACTTCCGTAAATAATAAACTTAAATTAGCGCAAAACTGGAGCATGGTATTTTTAAAACTCTTAAAATATAAAATAAAAATTAAACACTGATAAGCGTTGGTAGAGTCTATCCTATTTTTATCTTTTGTGTGCAAACCATTAATAAAAACCGTCATCTGTTTACTTAAACGTAACAACTATTTCAGTTATGATCATTGTTTAAGCTTTATTTATCAAAAAAAGCTGGTATAATACACAAATTGATCGGTTGCTGTTTTAAGCAGTAGGTTTTTATTAAGAATGTAGGGAGATATTATGCTGATCTTAACTCGCCGAGTTGGAGAAACCCTTATGATAGGCGATGACGTAACAGTCACTGTTCTTGGAGTCAAAGGAAATCAAGTTCGCATCGGTGTTAACGCACCGAAAGAAGTTTCTGTCCACCGCGAAGAAATCTACGAAAGAATAAAAAAAGAGCAATCAGAGTTATCAGAACAATTAACTTCTGGTGTTTAAGTAGTAAAAGTTTTAGGAGAGATGGCCGAGAGGCCGAAGGCGCTCCCCTGCTAAGGGAGTATGGGCTTTATCTCCCATCGAGGGTTCGAATCCCTCTCTCTCCGCCACTTATTTAATAATACGCTGATAGTTTTTAAAAACTTATTGACAAAAATTAAAATATAAAAGATAATAATCAGCTAAACAGATATGCGCCCGTAGCTCAGCTGGATAGAGTACTCGGCTACGAACCGAGCGGTCAGGAGTTCGAATCTCTTCGGGCGCGCCATGTTAAAAAAGTTATTCCTCTGTAGCTCAGTCGGTAGAGCAAATGACTGTTAATCATTGGGTCACAGGTTCGAGCCCTGTCGGAGGAGCCAAATTTAAAAAACCTGCATTATGCAGGTTTTTTTATGTCTATCGTTTGATGATTGGCGTTAATCTTTATAGTTGCTTTTTAAAATGACCAATCGTATTATATTTTCACAGTAATGACATTTTCTAAACACCAAAAACGGGAACAAATTTTAGATTGCGGTGTAAGTTTGCTGATGACACAAGGCTATCACGGCACGGGATTAAATGAGATTTTAGCGCAAGTTAAGGTGCCGAAGGGCTCGTTTTATAATTATTTTGCTAGCAAGGAAGATTTTGGTGCAGAAGTTATTGTGCATTATATTCAACCCTTTATCTCACGTTTAGAAACACATTTGCACACCCCTGAACAAGACGCGCTAACTGCTTTGCGACACTATTTTTCCGAACTCATTGCTGTAGTTGAAGAAAATAATTTTAAAGGGGGATGTTTATTGGGCAACCTAATGGGAGAAATTGGCGATACCAGCGAAGTTTGTCGCTTGGCTTTGCAGGCAGCGGTTAGCCGATATCGTGATTTGTTGCAGCAAGGTCTATTCACTGCACAACAGCAAGGTACAATTCGGCTTGATAAATCCGCACAAGAAATGGCTGATTTATTAACCGACGCATGGCAAGGCGCGCTATTACGGATGAAAATTGAATTATCTATTGTGCCGTTACAGCGATGCTGTGCTGCCTTACTTGATGATTATTTTAAAGTTTAGCGCGTATTGATCTAACCTGAAGAATTTGTTTCCCTTTTTTTACGCCATTTTTTAATACGACTGGTCATATTTAACACACTTTTTTTTACTATGGAGAACACATCATGCCAAAATTTATTATTGAACGCGATATTAACGGTGCAGGCCAATTTAGTGCCGATCAATTGCAAGGTATTGCGGAAAAGTCTTGCTGCGTGTTAGGGGAAATGCAGAATAAAGTGCAGTGGCTGGAAAGCTTTGTCACTGCTGACAAAGTGTACTGCATTTATATTGCGCCGGATGAGGCCGCGATTAGGGAACATGCGCAACGGGGTGGATTTCCCGCTAATAAAATTAGTCAAGTGATGCGCCTCATTGACCCTACAACCGCAGAAAAAATATAATCGCACCGAGGACTTATGATGAATAAAATCAAGCTATTAAAAATAACAGGCGCGGTTCTATTTGGACTTAGTGCATTGCTGCCCCATGTTGCTAATGCCGAAATTTTGGCGATGCTCAATTATGAAAGCAAACCTGGGCAAGTGCATAAACGTGAAGGGATTGCGATTATGGATATTGACCCGGACTCGAAAAATTTTGCCAAAATCCTCACCGATATACCGTTACCCGTAGGCGTTGTTGCACACCATATTTTTTATAATCAAGATATGAGTAAAGCATATATCACCGCGCTGGGCAGTAATCCATTGCAAGTGTTGGATATGAAACAATATCCATATCGTTTGCACACCGTTGCTGTACCGGAATGTAAAGTATCCGAAGATATGGTGTTTTCCAAAGACCATAAAACCTGGTATTTAACCTGTATGGGGTCAAGCAATGTAATTATCGGCGATACGCAAACTGACAAGGTGTTAAAAGTGGTCAGTGCGCCAGAAACAAAAACTTCCGCACCGTTTATTAGCTACCCTCATGGAATTGGTTTGCAGGATGATATCCAACGCTTAATTATTACCAGCACCGTGCGCCCTTCGGATTTAGGTGCGCCGGGTGAAACCGTGACAGTATTAGAAGCTGGCAGCGGCAAAGTATTGTCTACACATAAATTATCCGATAAAGCATCGCCATCTGGGGTTGCACCGGTGGAAGCAGTGTTTTTACCACAAGCCAGCCCTGCCCTTGCCTATATTAATACCCTGTTTGGCAATCAACTGTGGACAGCAACGTGGAATGCGGGGGAGAAGAATTTTAAATTTGCCTCGGTCTATGACTTTGCGGCAAGCAAACAAGCGGTTCCGCTGGAAATTTATTTTAATCACAAATTAGACCGTATGTACGTCACAACTGCCAATCCGGGGCATCTTAATATTTTTGATATTAGCCAACCGGGGCAACCAAAACTGCTAAAAGCCATTGTCACAGCGGGCGGGGCGCACCATGTGGTACTATCACCGGATGAACATTATGCGTTTGTGCAAAATAGCTTTTTAAATTTGCCTGCCATGAATGACGGTTCAATTACCGTGGTAGATTTGCAGAAAATGGTGCGTAAAACCAGTATCGATACGCTGAAAAAACAAGGGCTGAATCCAAACTGCATTATTTTGTTACCGCAATGGCATCACGATAATGCGCATTAAGTGTTAATGTATTATTAAAATAAAACCGCCGCTGCTAATACCAAGGCGGTTTTTGTTAACTAGCATTTGTATTAACCTAAAAGTTTTAATCCCGGCGGTAACGCTTCTCCAAACATTTGCTGCTCTTGTTTTTCATCCAAGGCGCTAAACTCCTCTACCAAACTCACCCATGATGGCGGAGCTTTAGAAATTTTAAGCTGCTCAACAATCTGCGCCCGCAACGATTCATCAATATCATTAGCACGATCACCGCTGTTACGACTGATTAATGCTGCCGCAAAACCAGCCTGTGGATTTTTTTTCCAATCTAGCAGCAACATGTGTGTTAACCACTCGCTGACCAATGGGGCAGGAATCACATTGTGACTACTGCCATGAAACGGCACCCGCGCCCCGACTCTACCAACTGCCCACCAAGTTTGCTGCGACTCACTGGATTTTTCTAAACGCTTTAACAACCAGTTACCCAACTGAATTTTTTTCTCCACCGGTAAACGTTCTAATACTGCCGCCAAGCGCACAATATCATCATAACTGCGGATTTTTATTTGCTTAGCAATAGCCGGCAAACGTGCCGATGCAGGATTCAAATAATTGCTAATATCAGCAAAAATCTGCTCTTGTGCGATGCCAGATAAACCGCCAGCAATCCGCCGCCACAACGTCCACCATTCCGTCCAATTTTGTGTTTCATTCACATATTGAATACCATGCGGGTAAACTTTCCACAGTTGTTCAACACGCCAATCATCCAGCGCATAACCAAATCCGGGACGCAAACAAAACCCCATTAAACTTAACCACACTCGTTCATGGTGTTCAGAACGACGACGAAAACGCATACCGTCCAATAGCGGAGTATAAAACGCCCGCAAAACTTGCGTATCCCAATCACCACGGGGAAGATTAAGTTGTTTTTCAAGGTCGGCGCGTAAACTTTTTACCGCTTTGGGATCAACTTGCTTGGATTTAGAACCAAATACGGCGATAATTTTTTCCACCGCCGCCGGAAAATGACCGGGTAATTGCGACGCATGATACAAAGCCGCGTTATTTTTTTTCCGAATTTGAAATTCCACATCCCAACGCTGCTGCGCGTCCACCACCGCCACACATTGAATTTTTAACGTCCCCACTTCAGTTTGCATCACAGCTAACTGCACAATGATTTCTTGGCTATCTTGTTCAGCGTGATCAAATGCCACCGCTAACGGCGGTAACGAGTGAAAATCTTCATTAATTTCAATTAAATCACCGGCTTTATACGCCGTATCGGCTGAAGTAGATACTAAATGAAAGCGCACCGGTTGCCCTAATCGCAAGACAAATTGCCGTTGATGCAAAATAATTTCATTGCCTTCTTCACTACCACGCGGCAACAAACATACCCCCTGTGGCAAATTACCATCAGTTTCAACAACAAGAAAATAACTACGTGCTGCACCGCCGCCAATACTGATTTTTTTATCCCGCCGAGCAATCGCATAACTAACGGCTCCCAAAGCAACCGATAATTCAGGGTGTTGATTTTCCAATAGTTTTGGCGGCGATTGTCGCCAACTGCTGATTAAATCGACCAATCGCTGCGTAATCGGTTGACTCCGAAATACCCCACCGTTTAACAACAGCGCATCCGGCACATAGCTTTGTCCGTGTAACGCTTGGCGACCGGCCTGCTGATGCAAAGACAAAAATGCCGCAATATGTTTACTCACCGCTGGTTCAGCGGCATAAGGCAGACCAAACTCAACAATTCCGCTGCGTTTTTTATCAGGTAAATCAGTCAGTTGTGATAAAGGAAAAAAGCCATCTAAGGCAATCGCACGTACTTCTTCACGACTTAATTCAGCGACACGGGTATTGCCGATTAAACGTGAACCGCCACCTAATAAAGTAACTTTCATAGCTGTTGGTGCATCATCGGCTAATAAGCGTTCTTTAGCGGTGCGACACTGCTCTAACAATTGTGATAAATCAGCCACCGATAGCTTTTTTTCATCCTTAACTAAACGGCTTTCGGCCAGATGTGCTAAAGCTAAATCAATATTATCGCCACCGAGCATTAAATGATCCCCCACACCAATGCGGGTTAATTTAGGCTCTGCGCCACCGTGTTCAATTTGAATTAACGTTAAATCCGTTGTTCCGCCGCCTACATCACACACTAATAATAAATGTACATCCGCTAATTCGGCTTGAATATGCTGTGTATGACGCCGCAACCAGTCATAACAGACCGCTTGCGGCTCTTCGAGCAAACGCACATGCATTAAACCGGCTAATCTTGAAGCTTCTAAGGTCAGCGAACGAGCCGCCTCATCAAACGATGCCGGTACAGTAATCACAATCGCTTGCTGCTCTAACGGCGCGTCAGGAAAACGATGCCGCCATACGGTACGGATATGCGCTAAATAACTGGCACTGGCATTAAGCGGTGAAATTTTTTTTATTTCATCACGGCTACCCCAAGGCAAAATATCTGCCAGATGGTCAACCGAAGGATGCGACAGCCAACTTTTTGCGCTGGTCACCAACCGCCCTTGGGTTTTAGCACCCAAAACCCGCGCCGCTTCGCCCAGCACAGCTTGATCCTCAGGCGTAGAAAAAAACAAATCGCTCTCTGCTAATTCGCCTTCTGCCGGATGATAACGCACCGATGGCAGTAGTGAGCGCGCGGCAACTTCACCCGGCGCAATTAATTGTTCAATCGGAAAAATTTCAATATCGCCGGCTGATTTATCAGCGGCAACATAAGCCACAACGGTATGCGTTGTGCCTAAATCAATACCAACGAGATAATGAGGTTTTTTAGTTTGCACGATAAGTTTTGATAAATTTTAAGTCAAGCCATGAATTAAGGCAGAATTATAACGGATAAGGCTTGTTTACAAATGCTAATCACGGTTAAAAGCTCACCAGATACTGGGTGACACAATAAGCAAACACAGTATCTGGCTGGTGTCACTTTAATCTTTAGAACGCAAATGTGGGAACAGCAACACATCCCGAATGGACGGCGAATTAGTAAACAACATCACCAAGCGGTCAATACCAATCCCTTCGCCTGCGGTCGGCGGTAAACCGTGTTCCAGCGCAACAATATAATCGGCATCATAGTGCATCGCTTCCGCATCACCAGCTTCTTTTTCCGCCACTTGTTTACGAAAACGCTCAGCTTGGTCAATGGGGTCATTTAACTCGGTAAATCCATTGGCAATTTCCCGACCGCCGATAAAAAATTCAAATCGATCAGTGACATACGGATCGGCATCATTGCGGCGTGCTAACGGCGACACTTCCACCGGATAAGCGGTAATAAACGTTGGATTAATCAAATGCTGCTCAACCGTCGCATCAAAAATATCGGTTTGAATTTTCCCTAGTCCATAGTTGTCTTTCACCGGCAAGTGCAATTTTTTCGCCGTAGCCGCCGCCGCCTCGCGCGTATTAATGTCTTCTGCCGTCAAGTGCGGATTATATTTTAAAATCGAATCAAACACCGAAATGCGCGCAAACGGTCGTCCAAAATCGTATTCATGATCTTGATAAGCAATAGTAGTGGTTCCACACACCTCTTGCGCAATGCCCCGCAACATGTCTTCGGTTAAATTCATTAAATCTTCATATTCAGCATACGCTTGATAAAACTCCAGCATAGTGAATTCAGGATTATGGCGCGTGGATAAACCTTCGTTACGGAAATTACGATTCACCTCAAACACGCGCTCAAAACCACCCACCACTAAGCGTTTTAGATACAGTTCCGGCGCAATCCGCAAGTACATGTCCATATCCAAACTATTATGATGGGTGATGAACGGACGCGCCGCCGCCCCACCCGGAATAACGTGCATCATTGGAGTTTCAACTTCCAAAAATTGCCGTGCAATCAAAAACTGGCGAATATAAGCAATGATTTTTGAGCGGATTAAAAAAGTCTGCCGTGACTCTTGGCTCATAATCAAATCCAAATAACGCTGCCGATATTTAATTTCTTGGTCAGCAATACCGTGAAATTTTTCCGGCAATGGACGTAACGCTTTGGTTAATAAGCGAATTTTATCGACTTTAACACTTAATTCACCGACTTGGGTTTTAAATAATATCCCTTCTGCGCCAACAATATCGGCAATATCCCATTTTTTGAACTGGTCGTTATAAACGCCTTCAGGCAAATTATCGCGCGCAACGTAAAGCTGAATTTGCCCTGACATATCCTGAATGTGACAAAAAGATGCCTTGCCCATAATCCGCCGCGTCATAATGCGCCCGCCTAAGCTAACTCGCACGGGTTCAGCTTCTAAATCTGCTTTAGTTTTATCGTTGTATTGCTGCAATAATTCCGCCGCCAGCGCGTCACGGCGAAAATCGGTTGGAAAAGCGATGCCGGTTTCGCGTAATTCGGCTAATTTGCCACAGCGGATTAAATGTTGGTCATGTTCGTTAAGTTGTGTTTCGCTCATAATATTGACAAAGTTAAAGTAAATGAATGCAGTTTAGCTTAAATTAACCGGTCATTTGCGAAAATCATCGCTAGCAGTGCCAATTTTTCTACGAGGCTACTACAATAGCGATTATTTACCGGCTGACAAATTTGTGTGCAGATTACGCTAACTTAAATAAGTCTGAGCCTGCAAGCGTCATTTTAGTTAAGTTCACTGCGGCTAAAAGCCTGCCATAAAATTAGGCAACCCTTTGATATAATGAATAATTTTAAAAATATGCCGCCCAAACCGACGATTATGCCTGTTGCCATCACTGCTTACAGTACGCTGAATGCGTGTGGCTTGGGCAATGCCGCGTTATTGCAGGCTCTGCAAAATAATCAAAGTTTTTTAACACCACTGACATTATTCAGTGTACCGTTTCCAACCAAGGTCGGTGAAATTAAACACCCTCTTGACCCCATTCGCCCGACACTTCATGCCTATCACAGCCGCAATGCACAAGTGGCATTGACGGCATTAAATCATGCAGAAGATGGGCTACGCGCTGCCCTTGAAGCGGCAAAACAACGCTATGGCGCATCGCGCGTTGGGGTGATTATCGGTACAAGTACCTCTGGTTTATATGAAACCGAAGCGGCATACCATTATTTATTGCAACATGCGCAAATGCCGGAAGATTTTCATTTTGTCACCCGTCACGCCTATCAAGCAACCGGCCGTTTTTTACAATTAGAACTCGGCTTAACCGGTGTGTGTTTTGCAGTATCCACCGCCTGCTCTTCGGGGGCAAAGGCCATTGCCGTCGGACAACGCCTGATTGCTAATAATATATGTGATGCCGTTTTGGTCGGGGGTGTCGATACCTTATGCCGTTTGACATTGCGCGGCTTTAGCAGCTTGGATTTAGTTTCTGCCACACCGTGTACGCCGATGGATAAACAACGGCGGGGCATTAGTATTGGGGAAGCGGCGGCTTTGTTGCTACTGGAAAAATCCACCCCAGAAAATCAGCATTGTCCACAACTATTAGCCGTCGGTGAGTCCTCAGATGCTTACCATATGAGCCATCCACACCCCGAAGGTTTAGGGGCAAGGGCGGCAATGCAAAACGCACTCACGCTAGCCGGATTACAGCCAGCGGAGATTGATTATTTAAATTTACACGCCACCGCCACACGAGTGAATGATGTCGTTGAAAGTAAAGCCGTTTATGCGCTGTTTGCGGATAAACTGCCCTGTAGCGGAACCAAAGGCATCACCGGACACACGCTGGGTGCGGCGGGGGCGTTGGAAACCATTATTGCGCTGCTGGCATTGCAGGAAAACTTTATCCCTGCCACCACCGGGCTTAACGAAGTCGATGACGATTGTCAGTGCACTGTGCTAAAAAATCCTCAATTTAATCAATCGCTTAGTACCGTAATGAGTAATTCATTCGGTTTTGGTGGTAATAATGCCAGTGTGATTATCAGCAAACCCTCAAACCTAGCAGGTTTTAAAAACCTGCCAGATGCAACCCCCGTCTTTATCAAAAGTACGGCGGTGTGTTGTCCTGATGCTGCCCTGTTAGCCGCTTTTGATTTAGACGGTCGTGATGTCGATTTAAACCTATTGCCCAGCACATTGCGCAGACGCACCAGTTTAAGCACCCGCCTTGCGATTACCGCCGCAACCGATGCTTGTCGCGCCGCGCAGGTTGATACCGCCACACTGCCGTCCATTTTTGTATCCCTCGGCGGTGAAATTCAGGTCACGGACGCGCTGTGTCGCTTATTGCCTAAGCCTGATGAATTATTATCCCCCACCCAATTTCACAATTCGGT
>JACCEE011031759.1_pt1 | contig 26467 bp, 28 predicted proteins | sample 7449931 | NCBI WGS metagenome assembly JACCEE01 (sample SAMN15323457, study PRJNA562643) | freshwater metagenome | isolation source: river surface water | place: USA:Blue River Watershed | collected 2017-08-19 | reverse complement strand
TAACTCCGATTGGTCAATTTGCCTTCTACGGCAATTTCCGAACCCTTGTCCGTGAATTTAGCCAAGTTCTCTGCAGTCTTGTCCCAAACTACAAGATTATGCCAAATGGTTTCTTCCACGCGTTCGCCTTTTTGATTTTTATAAACTTCTGAGGTCGCAAGGCTGACGTTTCCTACAGATTTTCCAGATTCCAAGCTTTTTAGATCAAGCTTGCTGCCGAGGTGCCCAATGAGCTGAACTTTGTTTTTTAATGCATTCATCGAAGTAAAAATTGAAGTGAAGCAGGAATAATCCTGCAGATAGAAGATTGAAAAATTGATAAGCCAAACTTCGAAAAAATGGAAAACAAAAATCGGTAGGTAAGTACTTAAAACCGTTTGTAAACGACTGTAATCGATTAGGGGTGGGGTAATGGAATGAGGAAAAAAGATTAACCCTGCTTTTTCCCTATCCAGAACAGCAAAGAGCCAATGCCTACAAAAATAGCTGTCATCCAAATGGATCGCTCGCTGACCTGCATCATCAGCCATACACAAGCAGTAATTCCCAAAATTGGGATTAGATAGCCCCCCTTTAAGATGAATCTTCCCTCCCCACGGAATTGAGACCGCAGCTTGGGGATAGCCGCGCAGCTCATCCCATACAAGAATAGCCGGGAAAGCACAGTCATCGCTGCCAATACCGTAAACGAACCAAAAGCAGCCAATAAAAAGGCAGCAACACCAAAAAACACGACCGAGTTGGCGGGTGTTAGGTACCGGGAATGCACTTCTCCAAACCAGCGTGGTAGCGATTTTTCCAAGGAAAGGGCATAGGTCACTCGGGTAGCGGAAAACATGGAGCTGACCAAGTTGGCAAGTACCGAAGCTGCAACTCCTATCATCAATATGACAGCACCGACAGGTCCAAAAAGACTTGCTGACACATCCAATAAGGGGGTTTTAGAATTAGCAAGATCGGGCAAGGCAGCCTGTGATACGAGTTGGATGACCATGTACAAGACAGCCACTACGGCCAATCCCAGCAACAACCCCAAGGGCATGTCGCGCTCAGGACGCTTGGCCTCACCTGCAGGAACTACTGCTCCCTCAAAACCAACAAAGGCATAGATTAAAAGCAAAGCAGCTGCTCCCAAATCTTCGGTGGGTGGAATTGAACTCTCAAAACTGGGAATCACCGTTGACCCTAAAAGAATAAACCCTCCGAGTGGGAGGAGAATCAGCACCGCAAACTTGATGACTGTAAACAGTGTCATGGAACGTATCGATTCGATCGACCCAAGTACATTGATTACACTCAATCCCACACAAATCACAGCCAAAGAGATAATCCTTCCGGTACCCGTACCTGCTCCATCTATGAAATAGGCGATGGAATCCGTGAGCAAAACTGTATTCGCCGAAAAGGAGATCAACCGAGCCAAGTAGTACAACCAGCCCCCTTGGAATCCTACAAAAGGGCCAAAGGCCAAGGTTCCATAACGGATGGGTCCGCCAGTTCCTCGGAAATAACTCCCCAGTTCGGCAAAACATAAAATAATGGGTAGAATCAAAAGCGCACAAAAGGCATAGACCAGCACACTGTATTCCCCAGCCAATGCTGCCGCTCCACTGGGTAAGCCAAAAATTCCTGCGCCAATCAATCCATTGACGACCAGCATCCAAATCCCCCATAGTCCAAGATTTCTAGGGAGCTTTTCTTCAGTACCAGATGTAGCAGGGGAGGGAGTCACTTAAACTGGTTTTTACGCTTGGAAATTTAAGAAAAATTGAACCGAAAAGCGTTTGCTTAGACTCATGCCTACTTATTTTTTCCAGTCCAGCACTTCCATACTGCTGAGCTCGGGACCTCCACCTCGATTGGCAGATCCGGCATGAACCCATATTTTTCCATTCAAATAGGCGGTACCTGTGCCATGTCGACCCTGTAGTAGATTGGGTAGCTTGCTCCAAGTATTGCTTCGGGTATCGAGTACTTCTACCTCTGCATGAGCAGTTTCTTGGGCAGAACTTTCACCATTCATGACCACCAAGTAAGGGCCAATGCCCAAATTGGAATTTCCTGCCCGCAGTGTGGGTAGCTCGGTTTCCAAGGTGGACCAGGTTTCTGTCTTGAAATCAAAAACATCCACCTCTTTGTTGGTTAGCTCGAGGACCTTGCCAATTTTGGCGTAGGAGGTTCGTCCCCCTGCAAGGTAGAGTTTGCCCTCCACTATAGCCGCACTCACATGGTCTCTTGCCCTTGGTGCACTTGGTAGAGATCTCCAAGTTCCCGTCTTTGGGTCTAGCTCATCAAACCAGCGTACAAAGCCATCAAAGTGCCCGTCTTGGATTCCACAGACCATGTAAATTTTATTTTGGCGAACCACCACTCCCGCAGAACCGCGTTCTCTATTTTTTGGAAGTGCTGGTCCCTCTCGCCAGGTTTTGGTTTTGGGATTGAAAATCAAAATGTTTGGAATTGGGGTTTCATGAGGATACTTGCCCGTCAATGCCCCTACAATCCAAAGTTCTTCTTGAAAGGATATTGCCTGAAAATGGTGGATTTCCATCGGAGCATCTGCCAGCTTAACCCAAGTGTTGGTTTGGGGATCAAATTCCTCTACAGGCCGTACTCCTCGACCACCTACTGCATACAGCTTGCCACCAGAGGCCACAAACGAACTTTCGTGCCGAGCTGTGGCCTCGCTTGTGGTAGATACAGCAGTCCAAAGGTCCTGTGCTTCCGCTTGAAGGGAGCCTAGTAAAAGAAAAACTAAAAGGTAACGTAGCATGGAAATGGAATTGAATGTGTAGTCAAGTTAAGAAAAGATTTTAGAGTAAGGATAATCGAACTCTCAAACCCAATAAGCTATCCTGCCGATATATTTCTGAATCGAATGCTTACTTCCCGAAATCAAGAATGCCTCGGATTACGTTGATTTCTCCCATTTCCTTTTTCAAACTTTCCCCTTCCTCATTTGCTATTTTTTCTCGGAATGCACTCAGGTTGGTGATGTATCCATCCAAAGCAGCAAGGACATTTTCTTTGTTTTCAAGAAAAATGGGTGCCCACATGTCAGGGCTAGACTTTGCTAAACGAACAGTTGAAGAAAAACCCGAACCCGCCATATCAAAAATATTTTTTTCATCTTCCATTTTTTGAAGGACGGTTTTTCCCAACATAAAGGAAGTCAAGTGGGAGAGGTGGGAAACGAATGCCAGATGGCGGTCGTGTTCGGCTGGATCCATAAAGCGAAGCTTCAAGTTCAGGGCATCAAAGAGGCGATAGGCTTTTTCCTTGAGATGTAAATCCGTCTTTTCCAACTCACAGAGGATCATCACCTTTCTATCCAATAGCCCTGCAGCTGCTGCCTTGGGACCAGAATACTCCGTACCCGCAATTGGGTGTGCAGCCAAGTACTGGGATCGCTTGGGGTGTGCAGCTACCAAATTGCAAATTTTGGCCTTTGTGGAACCTAAGTCAAAAACCAGGGTATTGGGACCAATTTGTGCCAAGGTCTGGATCAATAACTCCCCCAAGGTGTCCGCAGGAGTTGCCAAAATCACTAAATCTGTATCGGAATCAGGAATCGACTTGGCTATGCTAATGATTCCTAAGTCAAGCGCATCTTGGAGATGTTGCGGATTGGTATCTTGCCCCGACAACTGCAGTTCCGGAAATTTCTGTCTGGCGGCAAGAGCAAAGGATCCTCCCAAGAGGCCCAATCCTACAAGGTGTATTTTTTTCATATCATTGGCTAGGTTTGATGCGGTTGATGGCTTCTAGGATTTTGAATTCTTGGAGACAAAGTGAGATGCGGACATACTCGTTTCCCGATGAACCAAAAATTTTTCCTGGTGTAATGAAGATGTTTTTTTCGTAAAGTAACTGGTCAACCAATCCTTCTACTGAGGTACCGGTTGGCACGCGGCACCAGACAAATAATCCCGCTGCATTCCGATCATAGCTTAATCCCAAGTGATCGGCAAGGGTCCAAACAAGCTTTCTTCGACTGGCGTAAATCTCATTCTGTCTTTCAAACCAGGTTTTTCCCAGTAAAAGGGCAGCAGTAGCACCCTTTTGAAGACCCAGAAACATGCCGGAGTCCATATTGGATTTGACTTTAAGAGCTGCATTCACCCATTCTGCTTTTCCACAGAGCATTCCCACGCGCCAACCGGGGATATTGAAGGTTTTGGAGAGAGAATTGAGTTCCAAACCCACTTCCTTTCCGCCGGGAAGGGCCAGCAAACTCTTTGGATTCGGATTTAAGATGTGGCTGTAAGGATTGTCATGCACGAGTAGGATGTCATGCCGCTGCGCAAAAGCAATGAGCTCTGCCAACACTTCCTCTGAGCCAGGAGCACCTGTAGGCATGTGCGGGTAATTGATCCACATCAGTTTGACCCGACTCAAGTCCAAAAGTTCGAGGTCCTCTAAATTGGGTCGACCCTGCTTACTCAAATCCAAGCTGTAGTAAATGGGACTTGCTCCAAGCAATTGGGTGACTGCTGTGTAGGTGGGATAGCCTGGATTGGGAATCAGGACCTGGTCTCCAGGATTCAAGAAAGCCATGCTTACCTGAAAGATTCCTTCCTTGGATCCCATCAATGGGAGGATTTCCCGGTTTGGGTCCAGCTGCACCCCAAATTCGCTGGCATAGTATTGGGCCATTGCTGTCCGCAGTTCGGGGATGCCTTGATAGCCCTGGTAGCCATGTGCTTGTTCATTTTCAGCAGTACTCTTTAATGCTTCAATGACACTGCGATCAGGACTTAAGTCAGGCGATCCAATCCCCAAATTCAGAACAGGCTTTCCTTCTGCAAGAAGCCGATTGACTTCTCGAAGTTTGGCTGAAAAGTAATACTCTTCTACTCCTTCAATGCGTGTTGCAAATCCCTTCATCCTTTTCTGCTTCGGTATTCCCCAAAAATTTTCAATTCCCCAAATTCCTTACTCATCTGTGTAACAGCTTCCTGGTAGGAAGCGGGATCTTGGAATTCTGCGTCAATAAAAAAGGCATAATCCCAAGGCTTGTCCAGGAGTGGAATGGATTGAATTTTACTCAAATTCAAGTTTTTTTCGGCAAGCATGGTGAGGAGTTTTGCCAATCCTCCGGCCTCATTTCGAATGGTGATTTTGAAAGAGACCTTATTTGCAACTTCCTGTGTTTTGGATTTTTCTCGAGTAAGAAAAATGAATCGAGTGAAATTATCCTTAACCGTTTGAATCTGTGGAGCCAAAATCTCTAATCCATAACTCGCTGCGGCAATTTCACTTGCAATGGCTGCCACACCCATAAGCTGCTCTTCTTGAATTCGCTTGGCCACCGATGCAGTGTCTTGGTCATCAATCAACCGAATCTTTGGCCACTGTGCTAGGAAGGCTTTGCATTGCAGCAAGGCCATAGGATGGGAACGAACTTCCGTTAGGTCAGCGATGGATTGCCCTGGCAAAGCCATCAAATGGTGAGAAATAGGCAAATAATACTCTTCATGGATAAAGAGCTCGTAGCGATCGATCAGGTCGTAATTAGGTAAAATCGCTCCTGCGATGGAGTTTTCGATAGCCATCACCCCCACATCTGCTGTACCAGAGGCCACAGATTTAGCCACTTCCTCAAAGGTGAGAAAGGGGAGGACTTTTGCCTGCTCTCCAAAATTTAATAGGGCTACTTGGTGGTGAAAAGAGCCTGAAATTCCTTGAATGGCAACAGTCATAGCGTATTTTGGGAAAGAATTTCTTGGCGAATACCGGCCTGCCCTACCTGCTTCCAAAAACTAGGATAGGATTTATTAACTACTTCTGGGTCTTCAATCCACAATTCGGTTTTGGTTACCAGAGGCATAAAGGCCATGGCCATGCGATGATCTTCGTAGGTATGAATTTGTACCTTTCGTGGCATGGTCACCGATGGGATCACCTGGAAGGTGTCTGGAGAAATTTCACGTAACTCCGCATTGAACTTTGCTAGTTCCTGCTGCAGTGCATAGATTCGGTCTGTTTCCTTGATGCGTAAGCTTTCCAATCCCGTAAATACAGTATTTTGACCCAAAATGGCACAGGTCACGGCTACGGTCTGCGCCAAATCTGGACAATGGGTAAAATCCCAATTTTTGAGGCCCCTTACCCCTTGTTTTTCGAGTAAAAGTCCAGCTTCCTGAAAGGTGCTTTGGATGCCCAGATGCGCCATGATTTCTACGATGGCCGCATCCCCTTGCAAACTCTTTTCTTTAAGCCCTTTAAGGAAAAAAGAACCCGAATCTGCACAGGCCAACAAACTAAACCAATAGCTTGCTCCCGACCAATCGCTCTCCACAGCAAAGTGGGTGGATTGATAGGTTTGAGGACTGATTTTGATGGTATTTCCTTCCCAGCTGTAGCTGATTCCAAACTGGGCCATCAGCTCTAGGGTCATTTCGATATAAGTTCTACTACCTACCTTGCCCTCGAGTGCTAGTTCCAAGCCTAGAGGAAGTAAGGGGGCAATCATTAAAAGTGCTGAAATGTATTGGCTGGATACATCTCCTCGAATATTGATTTTTTTGGTGAGTTGTTCAGGCAATCCTTTTACGGCAAGTGGAGGAAAGCCTTCGGTACCCAGGTAATGTATTTCTGCTCCTAGGCTGCGTAAGGCATCTACCAAAATACCGATGGGACGCTGGCACATCCGTGGAGTGCCTGTCATTACCTTCTGTTGGTTGGTCACTGCAACGAATGCTGTCAAAAACCGCATGGTCGTCCCTGCATCCAGCACATCAAATACTGCAGGATTGGTTTGCAGAAGCCGAATCATGGTTTGTGTATCACGAGCCTCCGCCAGGTTGCTGAGCGTGTTTTTTCCTTCCGTCAACGCATCGATAACCAAAGCTCGATTTGATTCACTCTTGGAAGAAGGGAGGGGGATGGTTACCTCTGAAAATTCGCTTTTTTGCGAAAGCCTAAGAAGCTGCATGAGTTAAACTTTCAAGGGTTAGGCCAATTGTTGGTAATAAAGGATGGCATGCTTGATCTCCTCTCGGGTTACGGGGTTGTTGTAGCTGCAATCCCCAATACTAGGAAGAAGGGTAAACAGTTGAGTACTTCCTTCATTCTTTTTATCCTGAGCACAGAGGTTCAAAATTGAATCCAAGTCTTTTGATTCCAAATTCACCTTACCGAAGACGGTAAGCAATTTGGTACTGAGTTCATTCAATTCCTCGTAACTCAATCCGATTTTCTCGAAGGATAAAAATCCTTCGGCAATCATTCCCATCGCAATGGCCTCTCCATGGAGAAGCGGTTTGGAACTAGGTAGGTAAAAGGATTCTACAGCATGCCCGATGGTATGTCCAAAATTCAAGATTTTCCGTAGCCCAGTTTCTTTTGGATCTACTTCCACTACTGCTTTTTTGATTCCTACCGAATGCCGAATTACCAGCGCCCAATCTTGCTTTTCCCAAACGGTGCTGGGTAAGGATCGGAAAAAGGCAGCATCACGGATAAGACCATGTTTGAGTACCTCAGCATAGCCTGAACGTAGTTCTCGCTGCGGAAGAGTCTCTAGAAATGTTGGGTCAATGAGTACGGTTTCTGGCAATTGAAATACTCCGAGGTGGTTTTTGAACCCCATAAAATCAATACCCAATTTACCACCCACACTGGCATCTACTTGGGAGAGAAGGGTTGTAGGGATTGTAATGAAGGGAATTCCTCTTTTGTACACGCTGGCGCAAAATCCTCCCATATCTCCAATCACACCACCACCTAAATTGAGCATCAAGGCTTGTCTGTCGAGGACCGCTTCCGTCATCTGATTCCAAATACTGGCGCAGGTTTCCAGTGTTTTGAACTGTTCCCCTGCAGGCACAGTAATCAGCACTGCGTCAGAAGGCAGCAGGTCTTGAATCAGTGGAAGGCAATGCTGCTGGGTGTTCACATCTGTGAGCACCACCAATTTGGAATAGCTGCGTGCATGCAATACCTCTTTCAAGGTACTTCGAATAGCTGTTGTGAAGTGTATAGTTTCCACAGATCGCTTGGGTCTAGGAGATAAAGTTAGCAACCTTCCGCTATCCTAGGAAAGCGGGAGGTAAGGGCCAATTACTTATTGATTGCCTCAGCTTCTCTCAGCTGTCTTTCTTGGCGCTTCACAGACTCTTCATGAATGCAATAGAGCAACTCTTTCATGAATTTTTCACTGAGGTGTTTTTTCACTCCTTTTTCCGTGCGGGAGTCCATCACCTCTTTCCATCGGTCCGATTGAAATACAGTCAAGTTGTGCTCACGTTTGTGTGCTCCAATTTGGTCAATTACAGAAAATCGTTCCTGCAAGATATCCAGCAACTGGTCATCCAAATGGTCTACCGCTCGTCTTAAATCAAACAGTTTCTCATCAGGTTTCATGTTTTCCAAGGATTGTTTGAACTCGATTGAGTCAATCATTTCCTTGAGGCGACGTGGAGTTACCTGTTGCTTGGCATCGGACCAGGCTTTGTCAGGATCGTGGTGTGTTTCGATCATTAAGCCATCCAAACCGAAGTTCATGGCACTTTGTGCTACCTCTAGCAAGCCATCTCTACGGCCTACAATGTGTGAAGGATCGTTGATCACTTCCATTCCAGTCCATTCCCGCTTGAGATGAATAGGCATAGACCAGTTGGGCTTGTTGCGGTAGCGCTTGTCGTACGCATCCGAAAATCCTCGGTGTATAGCCGCCAGCTTGGTGATACCCACCGCATACATGCGTTCAAGAGCCCCCATCCAAAGCTCTAGATCCGGATTCATCGGGTTTTTGATCATGACGGGAATATCTACCCCACGTAGGGCTTCTGCAATTTCCTGAACAGCAAATGGATTGACCGTAGTTCGGGCACCTATCCAAAGGACTTCGATTTTGTGTTTCAGGGCCATTTCCACGTGGGCAGCATTACCTACTTCCACAGTGATAGGGATGTTGAGCTCATTGCGCACAATCTCCATCCATGTCAAACCTTCTTCACCAACGCCTTCAAACGATCCAGGTCGTGTGCGAGGCTTCCAAATTCCTGCTCTGAATACCTGTGGAATGATTTGGTTTTCTTTCATCTCGGAACAGATTTGTGCAATCTGCTCGGGAGTTTCTGCGGAACAAGGACCTCCGATAATCAGTGGGTTGCTTAGACCTAGTCCCCAGTCTTTGATTTGTTTGTGTGGCTTCATGGAATTGAAGGGTTTAAATAAAAAAGCCCGACTCTTTCGAATCGGGCTTTGTGATGGTTATTTGTTTTTAGTTTTTGGCTAGACAATACACAGCTCCGATTCGATGGTTAGGTCGAAAGTAAAAGTAAAAAAAGCTAAAATAGATCGCTGCTGTGATGAACATGATGTAAATGTAAACCGCAAATTTTTAAAAGCAAAATTATTTTTACGCATTTCCATTATCATTTCTTCAATGGATTGGGACGAACTTTTAAATAATTCTAATTTGAAGTAAATGAAATCCTAGATTCAAAATAAAATTTTGTTGCTTTTTCATAATCAGAAATAATAGTTTCCATTTATTTTTTTTAAAGTCATTGCCTGCTGAAAAGTCGGGAAATGAGCCATTTTTTTTCAACAACGGATATTTCAAGAAGGAAAATTTGTTTGTATATGAATTCCAAGTTGAATTGTACCAAGATTTCTTACAAGTGAAAAATCCACCTTTTTTCCTGGGTTGAATTCCCAAACAAAACCCAAGGGTCGCTGTTTTTCTACTATATTTGCCCCGTTAAATGTGCGCTATGCCCGTCAAACCCACGATTTCTTTTGAGAATTTGGAAGTAGCCTTTGCTTCCAAGAGTAATGCAGAACTTCGAAAGATGTACCTGATTTTTGCTACCCTCAATAAAAATTGGCTCTCAAACCTTGGAATTAAGCTAGCAAACCTCTCTTTTCAACTCCACCTTCCGATCAAAGGCATCCTAAAGAAAACCATGTTTGGGCATTTTTGTGGAGGAGAAACAATCCAGGAAAGTGTAGTAGCTTGTCAAGTATTAGCCAACTATGGAGTTCACTCCATTTTGGACCTCTCCGTAGAAGGAAAAGGGGATGAAGCGAGTTTTGACGCTACTACAGAGGAAATTTACCAAACTTTAGTAGAATCTGCTAAGACAACATACATGCCTTTTGGGGTCTTTAAAGTGACTGGCTTGGGTGATTACCATATTTTGGAGAAAATTCAAGCAAAGCAGGCCTTGACTCCTGATGAGCAGAAAGCTTTGGCTCGCCTAGAAAATCGAGTAGATCGCCTTTGCAAAACAGCCCATGACCTTGGATTGAAAATCTTGGTCGATGCTGAGGAAAGCTGGTTTCAAGATGTAATTGACGACATGGCCTATCGAGCAATGGCCAACTACAATAAAGAGCGCTGCGTAGTCTACAATACCTACCAGATGTATCGACATGATTCCTTGGACCGGCTAAAGAAAGCACACCAGGTGGCTCAAGAACAGGGCTATATCTTTGGTGCAAAGCCTGTTCGTGGGGCATATATGGAAAAAGAACGCGCACGCGCAAATACACTAGGATACCTAGATCCCATTCAACCAAACAAAGAAGCGACAGATCGAGACTACGATTTGGCTATTTCTTATGCTGTTCAAGAAGGGATCCATTTGGTATGCGCTACGCACAATGAGAAGAGTACGCTTACCCTCACCGAATTAATGGATCAGCACCAAATCGATCCAAAATCAGATTTGGTATACTTTTCGCAACTGTACGGAATGAGTGATTCGATTTCCTATAACTTAGCGAAAGCAGGCTATCGGGTAGTGAAGTACGTGCCTTACGGTCCGGTGGAAAAGGTAATGCCTTACCTCAGTCGAAGAGCAGCAGAAAACTCCTCCATAGCGGGTCAAAGCAGCAGGGAATTTGAATTGGTAAAAAAAGAAATGAAGCGAAGAAGGCTCGGATAAAAGAAAATAGATACGAACTAATAGACCACCCATCATCATGCAACTTTTGAGCGAACAGGAACTGGAACGAAGAAAAGACCGAGAGGAACTCTATTCCCTTGGCATCAATCCCTATCCTGCGGAGTCTTTTGTGATCAATGCCAATGCGGCCGATATTCATACCAATTACGAGAATAACAAAACGGACTACAAGGATATTTCCATAGCAGGTCGTCTAATGAGTCGTAGAATTATGGGTTCTGCTTCCTTTGCGGAGATTCAAGATGCTACCGGCAGGTTGCAGATCTATGTACGCAGAGACGATATCAGCACTCCTGAAAATCCTGATTTTTACAATACGGTATTCAAAAAACTGCTGGGTATTGGAGATTTCATTGGGGTTAGAGGTTACATTTTTACCACCCAAACAGGTGAGATTTCACTTCACGTGACCCACCTCACTGTATTATCAAAAGCAGTGAAGCCTCTTCCAATTGTAAAAAGAGACGAGGATGGAACTGTTTTCGATGGATTTACCGATCCCGAACAGCGCTACAGACAGCGCTATGTGGACCTTACGGTCAATCCGGAGGTAAAGAAAACTTTTGTGACCCGTTCCAAAATAATCTCCAACATGCGTCGCTATTTTGATGACCACGGTTGGCTAGAAGTGGAAACTCCGATCTTGCAGGCGGTTCATGGGGGAGCGGCAGCGCGCCCCTTCCAAACACATCACAATACACTGGACATGCCACTTTACTTGCGCATCGCCAATGAACTCTACCTGAAGCGATTGATAGTAGGTGGCTTTGACGGGGTATATGAGTTTGGCAAAATGTTTCGCAACGAGGGTATGGACCGAACACACAACCCAGAGTTTACCTCCATGGAGATCTATGTGGCCTACAAGGATTACATCTGGATGATGGAGATGGTGGAAGAGTTGTTGGAAAAAGTGACACAGACCATTCATGGAGTGACTGCTGTGCAAGTAGGAGGTAAGACGATTGAATTTGCGGGTCCTTACCGCCGTTTGACCATGTTTGATTCCATCAAAGAATATGCAGGCATCGATGTGAGCGAATTGGATGAACAAGGACTGCGGGAAGTATGTACTAATTTGGGTGTTGAAGTGGATGCATCTATGGGCAAAGGCAAATTGATCGATGAGATCTTTGGAGCCAAGGTAGAAGCCAACTTGATCCAGCCTACCTACATCACAGATTACCCAATCGAGATGACACCACTGGCAAAGAAACACCGAAGCAAGCCAGGATTGGTAGAGCGCTTTGAGTTGTTTGTCAATGGAAAAGAAATTGCGAATGCCTATTCAGAACTCAATGACCCGATCGATCAGCGCGAGCGCTTTGAGGAACAGTTGAAGCTTGCAGCCAGAGGGGATGATGAGGCCATGGCCATGGACGAGGATTTCCTTCGTGCCCTAGAGTATGGGATGCCACCTACTTCCGGTTTGGGGATAGGTATTGATCGCTTGACCATGTTGTTGACTGATAATTCTACCATCCAAGAAGTCTTATTTTTCCCTCAAATGCGCCCTGAGAAGAAGGCTGTGGAATTGACAGAGGAGGAGAAAATCATCGTAGAACTCTTGAAAGCCAAGCATCCTGCTTCCTTACCAGAGCTCAAGACAGAAACTGGCTTGAGTGGTAAAAAATGGGACATCTCCATCAAGGGATTAACCCAAAAGGGCCTCGTGAAAGTAACCAAGGAGGGAGAAAGTCTACTCGTAGATCTTCTGGATCAATAAGATCTTCGTTTCCATAGAATCAAAAAGGTCCCGCACACACGGGACCTTTTTGATTGAATTACGATACGGATGGTTTATTTCGGACTTAAAAATCAAAGAAGGTTCTTCTTCTGGAAACTTTCAGATCCTGTAGGATGGAAGATTTAACACGAATATCAATGTTGTAGGAGGTGAACCTTCCAAACGGAACCCAGTTCACATTCATTTGCCAGCAGTGGAGGTCCCTTGCAATGCCGATCATGGTTTGGGTAATTTCCTTCGAATCAAAATTATATCCTGTGTTGAAGTTAACCTTCCATTTTTCGGATATGGAAAGGTCTCCACTCACATTCAGGGCTTGTGTAATGCTGGTGGTATTGGTAACCTGCTTCGCATAGGCAAGGTTATAGCCCATCGTCAAGTTCCAAGGAATATCCCAATCGATGTACTGGCTTGGATCAGCCACGATTCGGTTGATTTCATTCTCCACAAAAGCATTCATCACGCCGCCTTGCTGAATAAAATCCTGAGTAAGTTCGTCGCGTACCTGACCAGGATTTTGACCTTTCTGTGGATTTAGCGAAGCATTTAAGTTTAAGGAGGCATTTCGGATGGTCCCTATCCCTTGTCCCTTTTTCCAAGCAAATTCTTGGCTACTGCGATAACTCATTTTTCCATCGGACCCAAGGGTAGAGAGGGTAGCATAGGGATCTATGGTACTATTTACATTGACGGATAGTTTTTGGTCAAATAACGTGGTTCGCGCAGAGAGTTGAATGGGGGATAGCTGAAAGGAATCTGCCGCAAAATTGTAGGCGGTATTGATGTTGAAGGATTCCAACAAGGGAATTTTTTTGAATTCGCCTTCCGTGCTGTCCGTCTGGGTTTTGAGTTTGGCTTCTACCACATTTCGAAGACCCAAGCTCAAGGCTCTGGACTCTCCCAATGGAGCATCTCCGAAAATAAGTCCTTGGTGTCTGGAATAGCGTCGTAATTGTCCGGATTTATCGGATTGAACCTCCTGGTAATAGCCATAGGCGGGATCCGAAAAGTCGGGATTAAAGTTGAATCCAAAGGTGGGTGCCATGTGGTGGCGTATCGTCTGCAGTTTTCCTTTTCCACTAAAGTTATAAAACCCGTAGAAGTTGGTGTTCATGGCAAAGGAAGTGTTGTAGAATCCTACTCTATTGAAGCCGTCTTCCTTAACTCGGTCTACCTGGTTGGTGCTCGCATTGTAGCTGTAATTGTATCGCTGCATGTACCAGAGTTCGGTATAGTTAGCCGAGGCAGTACCTGTGAAATACTTAAATAAGGAGAAATTAGAACTTAGCGGGATGTTGTTTCGCGCTCCATTATTTCCATTTCTAAGCAGTAAACCGAGATTATCTCGGTTGAAAGGAATAGTTTGAGGTCCCTCCGCTTGTGAAGCTTGCCCAAAGGTATTGATGCGGTTGGTAATTGAGTTTTGGAGATTGAAGTTCCAAGCGATGTTTAGCGTTTTGAGGGGTTCAAACTTCACGTTCTGAAAAGGGCTCTGCCGATTCATGTTGATCCCTATAGTCGGAAGGTCCAACCTAACCTCGCCTGTTTGCACACTTTGGGAGTGTCGAAGGTTGGCTGACATGGAGAAGGGAGTGCCTGCAAAAGTTTTGGAATAGGAGATATTCGAACTCAAATCACCCGTGACGTTATTTGCAAAGTTGTTTGGGTTGACTACGTTATTGAAATAACTCGTCGACCCCGCATTTACCGAAGCAGAGAATCTGCCTGTTCCTCTGGTGATTGGGCTATGGTTCCACTGCACCCGAAAGGTGTTGTAATCGAGGGGGATTAATTCTGTTTCTGGGCTGACGAATTTTTGAAAATCCATATTGAAGCCACCATTGTACCGGTATTTTTTGGTATACACCGCTTGGGATTTGAGTCCCCATCCTCCTTTGGAATACACATCTCCCGTGACACGAAGGTGGATGTAATCGTTGAAGGCAAAGTAGTAGCCGAGGTCTCTCAAACTCAATCCCCGAACCTGTTCGCGTCCATAGGAGGGAAAAATAATACCCGAAGCCTTCTCTTCAGGGGTATCTGGAATCATCCCAAAAGGTAATCCAAGTGGAGTAGGAATGCCATTAAAATATAGATTAAAGGGGCCTGTAACTACCTGCTTGCCCGAAATGGACTTGATTTTGGAGGAAGAAATGTGCCAGTGCGGCTTGGTCAGTTTGCAGGTCGTATAGTAGCCATGATCCAGGTATACGCTGCCATCTTCGGTTTTTTTGATGGTAGTACCTCGGAGTACCCCATCCTGCTGCTCAGTTACGACATCTTTGATGATTGCTTTTTGAGTTTTGAAATTGTAGCGCATTTCCTTTCGGATCTCATAGACCGAGTTGCCGTCCTTGAAGAAAGGATTGCCGGATACTACCCCCAAACTATCTGATACACCGTAAGCGTATAGTTCTGAATTTTTCCAGTCAATTACGATTCGATCGGCATCGAGTCGCATCTTTCCATATTCAAACCAGGCCTTTTTGTAGAGGTAAACTTTGTTTTCGGAAAAGTCCGTGATGATGCTGTCCTCAGCGAAGTAAAGAATTTCTGTTTCAATAGCACTTTTAGGCACATTATTTGCCGAGTCAAGAAGAGCGAGCGTATCTTGCTTAACCAAGATGGTATCCCCTCTTACCCCTTGGATAGGAGCGGTGGTGCTAGGTCTTCTATCTCGTTGTGGCCGAGTGGTTTGCTGTGCAGATGCGCTCAAGTGCACCAAACAGCTAGTTAGAAGAACTAAAAAAAGAACCCGAATTCTCGCCACTCTTGCTTTCGCTTTTTGTAATTTTGAATTTAATTTCGTGTAAAGTTAACTCGATTGCCCTCATGGAAAGGTTTAACACCAAAAAAAATCTGTTAAGGTTTCTAATTTTAATTCCTTTTTTATTCGGCGGATTTATTCAGAATGAAACGATGATGCCTGCTTTTCGAATGCGAAAAATCGTTTTGGATGCAGGTCATGGAGGCAGCGACCCTGGAAATATTGGTTCCAAAGCCAGAGAAAAGGACATCAATTTGGCCGTAACGCTATTGGTTGGGAAGTATATCAAGGAAAATATGCCTGATGTAGAGGTAATTTACACGCGTTCTGACGATAGTTTTCCCACACTCAAGCAGCGTCCTAATATTGCCAATGTAAATAAGGCGGATCTATTTGTTTCCATTCACTCCAATGCGGCGGCTAATAAAACTGCTTATGGTACCGAAACCTTTGTAATGGGAACGAAGCATTTTGAAGCCAATTTTGATATCGTAAAGAAAGAAAACTCCGTAATCCTCCTAGAAGAAAATTACAAGGAAGAATATGAAGGTTTTGATCCTACCTCTCCGGAATCCTACATGATGTTTAATCTAATGCAAAAGGCCTACGTAGGAAATAGCATTACCCTTGCTGATCGTATTGAAACGCAGTTTAGAGATAATGTGGGTCGTAAAAGTCGTGGGGTGAAGCAAGGACCATTCTATGTGTTGTGGACCCCATCCATGCCTAGTGTGTTGGTGGAACTTGGGTTTCTTTCCAATACGGAAGAAGAACGCTTTTTGATGACCAAAGAAGGTCAGGAATACATGGCTTCGGCGATTTACCGTTCCATTAAAGAATACAAAAACGAAATTGAGATCAACTAATTCTTCTTAAATCAGAATGAAAACCTTCTTGGATTCAGGAAGGTTTTTTTTATAAATTGAATCGAAGTTTTAGGTAGAAAAACCCCTTTTGCTTGTCCCAACGCTACTCCAATTGCAATCTATGCTTTCCCCTGCTCAACTTGATGCGTTGATATCACTCCTGGATGACTCCGACTGGGAAGTGAAGCAGCACGTGCGCGAGAAACTGATTGACCTCGGAGCAGCGGTGATTCCTGTCTTGGAGCAAAAATGGGAGGAAAGTTTCAACCCAATTCTTCAAAAGGAATTGGAGGAGCTCGTGCATGAGCTTCAATTTGACCTAGTCAAAAAAAGGTTGAAAACTTGGAAAGATTCCCAGGAGCAAGACCTACTCGAAGGCCTTTGGATTCTCAATACCTACCAATACCCAGATCTGGAGTTGGAAAGTTTGAAGGCATCCATACATCAGCTCTATGTGGAGGCTTGGACTTATTTTTCCTCGGACTTGCAGCCTCTAGATCAGGTGAAAATCCTCAACCATGTCTTTTTTAAGCAACTCCAATTTTCAGGCAATACCAAAAACTTTCACTCCCCCAGCAATAGCATGCTTTCCATGGTGCTGAAGTCCAAGAAAGGGAATCCCATCAGCCTATGTAGTCTCTACCTCTTGGTGGCAAAGAAATTAAAATTACCTATCTATGGGGTGAATCTCCCGAACTTGTTTGTGCTGATTTACAGCCAAGGAGAAACTAGTTTTTACATCAATGCCTTCAATAAGGGAGTTATTTTTTCTAGGGGAGATCTTTCTAGCTACTTGGAGCAACTTCAAATTGAGCCACAGCCTGCTTTTTTTGACCCCTGCAGTCATTTGGCCATTGTGATGCGTTTTTTGAAAAACTTGACTTCGGCCTTTGAAAAATTAGGCGAAACAGACAAAGTCGAGGAAGTACTAGAGTTGTTGCGAATCTTGGAAGATTAGAAGGTCCGGATTGTACAGCCTACTGCTCTAGCCTGTGAAATTTCTGGTTTACTTCCTCTAGTTAGTTGCGTGAGCGCGGTTTCTAAGTATTTTTCAGTCACTACACTTTCTACTTGCGCATTGTTGTCCAAAGCCCCTTTGAATACAAGCTCCAAGTCGGTTTTTCCCGGCACGAGCACAAATACTTCTGGAATTTTGCTCGCTTGAAAAGCTTGGGTCCACTGCTGGTTTGCGTCGATCAAGTAAGGCATATTCAATCCAATTTCATCGATGTAAGTGCGTAATCGAGTTAATTCCGACTCATTGTTTTGTACCTGCGGATTGATCAGTACAAAGCCAATTCCTTGGGGTTCAAACTTGGTTCGAAGCGCTTTGATTCTACTTTCGTAGAGCTTAGCAAATGGGCAGGAGGGGTCATGGAAAATCAATACCAATCCTTTTTCCTTCACGAGGCTAGGTAGGGTTTTGAGGCTATTGCTGACTGCATCCGTAGCGGAAAGTTGGATGTAGTTTTGGCTAATTGAGGGAAAACTTAAGCTAAAAAGGAGTAGAAAGAAGAAAAGAGCGGACTTCATGAGCAGGGTCAATTTCAGATTTACCAAATGGTGTAGGTCAAGATAAGGTTTTCACTTTGTTCTACCTGCACTTGGTAGTGGTGGTCTTCAAAATTTGTACCATGGATTTTTCCCTTAATTAGCGTGGCATCAGGTGCAAAAGGTTCCAATAAAATATTGTCACGAAGGGAAACCCCTTGTTTTCCATGGCATTTGAAAATGGATTCCTTTGCAGACCAAGCCATGGTGTAATGTGCTGGCTGAGGAAGAAGGAAGTTCAACTCTTCTTCTGCCAAAAATCGAGTGCCTATCTGAAGTACTTTTTCCCGAATTACTTCTATATCTATTCCTACTGGAAGTTCTCGGTGGTAAATGGCAGCCGCATAGCCTCGGGTGTGGGTGAGGGAAACAAACCCTTGGCCATTCATGGACTGTGATTTGCCGTGTTCGTCTTTGAAAAACCCAGGATAGGGTACCTGCAAGTGTGCAAGAGCCTCTTGGATTGCAAGTCTAGCAGTACCCCATTCCTTTTTTTTCTCCGGATGGGAAATATTGGCAAAGGATAATTTCTCCCGAAAGCTCAAAAAATCTAAATCCTTTTCAGAAAAGGAGTCGATTATCTTCACGGCCAGGGCTGAGGAAGAATCAATTTTTTCTATTTTTGTTCGCATAGGCCCCAAAGGCGCTGCCAAAAGTGATGCCCGAATATATGTCAAAAATCCAAGTAAATAAGTTATTCACCCTTACTGGACACAATGACTGTATTTATGCCTTAAAAGAAGGGGCAGATTCCCGGTATTTTTATACAGGTGCTGGTGATGGGATGGTAGTGGAGTGGGATTTGAACAATCCCAAAGACGGCACTTTGCTAGCTCGACTTCCACATTCAGTCTATGCTCTCGAAGTAGATGCCAAACGAAACACATTGATCGTTGGCCACAATTACGAGGGAATCCATGTGATTGACTTGGTAGAAAAGAAGGAAAGCTGGAACGTAAAACTGGGTGCTGCTGCCATTTTTGATTTGAAAGTCTTCGATGATGAATTATTTGTTGCTACTGGAGATGGGGTTCTTTTTGTAGTGGACCTTGAGGCTCGAGCCATAAAAAGGCACATTAAACTATCTTCCAAGTCCATTCGGGTGTTGGCGATTGCGCCTTTTAAAAAGCAGCTTGCGTTGGGTTTTAGTGACCATTGCATACAGATTTTGGATCTTGCTCAAGGTGCTGCACCCATCGCTCGACTGGAGGGCCATACCAACTCGGTTTTTGCCTTAGGATTTACGCCAGATGAAGCAGTGCTGGTTTCAGGAGGAAGGGATGCCTGTTTAAAATTTTGGAATACGAACAGCTATTTACTCGAAGAAAATGTAGTGGCGCATTTGTATGCCATTAATTATTTATCTTTCCGTGAAGACGGTCAGTACCTAGTGACTTGTTCCATGGATAAATCACTTAAACTATGGGATATGAGCAGCCGAAACCTGGTCAAAGTTATTGACAAGGCTAGGAATGCAGGTCATGGAACCTCTATTAATAAAGTCTTTTGGAGTACCTATTCTGGTGTTATTGTATCGGTTTCAGACGACCGAACGATCGCTATTTGGCAAATTGAAGCGCAAACCTTATGAAAATTTCCCCTACCGCCATCCGGCAAAAGTCATTCGAAACCTCCTTTAGAGGCTTTGAAAAAAAGCAGGTTACCGATTTCTTGGAAGAAATGAGTGTGACCATGGAACAAATCAACCAAGAAAACTTGGACCTCCGAAGCCGTTTGCAGCAGGTAGAGGCTGAAGCCAAGCGGCTCAAGGATGTGGAAGATTCTTTGTTTCGAACCTTAAAAACAGCAGAAGATACGGGAGCAGCCATCATCACAGAGGCCACTGAGGCAGCAGATCAGATTATTGCTGAGGCCAATCAAATTGCTGAAGAGACGACCAAAGAAGCGCAGCGCTATGCGGAGGAATTGGGCGCTTATGCTGCTGAGCAGGCGCGAATCATCACCTCTGCAGCTGAAGAAAGTGCAAAAGAGATGATGCGTTCCCTGACTGAAAATATCAAAGGATTGATCAAGAGTTACGAGGGATTAGCAGAGCAACGCGAAGCCTTAGTCAAGAGTTTGCGTCGATTATCTCAAGATGCATTGAATCAAATCGATCTTTCCGAAACTCATTTTTCTCGAATTGATGCCAAAGCCTATCAGCGTGCGGTGGAGGAACTGAGTCGTACCAATCATTTTTCTGCAGCCAATGCGGCAAACCTCGCTCCAGTAAGTCAGGCAATTCCTTCGCAGCAGGAGGAAGTAATCGAAGAAATGGTTCAGGAAGAATCGCAATCTGAGATTTTTGAAGAAGAAGAAGGGTTTAGCAATTCTTCGGTAGAAGGAAGCGAGGAAGAGTTTGTTTCTGAGGCGGAAAATACCAGTTTCCATGAGGAAGAAATTTCTGAAACTAGTGATGATGTGCAGGACGAAGTGATTGAGGATTCGCTAGAAGAAGAAACCGCATTCGAAGAGGAAGAAGCCCTTGCGCAAGAAGAGGAGTATTTTGAGGAGGAAGAATTTGAGGAGGAAGAAGAGGTAGTTCAAGAACATCAGCAGGAGGAAATTCAAGCGGCGGCGGAACCCACCCAAGAATCTTCTTCCGAAGAGGTGTCCGAAAAAAAGGAGGAGGAGAAACCTTCGTCGGGATCATTTTTTGACCAATTTGACTAATGGGAAAAGTATTCTTGGAAGGCATGGAGTTTTTTGGATACCATGGTATGTATCCGGAGGAGCGTGTGCTCGGCAACCGATTTCTGGTAAACTTGGAACTTCATACTGACTTTGAAGATGCGATGCTTACGGATCGACTCCAAGGAACAGTGGATTATGCCCAACTCTATCAATTGGTGAAGGTGCGGATGGAAAATCGTGTGCAATTGCTCGAACATTTGGGCTACAACATCATTCAGGACATTCGTGCCGCTTTTCCTCAAGCAGGTCAAATACGGATTACCCTCAAAAAGCATCAGCCTGCTATCGGTGGTTTGATGGATTTTTCAGGAGTAACTATTTCCTATCCGGAAGATTTTTCCTGAGTAATCCATGTATACCCGAGCGGAACTTTCGAAAATTCGAACAGAATTTTGGATTGCTTTTGGACAGTACATGAAGCCTGTTCCCAACGCCTATGGGCGAAAAACCAATTGGCCCAACTACAAAACAGGGGTAAAGGATATTTATTTCCGGATGCGTGCTGAGCGAGAATTTGCTTCCATTGGAATCGAATTGGGGCATGCAGACCTAGAAATGCAGGAGTTGGTGCTCGATCAGTTTGGGCAACTCAAAAAAATCCTTGAAGGATGCCTGAATGAGGAATGGACTTGGTCTTTGCATGTGGAAAATGAGATGGGACAGCCCATCTCCAAAATCGAGTGTGTCCTGGAAGGAGTAAATGTGCTTGATTCAAATGACTGGCCCAAAATCATTTCTTTCCTAAAGCCAAGAATAATCGCGCTTGATGCCTTCTGGGATCAGGTCAAGCCTGGGTTTGAGGATTTTTAATGGTGATTTGCCTTAATTTTCTGCAATCAAAGATCGTGTCGCTTGGGAATATCTGGATTGATAAAGGTAAAGCCCCGGGCCTCATCTCCCTCAAAAAAATCAATCTGCATACCCATCAAAAACATGTAGTGTTTTTTCTCGATCAATACGGGTATTCCTTGAACGTCAAACTGCTGATCCTCAGGCTTGGCCTTATCAAAGCCAAGGGAATAAGACATGCCACCGCAGCCCCCGCCTTTGACTCCCACCCGTAAAAAATAATCCTGAGGGATATTTTTCGTAGCCAAAATGTGTTTGATTTCACTTGCTGCTTTAGGGGTAATTTCTACGGGGATCAACATGGGCAAAAAGCAACTAGTAAAGATTAAAATTGAATCAATTATACAAAAATAGCCGATTACGCAGTTTTATAGCAATTAAGAATTGTAGATATTCGAATTAAAATTTGGACATGGACTACCTACTTGAACTTTTGAAAATCTTACTTCCTGCAGCTGCCGTCTTGTATGGCATGTACTTGGTTGTCGTTTCTTTTCTTTCCAAGGAACAAGAGAAGTTGAAATTGGAGTTGAGAAGTCAACAGCAGCAAGTAGTGATTCCCATCCGTCTGCAAGCAGCCGAACGCCTTTGCTTGTTGCTAGAGCGGATTACCCCTGCTCAAGTGATTCGCAGATCCACTCCAGGTCAATTTGGTGCGGATGAACTTCATCACCACCTGATTTCAGAGATCCGAGAAGAGTTTAACCACAATGCCAGTCAGCAAGTGTACGTGTCCGAAGATACCTGGGATGCCGTTCGCATCGCGGTGGAGGAGGTTATTTCTCGAATCAATGTAAGCAGGCAGCAACTCAATGATTCAGCTACGGGCATAGACTTGGCAAAAGTGATTTTATCTCAATCCTTTGACAGGCAAAACGACCCCATTGCCTTGGCTATTCGTAAGGTCAAAGCGGAGGTTAGTCTTTATTTTTGATTCATAAGCAGTTTTTAGATCTGCGTTTAATCAGCGTTCCTTTTTTAGTAGAAATTCTTGCTTCCTGAACCAAATCCCCTTGTCCTAGGTTGCTAGTCAAATCCGAATGCATGAAATCCGTGAATTACCCCATTACATCAGCCCTAGTAGACGGAGGATTTACCTATCCTGAATTTGTTGAGTTTACTGAACAGCTCGTTCAGGAGAATAGGACCAGCGGTGCCAATCAAAGCGAGGAATACCTGGGTTACACCCGATTGAACTTGCAGCGTATGGGTCGATGGAATAAGACGAGCCAAGTGTCCGAGGAGCTAGCCGAGTTGCTGCATAGAGTCAATCGGCCACAAGTTTGGCTCCTGATCACCGAGGCCTGGTGTGGGGATGGAGCACAATCCATTCCTCATCTGGCCAAACTTGCAGCGCTCAATCCACTCATCACTTTAAAAATTGTCCTTCGAGACGAGCATCAGGAGTTGATGGATGCCTACCTGACGAATGGAAACCGGTCCATACCCAAATTGATTGCAGTCACTGCAGACTTGCTTCATGAACTATTTATTTGGGGACCCAAACCCAAGTACTTGCTGGATCGGCATGCAGCCTTCAAGGAAAATCCGGAGGGACTTTCTTATCTTGAATTCAAGGAGCAAATCCACCTTTGGTATGCTAAAAACAAACAGAAAGACCTAGAAACTGAAATTTATCCCTTAATTTCTTCAACTTTGATTCCATGACTATAGCGTTAATTTCAGGAACTTCAGGATTGGTAGGGATGCAGCTTTTGCATCAACTGCTTCGTGATTCCACTTATTCCTTTGTGATCAGCGTGGGCCGCAGGGTATTGGCCTTAAAGCATGAAAAATTAATCCAGTTGGAAGGGGATTTAAGTGTTTTAAAGTCATGGGACTGGGCCAATAAGATCAACTCTAAATCCTTGGGAGGAGCTTATCAGCCGCTCGTAGCAGCCATTTTTGAGCAAAAGGTCACGATTCATGCCTTCTCTAGTTTGGGTACCACCATCAAGCAGGCTGGCTCCAGGGAGCAATTTTTTGCTGTTGATCACGATTTGGTCCTCCAATTTGCTGGTTGGGCCAAGCAGTTGGGCGCATCTAAGTTTCTCTACGTATCTGCCATGGGTGCAGATCCTACTTCTTTCATTTATTACAATAGGGTCAAAGGCCAGACGGAAGAAGATTTGAAGGGGTTGGGATTTGCTTATTTGGGCTTGTTCCGTCCTTCTTTGCTGTTAGGAGCTAGGCATGAATTTCGTTTTGGAGAACAGGTGGCCATGATTTTTATGGCGCCGCTAACATGGTTGAAATTGGGAAAAAATATTCGGCCCATTCGAGATCATGTTGTTGCCAAATCCTTGGTGAAGGTGGCCCTTAGTGAGGGCAAAAGCGGGGTGGAGTGCTTTTTATCCGGAAAAATGCAAGAATTAGGAGCATGATAGCAGTCATTCAACGTGTATTGGAATCGGCAGTAACAATTGAGGGAAAAATCAAATCCAAAATAGGAGTAGGGCTTTTGGTTCTTCTAGGAATTGAAGAGGCGGACGGAAAGGAGGACTTGGAATGGCTCACCAAAAAGATAGTCAACCTTCGCATCTTCCCTGATGAACAAGGAGTGATGAATAGAAGCTTGCTTGAAATCAATGGTGAACTCTTGTTGGTATCCCAATTTACCCTGCATGCAAGCACCAAAAAAGGCAATCGTCCTTCCTACATCAAAGCAGCACGACCTGAGATTGCGCTTCCACTCTACGAGCAGGCAATTGTAGCTCTGGAATTGGAGTTGGGTAAATCCATTGGCACAGGCTCTTTTGGGGCTGATATGAAGGTGAGCTTAATCAACGACGGGCCAGTTACCTTGCTCATGGATACCAAAAACAAGGTTTAGCCGAATTTTTAGAAGAGTTGCCTTAAAAATGCTTCCAGCCTTGGGCTTTAAGTTGAACAGCAGTTCCACTTTTAGTCACTAGGTATTTGCCTTCAGCTGCCTTGGTGATGTGTCCAATAAAATGCACGTCTGGATGCTTTTCTAGTTTGGCAAAGTCATTTTGATTGATCGTGAAGAGCAATTCGTAATCCTCGCCACCATTAAGCACACAGGTAATGGGGTCTAGGTTGAGTTCCACCGCAGTGTCGAAGGTTTGCTTGTCAATAGGAAGTTTATCTTCGTAGATGGTGGCACCTACACCAGAGGCCTTGCAGAGGTGAAAAATCTCAGAAGCCAATCCATCCGAAATATCGATCATGCTCGTAGGGACCACTTCAAGTTCTCGGAGCTCATGGATGATGTCCATTCGGGCATCTGGCCTAAGTTGACGTCCTGTCACTACGGTGTATTTTTCTAGTTCGGGCTTCATGTCTGGATTGGAGAGGTACACCTGCTTTTCTCGCTCCAGAATTTGAAGGCCTACCAAGGCGGACCCTAGGTCCCCCGTTACGCAGAGGATGTCATTTTCCTTTGCTCCAGAGCGGTAGGAAAGTTGTTCTTTCTTGGCGTGGCCCATCGCCGTCACAGAGATGATGAGCCCTGAACGGGAGGCGGTGGTATCTCCGCCCACCAAATCCACTCCATATTGTTCGCAAGCAGCATAAATCCCTTCATAGAGCGCATTTACTGCTTCTACCGAGAAGCGATTGGAAAGGGAGATGCTAACCGTAATTTGGGTGGGAATCGCATTCATGGCGGCGATATCCGACACATTTACAGCCACTGCCTTAAATCCTAAATGGGGAAGTGGGGTGTACGAAAGGTCAAAATGAACTCCCTCCAGCAATAAGTCCGTACTCACCACAGTAAGGAGGTTGCCAGAATCAATTACAGCAGCATCATCCCCAATTCCTTTGATGGTGGAAGGGTTTTTAAGTTGAGCGCCTTTGGCGAGTTGGTCGATAAGGCCAAACTCTCCCAATTCACTTATTTCGGTTCTTTTCTCAGACATGTGGTTGTAGGTCAATTCAAGGAGGTGCTTTTACTCGAATTACTGATTTTCTGTGTTGGGATCTTCTTGGCAAAGTTCCACGAGCACCCCGTTGGTACTTTTAGGATGCAAAAATACAACGATTTTGCCGTCAGCACCTTTTTTGGGAACCTCATTTAAAATTTCAAATCCTGCTGCTTTTAGGCGATCCATTTCGGCATAAATGTCTTCCACATCAAAAGCAATGTGATGGATGCCTTCTGATTTTTTTGAGATAAACTTGGCAATAGGGCTTTCGGAGGTAGTCGCTTGAAGCAATTCAATTTTGGTGTCGCCTACCTGAAAGAAACTTGTTTCAACCCCTTCAGAAGCAACTGTTTCTGATTTATAGGGAGCATTTCCTAAGAGACGCTGGAAGAGTTCGTTGGATTTTTTTAGGTTTGCGACCGCAATTCCAAGGTGTTCGATTTTCCTCATGCCATTAATTTGTATCTTTGTCTGAATCTTTTTCTTCGGTAAGCAGTTTAACTGGGAAGAAGTGACAAGCCAAAGCGTAAAGATATAAAGATATGATCACCGTTTCTGACAAAGCCAAAGAGAGAATTCTTGAATTGAAAAAAGAAGAGGGGAGAATGGAGCAAGAAAACATTCGCGTTTCTGTGAAAGGAGGAGGTTGCTCGGGTTTGATGTATGAGCTGGGTTTCGATGCTCAAGTGGTAGAAACAGACCATGTATTTGAAGATAAAGGGGTCAAAATCTTAGTTGATCGAAAAAGTCTCCTGTATTTGGCAGGTACTACTCTTGAGTTCTCCGATGGATTGAATGGCAAAGGATTTCAGTTTGTCAATCCGAATGCGAGCCGAACCTGTGGATGTGGGGAAAGTTTCTCCGTATAATCCACTATATTACATCATTCGAAGCAACTGGTTTCAGTTGCTTTTTTTATGATATTGGGTTAAAATAAATCCTTAGGTCTAAACCATTTTTTTTGGCATTGGTTACCTTTGCTACCGACTAAAAAAACGACAACCCAATGGAAGCACCCATCAAAACCATTCCTTTAAATGACCTACATGCAGCACTTGGTGGCAAAATGGTGCCATTCGCAGGCTACATGATGCCCGTACGCTACAGTTCAGATATGGAAGAGCACCTCTGCGTTAGACAAGGAGTGGGCGTATTTGATGTGTCACATATGGGTGAATTTT
>JACCEE010689771.1_pt1 | contig 26467 bp, 22 predicted proteins | sample 7449931 | NCBI WGS metagenome assembly JACCEE01 (sample SAMN15323457, study PRJNA562643) | freshwater metagenome | isolation source: river surface water | place: USA:Blue River Watershed | collected 2017-08-19 | reverse complement strand
CAAAGGTCTTCCCAGCAAGACTTCATGGCAACAAGGAGAAGACCGGAGCCGATATAGAGGTCTTTTTGCTAAGAGAGCTTAACAGCGAGCAGAAGCTGTGGGATGTTTTGGTTGATCCTGCTAGAAAGATCAGAATAGGAAATAAACTCTACTTTGGGGATAACGACAATCTAGTTGCCGAAGTTATCGACAACACAACCTCTAGAGGTAGAACTCTTAGATTCCTTTTTGATGGTTCTCATGAAGAGTTCAAAGCTACCTTGTTCAAACTTGGTGAGATGCCTGTTCCAAAATGGATTAGGCCAAATGCAGAACCAATTGATAATGAAAGATACCAAACTATCTATGCTCAACACGAAGGTGCTGTTGCTGCCCCTGCAGCTGGTCTACATTTTAGCCGCGAGCTTCTAAAAAGAATGGAGATTAAGGGTGTTGACACTACAAATGTAACTCTTCACATGGGTTTAGGACACTTTAGAACCGTGGATGTTGAAGATCTATCTAAGCATAAAATGGATTCGGAGCAGGTGATAATTACAGAAGAGGCTGCAAACCTGATCAACAATGCAAAAGACAATAACAAAAAGGTCTTTGCTGTTGGAATTACTGTTCTCCGAGCTATTGAGACTGCTGTAACTACACAAAACAAGCTAAAACCATTCAACGGCTGGACTAATAAATTCATCTTCCCTCCATACACCTTCAAACTACCTGATGCTCTTATAACAAACTTCCAAAGACCTCAATCAACAATGTTGATGTCGGTAGCAGCTTTTGGTGGATATGAGCATGTTATGAATGCATATCATATTGCTCTAAAAGAGGGATATAAATTTGGCACCTATGGAGATGCCATGTTGATTTTATAATCTTTTAAAAAGGGAGTTTATCTGAATCTAGAAAGATTATCTGATTCAAGAATAATTACTCATTTTTCAAGACTCATTTTTACAAATTGTACAACCGCAAATCTGTCGTCATGATAGATTTGCGGTTATGTTTACAGATGAATTGCTTTATGCCTGTGCGTTGAACAAAGTGTTCAATTTTAGGCCAGCCGATGGTATCCGGCTCATAGAGATGTTTGGCAGTGCAAAGGGTGTCTTAACTCTTAAAAAGAGTGATCTGTTTGAGATCTTTGGAAAAGAGTACAAGTTTTTCGAAGAGCTGACCAACAAATCTCTGCTCATTTCTGCCGAAAAGGAGTTAAGATGGTGTGAGGAGAATGGCTTCAAGGTCCTTTTTTTCGAAGATTACAACTATCCAACTCGTCTTCGCGAAATACCAGATCCTCCCCTGATTTTATATGTGAAGGGAAATGCTAATCTTAATCATAAATTCATGCTATCTATTGTTGGGACTCGGAGAGTCACTCAATACGGCGAAGCTGTCTGCGCAAAACTTATCGCAGAGGTTGCCTCTATGGGTAGCGGTTGCTCTATAGTGAGCGGTCTGGCCTTTGGGACCGACATCAATGCTCATCGTTCGGCGGTTTCTAATGGTCTTCCCACTATTGCAGTTCTTCCCTGCGGGCCAGAAAGAGTCTATCCCACTTCGCATCGTAAAGCCGCTGATGTTATCGCAGAAAAGGGGGCAGTTGTTACCGACTATCCTCTAAATACAGACTCATTGAAAATTAACTTTATAAGGAGAAATCGAATTATCGCAGCCCTTTCGCAAGCAACAATTGTCATCGAATCTGCAAAGAAGGGAGGAGCATTAATCACTGCAAGAGTAGCACAATCATATGGAAGAGAGGTCTATGCAGTTCCAGGAAGAGTTTTCGACAAGATGTCGGAAGGTTGTAACGAGCTAATTTCGAACAACATTGCAAACTCATATTTATCAGCAAAAAGGGTATTTGAGGAGTTAAAATGGGAGAGCAAAAACTCTTTGGCTCTTCACGAGAGGAGCTTATTCGGTAATCAAATTACCGAAAAAGAAAAAATATTAATAACTTTATCAAAGAATTCACCTGCTTCGATTGACGAATTATCAATCTATACTAAACTGACAATCAGAGAACTTACTAGCTTTCTACTAGAATTGGAATTAGATGGCAGAGTTGAAAGAGTTACAGGAGGGAAATTTATAGTCCGCTAAATTAATGATTGAATTTATTGATACTCACTCGCATCTTTATGATGCCGATTTTAATACAGATATTACTGAAGTAAAGGATAGGTCGGTCTCTAATGGAGTCTGCAAGGTTGTTCTCCCAGCAGTTGACAAAGAGTGCCATGGGAATTTACTTAACTTGGCTTCTAGATTTCCCGATTTTGCATACCCTTGCGCTGGATTGCACCCGACATCAGTTAACTCTACTTGGCAACAAGAGCTTGATTTTGTAATCAGCGAGATGGAGGCAAAGAAACCCTATATTGCAATTGGAGAGATCGGCATGGATGGTTACTGGTCTAAAGATTTCATGAAAGAGCAAGCAGAGGTATTTGAAACGCAACTTCGATTAGCATCTAAAATGAGTTTGCCTGTAATTATTCACTCCAGAAATGCTACTGAAGAGATCTTTGATCTCCTTGAGTCGTGCCGTGGATTAAATTTAAGTGGAGTATTTCACGCCTATTCTGGAAGTTACGAGACCTTTCAAAGAATCCAAAAATATGGTAACTTTATGATTGGAATTGGAGGTGTGCTTACATTCAAAAATAGTACTCTTGTTTCGGTTGTTAAAAAAACTGGATTGAGTAAAATCATTCTAGAGACAGATGCTCCTTGGCTGTCGCCAGTACCATATCGAGGAAAAAGAAATGAGCCTGCTTATATCCCAATTATTGCGCAAAAGCTTGCAGAGATTTGCGAGACAACCATTGAGAATGTAGCTGCCACAACGACCCAAAATGCTAAAGGATTATTTAAATTCTAAAAAAATATGACAAATTCATCAGTGCTTCTGATTTATACAGGAGGAACAATTGGGATGAAGCAAGATCCCGAAACCCTTGCACTGACCCCATTTAATTTTTCTCAAATATTAGAAGAGGTACCAGAACTAAAGAAGTTCAGGTGCAACATTGAAACATACTCTTTCGACCCTCCTATTGACTCTTCCGATATCCAAGTTGACTTCTGGGTAACCTTAGCTCAATTCATCGAAAAAAACTACGAAAAATATGATGGTTTTGTAATTCTGCATGGTACCGATACTATGTCATTTTCGGCATCTGCATTAAGCTTTATGCTCGAAGATTTAGAAAAGCCTGTCATATTTACGGGCAGTCAATTACCTATCGGAATGCTTAGAACTGATGGTAAGGAAAATCTAATATCCTCTATTGAGATTGCTGCAGCAAGAGACGAAAATGGAATGGCTATTGTGCCAGAAGTTTGTGTCTATTTTGAGAACAAACTTTATCGAGGAAATAGAACTACAAAATATAATGCAGAAAATTTTAATGCATTCAGGTCGGCAAATTATCCAGTACTTGCTGATGTCGGAATACACATCAAATATAACTATCCGGCAATCTACAAACCATCTTCGTATGGCAAAAAATTGACTATTAACACAAAGCTTAGTACAGAGATTGCAATTTTGAAAATTTTCCCTGGAATAACACCGCAAGTAGTCTCTTCAATTTTGAATACCGAAGGTATCAGGGCTATTATTTTAGAAAGCTATGGATCTGGCAATGCTCCTACCAAAAAATGGCTATTAGAGATGCTCTCTGATGCAATCAACAGAGGCATTATCATCCTGAATATCACACAATGTCATGCTGGTCATGTAGACATGGAGGCATACTCAACAGGCATCTTGTTAAAGAAGATGGGAGTTGTCAGCGGATTTGATTCTACGACCGAAGCGGCAGTTGCAAAACTCTTTTTTTTACTAGGCCAATCAATTGATATTATTGACATTAAACACCTTCTCCTAAAAAATTTACGTGGAGAAATTACTATCAAATACTAATTATTGAAAAATTCTTTTTAAATTGCACGATATTTTGGTGAAAACACTGAATAAATAACTATTTAAAATACATTGTTTAATACTTTAATCATTCAAAAATTTATGAAAAAATTTTTCATGTTTTTGGCAGTTATGGGTTTCATAACCATCTCTGCACAGTACGCTGCAGCTCAAACTCCAGATTCTGCTGCAACTACAACAACAGTTACTGAAACTCCGGCTGCCATCACTAATCCGGCTGACCTTACAAGCCAAGATGAGACTCCAATTCACCAACAATTGAAAACTAAATTCATCGAAGGTGGTGCTGGTTTCATGGCTACTATCCTTTTGTGCTTGATCCTAGGTCTTGCAATTGCTATCGAAAGAATCATTTATTTGAATCTTGCTACAACTAACACTGAGAAACTTCTTAAGAATATCGAAGAAGCTCTTGCTAAAGGTGGTGTTGAAGCTGCTAAAGAAGTTTGCCGTAACACTAGAGGTCCTGTAGCTAGCATTTTCTATCAAGGTCTTTGCCGTATGGATGAAGGTATTGAAGTAGTTGAAAAATCTGTTGTTTCTTACGGTTCAGTTCAAATGAGCCAAATGGAATCAGGTCTTTCTTGGATTCAGCTTTTCATCGCTCTTGCTCCGATGTTGGGATTCCTTGGAACAGTTATCGGTATGATCGGTGCTTTCGACGCTATCCAAGCTGCTGGTGACATTTCACCTAACGTTGTTGCTGGTGGTATTAAAGTTGCGTTGATCACTACAGTAGGTGGTCTTATCGTTGCGATTATCCTTCAACTTTTCTACAACTACATCGTTTCTAAAATTGACTCGATCGTTATTTCGATGGAAGATGCTTCTATCTCTTTGATCGATATTTTAGTAAAAGCAAAAAAATAATCTGAATTATGCCTAAATTTGTTAAATATTTATTATATGTAATGTTAGCTACTGCTTTCGTTCTTGGTGTAGTTTTCTACTTCAACCTTGATAACGAAAATATGGTTAATGTACTTCTTTACTACGGATATGCATTATTTGCATTAGCAGTATTTTCTGCAGTTGTTCTTCCTCTATTCAATATTGGAAGCAATCCAAAAGCTCTAAAGAAGATCTTTACCAACCTAGCTATCGTTATTGTTGTCTGCGGCCTTTCATATGTATTGGCTTCAGGCGATGCTTTGACTGTTTCCATTAAACCGGAACCAAGCTCATCTACACTTAAGCTTACAGATGCAGGTCTAATTTTGACATACATTGTGTTTGCTTTTTCACTAATCGCAATTGTATTCGGTGGTATAATCAATTTGATTAGAAACCGTTAAAAAATTAATAATTATATGGCAAGACCTATACAAGAAATCAACGCAGGTTCGATGGCAGATATTGCTTTCCTGCTTCTGATATTCTTCTTGGTTACTACAACCATGGATGTCGATGCAGGTTTGCAGCGTCGTTTACCTCCTATGCCGGATGAAAACCAAAAGACAGATGATATCAAAGTAAACAGAAGAAACATCTTGATCGTTAGAATTAACGATGCAGACCGTCTTCTGGTTGGTGGCACTCCGATGGATGTAAGCATGCTTAGAGACAAAGCGGTTGAATTCTTAACCAATCCAGGAAATATCGAAACTCTTCCAGAAAAGGAAGTTAAGCAAATCGAAGGTTTTGGTCCTTATGAAGTTTCTAAAGGTGTTATCTCGTTGCAAAACACTAGGGGTACTAGTTATAATGCTTACATCAAAGTTCAAAACGAACTTGTTAGAGCGGTTAACGAAGTACGTGAAGCATTTGCGATGCAACAATTCGGCAAAAAATACATCAACTTGGATGAGGATAAACAAAGAATCGTCCGTGATGCTATTCCTCAGAATATTTCTGAGGCCGATCCTAAAGACACCGGAAGTAAAAAACGCTAATTAAGAGGAATAACGATATGGCAAAATTTCAGAGAAAAGGCAAAGGCGGTACACCCGCTATCAGTACGGCTTCGTTACCTGATATTATCTTTATGTTGCTGTTCTTCTTCATGGTTTCAACAAGTATGAGAGAAACTGAGCGCAAAGTACAGGTAAAACTTCCTGAGGCTTCCGAAACAGCAAAATTAGAGAGAAAAGATCTAGCATCTTATATATTTGTAGGAGCACCAACTCCTGCTTACCAAGCACAATTCGGTACAGATTCGAGAATTCAATTAAATGACTCTTTTAAATCTGTTGATGATATTCGTGACTTCGTAGCAGCATCTCGTGAATCTATGAGTGAAGCAGACCGTCAATTTATGACAGTATCTATTAAAGGTGATGAAAATGTTAGAATGGGTATCATTACTGACATTAAACAAGAACTTCGTAGATGCTCTGCTCTTAAGATCATGTATGCAGCAAGAAGAGCTGCTCCAGTTCAATAATAAGATTCGAGCTAATATTAAAAAAGAGGAGTTTTTCAACTCCTCTTTTTTATTTATGTTTGGTCGGTATATTTAACAAAGTAGCAACATCACTTGTTATTCTTTCTAAATATAGTTTGTAACTTTGTTAAATAATAAATACTGATTTCAATGAAAAAATTCCTACTTTTTGCAGCATCAATGCTCATAATCTTCTTGTCTGCACAAGGCAATACAAATCAAAGCTCTTCAAAAAAAGCAACCCATCCTAAATATGTCTTTTTATTTATAGGCGATGGCATGGGACTATCGCATGTTTCAATGGCAGAGGCTTATCTATCAACTCAAAAAGGACAAATTTCCAATGAATCTATTTCATTCACAAGATTTCCAGTTATAGGACTTGTAACCACATATTCTGCAAATTCTTATATTACTTGTTCATCTGCTGCAGGTACAGCTATGTCAACTGGTACAAAAACAAATAATTACATGCTTGGAGTTGATCCTAAAGGAAACAAACTACGTAGTATCTCTTATAAAATTCACGAAAAAGGTATTCCTGTCGGCATAGCATCATCTGTCACCATAGATCACGCAACTCCTGGAGCATTCTATGCTAGCAGTACAAGCAGAACTAACTATTACGAAATAGCTGAGCAGTTACCAAAAACTGGCTTTGAATTCTTTGGTGGTGGTGGTTTTGTTCAACCTAAAGGAGAAAAGGGCGACCAGCAAAATATCTATGAACTAATTTCGAAAGCTGGCTACAAAATAATTCGTGGACAAGAGAATCTTAAAAACAAGACTCAGAAAGATAAAGTTGTATTTCTTCAGAGAGAGGGTAAAGAGGGCGATTTGCCATATGCACTTGATAGAAAACCTGGAGATCTATCACTGAAAGAAGTTGTTGCTGCGGGTATAGAACATCTTTATGGTAATAAAGGATTCTTTATGATGGCTGAAGGTGGAAAAATTGACTGGGCAGCCCATTCAAATGATGGTAAAGCAGATATTTTAGAGGTTCTTGATTTTGCTGATGCTATAGAAGTGGCCTACCAATTCTATCTAAAACATCCAGAAGAGACTCTAATTATTGTAACTGCTGACCACGAAACTGGAGGAGTGAGCCTTGGTAGAGAAAAAGACTATACTCTTAGCTTAAAAGAGTTAGATCCTCAAACTCGTTCAATAGACTCTAACAAGTCTCAAAAGGAACAAATTAAGGAGCTAAATAACAAAGCAAATATTGGTTGGACAACTACTTCGCACTCAGGAACAATGGTTCCAATATACTCTATTGGAGCAGGTAGTCAAGAATTTTCGGGAAGAATGGATAATACAGATATTCCGAGAAAGATTACGAAACTTTTGAATGTAAAATTCTAAAAACAACCTATAATGTCCCGTAAATTATTCTTGTTCAGCATTATGATTCTACTTACAACTGGAATCATAGCTCAGGTGCACCCAAAGAGAGAGTTCAGAGGTGCATGGATTCACACTGTTGGAAACGAACAGTTCAAGACAATGACTTCTGATTCTATTAAAACCTATCTTTCAAAGACATTAGACGATTTGAAGAGAGCAGGTGTTAATGCTGTTATTTTTCAAGTCAGGCCTCAAGCTGACGCCTTTTATAAATCAGAGTTGGAACCGTGGAGCAGATTCTTAACAGGAGTACAAGGACAAGCTCCAGTCCCATTTTGGGATCCTCTCCAATTTATGATTGAAGAGTGTCATAAAAGAGGAATGGAGTTACATGCATGGTGTAACCCATATAGAGTGACATCAAATGACAAGGAGCAATTAACTCCCGAACATCTCTATTTTAAAAAACCGGAACTGTTCAAAAAATATGGGAAACAGCTATATTTTGATCCGGGTGAACCAGAGTCAATTAAACATACAGTAAAAGTTATTGCAGATATAGTAAGCAGATACGATGTAGATGCAATCCATTTCGACGACTATTTTTATCCCTACCCTGTAGCATTTGAAGAGTTTCACGATGATGCCTCTTTTGTAAAATATGCATCTTCTCAAGGATTTGAATATTGGCAAAAGGGTGACTGGAGGAGAAATAATGTTGCCACTTTAATCAAACAGCTAAATGATACGATTAAGGCAATTAAGCCTTGGGTAAGATTTGGAATAAGCCCTTTTGGTATTCATCGGAACCTGAAAGACACCCCAGATGGAAGTGGAAGCAAAACAAATGGTCTATCGAACTACGAACAGCTTTTTGCTGATGTTCCAATGTGGCTGGAAAAGGGCTGGGTAGATTATAATGTTCCGCAACTGTATTGGGAAATTGGACATCCTGCTGCCGATTTTCTAACATTGATTGAATGGTGGAATACAAAAAACTACAAAGGACATCTTTATATTGGCCAAAACATAAGCTCCCTCGATAAAAAAGACCTTAAAAATCCATCTACAACTCAGTTAGCAGAAAAGATGAGGCTTGTGAGAAATCTTAAAAATGTTGATGGAAATGTTTGGTGGCCAGGATGGAGTTTAAGCAGAAATCCATTCGGTATAACAGACTCCCTTGCAAATAAATATCAGAAGTATATTGCTCTAGTTCCAGCATATAGCGATATAGATTCAATTCCACCTCAAGCAGTTTCAAAACCATCAGTAAAAAAAGGAAAATTGGTTTGGAAACACGAATCCAATGGAGATAAGATGCAGGAGGCTGGGTTATTCGTTGTCTATAAGTTTAAAAAGGGAGAGAGAGCAGAATTTGACAATCCTGCAAACATTGTAGCATTGGTTAATAAGCCCGAATATGTTCTGAATCCTAGTAAGAGAGGTAAAAAAACATCATTCGTCTATTATGTGACTGCTTTGGATAGATGCAACAACGAAAGTAAACCTTCGATCCCTGTTGTTATATCATATTAACCGAGTACATTTTTACAAATTATTATGTAACTTTGCTCAGTTAATCTAAAATCAAAGAATCACAATGGAGTGCCAAAAAAGAGTTAAAGTTTCCGAACTTCTAAAGAGGGAACCGGGCGGCGATACGCTAGTAAAAGGTTGGGTGAGAACTAAAAGGGGCAACAAAAACATAGCATTTGTTGCTTTAAATGACGGTTCTACTGTTAATAATATACAGATTGTTTTCGATATGAATAATTTCAGCGAAAATGATTTGAAACCAGTTACTACAGGAGCCTGTATAGGAGTAAAAGGGGCTTTAGTTGCATCTCAGGGAAGCGGACAATCTGTTGAAATTCAAGCCAAAGAACTTGAAGTTTATGGAACAGCCGACAGCGAAACATATCCGCTTCAGAAGAAGGGGCACAGTATGGAATTTTTACGTGAGATAGGACATCTAAGACCACGTACAAATACTTTCGGTTGTGTATTCAGAATACGTCATGCAATGGCCTTTGCTATCCATAAATATTTTAACGACAAAGGCTTTTTCTATATTCATACACCTATCATCACAGCATCAGATGCCGAAGGTGCAGGTGCAATGTTCCAAGTAACAACACTAGATTTAAACAATCTTCCTAGAACCGAAGAGGGTCACATCAACTACACCGAAGACTTTTTCGGAAGAGCTTCTAACCTTACAGTAAGCGGTCAGCTCGAAGGGGAGCTCGCAGCAATGGCTCTCGGAGAGATCTATACCTTTGGACCTACTTTCCGTGCAGAAAATTCAAACACTCCTAGGCACTTAGCCGAGTTTTGGATGATCGAACCAGAGATGGCTTTCTATGACATTAAAGATAACATGGATCTTGCCGAAGATTTCATCAAATATTTGGTAAAATATGCTCTAGACAACTGCTACGAAGATCTTAAGTTTCTTAACGACATGTTCGACAAAGAGCTTATCGAAAGACTTCAAAGCGTTGTTGCTACAGAATTTGTTAGATTATCATATACCGATGGTGTTGAGATCTTGATGAAATCTGGACAAAAATTCGAATATCCAGTCTCTTGGGGTACTGACCTTCAAAGTGAACACGAAAGATATCTTGTAGAAAAACACTTTATGAAACCAGTGATTCTAACTGACTATCCTAAAGAGATTAAGGCCTTCTACATGAAACAAAATGAAGATGGAAAGACTGTTAGAGCAATGGATGTTCTTTTCCCTAAGATTGGAGAGATAATTGGAGGCTCGCAACGTGAAGAGAGTCTTGAGAAATTAAGCAAACGTATCGAAGAGTTAAATATGGGTACAGAATCACTATGGTGGTATCTTGATACAAGAAAATTCGGTACAGCACCACATGCTGGATTTGGACTTGGATTTGAGAGACTTTTATTGTTCGTGACTGGTATGGCAAATATTCGTGATGTAATTCCTTTCCCTAGAACTCCTAAAAACGCTGAATTTTAATCTATGCTTATAATAGGGATAGCCGGAGGTACCGGTTCTGGAAAAACCACAGTTGTAAGGGAGATTACTAAACTTATTAAAACAGATGTTGTAGTAATCCCTCAAGATTCTTATTATAAAGACAATAGCCATCTTCCTCTTGAGGCTCGATATGAACTTAACTTCGACCATCCTGAGTCGATTGACTTTAAGCTTCTTGTTGAGCAATTAATTGATCTTAGAGCAGGCAAGGCAGTAGAACAACCAGTCTACTCATACCTTACATGTTCAAGATCAACAACGGAGACTATTCATGTTAAACCTGCTCATATAATTATTGTTGAGGGTATTTTAATCTTCACTTGCCCTGAACTTAGAAATTGTATGGATATCAAAATATTCGTTGATGCCGATGCTGACGACAGACTTGGAAGAGTAATCACAAGAGATAGTATCGAAAGAGGAAGAACTGTAGACAAGGTGTTAGAGAGATACGAAAAGACAGTAAAACCTATGCATCTTCAATTCATTGAGCCTACAAAACGATATGCCGATATAATTGTTCCACAAGGTGGACACAATCAAGTGGCAATCGATATTATTATTGCAACCATCGAAAAAGCTCTTCAAACCAAATAATGTTCAAAAGAGACAACAATGCCGGCCTTTATCTTACTATTGCTTTTCACCTGCTGATAATCATTATATTACTAGCTACAAAAATTCATTCGGTGATTAGTGATGAGGCTGCTTTTGTACTCGACTTCACTCAACAAGAGGCAATAGAGGAGGAACAAAGACAAGAGGTTCTTAAGGAAGAGGTAACCAAAGAGATTGACGACATTCTTGCAGGCAGAGCCCCAGCTAATAGGGCTACTGCCGTAAGAAATGTTGTTGTTGATGCATCTTCTGCTAAAGGGGAACAGCTTAAAGACGACAGATACAAAGATCCATCAAAAATTTATGACGAAGCAAGGTCACTCCAAGAGAAGCTCAGAGCTTCAAAAAGGGAGGCAGAGGCTTATAGAGGGAGTGATAATGTAGCCAAATCTGACAATTCCAATAATTCTCAAACAACTAGCGAAAGCTACAAAGGGCCATCAGTAATTTCATATTCATTAGATGGAAGGAAAGCTGTATCTCTACCTATTCCTGTTTATAAATGTTATGGAGGTGGAGATGTAAGTGTTCTGATTAAAGTTGACCGAAAGGGCTATGTTGTTGCTGCATCGATTATAGCAAGCAGCTCTTCAAATGACATTTGTCTTCAAGAATATGCAATAAGGGCGGCAAAATCATCTAGATTCACCGCCTCAGCTACTGCTCCAGATCGTCAGACCGGAGAAATTGTATATCGTTTTATCGCCCAGTAAGCGACTTCTGAATCACATTATCAATTTCGGAAATAATTGGGAAATAGGCTTCATCTTCCATTGGAGTATATCTTCCTATGTAAGCCTTAACCTGTGTTAGTGCAATCTTTCTACACTCTGTCCACTCTGTAGATTTAGGAACCAGTTTATTTAAAGCTGCATACTCTAAAAACCTTTTCTCACAATTAACCTTATTAAAGAAATCATTTAGAGACTTCATAGATTTAATAGATCTCAACTCTGAGCGGTGCTCATCAGCAAGTTTTGTACTAAACTTAATAATCGTTCCATGATTATAGAGCTTGATAAAGAAATCATTGATTCCAATTGTGTCGATTGGGACAAATACATCTGGCACAATTCCACCACCACCATATACAGTGCGACCCTTTTTAGTTGTAAACTTGAGCTTTTTATCGACCTTCATGCTATCTGCTTGAGTCATTTCGCCATGCTTATACCTTTCGTAGATATCATAACGATAGTTCTTAGAGAATGGCTTTTGTATCGATCTTCCTGAAGGTGTATAGAATTTAGCTACAGTCAGCCTAATGCCCGATCTGTCTGTAAAGTTGATTGGCTCTTGAACCAAACCCTTTCCAAATGATCTTCTTCCGATAATAGTAGCTCTATCGTTGTCCTGCATTGCTCCAGCAAATATTTCGCTAGATGAGGCAGAGTTTTCATCGATCAAAACCTTAAGTCCAATATCGGTACAAGAGCCTTTTGAATCTGCAAAGAAATCTTGACGAGGTCTGTGTTTCCCTTGCATATATACTATCAATTCACCTTTCTTTAAAAATTCATTTGAGAGTAGAAGCGCTTGGTCCAAATATCCTCCAGTATTTCCTCTTAGGTCGAATATCAACTCTTTCATCCCCTCCTTTTTAAGTTTCTCTATTGCCGTCATAAACTCTTGATAGCTATTCTTAGAGAACTTTGAAAGTTTAATGTAGCCAGTTTTAGAGTCAAGCATATAAGCAACGTCAACACTTTTAACAGATATCTTACCTCTTGTGATTTTAAATGGAACTAAAGATTTAACACCATCCCTTTTAACAGAGACTTCGACAAGCGATCCAGATTTTCCCCTCATCATTCGAATCAATGAATCTTGGTTAATCTTCACTCCTGCAACTATTTTACCATCAATTTTTACAATTCTATCACCTGAAAGAAGACCTGCCTTTTCAGAAGGTCCTCCTGGAATAACAACAACAATAACAGCTGTATCATTTGGCACATTAAATTCGATCCCAATGCCATCAAAATTACCATCAAGCTCTTCATCAGCGTCTTTTAGATCTTGTGGAGGAAGGTAAAGAGAGTGTGGATCCAATGTCTCCAATATCATAGGAACTGCCTTTTCCGTCAGTGCTTTATGATCGATTGAGTCAACATAGTTCTCATCTATCTGTGACAAAATCAACATAAGTTTGTCCCAGTTATACGATCGTTTAATGAACTCTTTTCTGAGTTCGAAGTATCTTATTGCAAAAACTGCAGTAAGTACAACAAACAGCAACAAAAGAAATGTTTTTAGCGAAAAGGAATTCCTAAGATTCATAATTATTCTATGTTTACAACTTCAACTCCAACTTTTTTTAAGAGGTCAATTCCATCGGTAATGCGATAGCTGTCTCTATATACAAGCCTTTTTATACCAGCTTGAATGATGAGTTTTGAACACTCCAAACATGGTGCCGTAGTTACATACATTGTCGCCCCTTCGCTATTATTGCCCGATTTTGCAATCTTTGTTATAGCGTTTGCCTCTGCGTGCAGTACATATGCCAAAGTTTTGCCTGTTTCATCTTCGCAAACATTGTCGAAACCAGAGGGTGTTCCGTTGTAACCATCAGAGATGATCATTCTGTTCTTGACGATCAGGGCTCCTACCTGCCTTCTTTTGCAATAAGAGTTTTTTGCCCACACTGTTGCCATCTCTAGATAGCTTTTGTCGAACTGGAGTTGCTTTTCTGGACTCATCGTTATACTTGTGTTCTTTGGTATAAGAATCTCTTGATACTTCTTTTTGGTGTCTTTTCGAACTCTTCTGGGAAGATTTCAGTTGCTGCAATTTTACAGTAATTAGGTAGATCTTCGTTTACAGCGACTCTATTCTCTTCCATTTTGGCAGTAAGCTGTTCGGTTGAGAGACCGTCAGCCTCAGCTTGTTCGAAATCAGGATAAATCAGCGCAATTAGATTGCCTTTATCTTCGATTACCAAAGATTCGACAACATAAGGCATATTGTTAAACGAGCTTTCGATCTCTTCTGGATATATATTTTGTCCAGAAGGCCCGAGAATCATGCTCTTCGAACGACCTTTGATGTACAAATATCCCTCCTCATCAATTACACCCATGTCTCCAGTACGCATCCATCCGTCTTGTGTCAAAACAGCAGCAGTTGCCTCAGGATTCTTGTAATAACCTTGCATTACATTATCACCCTTGCACAAGATCTCTCCAGGGATATTAACTGGATCTTCAGACTCAATTCTAATCTGCATTCTAGGAGCAGCTTTACCACATGAGTATAGACGAGTATTGTCGCATGGAGCGTATGTAATGATTGGGGCACACTCAGTCATTCCGTAGCCCACAGTAAATGGAAATTCAATTTTTCTAAAGAACGCCTCTGCCTCTTTATTGAAGGCAGCTCCACCAATAATCACCTCTTTAAAGTTTCCTCCAAAGGTCTTCACTAGCTCTTGTTGAATTCTCTTTTCAATCTTTTGGTCAATTACAGGAAGACGAAGAAGAACTCTTACAGATGTTTTGCTGATAATTGGTTGTAATTTCTTTTTATAGATCTTCTCAATAATTAGCGGAACAGATATAATTAAATCGGGTTTGATTTCGGCAAAAGCATCCATGATAATCTTAGGACTAGGAATCCTGGTTAAGAAATGTACATGGGCTCCAATGGTCATCTCAAAGAAGAATTCGAACATCATTCCATACATATGGGCAGTAGGTAGCATCGCAACAACATTACTATTGTTGTTCATTTGCGGATGAACCTCTTTTGAAAACATAATGTTCGACCAAAGCGCGCGATAAGGAATCATTACACCTTTTGAAAATCCTGTTGTTCCTGAGGTGTAGTTAATCATAGAGAGCTCCTCTGGCTCATCTTTATGGTAGTTTAGATGTTCAGGACGGAAGTTCTTTGGATACTTTTTCCCAAACATTTCATTCAAATGTTCACGCGTTTCGTAGATTAAGTCTCTTTTTGCGTATAGAATTGAAAAGTCTGTTATTTGTATGATTGCCTCTAGACCAGGCATCTCTGTCTCATTTAACTGCTCCCAAATTGCATCTCCTACAAATAAAATACGAGAATCGGAATGGTTTACAATATGGTGTATATTTCCTGGTTTGAATTCATGTAGAATAGGAACAGCAACCGCACCATAAGTCAAGGCAGAGAGAAAGACAACTCCCCAGTTTGCTTGGTTTTTAGAACAGATTGAAATTTTGTCTCCCTTTTGGAGCCCACATATTTCAAAAACAATGTGCAGTTTTTCTATCCTCCTTGCTACATCTCTATAATTAAGGGTTATTCCCTTGTAGTCCGATAGAGCTGGGTAGTCCCAGTTCGCTCTTATGCTCTCCTCTATCAGTTTATTTACTGATCTTTCCATATTATGCAAATGTTTGTAGTTCACACAAATGAGAGTATAAGCCTCTATTTTTAAGTAGTTCTTGGTGATTACCTCTCTCTACGATTGAGCCGCTTTTAAGAACAACTATCTCATCTGCATGTTGAATTGTTGATAATCTATGTGCTATAACTATTGAAGTTCTGTTTTTCATTAAATTGGTTAGTGCCTCTTGCACCAATCTTTCACTCTCTGTGTCTAGGGCTGATGTTGCTTCATCTAAGATCAAAATTGGAGGATTCTTCAAAACAGCTCTTGCTATCGCGAGTCTTTGTCTTTGCCCTCCCGACAATTTTGCACCTCTGTCTCCAATATTAGTCTGATACCCTTCGTCCATCTGGATAATAAATTCATGAGCATTAGCAATCTTTGCTGCACTGATAACATCCTCTTCTGTGACACCCTCCATTCCGAATGCAATATTGTTGTAAACTGTATCATTAAACAGAATTGCCTCTTGAGTAACTATTCCCATCAATGAGATTAGATCTTTAGGTTGGTATTTTCTGATATCTACACCATCTAATAGAATTGATCCAGAAGTAACATCATAAAATCTAGGCAACAGATCTGCCATTGTCGACTTTCCAGCCCCCGACGGACCTACTAAAGCCACCATTTTACCCTTACCGATTTCTAAATTTATATCTTTTAGAACTGGCTCACTGCCATATGAGAATGAAACATTACTAAATTCTATATTGTTCTTGAACTCTTTGATCGGAATTGCTTGCGGATCTTTTTTGATTACTGGCTCTACATCTAGTATCGCAAAGATTCTCTCCCCTGAGGCAAGACCTCTATTAACATTTGCATAAGCATTTGAAATCGACTTGGCAGGCTCAAGGACTCTCCAGTAAAAGCCAATATAGACAACAAATTCCGACCACGACATTCCTAAGTCACCTGTTACTTGAAGATAACCGCCATAAAACAGGACAGCTGCAGCAACAAAGATTCCCAAAAACTCCGATAGTGGCGACGCAAGTTCTTGTTTATTATACATTTTACGGTTTGCGGCTCTATGTCGTTCATTTGTCTCTCCAAATTTTTCGCTAATATACTTTTGAGCATTGAATGCTTTAATGATTCTTGCTCCTGAAATTGCCTCTTCGAAGTGACTTAGGATTCTACCCATCAAGCTTTGTGATTCGGCAGCTCCCTTTTTTAATTTTCGACTTATTCTGCCAATAACAATACCAGAGATTGGTAGTGTAAGAAGTGTCACAAGCGTCAATTTTGGAGACATGTAAAATAGGGCTACCAAGAATCCAATGATCATTAGTGGATCACGGAACAATATGTGAAAACTACTTGCAATACTTACCTGCACTTCGTTTACATCATTTGAGATACTTGATAAGATATCTCCCTTACGCTGATTGTGATAGTAGCCTATGTGGAGTTTTGTGATTTTATCAAAGATTGCTTTACGGATGTTAAGCATCAGATTTGTCTTCATGCTAACTAAGATTCGTTGCGAAGAGTAACGAGTCATATTAGAGAGCAAAGATGTAAATATCAGAACAAAGCAGACAAATATAAGACCACTTAACGGATTAACCGCTGAGTATTTGGTCATATAAAATGCAAACAGTTGCTTTGGATATTCGATACTAAGTTCAAAAACTGGCATCGAAATTGGCCCTGAAACACTACTTGGCTGAAAAAGAACCTCGAGAAGAGGGCCTATTAGAGCGTAATTAATGATTCCGAACAACACCGAAAACACCGAAAGTATTAAATAGGCTGGCCAGTATCTTCTGTACGGCTTTGCGTATGATAGTATTCTTAAAAAAGTATTCATTATTTAGTCTCCTCAAAATCTACATATTCACCGACATTTTTGTCGACTACCTTTTTCTGTTCTCCCATGTTCTCAACATAGGTCTCTCCCTCTTTGTGAGGCTCATTATTTTGCTGTTGATAAAATCCGTTGGCTCCATAAAAGCCACCCTTTCCTGCCATTTTCTCAATTCTTCTCTTAAGCCACCATGCAAGAAGCAGTGGACCGAACCTACCTAATAACCAGAAGAAAAGGATAATACAAAATATTATCGTTAAAAAAAGTTCCATCTATTTTTTCTTTTTTTTGAATTCACCATTTTCCAAATTCAAAACATACTCTTTACCATTTGTCAAGGTTACTGATAACTCCTTATCAGATACCTTGCCAATTTTTGAATCTGGTTTGATCTCTCGTTTTTTATTGTTTGTATTTATTAGCTCACCTTTGCTATTATAGAAATAGACTCTTCTCATGGTCCTCAGCTGCCAGTAAATATTGTTACCCAATTTTAGCATTTCAGGAAACCCTTTGATTGTCTCTTCTGTCGTTATTGGAGCAAAGTCACGCAAAGGTCTGCAATCTCTGTCGTACACTCTAATCGTGTTGTCGTTGTGAAGCAACATAATCACATAATCACTTGCTCCTCCTAGTTCAAATACCTTAGGACCAATAAGAATCAACGAATCAACTCTCTTAGGGAATCCGCTCGAAAAACGACCAGACCTCTCCAACAAATATAATTCATTTCCACTTGCAAACAGCATCTGTCTGCTATTATTGCGGAAATAATCTATCTGCGCAACAGAACCTCTGATTGGAGTATAAAATGGAACTGTCCATACACCCTTTTTCTCATTGTCTAGCAACCTAAGTTTCATATTCTTAGACTGTTCTAAATACTCCTTCTCTCCCGTCTTTTCATTAATCAACTCAAAAGGTCCAGTTGGAATCTTTACAATAGTATCTAATTGCCAACCTGGCACTGCATCTCCCTCTCTGTCGGGCTCTGGAATCTTCTCCATCTTGTCTAAGAAAAGCACTGTTCTCGAACCTATTTTCTCTTCGGTTGGAAGAATCTGGAAGGATGCCAGTTCTATATTAGGCTCTTTGAGTCCTGCTTTAACATATGGAAGTATATTTGCTTTGAAGAGATTCACTAAAGTGTCGCTTTGATGAGAAGCGTTCAAGATAACTGTTAAAACAGATCCAGTCTCACCAATCATTGTAGAGGCTTTTGTTTTAGAGATAAAGTCATGCAGAGAGAATTTTCTTGCCGATTTTTGAATCAGGTATTTCAAAATATCCTTAGAGCCGATATAATAATAGTTGCCTACTTTACAGACAGACTCTTCGTCATTAAATGAAAAGGCCTTTCCTAGAACTGTCGAAAGTTTTTGTCTATTTTCAAATGGTTTAACAACTCCTTCATCTTCAACTCCAATACCAAGGAACTCTTTTATATGGTCGAATAGTCCTCTCTCCTCGGACTTTCTAAGGATTGTTACCCATTCATATTTACCTGCGAAAGGCACATAGACTAAAGCCATTTCTCTAATTTTCATAGATTGAACCCATGCAATACCCTCCTCAAATTCAGACAGATTCAGCTTTTTATTTAGCTCAAGATAGTCTTTTTGTCTTTTAAATAAAAGATCAAAATTTTCTGTACTTACCGAAAGCATGAAGTAGGTGTCAAATGGGATTATGTCCCAAATTTTCAGCTCCGAAGGTTTTAAATTATTGTAAACAGTCGAGTAATTTGCAACACCTTTATAGTTTGCAAAATCACCTTCAAAGACAAAAGAGTTTTGGCTAAAGTCCCCTTTCAAAACCGACCAACTACTAAATTTCAAAAATAGGTCTGAGTGCCCTAAATACTTCGATCCTACAATTCCAGAAAATAACTTACCCGATTGAGAGTGGTTAAAAAATGTAACGTTATCGCCTAACTGAGTCTTTTGCAAAATATCGGAGAACTCTTGATTGTCTTTTATTGAAGATCCTTTTGCAATATGCCTGAGCGAAGATTCCAATAAAATTGCAGACGAGGATGCTATTAGTAGATTATTTTTAATTGCAAAAGAGAGATTCCCATAATTGAAGATCTTCGTTCCTGCAAATTGTCTCTCCCTTCTCTCTCCTCTCTTTATTTTTGCAGCTATATCCTCATAATCAGCACGATCTATCTTTGATATAAAAAGAAATGATAAATCATTTTTTGATGCGTAGTGTAGAGATAAAGTGATATTTCCAACTAATGGTGAATGGATGGAATCTGATGACTCTACAACAGTCCTGATAAAATCTGAGAAAAGCGATTTATTATCGGAGATTCTCGACAAAAAGTAGCTTTTATTGATAAAGGCCCTTCTAAACAGGTCGTGATCTTTAAATAGCGTAACCGATACTGCATCTACAGGAATCGCAGAGATTGTCTCAATTGAGGCATTCTCAGGAAAATCTACCTTTTTATTATTGTTTTCCGACTTGTAAAACAGATATATGCCCGTTAAAATAACAGCAACCACAGGCAGGGATATAATCCAGATAACTCTTTTCAGTGAGGTCTTCATAAGTTTGCAAATCTATTAAAAATAAAAAAAACAGACAAACACTCCAATTTAGAGAAATATTATATCTTTGTAGACATTTTTAATTAATAATTATAACCAAAATAATATAATTTATAATATTTATGAATACATCCTTAGATTATAACATTAATCCGTTAGTTGCCTACCTTTCAAAAAGCTCTTCGGAATTCAGAAAATCCGACGTAATAAGATACATTACCGAAAATAATATACGTATTTTAAACTTCAGGTATGTTGCAGCAGACGGAAGATTGAAGACTCTAAACTTTCCAATCACTAGTCTAAACTATCTTGACACTGTTTTATCGTATGGAGAGAGAGTTGACGGGTCTAGTCTGTTCCCATTTATCGAAGCAGGATCTAGCGACCTTTATGTAATTCCTAGATTTTCGACTGCCTATATCGATCCTTTTGCAGAGATACCAACTTTAGGAATGTTATGTTCATATTTTACCAAGGATGGCCTTCCACTTGAGAGCTCTCCTGAGTACACTCTCAAGAAGGCACACGATGCTTTTAAAGCTACAACAGGACTAGAGTTTGAGGCTATGGGTGAGCTTGAATTTTATGTAATCGACAACGCAGACAATCTATACCCTACTCCTAATCAAAGAGGATATCATGAATCGGAACCTTTTACAAAATTTGAACACTTCCGCACAGATGCAATGAGATTAATTGCTCAGACAGGTGGTCAGATTAAATATGGACACTCAGAAGTTGGAAACTTTACACTTGATGGCAAAATCTACGAACAAAATGAAATCGAGTTCCTTGTGAGTCCCGTAGAGAGTGCTGCAGATCAGCTAGTAATCGCTAAATGGATTATTAGAACTTTAGCCTACAGATATGGATTGGATGTAACTTTTGCTCCAAAAATAACAGAAGGAAAAGCTGGTAGTGGCTTGCATTTCCACACAAGAATGCTTCGCAATGGTAAATCCGTAATGGTTGAAAATGGCAGATTATCTGACGATGCTCGCAGAGCGATTGCGGGTTATATGAAATGTGCATCATCTTTAACCGCTTTTGGAAATACTAATCCATGTTCATACTTTAGACTAGTTCCTCATCAGGAGGCTCCTACAAGTATTTGCTGGGGTGACAGAAATAGGTCTGTATTAGTGAGAGTTCCGCTTGGATGGACTGGAGACAATGATATGTTATCAATAGCAAATCCTTTAGAGGCAGACGCTTCTCGTTCTATTCCAGATAAACAGACTGTTGAGATGCGCTCTCCAGACGGATCTGCAGATATTTACCAAATGCTTGCTGGATTAGTTGTTGCTGCAAGAACAGGTTTCGAGATGCCTAATGCTCTTGAAGTGGCAGAAAAATGTTATGTTGATGTAAACATTCATGATCACAAACATGAAGATAAGCTTAATGCGCTTGAGCAACTTCCTGCTTCTTGCTATGAATCAGCCCTTGAATTAGATGCAAAAAGAGAGCTCTACGAAAAGAGTGGAGTCTTTAGCAAAGGTCTAATCGACGGAGTAATTGCCAAATTGAAATCATATAACGATAATAACATTAGAGCAGAGATAAAAGAAAATCCATCAAAAATGATGGATCTCGTAAACACATATTATCATTGTGGATAATTAATTTCCTAGTTCGGACATAAATTTGATTCGAACTAGTCTTATCTCCTCTTCGGTATAGCCTCTTCCCAGTTCTTCAACCGCCTCCTGAACTGAATCGGAAGAGGCTTCGTTTTTGAAGTAACTGTAGATATCGTCAACTTTATCGTCATCTACTGTCTGACGAATATAGTAGTCTATATTTATTTTAGTTCCAGAATTAACAATTGCCTCTATCTCATTCAGAATATCATCCATCTCCATCCCTTTTGCTTCGGCAATGTCGTCAAGAGGTAGTTTTCTGTCTATGCTGGTAATGATATATACTTTGTTTACAGATTTATTAACGACAGATTTAACGACCATATCAATTGGTCTCTCTATTTCGTTCTCTGCAACATATTTGGATATCAACTCGATAAAGTCTTTTCCAAACTTTCTGGCCTTTCCCTCTCCTACTCCTTGACAATTTTTCAGCTCATCTATAGTAATTGGATACTGAATAGACATGTCTTCTAGCGAAGGGTCGTGGAAAATCACAAACGGAGGTAAGTTCATCTTCTTGGCAACAGAGTGTCTCAAGTCTTTCAACATAGATAGAAGAACTGGATCGCCACCACCACCGGCTGCCTTGTTGTTACCCGGAGTGATGATATCGTCATCATCGTCTGGTTCGGCATACTCTCTATCCTCTGCCAACATTATACTATATGGCTTTTCATAAAACTCTTTTCCTTCGGGAGTTACAGAAACTAAACCATATTTTTCGATGTCCTTATCTAAAAAATGTAAAATAAGCCCTTGACGGATTATCGACACCCAATATTTTACCCCTTTTCCTTTTCCAAATCCAAATAATTCGAGATTATGATGATTATAAGATTTTATGATCGAATTATTTATACCAGCTAGAATGTTCGCAAGATGTTCAGCCTTAAACTGCTCTTTCATTCCCATAATCAATTCGATTACGGTTAACATGTCATCCTTACCCTCAAATTTCTTCTTAGGGTTTAGACAGTTGTCGCAGCATCCGCAATTTTGGGTTTCGTACTCTTCTCCAAAGTAATTCAGAAGCACCTTACGCCTACAAACGCTAGATTCTGCAAATGCAACAGTCTCCATTAGCAGTTGTTTCCCAATCTCTTGTTCTGAGATAGGTTTGCCCTGCATGAATTTCTCCAATTTCTGGATATCTTTAAAAGAGTAGAAAGCAATACATTGCCCCTCTCCACCATCTCTACCTGATCTACCAGTCTCCTGATAATATCCTTCCAAACTTTTAGGGATATCGTAGTGAATAACAAACCTCACATCGGGTTTATCAATTCCCATACCGAACGCTATTGTTGCACAAATGACATCAACCTCCTCCATTAGAAACTTATCTTGGTTCGCTGCTCTTGTGTTGGCATCTAGTCCTGCATGGTATGGTAATGCTTTGATCCCATTTACATTGAGTAATTCGGCTACATCCTCTACCTTTTTTCTGCTTAAGCAATAGATAATACCCGATTTGCCCTGATTAGCCTTGATGAATTTGATAATCTCTTTATCAGTATTGACCTTAGACCTTAGTTCATAGTATAGATTAGGTCTGTTGAATGAGGATTTAAAAACCCTTGCATCCGACATCCCGAGGTTTCGCTGGATATCACTTTGCACTTTAGGAGTTGCAGTTGCTGTCAACGCGATAATTGGTGCTCTTCCTATCTCCTGAGTGATTGGGTGGATTCTTCGATATTCTGGACGAAAATCGTGTCCCCATTCAGAAATACAGTGAGCTTCATCTACAGCATAAAAAGAGATCTTAATCTGCTTTAATAGATTGATATTATCCTCCTTAGTGAGCGATTCTGGGGCTACATACAATAATTTTGTCTTACCAGCTAGAAGATGCTCTCTAACCTCTGTCAATTGAGCCTTATTTAGAGATGAGTTTAGAAAATGTGCTACGCCATCATGCTCCTCTACAAACCCTCTGATTGCATCCACTTGATTTTTCATAAGAGCAATAAGTGGAGAGACGATTACAGCGGTGCCTTCCATTACAAGAGCAGGTAACTGATAGCACAGTGACTTACCACCACCTGTAGGCATTAGAACGAACGCATCATTCCCTTCGATAAGATGTTGAATAACCTCCTCCTGTTGCCCTTTAAAAGAGTTGAAGCCAAAATAAAATTTAAGCTTTTCGTGCAAATATCCAGAAGTTGTATTCATATATTATTAAAAGAAAATAGTCAAAATTTTTATAAAAAAGTTACCTTTGTGGCTCTAAGTTATCTAATTGTTTTCTCATCACAAAATTTTTATGAATAATTCGGCAAGCAAAATTAAGGAACTAGCAATTGAGGTTATTGACAAAGAGGCAGCTGCTGTCAGTAATCTTAAGAACTTCGTAGATGAACAATTCATGATGGTAGTCGATACAATCTTTAACTCTAATGGTAGACTTATTCTAACCGGCATAGGTAAAAGTGCAATTATCGCTAGCAAAATTGTTGCCACACTTAATTCAACAGGCACTCCTTCGATATTTATGCATGCTGCAGACGCAATTCATGGTGATTTAGGGATTATTCAAAAGAACGATATCGTAATGTGTCTTTCAAAAAGTGGTAACACTTCGGAGATTAAAGTTCTTGTCCCTCTAATTAAAAAAATGGGAAATAAATTAATCGCTATGGTTTCGAATGCCGATTCTTTTTTAGCTCAACACTCCGATTTTGTAATTAAAGCTACTGTCGACGAAGAGGCATGTCCGAATAATTTAGCTCCAACCTCTAGCACAACTACTCAACTTGTTATGGGAGACGCTCTTGCAGTTTGCCTCCTAAAAATGAGAGGTTTTTCTCAACAAGATTTTGCTAGGGTTCATCCAGGAGGATCATTAGGTAAAAAACTATATACTAGAGTAATAGATCTAATAGACTTAAATAATCGTCCCTTTGTCACAACAGAAGAGAGTATCCAAAATACAATAATCAATATCTCCGCTCACAGACTTGGCGCGACAGTTGTAATAGACAGCGATGATAAAATGTTAGGTATAATTACCGACGGAGATGTGAGGCGAATGCTAGAAAAGGGATTCAAGCTAGAAGACATTAAGGCTAAGGATATTATGTCATTTAATCCTAAAACGATTGAGGCATCAGAACTTGCTGTCAAAGCATTCGGTATCATGGAAAAGAACAAAATCACTTCGGTTGTTGTTCTTGACAAAGGTAAATATATTGGACTGGTTCATATTCACGACATAATTAGAGAAGGAATTGTATGACAAAATTCAACCCAAACGAACTGGGAATGGCAAACGGAAACTATTTCGCCCTTCCTTATACTACGGAGGAATCCGAAATAACGCTTGTGTCTGTGCCGTGGGATGTTACAACCTCTTACAGGGCGGGAACTCACAAGGGTCCTGAGGCAATCATCGATGCTTCGGTACAGGTAGATCTTTATGACCTTAATGTGCCTGATGCATGGGAGGTTAAAATTGGCACTCTCCCTGTAGATGAGAGCATCAAAAAGCTCAACAAAAAATTTAGAAAAAAGGCAGAGGAGATCATTGAACAGCTAGAGAAAGGAGAGGAGCAAGAGAGTCTATCCGATTTATTATCGGAGGTTAACTCTGCATCTGAGGAGTTAAATCATAAAGTGTACTCTTCTATCAAATCAATTATTGAGTCTGGCAAAACACCAGGCATCGTAGGTGGCGATCACTCTACCCCTTATGGATCTATGCTAGCATTATCTGAAAAGTATGAAGATTTTGGAATTCTGCATATAGACGCTCATGCCGACCTTAGAAATGCATATGAGGGCTTTACATTTTCGCATGCCTCAATTATGTATAATGCGCTAAAAAATATTGGTCAGATTTCGCAGCTTACACAAATCTCTGTAAGGGATTTTTGTCAAGACGAAGCTGATATCATTAATAATGACCCTCGTATTAGATGTTTTACTGATTACGAAATTCATAAAAACGAATTTGAGGGTAAAACGTGGAAGAAACAGTGCGAAGAGATTATCTCTAGTCTTCCCGACAATGTCTATATCAGTTTTGATATCGATGGTTTGTCTCCTGACTACTGCCCTGGCACTGGGACTCCTGTACCTGGAGGAATGTCTTTCAGACAAGCAGATTATCTATTACTGATGCTTGCCAATTCTGGTAAAAGAATCATTGGATTCGACTTATGCGAGGTTTCCAGCGATGGTGACAGTGAATGGGATGCCAATGTTGGAGCAAGAATGTTGTATAAATTGTGTATCTATACAAGTTTAAACTCTAAAAAACATATTGGAACTATCAAATGATAAGTAATTTTTCTAGAAAAAGAATCAACAGAAGCAAAGAGTTAAGGAACATATTCAACATGTTTGTACACAACCAAGCTACGGGCGGGGTTGTTCTTTTGCTATGCGCAGTTATCGCACTTTTGATTGCCAACATTCCCGAGATCAGCTATTTGCATGATATTTGGTACGAGAAATTGGCAATTAGTTTCGGCGATAAAAAATTCGAAATGGATCTTATACATTGGATCAATGACGGTCTGATGGCTATCTTCTTTTTTGTAGTAGGCTTAGAGATTAAGCGTGAAGTTCTTGTTGGAGAGTTATCTTCTCTTAAACAGGCTACACTACCAATTTTTGCAGCAATTGGTGGAATGTTATTTCCTGCTCTCATCTATGCCTTTTTCAATCATGGTGAGCCTAGCCAAAACGGTTGGGGGATACCTATGGCTACAGATATTGCTTTCTCTTTGGGAATTATCTCAAT
>JACCEE011554024.1_pt1 | contig 26499 bp, 29 predicted proteins | sample 7449931 | NCBI WGS metagenome assembly JACCEE01 (sample SAMN15323457, study PRJNA562643) | freshwater metagenome | isolation source: river surface water | place: USA:Blue River Watershed | collected 2017-08-19 | reverse complement strand
TAGAAATTTTTGGAATGATTGGAAAAAAATATTAACTAAAGATAGTATTATACAAAATCTAGAAGATTGTGATTTTACAGAATATAAACAAAAAATTTTAGAAGATAAAATACTGCAAAAGGCTATTATTATAAATAGTGAAACTCTAGAAAGTGATAATAATTCAGTAGATAGTGCCGAATCAGTAGATTCTGTTATGAGTAGAGTAACATATAATATAGATTCTAAAGAAGAAGAAAAATATAAAACTGCTATTGTTGATGGATTATCTCAACCTGTCGGAAATTATAGAATGGAACCTCCAGGTATTTTTTTAGGAAGAGGTGATAATCCTTTAATTGGTAAAATTAAATCACGTATTTATCCAGAAGATGTCACAATTAATATTGGTAAAGAAGCAAAAATTCCAGAAACAATAAAGGGACATAAATGGGGGAAAGTTATTCATGATAGAAGTGTTGAATGGCTTGCAAGTTGGAAAGATATGATTACAGGAAAAACAAAATATTTATGGTTAGGTGCTCATTCACATTTTAAAGCATCAAATGATATGGAAAAATTTGATTTAGCTAAAAAATTAAAGAGAAAAATAGAATCAATTAGACAAGAAAATATTAAAAATTTAGAGAGTAGTGATGTTAAATTAAGACAAATTGCTACTGCATTTTATTTTATAGATAATTTTGCTTTAAGAGTTGGTGGTGAAAAAGGAGAAGATGATACAGATACAGTTGGTGTTACTACCCTTAGAATAGAACATATAGAAATGTTAGAAAATAATACAATTGAATTAGACTTTTTAGGTAAGGATTCAGTTAGATATTATAATAAACTTGTAGTTATTCCAGAAGTTTATAAAAATATTATAGAGTTTATAAAGGATAAAACAAAAGATGATGAATTATTTGATTTTATAAATTCAATAGATATTAATAAATATTTACAGACTTTTATGAAAGATCTTACAGCTAAAGTATTTAGAACATATAATGGTAGTTATTTATTTCAAAAAGAATTAAAGAAAATATCAAATAAATATGAAGGAAATACAGATATTAATTTATTAGTTGATGAATATAATAAAGCAAATGCAATTATTGCTAAAAAATTAAATCATCAAAAGAATGTTGGTAAATCATTTAAACCACAACTTGAAAAAATAGATGCACAAATTAAAAAAATTAAATCAAGTTTAAGAAAAGCTAAAAAATCATCTGGTGAAACTAAAGGAGATAGAATAACAAAATTAACAGATAAACTAAAAAAAGCTAAAGTTAAGAAAGAACTAAAACAAGAAATGAAAAATATATCACTTGGTACTAGCAAACAAAATTATATAGATCCTCGTATAACAATTGCTTTTAGTAAAAAACATAATATACCAATTGATAAATTATTTAATGCAGCACTCCAAAAGAAATTTCAATGGGCTATGGAAACAGATGCAGAATACAGATTTTAATTTATTTTATAAAATATAATATGTTATTTTATATATCATATTATGTCTAATTATGTAAAATATTTAAAATATAAACATAAATATTTAGAATTAAAAAAATATATAAATCATATTGGAAGTGGAGATCCCGAATGTATAATATGTAAAAGAACAGATATTTGGATTTATAAATTAAATCCAACAATTTGTGAAGATTGTTATAAAATACAACACGAACTTGTTAAACAATATCATAGTTTACAAGATGTAGCTTTTGAAAATATTAAAACTGGTAATATTAAAAAAGCTGTAGAAAATTTAACAGAATGTATCAGATTAAGAAATATACATATGACACAATATTTTGATTATGGTAATAGTGGTCATATTCATTTTGCAAATATATTTTTACCAGAATTAATAAGAGATTTAGATAAAGAAAATATAACTATAAAAGAAGCATTACATATATGGGCGAAAAAATTTTCAGAATTAGATAACAGTGATTAAATTAAATTTTATTCACTATCTTCTGATTCACTTACTGTAAGATTTTCTTTAATGAATTCAAAAGGTTTTTCTAAATATTTACCTTGAATTAATTTAACTGATTTTCCATTAATTGTTTTATTAAATATCTTATTATAATATTGTTGATTATTTACTTCTTGAATTTTTTCATAATTTTCTAATGCAAGATTTAAATTGTCTTTTTCATCTAAATAGATTTTAAGAAGACAAATTAAAAAGAATTCATTCATTTTTGGTAATTCATTTTGTTCCTTCATCTTATATACACGTGTAATGAATTTCTTAAATTTATCCATATATTCAACACATTTCTCTTTTTCAAAATTAAATTTATCAGAATCTTTCTTATTTAAAAGTTCATCTCGTAGGATATTATCACTAATAACTCCTACATCTAATTTATTCTCTTTTAATATTATTAAACTTCTCAGAACAAAATATATATAATTTGTAAGTCTTTGAGCACTCTTCTTAGCTTTAACATCTAATACATTACCAATCTTTTTAAATGTTTCGTGTGTTTCATATGTTTTAAATTTTAATAGATTATATTCGCGAAGAGTATTAATAACTGGATTATCGTGATTACGTATCATATCAGTAGTAGATACTCTCTCTCCTTTTTGAAGACGTAAAAACATCTCATTCTTAATCTTATCGAAAACATCATCCATCTTTTTATCAAAGTTACTGATTTTGATGACGATAAGTTTTTTATCATTAAAAGCAGTCAATTCATCATCTGTCATATAACGATGATTTTTAGGTGATTTATCTAATTCTTCTGTTTGTGTATAATAAACATCAATCATTTTATCATCTTCCTTACGAAGATAACGAATATTATGTGGTGCATGAATATTAATTGGTTTTCCTTCAATATAATGTTTTAGAACTGTAAGACGATGTTGACCATCCATACATTCATATCGATATCCTTTTTTATTATTTAGTTTAATTAAAATAATAGGAGGAATAATATAATTATTTACAACAGAATCAATAAAAAGATCTTGTTTATCATTACACCAAGCAAATTCTCTTTGATATGATGGACTAAGATCTAATTCATCTGGATTTTTAAGATAAGTTTCATAGATATATTTAATTTCATATGATGCAAAATCATATTTAAGATTTTTTAACATCTTTAATTTAGATTCATTTGAATCAAGTTCGATTTCTTCATCAGAACTCTCTTGTTGTGTTGTATTTTCTGTTTCGGCTTCTGATTCAGAAGAAACGTCATCTTTAATACTCTTTTTAAAATGTTTTGGCATTATATAAATATTAATATTTTATTTATTGTTAAATTAGTATATGAAATATAATTATTTTCAATATTTTTATTATAATATATAGTATTATTTTATATAATGTCAGATTGTAACGTTGAATTACCACAAATTATTATAATTTTTATTATTCTTATTATAGTATTCTTAGTTGTTTATAGAAAAAAGAAAGAATGTAATGATGATGAAAATAGTATTAAAAAAACTTCAGAAATGTATGTACCAAATTGTAATATGTTAAATGATAAAGATATTTGTCAACAAACAAAAGGTTGTTTTTATGATAAAGAAGGATGCAGATATGATTGGACTAAATTACAATAAATAACTAATTTAAATAAGTTAACTAATTTAAATAAGTTAACTAATTAATATTTTTATATTTTTTATATTTCTTTTATTTTATCACATTTATTATAAATTGTATCAAAACATTCCATTAAATCACGAAATTGTGTACCATTGTAATTTTCTATTAATTCAATAATAATTTTTCTTATTTTTTTATTATCAATATCTTTATTTTTATTATATTTTTCATACACTTTATAATAAATACAATTTAAATAATAATTATTTAGATCATACTTATCTATTATTTTTAGAGTATCAGTGTGATTCAATAGATTTTCAGAATATAATATTTTTATGAAATTATTAATATCTTTTATAAGGTCTTCAATATTATCTGTTTCTTTTTTTAAATCATTATAAAAATGTTTTACATGATGTGCATTTAATTGAGTGTATTTAGAAGGACTTTCATATGAATCAAAGTTTTTAATAATAGTACCTATATATCCTATATATTTTTTAAGTTCTATTTTATCATTTTCTTTAATTTTATTATATTCTTTACTAAATATTATTTCACAACAATCATTTATTAGATTATTAATTAAATCATCGTTATTAATATCCTTTTTGATATTTACATTATCATTTTTAATACCTTCATTAATTGAATCAATAATATCAGCCATTTCATCATCTGATAAATTTTTATATTCTCTAATAAAAATTTCTGTATCTAAAAATTCTCGTTTTTCTTCTTCTGTTAATCCAATAATTTTTTTATTTCCATTTAATTCAGTTCTTCGTGCATTAACAGAAGTTCCATCATAAAATATATAATTTTTCTTTGATTTAACTCCAAAATTATCTTTTGTAAATAATTCAAGTGCATTAATACGATGTTGACCATCTAATATATATGTTTTATCATTTCTTTTATTAAAAATAAAACTTCCAAGAGGTTTATTTTCAAAAATAGAATGTATAAATTTTGAATTCTGTTCGTTCACCCATTCTTTTTCTCTCTGTGATGGTGGTAAATCAAAACCTCTATTTTTTAATGAATATTCGATAATATAATTTATATTCACAATACGTGAATCAAAATTTGCATATCTTGTTATAGAGTTCATTATATTTTAATAAGACATTGTAATCTTAAATATTAATTTTATTATTCATCAATTTTTTATTATTTTTTATTAAATTAACTAATATATATAATATAATAATAAAATGAAATCAAAAGATATAATACTAATAATATTAGTAATAATAATAATATTATCTGTTATTGCACATAAACTTACAAATAAAAAAAATAAATTATTATCATTTTGGTTAGGATTTTCAGTAATTAATATATTCTTTTCGTATATGATTATACATAAAGATTATGTAGTTAATTATTCTTGTAAAAATGATTATTGGAATAGAACAGATTATAAATTAAATGGTAATTTTATTTTAGAATCGTATGCCGAATATAAATGTGGTTGTGATCCAAGATTTAATGATCCATATAATATGACTTATTATTATGAATTATTTAATATTATATTGGCAACTGTTTTAATTTTTACTGCAAATAATATTAATATGTTAAAAAATGTATTATTTTTACAAGCCTTAAATTCAATTATATCTTTTTACACATTAAAAGATTATTCTAATTTAAATATTAAAAAAATAGCATATCATGGATTTGTATCATCATATATAATAATTCCCTTTATTTTAATATACCAACTTAAATAAATTAAATAAAATAAATAAATTTTATTTTCATATTATAATATTATTATGAAATCAAGAGAATTATTATTAGGTTTAATAGTTATAGTTATTATATTATCTGTTGTAGCACATAAACTTACAGATAAAAAAAATAAATTATTATCATTTTGGTTAGGTACAACACTTTTTACAACCATATATGTTTCATATATGATACTAAATAAAAATCATGTTGTTAATTATTCATGTAAAAATAATTATTGGGGACGCAATGATTATAGTTTGAATGGCTATTTTTTATTAGAGTCATATGGTGAATATAAATGTGGGTCTGATTTAAGATACGATGATCATAATAGTATAGTGTATTATAATGAATTAATTAATATATTATTATCTAGTGCATTATTATTTACAGTTGGTAATACAACAATATTTAAAGATGTATTATTTTTACAAGCTGTTAATACAATAAGTTATTTTGCTACATTAAATGATTATTCAAATATGGATTTAAGAAAAATAATATATTTAGGTATATCAGCATTATGGATTGTAGTACCATTTATGTTAATATATCAACTTAAATAAATTGCAATTTATTAATATTAATATATATTAATAAATGGTAGATAATTTATCAGATGATGATTTTTTTGTAGAAGATTTTGAAGATTATACTGTTGATAAATGGTATAATATTTTTAATGACATTTTTATAAAGGATATAAATAATAATATTTATAAATGTCATAGAGACTTTATTCTAGTAGAATTCAGTAAGTTAGAAATAATGTACTTTTTAAGAAATAAAACTTTTTCAATAAATATGATTAATAAATTAGAATCTATTCTTGATGGAAAAGATTATTTTTTTAAATTATCTAATCGTAGTCCCAAAGATATTTTAGAATTTAACAGTATTTATGAAATTGATGATGATGATCATAGAACTGTAAAATTACAAAAAAAATTAAAACAATTAGAAGTATTAAAAGTATCTAAAATAAATCAAATAGAATATTTATTAAATAATAGTAGAAGAACAAAAGAAGATATGATAGCATTTTCAAAATATAATGGTAAGACTAAATTATATTTAGTATTTCAAGAATGGAAACCTAATCTGGGTATTTCTGTTGAATATAGATGTTATGTTAATAAATCTAAATTAGTTGGTATATCTTTGTTTAAACCAGAATATTACTCTACACGAACAGTTATGCCAGTAGAAATAATACAAAATTTTACAAATCAAATTATTCCTATTTTTGATAAAATAAATTTGAATAGATATATTTTAGATTTGTATATATATTATGATAAACCATTTGAAGTTCAATTTATGGAAATTAATCCATTTATATCAGAAGCTCATACTTTTTCATTTGAATGGGATGATATAAATAATACTGATACTTTATTGGTAACTCTGTAATAAAAAAATTGAAAAATATATTATACTATAATTATAATATATTAAATATATATTATAAATTAAAATGGCTTTACATTGTACTATTCAATCAAATATTCCTGTTTCTGATAACACAGAAATCCCTAATAAACGTTTACAATCATTGAAACTTAATCTACCTCCATTGACTCTTGCTTTTAATAAACACAGTCATGTACGTTCCCCATCATTTATTCCTTTTGATCAAAATGCAACACCAATTATTGAAGAAAATGGATGTACTATTTATTTGGGAGCTTTAGAACATTCATATGATAAAAAGTTTCTTCTAGATAAAAACATTCAAACTATTGTATGTGTAACTATGGAAGAACCATTCTTTAAAAATAATGAGGATATGTCACATATTACTTTTTTGCATATTCCATTGAGAGATAGTTGTAGCGAAACAATTCATGATCATTTTATTAGTTTTTCAGATTTTATTGAAGAACAGATCAAGCTCGGAAAATCTACATTGGTCCACTGTCATATGGGTATTTCACGATCAGCAACTCTACTTTGCTCTTATTTGATTGCTAAGAAAAATATGACAGCACGAGATTCTATTAAGTTCTTGAAGGATAAGCGTCAACAAGTAGATCCGAATATTGGCTTTTGTTTTCGTCTAGAAGGTTTTGAACAAGCTATGAAAAAATAATATTTTTTATAAGATTGGTACTGTACGATACCTTTTATAACGATTTAAAGAATTTTTGTTTATCAAAATCAACTATTAATATAAATCTATTTTCTTTTGTTTTATTCCATGCTACGTGATAACAAGTATCATCAAATATAAAATATTCATTCATACTCCATTTTTGTATTTTATCCCCAACACGAATTGCACAATCTCCTTCTGGTATAATTAATGGAAAATGACATCTCAAAATATTATGATTAAAATCTCTATGAACAGTTGTTGATACTCCTGGTTCTAAACAAGAAAATCCAATATTTATAACATAATCTATATCTTTAAACAATTCTATTGTTTTTGGACAATATTTTGCATTTTCTTCTACTTCTTTTCCATATAATTTTAATCCAAATAATCTCCATGAATTATCTCCAGAATTTAGATAATCTTCATTTTGTTTTAATCTGTCTATTATATCATCATCGGACATCTTTGTAAATATTGGTGTATCTTCTCTATTATATTCTGACCATCTTGACCATTTATTTAATTTTAAAACTCCATTTAATTCATTTATAACTATTTTAATGTTATTATTTATATTATCTAATTCTTTTCTTTTAACATTAATCCAACAATTCTTCTGTTTATTTAATAATTCTTCATTTTTATTTATATCTTCTTCTAGATCTTCTTTATTATTTTTATTTTCTCTTTTCTGTTTTTTAATTTTATTATTTAATCTTATATTTATATTTTTTAATTGATTTTTCTTTTTCTCTATTTTTATAATAAAATAAATTATTATAATCAAAATGATTACTCCAATTATATGTTGCACATATTTCATATATTATATATCATATGTACAAAAAATTGAAATATAAATTATCACATATCTCTGTTTAATTTTAATAATAAAAATATAATAAAATGAGCTCTCTTTCATTAAACGTTTTAAAATGTATTGGTGTATTTAAAAGTGGATTAAAAAAAGGTTTACCTTGTACACATAATGCAAAATATAATACATTTTGTGGTATTCATAATATTGTAGACAATAATAAGTGTTGTGCTATTCTAAAAACCGGAGAACATAGGGGTTTAAGATGTAATAATAATAAAAAATATTTAGAGTTTTGCGGTGTACATAAAAAGAATATTATTTCTGTACCTGTCCCAGACCCAGTATTCGAACCAGTTTCTGAACCAGTTTCTGAATCAGTTTCTGATCCAGTTTCTGAATCAGTTTCTGATCCAGTTTCTAAACCAATTAGTGTTAATAAGATAGAAAATATTAATACAAATCATGAGATTTATATTATTAAATTATCTGAACATATTCGTTGCAATGATGATATTTTTAAAGTAGGTATGACAAGACGTGGGACACCAAGCAGATATAAAGGATATCCTAAAAATTCTAAAATTCTATTCTCAACAATAGTAAAAGATGCATTGTTATGTGAACGTTTTGTATTAGAAAATTGTAGAAAAGAATCACGACTTATAAGATGTGATCGAAAAAATAAAGAAGAATATAAGAGACTGGGTAATGAATATTTTGAAGGAGATTTTAATCTTCTTTTAAAAATTGTTAAAACTAGTTGTGAAGAACTTAATAAAAATTATAAAAGTTAACTAAGCAACAATATAATTAGGCAAAAACTTCTTCAAAAGTAATATTATAATTTTTCATTAATATATCTAATGGTTTTGCTTTATCATAAATTATTTTTTTATATAATTCTATTGACTTTGAACTTAATAAATCAGCATCACCTACATATTTTTCGTGTATTTTTTTAATTATAGTTGCACCTAACTTATAACCAAGAGCTTGTCCAGGAAGTACAACGTATCTATAAACTTCAGATTCAATAGATGGTCTTGGCATTGCTAAATAAGTTAACATAAAGTTTATTATATTATTAGGTCCAACACCACCCGCGTGTATACCAATATCAACAAGTACTCTTATTGTTCTTAACATTTCATATTGTAATTGACCTATTCTTTCCATTTCTGTATAAGAGGGGGATAACTTTTCTGTAAATAACGCCCATCCTTCATGAAATCCACTAGTAGTACCGAACCAATTATATAAAACATCATAACCATCTGTTTCACTATGAACTGCATAACTTACTTGAGTATGATGTCCTGGTACAGCTTCGTGAAGAGTCAAGGGTAATGCTTGATAATCATTTATTTTATCCCAATTACTAACATTTAAATAAAATGTATCATATGCCCAATAAGCTCCACCTAAATTTGGATCATTTAATACTGTTAATTTGGGTTTAACAAATTCCTTTATTTGTTTTTCTTCAACAAAGAATTTATGCATCTTTTCCATAATATCTTTATGATGATTTACAAAATCATCTTTTGTTTTATATTTATATTTTGGATCATCTTGTAATGCCTTTATAATATCAACAAATTCTTTATTTGCTAAATCTGGTCTTATTCTATTTATAATATCTGTCATTTCTGTTTTTAATCTTTCTAATTCTCTTTTTGCCCATACAATTAACATATTTATTTTTGAAAAATCTAATTCTAGACCTGTATATACTCTAATAAAAGATAAATACTCTTTGTTTTTTAAATTTATTGATCCTGGATTTTGTTGAGTTTTAATTTCATCTTTTAATTTAAAAATAAATCTTCTTACTTTACAATTCATTGAATCAAATATCTTATACATTTCTATATATTTTTGATATGTTAATTCTGTATTACCTTCTACTTTTAATACTTCTTCTTTTGTTAACATTTTAAATTCTGATGTTTTAAGCCATTTATCAATTAATGTTTCATTAAAAAAATTTCTTAAATCTGATTTTAATATATGTCTCCAACATCTTTTCATTAATTTTGGAATCATTCTCATTTGTTCTTTTTGTGAATATAATACATCAAATATTTCTAAATTAAATAAATAGGCATTACCTAAAATAAAATGTATATGTAAAAATGGATTATCATAATGATTATTACCTAACATTAATTGTCTTATGTAATTTTTATTTGTTATTGTATCATACAGATATTTAAATTCAACATCATTTTCTAGATTTATTTTTGCTTCCTCTAAATATGTTAAAATTTTTGATTCTGTACTTAATAAATCTTTTAAAATTTTTAAACTATCAATTGGTGATTGTCTTGATTTATTTTTTTCTACATTTATATCTAAACTAATTTTATTAACAATATCTATAATAATTTGTGTATTCATTATATAATTAATTAAGATAATAGAAAAAATTGACGGCAAAAATATTTTTTTTATTTTTTTTTGTAATGATTTTTTTAAGATATGATATATTAAAAAAATTGATAATTATACTTTTAATATATATAATCTAAAGATGTTATTTAAATATATATAATGAGTGTAGGTGATATTAATACTGATTTTGAAAAAGTATGTGAATTTAATAAATGCTTTGATTTTCCAGTTCATGATAATATGTATGATGCAAAATGTCTTAAATTACGTCTTGATCTAATTAAAGAGGAAATTGATGAACTTATTGAAGCATTTAATATAAATGATTATATTGAAGAACAAGATGCTTGTGCAGATATTCTTTATGTAGCATATGGTATGGCATATACATATAAATGGAATTCAGATGATTATTTTAAAAATAAATATTTTTTAAAAACAGAAATAGAAACAAATCTAACACTTTTTAAAAATTTACATTATCCAGATAATGTTACTAAAGAAAAATTAATTGATATGTTATTTGATATTTACAATGATCTTGTACATTCAACAAATATAAAAGATGTAGAATTAACGCAAGATAATTTACATAAACTAATTTATCATATTTATCTTTTTCAACATACAGCCGGTTATGATTCTGATAGAATTTTTACAATTGTTCACGAATCAAATATGTCAAAACTATGTAAAACAGAAGAGGAAGCTATTCAAACTGTAAATAAATATTTAGAAGATTATAAAAATGGTATTACAAATTATGATTCTCCATATTATTATAAACTTGATAATGGATTATATGTTATTAAAAACAAATCAACTGGAAAAGCACTAAAATCTATTAATTATATTAAAGTTAAATTATAATTATTTATTTATATTATGGAAGATAATAGATTTAATATAAATAATATAACCAATATAACTGATCCATCTAATTATATTTATTTAGCACATATTCATTCATTATTAAATCCATATAAAAATATGAAATTACATAGAAATAAATTAAATAAAATATATAAACCATCTAATTTATCAAAATCATATTCTTGTAAAGATATATATAATATGAATGTAGAGGAAAATAAAATGTATTTTTTAATATATTATGATGATTCTTATGAAAAAAACTTCTTATAAATTTTAGCGTTAATATTAGTATATATTTTTTTTATAATAATGTTATATGAATAAAAATAAAAATATGATTAAAGATATAATTATATTTTCTGTTATCCTTAGTTGTTTATGGGCATGTTGGAAAATAAGAAAATATAAATTTAATAGTTGGATGTTAGATACAAAATTAGTAAAAAAATTAAATAATAAAAAAATATTATGGGTATATTGGGATGATCTTGATGGATTTGAAAATAGACCAGAATATATAAAATTATGTTTAGAAACAATAGAAAAACATTCACAAGATTTTACTCTAATTATGTTATCAAAAGATAACATTGAAAATTATTTACCGGAATTAATTGAAATTAAATATCATATTAATTTAGAAAAATTACTTTTAGCACAAAAAGTCGACTTATATAGAATTATGTTAATGTATAAATATGGTGGGTTTTATATGGATGCTGATACTATTTTATTAAAAAGCCCAATTAAAATATATGATATTTTAGATAAATATGATTATATAGGATTTGGATGTACTGGTACAAAATGTTTTCCAGAAAATGAATATGGTTATCCATCTAATAGTATTGTTATTTCTAGAAAAAATACTAAATTAATGAAAAATATTTTTGATAATATTATAATCAGATTACAACAAAATACAGATTTTAAAGATAATAAGAATTATTTTGAAATAGGTAAATTTGCTATATGGGAAGAATTAAATAAATTAATTAAAAAGGAAAATTATAAATATTATCATATAATATCTGAAATTGGTATACGTGATACAGAAGGTAAATGGGTCACAGCTAATAGATTATTTTCATATGAAACATTTGATTTTAGAGATGAAGATAAATTAGTAATGATTTTATTGTATAATAATATGATGAAAAATTTAAGAGAATTAACAAGAGATAGTATTTTATATTCAAATTGGAAAGTAGCTAATTACTTTAAAAAATCTTTAGATATTGTTTAAGTTTTATTATTATTCTTAAAACATTTAATGGAACTTTAAAATATCTTAATTTTTTAGATAATCTATCATTCAAAAAATCTAAATTTTCTGGATTTTGAATATATCTAAATAAATTTATTAATTGTTCTTTTGCTTCTGGGTCATCTTCATTATATATAAATATAAATCTTTCATTTATATTTTCAATTGTTATTATTATATTATTTTGTATTATTTTATCAATTATATAACCTAAATTATGATTTTTTAAAAATACCTGTATTTGATTACTTTTAATTAAACTATTAAATTGTTCTAGAGATATATTATTTTTAATTATATCATATATTTCATTTATATATCTTTCTTCTAATTTAAATTTATTATCATTGTAGTTATTAATTATATCATCTAATATTGCATTTATAATATATATATTTATTATGTTTTCATTATCAAATCTATCATATAATATATCTTGTTTAATATCAGATACCTGAAAATATAAATAATCAAATTCTGTTAAATATGATTTTATTTTATTAAATATATTATAATCAAAATTATAAATTGTTACTATAGTATGTGTTTCTAATGTATCATAATTTTCCCAATTATTATCTGATACTTTATTTTGAATTATTTGATTATTATTTATATAATCAACATAATATGCATCCTTTTCAGCACGTAAAACAAATGGATATTTTATTATAGATAATTTATTTTTATAATATTCTACATTTCTTGTTAAATTTGTAATAAAATTTGCATATGATTTATTTGTATCTTTTATAAAATATTCATTTGTAATATTCATATTATATTTTAAATCTTCTGCGTATAATGAGAAATTCTGTATTAAATCATTGTCTTTATTTATAGTTGTTGATTTATCATTAACTGTTATCAATAAAAATGATTCTTTATTATTTAAATAACAATTATGTAAATGAATTAATAATATTAATACAATAATCATAAACATTATGAATAGTGTTTTATTATATTTAATTATATTATATTTTTCAAAAATATTGATCATATAATATAAATTTATATTTTTAAAATTGTTTTACTTATCTTTATTTGATTAATCTTTTTTTATAAGCATAATATCCTATTATTATTAATATGATTATTACAAATATTTGCGTTAATATTTTTTTATTACAAAATAACCAAATAAATACTTTACTATCATTTTCTAGCCAACTTGATCCCTCTACAGGAGTTAATATAAAATTTGGATCTGGTTTACATTCACTAATATTACATACATTACAATTTTGAACTATATTTAACAATTGTATATCATTTTGAAATCTTTTTTGTTTTCTTACTCTATTTAACATAATTGGTCCAGTTGATGTCATAACTTTTAAATGTTTTCCTCTTATAAAAAAAGGTGTTTTCTTCATCATATTTCTAATGCATTCTAACCATAATGGATGTTTTTTAACTGTAGATATCATAATTGAATTTGTTGTAACATTTGGAGTATTTATTGATCTTACTAAGCCTATTGGCTTTGTTAAAAGAGTTTCAATTTCATCAAAACTTTTATTACATTGATAATCTAAATCTAAATAAATTCCACCATGTATATACAATATACAATATCTAACTGCGTCAGCTCTTTGAATATTATACTCAAACTTATCATATGTATCTAAAAAGAATGGAAAATGTTCTTTTATAAAATTTCTATTATCTTCATCTGTATATAACTTATATTCATATCCCTTATTCATATTTATTACTGTTTCTTGGGCTTTTTTCCATTTTTCTGGAACTTCTGTATTTTTCCATGTTTGAAAAATGAATTTAATCATTACTTATATATTAAATATGGAAAAGTATTTATTTTATGATTTTATTCATAAAAAAAATTTAAAGAAGTTTCACAGAATAAGCAATCTTTTTATCTTCATCGATATAAAATTTATCGGCTTTAATAAGACTGTTAATATTTACATCACATTCAAGACGTAATTTAATAAAGTCGATATTATCTGCTACAATATTTAATTCATCAGTTTCAACTTCAATTGAAATTTTATTCCAAACATGTAATCCCATTTCTTTACGTGTTCTTTGGATCTCGGATACAAAACATTTAATGTTATGTTTATTCTGAATAAACTGATCATATGTAAAATCAATTTGTACCATAATATCTTTATCGAAATAATCATTATCTTTAAAAATTGGCGTCAATACAAATTCATCATCGCCAAATACATAATCAGTATTATTTAAATGTAATGTAAGTGTGGTCTTATCCTTTGTATCAAACACAAGTTCTTCTAGTGCAGTAACAATATTTTTACTTACATTACGATACTTCTTACCAATAATTGATTTATTTGGTAATACTTTATAACAGATATTTCCTGTGAGTTTTTTATATTCGATATCAATAACATTAAGTTCTGTTTGAATAAGATCAATAGTTTGTGAAACCATTTTAACATCTTCATCTGAATCCATAAAGATTATACAGCTTTTAATAGGAGTCTTTGATGAAGTATGTGTTTTTGTATTTGTTCTAGCTGAACGAACAATCTTTGAAATTCGCTTTAGCAAATCAAAGCTTGTAATATAATGTTCATGTTGTTTAAATTCTTCAAAGTTATATTCATTCTTAAAAATTTCAAATTGTTCTTCAGAAGAAATATCATTTAGATGGCAGATATCATTGTAAATCTCTGATGAAATTAATGGTGCAAATGGTGCAAGTAGAATTGAATAACTCTTAATAACATAATTTAAAACAGATGTTGACATGATCCATTCTTCAACACCACATTTGCCTTTAAGACGATCACGATTAAACTTTAAATACCAATTGGTAATATCTTCAATTAAATCTACAATCATTTTAACAGATTTTGATAGATTATAAATGTCCATATGTTTTTTAACTTCGTTTGCAGTTTTTCCAATATGTACCATAATCCAACAATCCATTGGATTGGTTGCATTTTTATAAGCAAGTTTATCAAAAGAAACATTTTGTACTTTTTGATGATGAGTATGTTCCTTTAAAAATTCAGTTGCATTCTTAAAACGATAGAGTAGTTGTTTGATTTCTTTTAGATCTTCCTCTTTGAATGCAAATGGTTCAGCGTGAGATAGTGGCGATTGTAATAGATATAGGCGGATAGAATCTGCACCATATTGATCAATTAAAATATTAGGATCAATAAAGTTTCCATCTTTCTTTGAGATCTTTTTACCATTTTCTCCAAGTACTAAACCAATAGCCATAATATTCTTTGCAGGTTTTTTATTGAATAAAGCTGTTGACAAAATAAGCAGTGTATAAAACCACCCACGTGTTTGGTCAATACCTTCTACAATAAATTCACTTAGTTCTTCTTTGTTATCAATAAGATCTTTATTTTCAAATGGATAATGATGTTGAGCGAATGGTACACATCCACTTTCAAACCAACAATCAAATACATCTTTTACCCGCTTGTAAAGCTCATCATCATATGTAAATTCAATTTGATTGACAACTTCTGGATGAAGATCTGTAACTTTAATTCCTGAATATTTTTCAAGTTTCTCAATTGAATCAATTACAATAGATTTTTTGCTTGGAGATACCCATACAGGAATAGGTGTGCCAAAATAACGTGAGCGAGAAATACACCAATCACGAGCATTTTCAAGCCATTGATGAAAACGTACGCTTCCAACTGATTGTGGGTACCAATTAGTTTCCTTATTTAACTCAATCATACGATCTTTAATCTTTTGAACATTAACATAAAAACTCTCACACACTCTATAAATAAGTGGTGTTTCAGTTCGATAACAATAAGGATATTGATGGGAAATAGATTGGATTTTCACAAGAGAATTAAATTCTTTAAGATCCTTTAGAATCTGTGGCTCTGCATCAAAAACCAAAAGTCCTTCATATTTTTTAATAACATTTGTATAATTACAATTATCATCAATTGGGTTCATTTTAGCAATAGAATCATCAGTTACAATATTTTTAAGTTTGCAAACACGATAATCATCTTCACCAAATGTTGGTGCAAGATGAACAATACTAGTCCCGTTTGTTTCTGATTCTTGAACATAATTATCTTCTACTACCTGAAAAAAGCTTTCATTCTGATAATATTTATAAATAGGTTCATATTTAATACCAACTAAATTAGAACCCTTTACTGTTTTTAGAATTTCCTTCATTTTAAGCCCAGTATTTTTATGTTTATTCTTTCCAATAATATATGTTTCTCCAGATTCAGTTAAAACATAATCATAATCCAAATCTTTATTAACACAAAGTGCAAGATTTGCAACTAAAGTCCAGGGTGTTGTTGTCCAAGCAACAATATATGTGTTTTCCTCTCCAATGACTTTAAACTTTACATAAACAGTTTTTGTAGTTACATCTTTATAATTTTGTGATTCTTCTGAATTAGATAATGGTGATTGAAGAGGATATGAGTATGCCACTACTTTATGACTACGATAAATTAGATCATTTTCATAAAGAGAAGCAAAGCCCCACCAAATACTTTCCATAAAATTTAAATCCATAGTCTTATAAACATCATTAAAATTAGCCCACCGAGCCATCTTGTTGTATACTGGTTCCCAATCCTTTTCAAATTTACAAATAGTTTCCTTACAAAAACTATTAAAATGTTTCATACCAATATTTTCAAGATCTTGATTTGATTTAATATTTAACTCACGATTAGCAATACTTTCAATAGGAACACCATGACAATCATATCCTAACTTATTATTGCATGCAAATCCGCACATATTTTTATAATTTAAAAATGAACTTTTAATAGAGCCAATAGCTAAATGACCCATATGAAGTTTACCAGTTACGAATGGAGGACCATCCATAAAATCAAAAATAGACCCATTACGGGAGATATCATAAATCTTGTACATGATTATTATTTAATATATAATATTATATTAAATAGTATATAGTTATACTTATTTCAATTTTTTTATTAAATTATAATAAGTTATTTAGAGTTTGCGTGTTTTCTTGAACCACATAAGAGCGCAGAGACCACCAAGAACTTGGGCTACAACGTATGATCCAAATTGGCTTGAGGTGATATCACCTTTAGCGTAGAGCATAGCACTGACAGCTGGGTTGACATGACCACCTGAAACTCTACCAATTAAGAAAATGACAACTGCAAGGGCAAGACCAATTGGAATTGCTTCACCTGTGGCGAGAATTACACCAAGAAATACGAAAGTACCAACAAATTCGGCTACAAATTTAGTAAGATCCATTTTTATATATTATATAAAATATAAAAAAAAAATTTATATATTATATGAAAATCTATACTGGTTCTGGAATTTTACCTATTTTTATATTAAATAAAAAACCTTATTTTATAACATTTACTGTAGCAAGAGGTATTATTAATGATGCTGGAGGAAAAAAAGAAGATAATGATACAATTTCATATACCGCCTGTCGTGAATTATTTGAAGAATCTGCTGGATTGATACAAATTGATGAAGATCAAATTAAAAATAATTCATTGTATTTCGATGTTAAAAATAAAAATAATAATAAATATTATAGATTATATACTATAATTATTAATAATATCGATACTACATACTATGATAAAAATTTAAAAAAATTTAAAGAATTTAATTTTAATCCATTTACAGAAACTCATGGAATAAAATTAATGAAATTAGATAAGATTAATATTGATAATAATCAAATTTCATTAATATCAAATAATGATTATAAATTATTACTAGCACCAAGATTAAATAATATTATAAAAAAAATATTAAAAAAATATGATAATTTAAATACTTTTTATAAAAATTTAAAAAATAATGTTGATATAATAGAATTAAAAAAAACTAAAATAAATATTGATTCCTATGAATATAATACTAATAAAAAAATTAAAATAAAAAATATTACTACCTATTGTTCTGTAGAGTGCTAAACTTAAGACCTTCTAGATGTATTAAATTATGAGCACATTAGAGAAAACTATCATTTAATTTAAAATGTTCCACATTTTCGTGAATCTGAATATTTAACAAAATTTGCCTGTGTTTCAATATCATTTGTATTGGCTGAGGCTGTTATACATTCACCCTTTAAACGTATTATTTTGTTTCCAGATGTATTATTTTGACATTCATAACATTCATAACATTCTTTTTCTGCAGGATTGTGTTCTACTCCATTAGTGTCTTTCCATTTACATTTTAATGCATCTTGTTGTTCCTTTGTCATATGTTCTGTACGCATTTTATATCCAAAATATATTGCTAACACAATAATTATAATCAATAATATTGTTTTTGTTTTCATTTTTATATATATTATATATTTAAAAAATTATATTAACATTTCTATATTTATAATAATTTGATATTGGGGTAAATAATAAATATTATTATTATTATTTATAATATAATTATCCTTATTAACTAATTTTAATAAATTTTGATAAAAAAATATATTTATTATTTCATTACTTATTATAAATAATTTTGAAAATTGTCCAATATTGTTACTTGTTATATTATGTGTTAATTTAAAAAATTGTTCTTGAGTTAATGGTAAAAATATAGTACCATTAAAATTAGTTTGATGTATATTATTTATAGGATTATATATATGTGTTCCTAATTCATAATAAACATGAACATTATAATAATTCATATATATTATATTTAAATAATATATAAATAGTTTTTAGCGTCTAAAAATAGTTTTTATAATAAATATTTTATTTATTATAATTAATTATTTAATTATTTAATTATTTATTTAAATACCTAATGCATTTTGAAATTGAGTTAATATTGTTGGTGGTTGTTGTGGTGGTTGTTGTTTATTTTCTTGGTGTTCTGTTTTTTTGAGTTTCATGTATACTATACCAATAACTATTAAACCTACGAATAATAAAATTAATTTTTTATTATTTCCTTTTTGATTTTGACCGTTCATATATAATATATAATTTTAAAAAAAAATGTTTTTTATATTAATTATTTAATGATTTAATAATTTAATAATTTATGAGAAGAAGAATTATACGTATTAATAAACCTAAAAAAATAAGATTAAAAATTAATGATAAAAAAGAGAATAAAGAAATAATTATTTTTAATAAATTAATAGAAAAATTTTATAAATCTATAACAAAAAAAAATAAACCAGACGATTATGAAAAATTTCAAATAGATATATTTGAAATAATAGATTCGAAATATTCTACTTATTCTCTTATTAAAAAAATTTTAAATATTATTGAAAATAGATTTATTATAAAAAATTTTATAGGAATAAAATTTAGAAAATTACAGGATGATCATTATGATGATTTATTTGGTCAACAAGATAATCTTAATGAAGAAGAAAAATATAATGAAAAAGATGATAAATTTAAATTATTATGTATTGAAGCAAATAAAATATTTGTTGATTTTATTATAAATTTAATAGATAAAATATATAAAAAATTTAATAAAATAGAAGAAACTTTTGTTCTAGATTTATTTACATATTATACTATAGATATTGAAAGAATTTTAATACATTTAAAAAGTCATAAATTTACATTTAATAATATTAAAATTATTAAAAAATTACATTATTTATCAGAAGTTGATTATTTTGATTTACTAGATAATTATGATATTAAATATATCTTAACATCAAATCATATCATTTCAAATTTTACTAACATAGATAACATTATACAAAAATATTTTCCAAAACTAGATTATAATAAAATATTTTTAATATTAATAGATAACTTGATAGAAAATAATAGATTAATTAATTTTAATATAAATAATGTAGGTGAATGGATATTAAGTAAAAATAAATCTTTAGATACAAATAGTAAAATAAAATTATATACATTATACATAATTAATTCTATTATTAATTTTATTGATGGTATTGATTTAATGAATAATGATGAATATACACAAAATATTATAAATTATCGCCCCAATATAAATATTATAAATTATTTTTTAAAAAAAAATTTTATTAAAAAAGAATTTACATTACAACAATTAATAGAAGCTGATCAATTAATAATAAATATGTTATTTAAATCTATAAATCTTAGAAAAAAAATATCAATTAAAAATAAAACAAAATATGGATTTAAAAATATTAAGATAGATGATTATGATTATTTTTTAAAATATAATAATATTGCTGTTTATACTGGATTTAATATGATAAACATAGATATATTTATATCATTTATTAATAAAAATAGAATTTTATTCATTAATAGTTTAATCAATTATGTTAAAAAAGTAACAAATGTCAATGATATTATTAATTGTAAATTATTTCATAATAAAAATAATATATTTACACTTGATGAAAAAGTTAATATATTAAAAAAAATATATAGTGGTAAAATAACAGCAAGTAATTTAGAATTATTTATATTAAATAATAATGAATTGGCGTGTTATTTTATTAAAAATATACCAATAAATAAAAAATATATTAAATATGCATTATCTGTAAGTAATTTAAAATTTATAGAAACATTATGTGATTTAAAATATATTTTTACAACCAATGATTTACTTTATATTACCTCTGATTTATATTTAGAGGAAATATTAATTATTATTAATAAATATAATACAATTGATTTTTTAACAAATTTAGATTGGTATTATCATATCAAATATATACTTAATATTGATAATAATAATTTGGATATAGTAAAAATTATATATAATGATGATAATCAAGATTTAAGAGATTTATTTAATAAAAAAATTAATGATATTAAATATGATTATAACTTTGATGATTTAAATAATCTTAATTTTAATGATTTTTGTATAAATGTTGTAAAAAATAATATAAAAATAACAAAATATGATATATATAAAGTAAAATGTTTACAAAAAAGATTATTTCTTTTAAATTATGAAAAATAATATTAAAGTAATTGATAATATTCTAATGTTTTGTCTATAAATATATTATTTTGTTCCATTCTTAAATTTAATGATTGAATATTATGTTGACCAGTTGTTTCTATTAATATATAATCTTTATTTAATAACTTTTGATAATATCTCAATGATCCTTTAATATCTATACTTTTTGAATAATCATAATTTGAATAATTTAATTTATTTTTTATTATTTCAGGATCAGCTAATATTATAAATTTTTTGTTAGGATCTGTTATATTTTTATTAACATTATCTAACATTATCTTTGAAAGTTCATGTGATCTATCTGTATTTGTAGGAGTTATAGTCGATCCCATACTTTTTTTATTTAATCTATTATATCCCCATCCTTCATGAAAATCTAAAACAAAATCTGCATCATTTGTTAATTTTACTATTTGATTTATTATATTTGAATCTGATTTTTTATTGTCATTTATATTTTTTGGATATTTTCTATTTATATCTCCAAATATTGGTATATATCTAATACCTAATTTTAATGCATAATAATTTACAGCCGGTATAATAATTAATTTTCCTCTTTTTATAATTTTTATTTTATTATCTAATTCATCTTTTAATTTATTTAACGAATGATATCCTGCAGGTTCATTACCATGAGTTCCTGCCAACATTAATATTGTTGGACCATCGATTTTTGTATCATAAATATAATACTTAATATTATTTAATAAATAATATAGATTATTACATAATAATATAATAATAAGTATAATAATGCATATTATTAATATTGAATTATTTTTATTCATATATAATTAACATTTAAAATATAAAAAATATTTTTTTTTATAAAAATAAATTTATTATATATTGTATTATTATATTAAATGGCTCTTAGTGATATAATTAAACTTATCGGTGGTGATGGTGAAGAAGGTTCAGCTCCAGGTCCAGCCCCAAAGAAAAGTAAAAAAATGATGATTATTATTATTATTGTTGTTGTTGTTCTTCTCTGCTGTTCTTCATCTATTGCATTCTTTATGATGCAACAAAAGAAGAAAGCAGCTGCTACTACACAACAACAAGAAGAAGAACAAGAAGACGAAGAAGAAGAAGAATAAATAAATATTATTAATTATCTATTATTATAGAAATTATTTATAATAATAAATTAATTTATCAAATACATATACCATAAAGTACTTAATTTAAGCCACATTAAATTAAGCACTTTTCGCTAGCATAACTATCCAAAAATTAAAACAACTAAAGGGTCTTTAGTTTGGCACTACACGGTATACTAATAAAAAATTGAAAATTATAAAAGTCAGATATATGTCTTATTATATATATAATATTAATTATAAGAATGTCCTATTCACTCATTAAACCCTCTATTGATATTGATACTGATATTCAGTACCAAGAATATGAAGACTGTATTCATATTATTACCGGAACTTCTTCCGATGATACAAATGATTATATTATGATTACTTTAAATTTTCCTTTTAACAATACAAATATTAAGATTAAAATCAATAAATATAGTTGTATTAACAATATTCCTATTTTTATTGCTGATAAATATGGTATTATTGGTGTAAAAATGATTTATAATGAACAAGTTATTAATTACGGTACGTTTGATTCATTAAATATTAAAAATAACTCAGTAATTAAAATAATTAATAATATGAAAACTGGTATTACTGATAATAAATCTAATATTATGCAAATATTATATTTGATCAAAAGTAACCCCCGTAATATTCGTAGCAATTTGTCTCAAGAAGAAATTAATGAAAATATTAATAAATATGGATTTTGGGGGGCATTTACACAAGAACCAGAAACACCTAAAAAGAAAGTTAAGAAAAATACTTATCGTTCTCCAGAATATAATCAAAAACGTGAAGATATTGATCCAAGTGAATTGGAAAATCTTGGTAAGAAATATCATATTGCAATGGAAGAACTTTATGAACGTGAAAAAAAACAAAAAATGGAAGAAGATAAAATGCGTGCAAAAATTGCATCTCTAAAAGAAAAAATGAAAAAATCTAAAGATAAGAAAAATAATGTTATTGTTGAAGAAAAGAAAAATACATTTTGTGGATTAAAAAAAGGATTTCTTTTATAATTTTTTTATAATTAATTAGTCTATTTTTACTTTAAAATAATTTAATAAACTTGTAACTATTATTGAAAAACTACATGCTGTCATAAATACTAAAAATGTTTTTATATTATTTGTATAATAATCATCACATTCATCACATTTATTAAATGTTATATTTATATCACCCATATTATTTTTATAATATTCATTTTCTTTTTAACTCTTTTATTTATTATTATTTAAATTATTTCTTATATTATTTTATATGTTATCTATAATAAATAATAATATAAATAATAATGAAAATAATAATGATTTTTATAAAAAAAAATATATTAAATACAAATTAAAATATACAAATTTAGTTAATATATTAGGAGGTAAATTTCCAAAAGTGCCTAAAGTTCCTAAAATGCCTAAAATGCCTAAAGTTCCTAAAATGCCTAAAGTTCCTAAAATGCCTAAAATGCCAAAAGTTCCTAAAATGCCAGGAATGCCTAATATGCCTAATATGCCCAAAGTTCCTAAAATGCCTGGAATGCCTAATATGCCTAATATGCCCAAAGCTCCTAAAATGCCTGGAATGCCGAATATGCCTGGAATGCCTAAAAAAAATAAACAAAATAGTGAAGAAGAAAGTTCTCAAGAAAGTTCAGAAGACGATGATGAAGAAAATAAACAAAAATCGGGTAAAAAAAAATCTAAAAAAAAATATATGCCAGGTATGCCAGGTATGCCAAGTATGCCAGGTATGCCAGGTATGCCAAGTATGCCAAGTATGCCAAGTATGCCAGGTATGCCAAGTATGCCAAGTATGCCAGGTATGGAAAATATGCAAAATTATCAACAACAAGTACCAAAAGTTAATGTTAAAAAAGGATTTGATAATTTAAATGCTGGTATAGATTCATTATTTGGTATTAAACCTAAACCTAAACCCAAGTCTAAATCAGTAGAAAATATAGCAAATGTAGCAAATACAGTAAATAATATTGCAAATGTTAGTGATAATATGTCTCAAATTACAGGAAATATTAATAATATGGTAGGAAATATGGGCAATATGGCTGGTAATATGGCTGGTAATATGGCTGGTAATATGATGGGTAATATGATGGGTAATATGGGTAATATGGGTAATATGGGTAATATGGGTATGATGGGTAATATGGGTATGATGGGTAATATGGGTATGATGGGTAATATGGGTAATATGGGTAATATGGGTAATATGGGTAATATGGGTATGATGAATAATTTTCAACAATATGCCCAAATAAATAATCAATTATTAGAAATATCAAATAATCTTAAATTAATTGTTGATAAATTTATAAATAAAAAACAAAAAGTTATAAATCAAAATGTACAAAAAGAAAGTCAAGAAGAATAATTTAAATAAATCCTTCATCTTCGTTACGTTCACTAAAATATGTTAATATATCTTGTAATAATTGAATACAACATGTTCTTGAAGGTATTAGTATTCCTATATTATCATGAGTTAAATCTAATATAGGATCAAATTTATTATCAACTAAAATTTGCCATCTTTCAGAATATTTTCTATTTTTTTTAGATCCATGAAAATAATGTCTTATTAATCCTGGAACATATCCAAATCTTAAATTTTTAACTTTATCTTGATATTCTATTACAGATTTTCTATATCCATATGTTGTTTTTTCATTTAATGCTTTTACACCATTTCCTAATAAACTTAACATCATAATATTATCACCAGATCCTAAAATAGATACTTCATATAGACCTCCCATTTTTTCATATGCTTTACGTGTACATGCCCATGCAAATCCAGGATGCCAATAATTAATACCCTTACTTTTATTATATTCGTTAGTCGATTTTACATATTGATAACCAGCACTATTAAATATTTGCATAGCATTATCATTTTTATCTAAATCTGCACAATGAGACCATATTTGAACTATATCGTATGAACCATTTAATATTTTTAATGTATCTTTTGCCCATGTAGTTGATTCAAATTCTATATCAGCATCAACCCATGCAAAAGCCTTCCATGTTTTTGGAAGTAAATATTTTACTCCTAAATTTATCATATTCTCTTTATGCCAAATAGGTATTTCTGTTTTAATTTGAAGATGTTTCTTATTATTTTTATCAGTAACAATATATTCTTGATTTGGATAAATTAATTCAACTACATATAAAATTACATCATCCTCCATCTCCATTCTTTTTATAAATTCTCTTGCTAAAATATATCTTCTTGCATATAAACATGGATTAGATATAACAATAATTACATGTAACTTTTCTTCTATTATATCATTATTTATAATAGCATCTTTAATTTTATTACGTATAATTCTAATATTATCTATTTCTATTCCATTTATAACTGTCATATATAATGTATAAAAAGATTTTTTCTTTTAAATAATAATATAAATAAAATATTTAATATTTTATTTATTAGACTAACTATTTTTTATTAAAGAACAACTTTTTATAACTGGTGGATTATTATTTAAATCTATATTACAATTAATGTTATACAAATTATTTTGTTGAGTTTGTGATTGAGTTTGTGATTGAGTTTGTGATTGAGTTTGTGGTTGAGTTTGTGATTGAGTTTGTGATTGAGTTTGTGGTTGAGTTTGTGATTGAGTTTGTGATTGAGTTT
>JACCEE010005726.1_pt1 | contig 26508 bp, 25 predicted proteins | sample 7449931 | NCBI WGS metagenome assembly JACCEE01 (sample SAMN15323457, study PRJNA562643) | freshwater metagenome | isolation source: river surface water | place: USA:Blue River Watershed | collected 2017-08-19 | reverse complement strand
GTTTGTATGGCACCCAAGTGCTGGGCAACAGCGGCCTGGGCCGTCACCAGATGTTCGTTGAACTGGCTGGTGGCTTTGGTGCGATCAAGCTGGGTTCGCCCAACAGCATCAGTTTTGGCGCATGGAACGCCGGCACCCCCTTCACCACCGCAACTGGCGGCGGTTACACCCGCGTGGCTGTCAGCGCTGCCACCGGTCAGAATCAGATCATCGGCACCCGTTATGACCGTTCGGTCCGTTACGACAGCCCCAACCTGAACGGTTTTGTGGTGTCTGCCCTGTACGCTCCCGGCAATGACGTGGTTCAGCAGGGTGTCAACACTCCTGCATCCGTCCCCAACAACCGTCAAGTCACAGATCTCGGTCTCTCCTACTCCAACGGTCCCCTGAACGTGTCCCTCGCTAGCCTGCGCGGTGCCGCTCAGACCAACGCGGGAAATGTTTTCTTCGGCGTAGCTGCTGGTGCCACATCTTGGGCTGCGGCATCTGCTCCTCATCAAGCTCTTTCCGCAAACTCTGGCTCGACCACCTACAACACGCTCAGCGCCAACTACAAGGTCGGCGCAACCACCCTGTACGCTTCAGCTGGTTCAGGTGATTTGTTCACCGTCTCCACCACCTCGGCCAAGTCAAACAACGTGGGGGTTAAGCACGACATGGGCACCATCTCTCTGCTGGCTTCCTATCGCATGCACAACACCCGTACGAGTGCTGGTGTTGAAGTCGACCAGAAAATCACCGGCCTGCGTGTTGAAAATAACCTGAGCAAGACCACCGCTGTGTACGCCATGTACGAGAGCTGGGACAAAGGTGATAACACCAAGCAGAACATGGCCGGCGTTGGCCTGCGCAAGAGCTTCTAATCCCAAGCTGTCTTAAGACAGTTTGATCTAGAGCCTCCTAAAACCCTGCCCGGGCAACCGGGTAGGGTTTTTTTACGCCCCAAATTTGTAAATAAACATCAATATTTTTAAATAATCGATTAATTTATTTAAAAATGAATTATTAATAGTTATTCATCTGCGATTTTCAAAAAATTCCGGCATGAAATTCAGTATTCTTTGCAAAAGTTTACAAATAAATGTTTTTTCGAATCAAGATGCAACGCGCGGCGGCCAATGATGAGTTTTTTTCGCGTGCGGTGCCCCATTTGGCACGTGTGGCGCGCCCCGTTGACCGGAATGTCTTGGGGGCTGCCCCATGGCAAGAGACCCCGCCATGGTCGAGTCAACCCGATGCGGTCTTGCTGCGCGAATTGATCGACAAATTGCTGTCGCATGAATGGGTTCGGGTTTTGCGCGACGAAATCAAGCCGGACTCCTACCGCATGACCAAAACCCGGCTGGAGGGTTTCATCTACACGTATTTTGCGAACCAGCAACTTCACCTGATCAACGCCGAGGTGATGGAGGAGTTCGTCAATTATCTGGGCCAACAAAAACTCAGCGGCCCCACCATCAAAGGCTATCTGGCCGTGTGTCTGAAGTTGCTGCGCTTCATGCATCGCCGGCAAGTGATTGCCCAAATTCCTTTGTTACCCCCCGTCAAGGCGCAATACAAACCAAGAGGCGCATTCACCCTGACCGAATACCGAATGATCGTGCGGCGCGCGCGCGAATTGGTGGGCGAACCCTACACCGCCTGGGGGGAGGGGAAAAAAATCTGGATCAAGGACATGTACCAAACCATGCCCAGAGCGATGAACTGGATGATCCGCTTCATGGTCTACACCTTCATCCGGCCCGGTGACCTGCGTCAACTCAAGCACAAGCACATTGAAGTGGTCCAAGGTCCCTTCACCTATTTGCGATTGACCTTGCCGGAAATCAAGCGCCATGCGACCCCGATGATCAGCTTGCCGCCTGCGGTGCGTCTGTTTCAGAAGATCAGGTCAGACAACACCGCACTGGGCTGCGGCGGTCCGGATGACTATGTTTTTTTCCCGCTGGAGCAAGATCGCAAATTGGCGCTGGGCATCGCGGGATGGCTCTTCAACTGGATTTTGAATGAACTGGAATTGAAATCCGGCCCGCACGGCAAAGACCGATCACTCTACAGTTTGAGGCATACCGCCATCACCTTCAGGCTCTTGTATGGCGGCAAAATCGATTTGTTGACGCTGGCCAAAAATGCCCGCACATCGGTAGAGATGATCGAACGCTTCTATGCCAGCACCTTGGCTGCCGAAGCCAACGTGTCCTTGCTGCATTCTCGCCGCCGCGATCGCTGATGCGAGCCTGCCAATTCCGGGCGCACTCTCGTGCACCCGGAGGCACAACACAGGAAACAGCAGTCCTTCCGCCAAAACAAGTGTTATTGAGAAAAATGGATTGATTTTATAAACCAAAGATATCATAATTTAGATAATTTGAATTTCTTTGAATGACATGGCGGATCCTTTTTCTTCATGCGAGCGATGGCTGCAAGACGCGTTGTCAGCCTTCAAAAAATCCGCGCCTGCGACGTCGCAAAAAGGGCAAGAGATCCAAGAACTGCAAAGGCAACTGCTTAATGCAACTTACACCGGACAGCAAGCGCATTGCCACCGACTGATCGAAGATTACCAAAATCAACACCCGCAATGCTCACCTAGCTTGCTGACCATTGTTCTACCGGTGGTGTATCAAATCGAACAAGACTGGCGCGAGGACCGAAAAGATTTCAACGCAACCTTATTCGCATTTTGGAATCTGCAACAGGTATTGCAACAGCAAATCGAACGCCAGCCAATCACGCCCGCCAACACAGACATGAACCCACAAATGAGCCACATGCTCATTGCGCCCGCACCGAATTGCGCTCACAACCTCGGCGTTTATGCGGTCACCGATTTTTTTCGCCGTCTGGGTTGGTCACCGCACATGCTCAGCGAAGGGACGCGCCCACTCATTCTGAGTCGGATCCGACAAAGGCACTATGACTTCTTGGCCTTGTCGGTGGGGCATGACGCCGGACTGGATGGTTTAGTCGACTTCATCCATGAGTGCCGGACCAGCAGCGCCAACACCGCCCTTCGAATCCTGGTGGGTGGGAACATCTTCACGTTGCCCCAATCTGCATATGCATGGATGGGCGCCGACCATATAGCCGCCGACCTCAAAGACGCTTACGCATATTGCCGGGTGTCGGGCTCAGCCAAACCTCACTGAGGCCAGCATGAGCGCAAACAGTCAACCCGCCACTCTGAACCTGCCACCGCTTTCTTCAGCATCCATCAGGGATTGCGTTGAAAAAACCCACGACTTGGTGTTCCTCATCAGCGCTGATGACCACATCGCCGGGGTGTTTCAAACCCGTGTCTTTGAGGCCAGCGACATCCACTTTTGGATCGGCCAAGCTTTGGACCAGGTGGTCAGTGCCGACTCAAGGGTCAAACTTCCTTGGCTCATGGAGCACGATGCGTCGCAGCAAGATCCCCAAGCCATTTGGCGGCACATCAATTTAGTGGGATGGAGGAGACAGCAAATTCCGGTGCGAGCCTTGTTCATGACCATGAACAGTGAACACCAAACCCTGCGTTTACTGTTTTGCCGCGACTTGCGATCGGCTCAAGAAATGCATAACCGCTACATGATCTTGCAACAAGGCTTGCAACAAGAAAACAGTCGTTTGCGCACCGAATTGGAAATAGCTCCCTCGGCGTTACCCGCGTCCTCGCTTCAGATCGATTCAATTGTGCGATCAATCAAGCGCTCCACCTACCAAAAAGCCATCGACGAAACTGTCGAGAACCTTGAGCGCGCCTGCATGCGTGCCTTGTTGATCGAGGTAGCGGGCGACCATCGGCTTGCGGCCGAGTTGGCTGGTTGTGAGCTCACCGATTGGCTGCTCAAGGCGTCGCACCTGCAATTGGCCTGACAGACTGATATCGACTGGCCGAAGCCCCCCGGGTTCAAAACGCTCTACCTCCCGTCGACTCAGAAAACCCCCGGCGAAAAGACTTTTGGGGCCATGACTGACGCACTGGTCTGCCCCATCCCATCAGCGTCTTTGCAGGTCTGGGCTCACTGCGCCCGGACTCAGTCATTGGCCTTGAACCCCGTGGCTTGAACCACCTGGGCCCAACGCGCGGTATCGCTGGCGATGGTGGTCGCAAAGGCCGCTCCCGATTCGCGCGGCACATCAAAGCCCTGCGCCTCCAGTTTGGATCGGTACTCGGGTTCGTTTTGGACTTTCATCACAGCCGCTGTGATGGCATCCACGACCGCTTGTGGCGTTGCAGCGGCAGTCACCAGGCCGAACCACACTTGCAAGCTCAGGTCGCGGTAACCCAATTCGGCCAACGTCGGCACCTGCGGCAAGTGGCGCGAGCGTTCCGGGCTGGTCACGGCCAAAGCACGCAGTTTGCCCGCCTGCACTTGTTGCGAGGCGCCTTGCATTTGCGTAAAGCCCATCAGAACTTGTCCTGCCATGAGGTCATTGAGTTGGGGTGCCGACCCTTTGTAGGGCACGTGCACCATATTGAGTTTGAGTCGCTCGTTGAGTTGAAAACCCAAAAAGTGGGACGGGGTACCGGGGCTGAAGGAGGCGTATGCGGCCTTGCTCGGGTTGGCCAACATCCACTCGGTCATCTCGGGCAGCGATCGGGCAGGCACCGAAGGATGTAGCGAGAGCAACAAAGGACTTTCCACGCCCTTGGCAATCGGTTTGAAATCGCTTTGCTTCCAGCGCAATGCGGGATAAACCGAAGGGTTGATGGTGAACATCGCATGCGTGGTCACCCACAGCGTGTGCCCATCGGGCGCCGCCTTGAGCACATGTTCGGCGCTGATGTTGCCACCGGCACCCGCGCGGTTTTCCACCAAAAAAGTACCGCCCGTCTGGCGCGTCAGGTATTCCGCCAAAGTGCGGGCATAGGCGTCAATTGCGCCCCCGGCGGGTGTCCCCACCACCAGGGTCACGGGCTTGTTCGGCCAGGTTTGCGCATGGGCCGCCATGCTGGCCAGTCCCCAAGTGGCGAAAGTCAACACCAACGCAGCAATGCGACGGCATGAACGCGTCAAAACAAACAACATGTGACATCTCCAAATGTGATTTCGATGGGTGTGCATGCGAGGGCGATCCTCACTGCGGCTTAAATCCGGATCCTCGAATCGGGGCCGCCCATTTTTCATGATCGGCTCTCATGATCTGGCCCAGGCGATCAGGTCCGTATCCGGTGGGCTCGAGTTCCATGTCGAGCAATTTTTTGTTCACCACCGGATCTTGCACCGATTCGATGGCGGCTTTGGCCAATTTCTGAATGACCTCAGAGGGCGTGCCGGCGGGCGCAAACAGGGCATACCAGGGTGAGGCCACCAAGTCGACCCCTTGTTCCCTGAAGGTTGGCACATCCGGGAAAGTAGGGCTGCGCTTTTCGCCCGCGACCGCAATCAGTCGGGCTTTCTTGGCATCGACCAAAGACTGGATGTCGGCAGCCACCGTGGACAGCGCTGGAATTTCGCCGGCAGCCAAGGCTTGCATCGCCGGTGCGGTGCCCCGATATGACACATGCTCGAGTTTGATGCCTGCACTTTGTGCAAAGAGCACGCCCAAAAAGTGGGGCAATGACCCCGGTGCGGCAGAGCCAAAAAATGCATTTTGGCCCGGGGCTGATTTGACCCAGTCGATGTACTCCCTGAGGTTGTTGGCGGGAACTCTGTTGGCCACCCCAAAACCAATTTGGAAGTTGCTCAGATGAGCCACCGGCGCAAAGTCCTTGAAGGGGTCGTACTTGAGTTGGCCCGCATAGCTGTGCGGAAAAATCGACATGGTCGCCACAGGCGTCATGAGCAAGGTCGTGCCGTCGGCCGGCGCACCCTTGACGGCCAAATTGCCCAACTGCCCACCGGCCCCGGCGCGGTTTTCGACAACAACCGGCTGACCCAGCCTTTTGGCCATGGCCTCGGCCACGACACGGGTCAACAGATCCGAAGTCGCCCCGGGTGGGTAACCCACGATGATTTTGACCGCTTGGCTTTGGGCAGTGGCCAAACCAGTGGCCAAAAGGGCCATGCCGCCAATGAGTTTTTTAAGCCCTGTGAGCAAGGCTGTCCGCCAAATGATCATGCTTGTCTCCGTATGGTTTTTTTGACTTGTGTCGGTCCGCTGCTGCAAACTCCGTGGGGGGAACCAACAGCGACACGGTGGATGACAAGGGTATTTGGATGATCGCCTTTTGTAAACCCCTTTGACCCTGCACTCCATCGGCAAGGGCGCATCACTTGGCAGCTTCAATGCGCCTTTCGCCAAAGGCGATAACCCGCAGGCAGGATCAGCATCAAGGCCGCACAGGCCAGCAGTGCGCCGGAGATGGGTCGGGTCACAAAGGTGCTCCATTCGCCTTGGCTGATGGTGAGCGCTTGCCGCATCGACTGTTCGGCCATGGGGGCCAAAATCAAACCCACCAGCAAAGGAGCGGCCGGAAAATCAAAACGCCGCATGAGATAACCCAATCCGCCAAAGGTGAACAGCAAAGCCACATTGAAGATGGAGTTCCCCGCACCATAGACACCGATGACCGAAACCACGATGATCCCGGCGTACAGCCAAGGCGGCGGAATTTTGAGTAATTTGACCCACAGACTGACCAATGGCAAATTGAGCATCAACAAGATCACATTGCCGATGTAGAGGCTGGCGATCAAGGTCCAGACCAGTCCCCCATGACTGGAAAACAACTGGGGTCCGGTCTGTATCCCGTATCCCTGAAAAGCCGACAACATGACCGCTGCCGTGGCCGAAGTTGGTATACCCAAGGTGAGCAGAGGCATCAGAACTCCCGCCGCCGCCGCATTGTTGGCCGCCTCGGGGCCAGCCACCCCTTCAATGGCGCCGCGACCAAATTCTTCCGGGTATGGGGAGAGTTTTTTTTCGGCGTAATAAGACAGCAAAGTGGGCAATTCAGCACCACCAGCGGGCATCGCCCCCATCGGAAAGCCCAGGCAACTGCCTCTTAGCCAGGCTTTCCAGGAACGCGCCCAATCCTGTCGGCTCATCCATAAACTCCCGCTCAAACCCATCACCTCGCTCAGTTGCTTGCTGCGGCCCTGCCAGGACAAATACAACGCTTCACCCACCGCAAACAAACCGACCGCAGCCACGGTGACTTCGATCCCGTCGAGCAATTGGGCTTGACCGAACGCAAAACGCATTTGACCGGTTTGCAAATCAATGCCCACCATGCCCAGTAAAAGCCCCAAAGCCAGAGCCACCATGCCGCGCAACAAGGATCGCCCCAAAACGGCTGACACCGCCACCAAAGCCAACACCATGAGGCTGAAATACTCGGCCGGTCCAAACGCCAAGGCGACTTCAACCACCCAGGGCGCCAAAAAAGTCAGCGCCAAAGTACCGATGGTGCCGGCGACAAAACTGCCGATGGCCGCCGTCGCCAATGCCTGGCCCGCGCGTCCACGTCGGGCCATTTTGTTGCCCTCCAAAGCCGTGACAACCGAGGCGGTTTCGCCGGGCGTGTTCAACAAAATGGATGTGGTCGATCCGCCGTAAGCAGCGCCGTAATAGATGCCCGCAAACATCACAAAAATGCTGGTGGCAGGCACGTGGTAGGTCAGGGGCAACAACAACGCAATGGTCAGTGCAGGCCCCAGACCCGGCAGCACCCCCACCATCGTGCCCAACAAGCAACCGACCAAACCCCACAAGAGCGTGGTGGGACTCAGTGCGTTGGCAAAGCCCGACATGAGGGCGTCAAAGGCTTCCATGGTGGATCCTGAGCAAGATCAAACTCCCCATGGCGTCGCAGGCCCGAGCCCAACACCCAGCACATGGGCAAACAGCAACCAAAAGACAGCGGCGATGACGCCACAAATGAACAATGACTTGGCATCCAACGGGGCATCGAACGAGCGGGCGATGCACATGCCGCACAAGGTGGCGGGTGCCCAAAAGCCCAGCGGGCCCACGCCAACCATGAAGGCGACGCCCCCTGCCCCAAAAAAGATCATTCGGCGTCCACTGCCGGGCAAAGGCGTTTGCTCGTCATGCTGACTTTCGTCGACTTGATGCCCCCGAAATGCGCTGAGCCCATAAGCCAAACAACACAAGGTCAGCAAAGCCACGATGACTGCTGGCATCCATTGAGGTCCTATCGCCATCTGGATGGCCGATTCGGGGATGACCGTGACCTGCCAGATGGCCAACAGGCAAATCCCGATCAACACCAGGCTGACGCGCCAGGGCGTCATGCCAAACCCAGATCTTTCATGACAACCGTGATGCGCTCAATGTCCCAGCCCACTTCCCGCGCAAAAGGGTCATCGGTCAGCAAAGCATCCGACCATTTGCGCTGGGTCAACTCGGCCTTCCATGCCTCACTGGACGCCACTCGGGTGACAAAATCCACCAGCCGATCGCGCTGGCCTGGACTGATCCCGGGGGGCGCAAAAACGCCGCGCCAATTGGCCATCACCAGGTTAAGCCCCAGCTCGGTCATGGTGGGCACGTTCACCCCCGCAATGCGAGTGCGACCCGAAGTGGCCAGAGGGATCATTTTGCCGGCCTTGATGTGCTCTTCAACCTCTGAGTAGCCCGAAATACCGGCGCTCACCTGGCCACCCAGAATCGCCGCATTGGCAGGCCCCCCGCCAGCAAATGCCACATAGGCGGCCTCGCGCGGGTTGCGCCCCAAAGATTTGACCATCAGACCCAAAATGAGGTGGTCGGTTCCACCCGCACTGCCTCCTGCAACCGGCACCGCCTTGGGGTTTTCTTTCAGGGCGGCCAAAAACTCGGCCCAATTTTTGATCTTGCCACCCGCTGGCACCACCACCACACCGGCTTCTTCGGTGAGTCGCGCAATGGGCGTCACGTCTTTCATCGTGACCGGACTTTTGTTGGCAATCGCAGCGCCCACCATGACCGAGCCACCCACCATCAGGCTGTTGCCTTGGCCTTTGCGCTGGTTCACATACCTGGGCAAGCCGACCATACCGCCTGCACCCCCCACGTTTTCAACTTGCATTTGCCCCACCAGGCCAGCTGCCTTGGCGGCACGCTCCAAAGCGCGGGCGGTGCCGTCCCAACCGCCGCCGGGGGCGGCCGGCACAAAGAGATGCATCGCGTCAAACAAGGGCCGGGTTTGAGCCCAGGCGGGCCAAGCCATGCCTGCGCCCGCCAGTGCGCTGAATTGAATGAAATCGCGTTTGCTGAACTTCATGCTGGTCCTTTGCCTCAAAACGCCGACACATTGGAGGGCGCAACCCGAGTTTATTCTGCCCTGAACGAAACTCAAGTTAAAAAAGTGAATTCAAATCGAAAACACACTGACTGGACATGCCCAATCTGTCGCAGGCGCGAATCTGCCCCGCCAAGGGGCACGATCTCATCCCCGGCGTGGTGGTGAGACAGCAATCGGGAGGGGATGACTCGAACCACTGGTGCGATAATGCATCCATGACTGTTTTGCGCAACTCAAAGCTCATCGCCAGCCTTGTTCTGGCGTGGTTTGCGCTGTTTTTGGCTTCAGCAGTTGCCTCTCCGGTGATCAAGCCCGCAAGCATGCAGGTTCTTTGCATGGCCGGCGGCGTGCTGAAGATCGTCGATGTGGACGGCAACGGTGGCGAAGTGCAGGCCTCGTTGGGCATGGACTGTCCGTTGTGCGCCGCGGCTGTGGCGTTGCCCGTGCACCCAAGCCCTCCGTCTCTCAAGCCTTGTTCACTTGAGCATGCCTTGCACCCGATGGCAGCGGCTCATATCGCAGCCCTTGCGGCCCCCCCCCTGCCTTCTCGCGGCCCGCCCATCTCCACCTGACTCGCGTCCGTCACACCGGCATCTTGCTGGTGTTCAGTTTGCGGCTGCGCATCATGCCGCAATCAACCGGTTCGGAGATTTCATGCAAACCTTTATTCTTTCCGCGCTTCGCGTGCGCGGGGGCCTTCTTGGGCTGTGCTTTTGCTTGTTTGCAAGCCTGCTGCCCGACAGCGACTCACTCGCCCACGATTTTCGAGTTGGATCGATCGTGATCGATCACCCCTATGCCATCCCCAGCATCCCGGGCTCACGGACCGGTGCGGTTTATGTCAGGACGCTGCTCAACAAAGGCGATCAAGCGGATCGATTGATTTCGGCACAGACAGGCATTGCGACCAAAGTGGGCATACACCGCATGCAACTCGATGGAGATGTGATGCGCATGCGCGAAATTCCTTCCCTGGATCTGCCAGCACGAGCCAGCGTTTCGATGCGACACGGCCCATCGAATGGTCATCACCTGATGCTTGAAGGTCTGAAAGCGCCGCTGCAGGACGGCGAAAGGTTTGACCTGACACTGAAATTTGAAAAAGCAGGTGAGCGAACGGTGAAGGTCTGGGTGCAAACGCCCCGCCATACCACCGCTCATCATCATTGAACATGAATGGGAGATTTTTCATGAAAGCATGGCTTTTGAGTTTGACCGCACTGGCACTGACCGCGTGTACCACCACGGGCCAGAGCTCTGGAATGCAAACCATTGACATCCACTTTGCTGCCGAAATCAACGGCAAGCCCTTTGTGTGCGGTCAAAGCTATTCCAACGTCGGGGTCACCCGCTCGACCATCACCCCGAGCGACTTTCGGCTCTATGTCAGCGAGATCAAACTGTTGCACAAGGACGGCAGCTCAGTGCCCCTTGAACTCGTGCAAGACGGGGTCTGGCAATACCAGAACGTGGCCCTTCTGGACTTCGAAAACGGCCAAGGTCCTTGCCTCAACGGAACGTCTGCCACCAACACCCGCATCCGCGGGACTGCACCGGCTGGAAGCTATACAGGCATTGAACTGACGGTAGGGGTTCCGTTCAAACTCAATCATCAAGACCCCACCGTGGCTGCCGCCCCCCTCAATGCCACCGCCATGTTCTGGAATTGGCAGGGCGGCTACAAGTTCATCAAGTTCGACACCGCCAGCACCGGCATCCGTGAAAGGCAAGCCGCTGGGGCTCATGCAAGCGGCTTGGCGACGCGCTACTCCGTCCATCTGGGCAGCACCGTGTGCGCCAGTGCCAGCCGCACTCAGGCTCCAGACGCCTGCCAAAACGCCAACCGCATCGCTGTGCGGCTGGATGGATTTGATGCCAGCAAAAACCAAGTGGTCATGGACATGGGGGCAGTACTGGCCAGGGCCAACGTGGATGTCAATGCGCAAGGCACCTCTCCAGGCTGCATGAGCTTTCCGAAAGATGCCGATTGCCCGCCCGTCATGGGCGCCCTGGGCCTGGCATACGACGGCATGCCTGCGCCGGGCGCTCAACAATTGATGCGTCAGCGCTGAACACCTGAGGCCTTGTCGTGAAGCGCTGGCTTTTGTCGCTGAGTGTGGCGATGTTGGGGTTGACTGTGCTGACCGGATTTTCCTGGAACCGGTTCAACTGGCACTTGCCCAGTTGGGTTCCAGAGCCATCGGTTCCCGAGGACAACCCCATGAGCGCCGCCAAGGTCGAGTTGGGCCGGCATCTGTTTTATGACAAGCGGTTGTCGGCCGACCAGAGCATGTCGTGCGCAAGCTGCCATCAGCAAGACAAAGCCTTCAGCGACGGCTTGGCTCTATCGATAGGTGTTACTGGCGAAAAGAGCGCACGCAGTGCGATGTCGCTGACCAACGTGGCCTACTTGCCGATCCTGACCTGGGCCAATCCTCAGCTGAACTCACTGGAGGTGCAAAGCCTGATTCCCCTGTTCGGAGAGCACCCGGTGGAGATGGGCATGGCAGGCAAAGAGCAGGCGCTGTTTGCAAGGCTGGGCTCAGACGCCACCTACAAAAGGTTGTTCAAAAAAGCTTTCCCTCAGGAGGCACGCGAGGGCGTCCAGAGCCTTTACTCCCTCTCGACGCTGACCAAGGCCTTGGCCAGTTTTCAGCGCAGTCTGCTGTCCTTTGACAGTCCCTATGACCGTTACAAGTACGGCGGTCAGAAGAACGCCATGTCAACGGCTGCCTTGCGCGGGGAGGCGCTCTTTTTTGGCGAGAAAATGGAGTGCTACCACTGCCACGGGGGATTCAACTTCACCGACAACATCCGGCACAGCAAATTGCCGCTGGCCGAACGCGGCTTTCACAACACCGGTCTGTTCAACCAGGACGGCCGGGGTGCGTACCCGCAGAACAACCCCGGCATCCGAGAGTTCACCGGAGATCCGGGCGATGAAGGCAAGTTTCGCACCCCCAGCCTTCGCAACGTGGCGCTCACAGCGCCTTATATGCATGACGGGTCGATCGCCACGCTGGAGCAAGTCATCCGGGATCACTACGCATTGGCCGGCAAGGCAGCCAGAGCAGCCCATGGCGTCAGTCCCATCCGCAGCGCCCTGATGGCCGGCTTCGAGGTGACTGAACAAGAGGTCAGGGACCTGACGGCCTTTTTGGAAAGTCTGACCGATCCATCCTTCATTCAAAATCCGAAACATGCCGATCCATGGTCACAGCGATGAGTGCTCAGAGTCGGTCATCGTGCAGCCACGCTCCCCTATCAGCTCAAGCGAACGCCAGCACCCTGACCGCGCTTTCGCCACCAGGCCTGTGACCCCGCGCGTGCCATGGTGATTCAGGCGATTTCAGAGATCCGAATCACCACATTGCCACTGGCCTGCCCCGATTCGAGGTATTCATGAGCCTTGGCAGTATCGGCCAAATCAAACACCCGATCCACATGCTCGGCGACGGGTCGTGCCGCTCCTTGCTGGCCTGTGCCCTTGAGCCACGACCCAATGTCGGCAAGGGCCAAGCGCATGTGTTCGGGTTGCAATTCATACATGAAGACCCAACGCAAAGTCTGGTTCTTCATCATGAACGCATAAAACGGCAACACCGGCGTGGGTTGCTCGTCCGAGGCGTAACAGCTGATGACGCCATGGGGGCGCAACACCTGCTGGGTGATGGGCAAGTTCTGTCCAAATGCCACCTCAATGATGCGGTGCACACCCGCACCATGGGTGATTTGCATCACTTGTGCCGCTACATCCTCTTCACGGTAGTTGATGACGTGGTCAGCCCCGGCCTGGCGCGCACTTTCCGCCTTGACCCCGGAGCTGACCGTGGCGATCACGGTCGCTCCGCCCCATTTGGCCATTTGAATGGCGCAATGCCCCACGGCTCCAGCGCCCCCTTGCACCAACACGGTCTGCCCCGCTATGGGCCCATCTGCAAACAGCGCCCGGTGTGCCGTCAGCGCCGGAATACCCACGCAAGCCCCGTAGGCCATGCTGACCTGTTGTGGCAGTGGCTGCACCAAGGGAGCTGGCAGCACCACTTCCTCGGCATTGGTGCCATGGGCTCGCTTCCATTGGGCGTTGTAGACCCAAACCCGATCACCCACCGCCAAGCCTTGCACGCCCGCCCCCAATTCGGCGACAACTCCGGAACCATCGCTGTTGGGAATGATCAACGGAAAGGCATGGGGCTGGCCATTAAAGCCCTTGCGCCGCTTGATGTCCGAAGGGTTGAGCCCAGAGCAGGCCAGGCGCACCCGAACCTCTCCTGCGGCAAGCGCCGGGCTGGGCATATCGCCCACTTCGATCACGTCATGTGCCGGGCCTTGTCGTCGATACCATGCTGCTTTCATTCACGTCTCCTGAGGGTGTCGCATCGGCGCATGTCCTGGGTCTCAGATCCGCTTGACCGGGGTTTACTTCCGGTGCCGCTTCGGTTCAAATGACGCCGTCTTATCCATCATTTGATCATCAACAGCCGGCGCATCCCACCATGAATTACCCTCACCTCTTCTCCCCTTACGCTCTGGGGCCGTTGGCATTGAAGAACCGCGCTGTGGTGTCATCACTGACCCGCGCCAGCGCCACCGACGATGGACGGGTGACTCCGGCCATGCTTCGCTATTACCAGCGCTATGCTCAAGGCGGGTGGGGCCTGATCGGGACCGAGGCCACCTATGTCGACCAGCAATACAGCCAGGGCTATCTCAACCAGCCTGGCATTGCCTCGCAAGCCCAAGCCCAAAGCTGGCGCGATGTGGTGCATGCCGTGCACGCTCACGGCACACCCATTTACATGCAGTTGTTTCACGGCGGCGCAGTGAACCAGGGTAACCATTGGGTCGAGGGCTCTATCGCACCCTCGGCCATCCCGCCCAAAGGGGTCCAAATCAGCCGCTATCGGGGCAATGGCGGCCCATTTCAAACCCCGCGGGAGATAACGCCCCAGCAGATTCATGCGGTCATCGAGAGTTTTGCACAAGCGGCGCAACGGGCCATCGAAGCCGGCTTCGATGGGGTTGAGATCCATGGCGCCAACGGCTATTTACCCGACCAGTTTCTGACCACTTACACCAATCAACGCCGCGACCACTACAACGGCGATGTGCGCCAGCGACTGCGATTTCACCTGGAGCTTTTGCGCGCAGTACGCGAGGCGATTCCAGGCCGCCTGCTCGGGGTGCGGATGTCACAGACCAAGGTCAATGATTTGGAGTACAACTGGCCAGGCCAGTTGGAAGACGCCCGGGTGATTTTCTCGGAAATCGCGCAGACCGGGGTAGACTTCATTCACGTAGCAGCGCACCAAGGCGTGACCCCGGTCTTTGGCAGTTCGCAAAGCCTGTCGGGTTTGGCCAAGACCTTCAGCGGCTTGCCTGTCATCACCAACGGCAAACTCCAAGACCCTGCCTTGGCAGATCAGGCCTTGGCGGATGGAGAAGGTGATTTGGTTTCAATCGGCAAGGGGGCCTTGGCTGATGCTGATTGGGCGACCAAGGTACAAAACGGTGTGCCTCCCATACAGTTTCACCCCGACATGATCACCCCCTATGCCACACTGGATAACCACGAACAGTGGATGGCAACGCACGGTTCTTGATCGGACCCCGAGACACAGGTTGAGTTCTAAAACCTCAGGTCAGATGCACCCGCGCCAACCAAGCGGCAACTTCCTGCGCGACCTCACCTTCGCAGCCGTTGTAAAAATGATCGCACGCAGGCATCACTCGAACATCGCATGGCCCGGCGCATGCAGCTTGGAATTCCTCAGCCGGGTAGCGCGTGCGGTCTTCCTGATCACCACGCAAGGCCAAGACCGGACAACGAATCTGCGATGCCAGTGCCAAGGTATCAGGGACATGTTGTAAGCGATCCAGGAAACTTCGGGCACTGATCACCCACCACCAGCCGGGCAACGACAACAAAGCGTCACCTTCGCCGGCAGCCACCCGTGCATTTGCCAACTCGGTCAACTCCAGCGTGCGATCCATGGCAAAGAGCTTCTCACGACCGCCAGACACATTCTCTCGCCCCCCCCTTCCGGCAGACAACAAAACCAGCGCTGGGGTATCCGGATGATCGACCACATGCCGAGTGGCCAGCATGCCGCCATAACTGTGTCCGATGATCACTGGTTTGACATAACCCTGTTGGGCGAACCAACTCGCTGCATAGCGGTTATCGGCCACAGACTCGTCGACTGTTTGGAAGGCGCCGCCCTCCGCTGAACGACTGGCTCGGGTCGTCAGAATGTCATGACCACGGCGATTGAAGGCCAAAAATGCCAACCCCATGGCGGTCAGCGCCGGAGCCAGAAAGCGGGCGGCTCCGGTGTAAAAATTCATGGTGTTACCATGAAAGTAAAGAGCTGCCCCCCTGACTTGACCCTCGGGCAGGTGTAGAGCACCATCCATTGGTACCCCGTCGGTGGGAATGGTGACCAGTTCGGTGCGCATGGTATGCCCCTGCGACATTTACGATTGGGCCGGGATGATGGGCAGCAACAGGTACGCTTGTCGCGAAGGGCCCGCATGCAAAGTGACATCACCCCCGAATACATCAGCGGGTCGATCGCGCGGATCGTTGTGAACAAAGGGGCCACAACCATGCCATTGAGTCCCCAAAGTCTCTAGCCCCTTGCTGAGTCCACCAGGATACTCATAATCCTTGCCTCTGATCGTCAAGGCCAATCGGTACCCTTTGGGCAAGACGATGCAAGTTGGCCAGACCTCCACATCCACCTCATAGATCTCACCAGGCTGCATGGGCTGCTCCTCATCATGCGTGTGATAAGGACGATGAGGCAAACTCAACTTCTGATCCAATTTCCGATGCGACACCCTCAACCAACCTTGGGCGATGGGTGTATTCGGATCAAGCGCCCCCTGAAACACCACTTCCTTCATGTTCGAATCAAAAGCCCGCACAATCAGGAACAAATCTGCGTCGCGTGTGGCCGAAGACACCCACAGTTTGGCCGCAATCGGACCGGTGATTTCTGTCGCTTGTGCCAGAGGCGCTGTCATCAGGGTCACCCCTTGTCCCAAACCGGCATAAGTCAGGCTGGCATCGGAGCTTGGGGGATGATCCGCCAATGCCTGTTCACCCAAGTCCAGGTACTGTCGCGTCCACTGAGTGCGGGCCAGGGGCCATTCGCTCTCGGCGCGTTCGACGAATTTTTCACCAGGATGTCGCACCTGCAACAGGACTTTGGGCATCTCCTCCCAACCTGTCTTTTCACCTTTGAGGAAATGCCCCATGAACTTTTTCTGCAAAGCCAGGCCGTAGTTGGTGTAAAAATGGGTCCAATGCTCGATGCCATGCACCTCCAACCATTTCTGACTGGCAGCTGCGCGGGTAAACGCCTCAAAGTTACCCCTGGGGTGCAAGCCCTGCCCCCCCCAATTGGCTGCTGATAAAAACGGGGTCTTCACTTTGGACCAATCGGGCATGCGCGACTGCCAAAATTCGTCGGTATCGAGTTTTCGGCTGATGCAGTCTTGATAGAAATCGCGTCGGTTTGCACCCAGTTCTTCATCGCTCAAGGTGTCTGGCCCTGACACCCAATCGCCAGTCAAGCGGCTGCGAAAACCCCGAGTGCCACGTCCATTCTGAACCGAATAAACCTGGGATTTGGACCAATCCTGAACAAAGCCACGGTTGAAAATGCCACCATGATGCGCCATGTCGCGATAAAAATCGGCTGCCGCCTCCCAAGGAATCATGGCAGCCAAATGTTTCGGCTGCAAAGCAGCGCATTGCCATTGATTTTGACCAAAATACGAGATGCCATTGAGACCCACCTTGCCATTCGACCAAGGCTGGACACCAGCCCAATCGACACAAATGGCCAAATCCATGGCCTCGCGCTTCGACCATATGTCTATCACGCCTTGCGAACGTCCCGCCCCCCTGCTGTCGACCCGCACCACCACATAGCCATCCGGAACCCATTTCTCAGGGTCGACGACTTCCCAAACTTGATACTTGTTGGTGGAATCGGTCGGCACCTCGGGGTGTGTTTGGCACATGGTTTGCCACTGGGCCCCATACAGGTCTTCAAAATGCAACCATTTTCCGTAGGGCCCCATCGTCAGAATGACCGGGTATTTACCCTCTGTCAGGGGTCGGAAAATATCGCAGCGCAACACAACTCCATCATCCATGGTGATGGGCATGTCCCAATCCACGCGCATTCCGTCACGCACCTCGCTGATTTCGCGGTAATTCATGGATGATTCCTTTCAGAAAAATTTGCACAACGATCTGATTGCTAATTGATCAGACAATTATTAAACCAAGAAGTTGATTTGGTTCTAGGGTTAATGCCGATTAAACCCTCTGAAGGTTGTCTCAAAATGGAAAAGGTCTAAGAAGCAGTTGATCAATAAGGATCGATCACATCCCAACCAAGGCTTTTGGGCCGATCAAGGAGACCTGTATGCCCTACGTCCAAAAATCCGAACGACTCGATGGCATGCATGTGGATTGGAATGTACCGATCCGAACCCGAGATGGCAGTTGCCTTTATGCCGATGTATATCGGCCCGTCAAAGCGGGCCAATATCCTGTGATTCTGAGTCATGGCCCTTACGGCAAGGGCTTGTCTTTCCAGGAGGGTTACCGCACGGCTTGGGACATCATGGCTGAAAAACATCCTGATGTTACAGCCGGATCCACCAACAAGTACCAAAACTGGGAAGTCGTCGACCCTGAAAAGTGGGTGCCTCATGACTACGCCGTGGTACGAGTCGATTCGCGGGGCGCAGGGGCTTCACCCGGATTCATGGCTTTGTGGAGTCCGCAAGAAACCCAAGACATGTACGATTGCATTCAATGGGCTGGTGAGCAAGCATGGTCCAACGGCAAAGTCGGACTCAACGGCATCTCTTACTATGGCATGAATCAATGGCAAGTGGCTGCCATGCAGCCCCCGCACTTGGCTGCCATATGTGTTTGGGAAGGCGCCTCAGATTTTTATCGGGATCTCAGCCACCACGGCGGCATTTTGTGCGACTTCATCAAAAATTGGTACGACATGCAAGTCAAGTCGGTCCAACATGGCTTGGGCAAAAATGGCCCCATCAGCCGGGTGACCGGTGAACCGGTCTGCGGCACTGAAGAACTCAGTGCTGAGCAATTGTTGAAAAATCGGGAAAATCTCAGCGCAGCAGTGGCCAAACACGCCCTCGACGACGAATACTGGAAGGCGCGCACACCGGACTTCAGCAAAATCAAAGTGCCTTTGTTGTCGGCCGCCAACTGGGGGGGCCAAGGCTTGCATCCCAGAGGAAACTTCGAAGGTTATGCACGCTCAGCCAGTCGGCATAAATGGTTGGAAGTCCACGGGATTGAGCACTGGACCGAGTTTTACACCGACTACGGCCGGAAAATTCAACTCAAGTTCTTCGATCATTTCCTGCACGGGAAAAAAAATGGCTGGGACCGACATCCCAAGGTACAACTCCAAATCCGTTACCCCGGTGAAAAATTCGTTCAGCGCAACGAAACACAATGGCCTTTGGCGGGCACGAAGTGGACTTCACTTTATCTCAATGCAGCTGATATGACGCTGCAAAACCGTCCAACCGAACGTTCGGCCAAGCGCGTCTATCGCGGGTTTTCCGATGGCCTGACCTTCATGTTGCCCCCTAGTGATCAAGACACCGAAATCACCGGGCCGCTCGCACTCAAACTTTACGCATCATCTTCAACCCCAGACGCTGACTTCTTCGCTGTGATCAGGATCTTCAGTCCGGACATGAAGGAGGTGGTTTTCATTGGTGCTCTTGACCCCCACACACCGGTCGGACAAGGTTGGTTGAGGGCCTCTCACCGCAAACTCGATCCCCAACTGACTTTGCCTTATCGACCCTACCATCCCCATGACGAAATCCAGCCATTGACGCCCGATCGTGTTTATGAGTTCGACATTGAAATTGTCCCCACTTGCATCGTCATACCCGCAGGTCATCGACTGGCTTTGACCATTCGCGGCAAGGACTACGAATACCCAGGCCCAGCCGCGCACCTGTCCAACATGAAATACCCCATGAAAGGTTGTGGCCCTTTCACGCACACCGACCCCAAAGACCGGCCAGCCAAGGTATTTGACGGCAACATCACGCTCTACACCGGCGGATCCAGGTCTTCGCGCCTGTTGATCCCCGTAATCCCCGCCCAGCGCAGATTGAGTTCGGCATCAAAATCCGGCGGCAAAAAAAATAGATGAATGTGTATTCAGGGAGCCATTGAAAGATCCAAGAGATCAGTAACACAAGGCAGGAGACAAAAGATGAAACGTGATTTTCTAAAGATGATGGGTGGACTGGCAGCCGCCTCTGTGATTGGCACGCCCAGAGTATTGGCTCAATCCAGTACCACATGGAAGATGGCCATTCCCGTGGCTGAAAAATCCTGGTTCGGCGAGATGCACAAGTGGTGGGGGTCTGAGGTGGAAAAACGCTCCGGTGGGCGCATTAAAGTCATGTACTTCTGGAGCGACTCACTGGTCAAGTGGGCCGATGCCCTGCCTGGTATCAAGTCCGGGATCGCCGACCTTGCATGGGTGAGCAGCACTTATTTTCCGTCCCAGTTCCCTTACTACATGACACTGGATCAAATTTTCAATTTCGGCGATGACTATGTGGCCGGAATGAAAGCCGCCATTGACACGCTTGAAAATCAACCGGATCTCAAAGCAGAAATATCCCGCGAAGATATTGTCATCCTCATGCCACACATCAGTGGGCATGCACCGGTTGGCACCAAGCAAGCCTTGGGATCGGTGCGTGAGCTCAAAGGCAAAACCTTGCGCACCTATGGCGGCGCTCGGATCGAGTTTTACAAAGCGCTGGACGCCAATCCGGTCTTTATGCCATTTGGTGACATGTACGCAGCCATCGATCGGGGAACCATCGACGCACTGGGCGACATGGCCATCTTGCTCAGCAACGCTTTTAAACTCAACGAGGTCATCAAGCATGTTCACTTTCTGAACCCGGCCGGCGTCAAAGGCAACGGCGGAGCAGTGGCCTCCGGATTTTTCATGACGGGTGCCAAATTCCGGACTTTGCCGGCCGACACTCAGGCCATGTTGATGCAGTTGCGAGCAGAATACACCGAACGCTATGGAAAATCGCTGATGGATCTGGAAAGTAACATCATGGAGGACTGGAAAAAGCGCAGCCGAATTTCTTTTCACACTTCATCGCCAGAGGATGAGAAATTCATGCTGGAACGAGGGAATGCTGCCAATGAATTGCTCTTCAAACGACAAGAGGCTGCGGGTAACAAAAATGTCCGAGCTGTGTGGACTTACTTCCAGGAGTCGCGCAAAAAGCACGAGATCAAGCGCTGAACCTTGATCTCCTCGTCGCCCTTTGGGTGTCATCACTTCAGCCCCCTTCTTCTCGAAGGGGCTCTTTTTTAAAGCATTGAAAACATGGAACTTAGACCTCTCGGAAAAAATGGCCCTTTGGCATCTGCTCAAGGATTGGGTTGCATGGGAATGTCGATTTTTTATGGGCAGCCTGATGATGCGGCATCGATCGCGACCATCCACCGCGCCCTCGATCAGGGGGTCAACATGATCGTGACATCTGACGCCTACGGCAATGGGGCCAACGAAAGCCTTTTGGGCAAGGCGTTGGTGGATCGACGCGACAGGGCCCTGGTTTGCACCAAATTCGGCAATCTAGCCTTGGCTGGCGGCGGCGACACCGGCTACACCGGAGGTGATCCACGCCACGTGGCGATTGCCTGCGATCGATCGCTCAAACGCCTGGGTGTCGATGTCATCGACTTGTACGCTTTGCATCGGGTGGATCCCAACGTGCCGATCGAAGAAACTGTGGGCGCCATGAAGCGAATGGTCGAGCAAGGCAAGGTGCGTTATCTGGGTTTGTCCGAGGCAGGGCCCGAGACCATCGAGCGAGCCTATCGAGTTCACCCCCTGGCTTCTTTGGAAACCGAATATTCACTTTGGAGCCGAGACATTGAAGGCGACATCATCAATACCTGCCGCAAACTGGGCATGGCCATCATGGCTTATTCCCCCTTGGGCAGGGGCTTTTTGACGGGCATGATCAAGACGCTGGACGCATTGGGCGAAAAGGATGGGCGGCGCAACATGCCCAGGTTCAAGCCTGAGAACATCGATAAAAACGCTCAGCTGATTGCCAAAATGGAAAAAATGGCTCAAAGCAAAGGCGTCACATCGGCTCAATTGGCGCTGGCTTGGCTCCATGCACAAGGCAAAGATGTATTTCCGATTCCGGGTACCAAACAAGTCAAATACCTGGAGCAGAATTTGGCTGCCCTCAATGTCAAGCTCAATGCCGCCGAACTTTCGGCACTCGATGAGATGTTCCCAGCCCACGCCGCAGCGGGAACCCGCTATCCCGAGCCGGCCCTCAAAGGTCTGGGCATCTGATGGGCCTGGACACTTGCCTCTGGACCTCTCCTAGCGTGCGGCGAGGTGCCTGATGAAGGTCTATGGGGTCAGTGGCGAGTGTGTATCGCGCACTTTAGACAACACTTCGCATAGAAGGATATTCGGCAAATACAGGGATCACACCTTAAAAAAATTACCGCATGCGCGTCTTGGCGCAATGCGGTTGGAACGGGATAATCAATCGTGTTTAGTGGATGCCCATCCCCCGTTAATGGGGAAGAGCCACTTTCTTCAATTGCTGGTCAGGAGCTGATGGAGAAAATTCCAATCAGATCAACAGCTTGCCGATGGGGATTGAAGAATTGAAACTTTGAGGAAAGTTTGCTTGGCGGAGAGAGAGGGATTCGAACCCTCGATACGTCAAAAAACGTATACCGGATTTCGAGTCCGGCGCATTCGACCACTCTGCCATCTCTCCGCGTGTCGAAACCAGCATTCTAACCCAACCAGCCCGGCTGGGGCATCAGCGTCTGGCGGGCAAAGGGGTTCCCATGGCCGGGGCACTTTGGCCCGCTGAACGGTTGGGCGAAGCCGTGACGATGGCACGTCCACCGCCCAAGAAATGGCCTTGACGGACTTCGATGCTCAGGCTGCGATCCCCTTGGGTGAAGACCAACAGGCTGACTTCACCCCGCACGGCAGTGATCAGATTCCATCCGCGCATGGGGTAGGTTTCATAGAAGAATTTGTAGGCGATATCGGCGTCGCGGCCGACATCGAGCACCATGCGCCCGACCCATTGCTCACCCGCCCCCAAAATGAGGGATTCGCCCGATAGCACCACAGCGCCCGGCGGCAGTGGCGTGGTCTCGGATGTGCGGGCCTGAGCAGCGGGCTTGTCGCCCGCGACTTCGGCACTGGTCAGCGGGGTGGACGAGCAAGCAGCCAGCAGAGCCGACGCAAGCAAACACAAGCTGACCAGGGTATGGGGATGGTGCTTCATGATTCGGACCTCCGGGAAGTTCAGGGTTTGAGAACCGACACGCCGCCCATGTAGGGCCGCAACACTTGCGGGATCAGCACGCTGCCATCGGCTTGCTGGTGGTTTTCAAGGACGGCCACCAGCGTGCGGCCCACGGCCAGTCCCGAGCCATTGAGGGTGTGCACAAACTCGTTGCGTCCTTGAGCCGATTTAAAGCGGGCTTGGAGGCGGCGGGCCTGGAAAGCGTCGCAGTTGGAGACCGAACTGATTTCACGGTAGGTGTTTTGCGCCGGCAACCAGACCTCGAGGTCGTGAGTGCGCGCCGCGCCAAAACCCATGTCACCCGTGCACAGCGCCATGACGCGATAGGGCAGTTCGAGCTTTTGCAAAATGGCTTCGGCATGACGGGTCATTTCTTGCAACGCCTCTTGGCTGTGGTCGGGGTGCACGATCTGCACCATCTCCACTTTGTCAAACTGGTGCTGGCGGATCATGCCCCGGGTGTCTCGACCGTGGCTGCCCGCTTCAGATCGAAAACAAGGGGTGTGGGCCGTCAGGCGCAGGGGCAAATCGGATTCGGCCAGAATCTGCCCGCGCACGAAGTTGGTCAGCGGAACCTCGCTGGTCGGAATCAGGTACAGGGCCTGATGGGCGTCAGCCACTTCGCCCTCTTGCCCGCCTTTTTTGGCCGCAAAGAGGTCTTCTTCAAACTTGGGCAATTGGCCCGTGCCCTGCAATGTTTCGGCATTGACCACATACGGGACATAGCATTCGGTGTAGCCGTGTTCGGTGGTTTGAACGTCCAGCATGAACGCCGCCAGCGCCCGATGCAAGCGGGCGATGCCGCCCTTCATGACCGTGAAGCGCGCTCCGGCCAAGAGGGTGCCGGTCTCAAAGTCGAGCCCCAGGGGCATGCCCAAATCCACATGATCTTTGGGTTCAAATCCCAATGGTCGCGGGTCGGTACCGACAGGACTCCAGCGACGCAACTCGACGTTGCCATGCTCGTCAGTCCCCACGGGTACGCTGGGGTCGGGGAGGTTGGGCACCGCCAGCAACAGGGTTTGCATTTGGCTTTGCAAAACTTCCAGGCGGGTGGCCGAATCGTCCAGCTCGGCCTTGATCCGGGCCACCTCGTCCATGACAGGCTGCGCATCCTGCCCTTTGGCTTTGAGTTGGCCGATCTGTTTGGACAGGGCATTGCGTTGAGCTTGCAAGCTCTCGGTGTGACTTTGCAGGGTTTTGCGCTCGGCCTCGAGGGCGCTGAAAGTCGCCACATCCAGAAAAGGCTGGGGGGATTTACGGGTCTGGAGCCGGGCGACCACCTGGTCGAGCTCGCGACGCAACAAGTTGATGTCTAGCATGTCGCCATTGTAGGTGAGCGCCGCCGGCTCAGCGCAGCAAGACCAGCAAAGCGCCAGCTCCGCCCTCGGCCGGTTTGGCCTGAACAAAGGCCAACACTTCGGACTTTTGCACCAGCCAGCGTTGCACTTTGGACTTGAGCACCGGTTCGCGCCCGGGCGAACCCAAACCCTTGCCATGAACCACACGCAAGCAACGCCAGCCTTGACGCACGGCTTCGCGAATGAACAGCGCCAGGGCTTCCCGGGCCTCGTCGCTGCGCAAGCCGTGCAGATCGATTTGGCCTTGCAGCGACCATTCGCCACGCCGCAAGCGGCGCGTCACATCGGTGCCAATGCCAGGGGCTCGGTAGCTCATTTGGTCGTCGACATCGAGCAAGGTCGAGACGTCGAATTCGTCGCTCAGGCTCTCGCGCAGCACAGCCTGCTCATCGATCTGTTTTTGACGTGCATTGGGCGGCGGCGGTGCGGGCCGCAGGGTGACGCGCTGGGGCGTGCTGAGCGGTCGCACCGGCCCGATGGCCTGGGCAAACCAGTGCCGCTCTGCTTGGGCGCGGCGCTCGGCTTCGAGTTGGCGCTGCCGCTCGGCTTCGGCTTGGGCCTGGCGCTGAGCCATGGCTTTTTTCAGGGCGCCCAGTTCGCCCAACGAACGGGCCTTCAAAGCAGCCCCTTTTGGGCCATGGACAGCGCTTGCCCATGTCCAACAATGACGTGATCGAGCACACGCACATCGACCAGTGCCAAAGCATCGCGCAAGGTTTGGGTCAGCCGCTCGTCGGCGCGCGAAGGCAACACCTGGCCCGAAGGGTGGTTGTGTGCCAGCACCACGGCGCTGGCACCACATTGCAGGGCCTGCTGCACCACCTCGCGCGGGTACACGCTGGTTTGGGTGAGGGTGCCGCGAAACATTTCGGTGAATGTGATCAGCCGATGCTGGGCATCGAGAAACAGGACGGCAAACACCTCGTGAGGCAATTGGCCCAGATGGATCTGCACAAACTCTTGCACCAAATGAGGTTGGGTCATGGCCGCACGGCTTTGCAAAGGCTCGGCCAAAGCCCGTCGGGCAATTTCAAGCACGGCACTGATCTGGGCCCGTTTGGCGGAGCCGCCCAGGCCCTTGATGCTTTTGAGCTGCTCGGCCGAAGCTCCGAGCAAACCGGCAAAGCCGCCAAAACGGTGCAGCAAACCCTCGGCCAGTTGCAACACGCCACAGCCTGGCACACCCGTGCGCAACACAATGGCCAACAACTCTGCATTGCTGAGCGCGGCGGGACCCTGCGCGAGCAATTTTTCGCGCGGGCGCATGGCACTGGGCAACTGATGCATGAGGGCACTGGTCATGCGCTGAGCATAACAACGAAAGCCGCCGGCCCCCGTCTTTTGAGGGGTAAATCTGACCGTGGCGCATTGCCATCGAGGGTTTCTACAATAATGGCAACAAGGATTTTTCCATGCCCCAATCTTCTGCCCTTTTTGTGGCGCCCGGCTCCTTCCTGACATTGCATTACCGATTGTCGGGCCCGCAAGGCGACATCATCAACACATTTGGTGGCTTGCCAGCCACCCTGACCCTAGGTTCCAGCGAGCTTTCTCCGGCCCTGGAGCAACGTTTGCTGGGGCTGCACGAAGGGGATCGTCAGACCTTCGAGGTGCCGGCCGGCGAGGCTTTCGGCCAACGCAACCCCGACCTGATCCAGTGGGTCAGCCGCAAGTTGCTGGCCGAATTGGGCGACCCTGACGAAACGTATGTGGTGGGCGAGGTGGTCCAGTTCCCGGCACCGGGCGGCCAAGGCAGCATGGCGGGCGCCGTGCGACAAGTGACCGAAGAGCAAGTGCTGTTTGATTTCAACCACCCATTGGCCGATCAGCCGGTCCGGTTTGAAGTGCATATCATCGGGATTTTGTGAGAACGCCCATGACCTCAGAAATTGTCCTGGCTGAACCGCGCGGATTCTGTGCCGGTGTCGACCGCGCGATTGACATCGTCGAGCATGCCATCGACAGATTCGGTGCCCCCATCTATGTGCGCCACGAAATCGTGCACAACACCCATGTGGTCGAGCACCTGCGCCAGCGAGGGGCGATCTTCATTGAAGACCTGGCGGACGTACCGCCCGATGCGACCCTGGTGTTCAGTGCCCACGGCGTGCCCAAGTCGGTCGAGGCCGAGGCCGAACGACGCGGCTTTCGCGTGTTTGACGCCACGTGCCCGCTGGTCACCAAGGTGCATGTCGAGGTCGCCAAACTGCACAAAGAAGGTTACGAATTCATCATGATCGGCCACAAAGGCCACCCCGAGGTCGAGGGCACCATGGGCCAGTTGGAATCGGGCATCCACCTGGTGGAAGATGTGGCCGACGTGGCCAGGGTGCAACCCGGTCAAACCGCAAAACTGGCGATGGTCACCCAAACCACGCTCAGCGTCGATGATGCGGCCGAGATCGCTCAAGCCATTCGCACTCGCTTTCCCAAGGTGCGCGAGCCCAAGCAACAAGACATTTGCTATGCCACTCAAAACCGGCAAGACGCGGTCAAGTTGCTCAGCCGGCAAGTCGATGTGGTGATTGTGGTGGGCAGCCCGACCAG
>JACCEE010442714.1_pt1 | contig 26546 bp, 29 predicted proteins | sample 7449931 | NCBI WGS metagenome assembly JACCEE01 (sample SAMN15323457, study PRJNA562643) | freshwater metagenome | isolation source: river surface water | place: USA:Blue River Watershed | collected 2017-08-19 | reverse complement strand
TGTCAACCAATGCTTCGATTTCCAACGGACTTTCCACGCCGTCCGCACACTGAGCAGTAGAAATATACCGATGACCGCTAAAAATGGTAACACGGATTTTAAATAAATTGCTAACCCCAGACCGCTGCACAATAAAATAAACAGGATAGTCGCATGAATGAGACTTTTACGTGCTTCAGCCCGCCACAGTGGAAAAGTCGAATTTTTTAACCGTTGCGACACTTCCGCATACGCATGTCCCGCCCGCACCGCCCTGCGCCAATACTGTGACCAACGGGTGATCGCAAGGTCATGAACGGTCATCGGTGTGTCGAGGTGAAAAATTTGATAATTGCAATTTCTAATCCGTTGACACATCTCAGGTTCTTCACCTGCAATTAGATTTTCATCATAGCCACCGACTTGTTGCAGCACTTCTCGCCGCATTAACGCATCGCCGCCGCAAAAATCGCTGATACCCGGTGGATAAATCCAATCTAAATCTAACACGCGCTGATACAATGATTTTTCTGGAAACCGCTCGCGCCGATGTCCCCATACAATTGCAACTTGAGGATTTTTTTCAAGAATTTGCATTGCTGCGGGCACAAATTCCGGTTGCAATAACGTATCCCCATCTAAAAATAGCACATAAGGCGCAGTCGCCACCCGCCACCCCGCATTCCGCCCAATTGCCGCTGCGGGACGTTCCGGATGCACCAATAACACCGTCGCTCCCAACGTTTTTGCGCGCACCACACTATTGTCGCTGGAATTAGAATCGACATAAATAATTTCAAAATCAAGAGATAAATTCGCTTGAACTGATTGAATACAATGCGTTAATCGTTCACCTTCATTGCGTCCGATAATGACCACCGATAATTGTTTCACTCGCAACCTCATTTAGCTCAATGTCGTTGGTTCAACTTCAAGAATTATCGGCAAAAATACCTCGAAAGTTGTTCCTTGACCCAGTTGGCTGTGTAATTCAATCTTACCGCCGTGTTTTTCAATAATTTTCTTCACAATATCTAATCCCAAGCCGCTGCCTTCACCGATAGGCTTTGTCGTAAAAAAAGGTTCAAAAATCCGTTGCTTAATCGCTTCAGGAATGCCATGCCCAGTATCACTGATGCTGACGACAATATATGAATTTTGCATTTTGACTTGAATCGTTAAAACACCTTGATTATTCATCGCTTGTAACGCGTTATGGATCAGATTTGTCCACACTTGATTGAGTTCGTCTGGAAAACAATAAGTTCTTGGCACAACTTCATAATTACGGTTCAGTTCGATGCCAAACTTGAGTTTATTGTGATACAACGTCAACACAGTTTCAATGCTATCGCTGATCTGACTCAATACTTTTTGCCCAGAATGATCAAAGCGTGAGAAACTTTTGAGCGCGAAAACGACCTTTGCAGCCCGATCAGAGGCGGTTGTGATGGTTGAAGTGCTTTTTTGCAAACTGACGATTTGATACACCATTTCTAAAACTCGTTGATTATCAATGGATTGCAATAATGCTAACCAAGGCGAGATATCGTCATAAATACCAATATCGATCAGCCGATCTGCGAGTAATTCTGGCTCAGTCAACTGCGCTTCTATCAACGAAAGAGCCATTTTTTTGCGCAACTGGCGTTTTTCTTTGGAAGTTAAAATTTCTTTCTGTCCAATTGCCAATTTCAACAATGCGAAGAAATCGGTTTGGCGTTCAACATTCAGCGTTTGGAAGAAATGGGGAATTTTCAATAAATCTCGGCGGACAAATTCTTCAATATTGGCGACAGATGAACGAATTGCCCCCAGCGGCGTGTTGATTTCGTGAGCGACTCCGGCGATTAACTGCCCCAAAGCTGCCATTTTTTCAGATTGAATTAATTCGCGTTGCGCCGTTTGTAAATGTTGCAAAGTTTGCTGCAATTGGGTGTAATTGTCGCTAATTTCACGATTTTTCTCGGCGATAATGCGATTTGCCTGTTCCATTGCCCCTAACGCGGCTTGTAATTCCTGTTCTTTTTGCCGTCGGTCGGTAATATCCCGTATTGTACTCACGGCTGTCCATTCTTCTTTCAATTTCAATGCGACAATAGAAACTTCAATGGGAAATCGCTCGCCATTTCTACGGGAGGCATGAAATTCTAAAAGTCTATTAAAAACAGAACCTTCACCAGATTCTGCGAACTTTTGCAACGCCTGAGCAATGGCTGGAGTCGTGCCCTGCGGTAAAATCATGTTATGCAAATTGTTGCCCACCGCCTCCGCCTCAGTGTAACCGAAGATGCGTTCGGCGGATTGACTCCAAAAAATAACCTTTCCTAAACCATTGATCACGACCAGCGCATCGACGAGAGATTGGCTGACCCGACGAAACATTTCCTCACTTTCTCGCAGCGCGACTTCTGTTTGACGCAACTTGATGATATCTTTGACACGTTCGCGATTAAATTGGATAAGTTCATTATTGACGTTACTGAGTTGTTGCGTGCGTTCTTCGACCAATTCTTCAAGGTGATCTTGATATAGTTTGAGTTGTTCTTCGATTTTTTTACGGTCAAGAATTTCTTGATGCAAGGAAATATTGGTTTCAATCAATTCGCTCACTCGTTCATCCACCCAGCGTTCTAAAATGGTGTTTGAAGTGATCAAATTTTCCTTTTGATATTCAACGAGATGGCGGTTATGATTGGCTTGAAAGATGAAGAAAATAAACGCACCATTTACCAAGCTCAAGATGAATAAATGAATTGAAAAATCTTGGCTTAATTCTCGTAATTTCGTGTCTCTGACGTAAGCAACTAAATAACCAATTGTTTTATCATCAACACTATTTACGGGTAGAAAAGTTGCACTGAATGTTTGCATTTCCAAAGTTGCGAATTCGACAAAGGGAAGGTTAGAATTTAATTTTTGGGCAACGCGGTGGCGCAGTGCTTGATTAATGGTCGAAAGCAGTCGCAATGCCGGTGGAGAATATTTTTTCTGTCCATGACTTAAATCACTGATATGCTGCAAAAAACGCTCACTCAATTGCGATGCTTCAAACTGAGTTGATTCTTTTTCCAACGTTGGGGCTGGCACGGAAGTTTTGTTGAAAATAAAGTCGTAGTGTTCGCGTCTGACTCGAAGCATTTCACTGACAATTGCGTCAATAGATAAGCCGATTTCAATATTACCGATACAATTATTTTGCACCATGATCGGGTAAATATGACGAAAATAGTGACCGTAGGAGTCATTTTTGAAACCGCGCGCTGTTTCCTGTGCGAGATTGAGCGTTGCAGTGAGTTGTTGCGGGGTGGCGGCGAGTAATTGCGCATCGGTGTAGAGATCGAAATTTAAAAAGTGACTATTATCATTGAGATAAAAATTAATCAGTTTGAGATTTTGTTTTTTGAAGTGTTCATGACTGGGCAGCAATTTCTGAAGCAATTTCTGTTGTAAATCTTGGCGTTGCTTGGGTGGCTGCTGATTGGCTTGTTTGATCAATTCAATAATTTCAGATTGATAGATGATTTCGTTAAAAACTGTTTGTGAAACGACATCTAATGTGTCCATCACAATTTGATGCGTTGTTTGTAAATTATTCGTATATTCATCAATAATATTGTTGTGCTGTTCTTGATAACGATAACGTAGCCCAAAAAATATTAATAATTCAATCGCGATAAAAATAACTAAGTAAAATTTCCAATGGGTCGTTTTTAATAACTGAGTGAGGTGATGGTTACGAGAAATCATATTGTTATATAGGTCGTTGTAGTGCTATCTGGCTGACATCGAATTTAAACTTATAGCTTATTTTAAATGAGACGCTCTATTAAAAAAATTCATCTCACTATTTTTTTGCAAATTCTCAATATAAACGGTAAAATTTTGGTTTAATCTCCTTGATATACCGAGTGTTACCATGCGTTTTGATCAAACTTGCCCATTTTTTTTGTCAAATCAAACTGCTTATCAGATGTGGCGCGAGCAGAAGTTAGCCCATTATCCAACTGAGTTTAAAATTATCCCGTTGCATGATCCGTATCAATTGACTGAAGCGGAGAAAACGGCATTGGGGGCTTATTTACGCACTGCAAACATGGCGTTGTATGCGTTGGATAAAGATTTACCGATTGATAAACCGTTGTTGCGGGCACTGATGGCACAGTTTGGCTTGCATCATATTGATCGCACTTTGACGGCTTCAGAAGATGGGATTACGGCGTTGCAGGTGGAGAATGCGGGCGCGCAACAGGAATATATTCCATATACAGATCAACCAATTCATTGGCACACTGATGGCTATTATAATTCTGCCACACAGCAAGTTTTTGGTTTGACCATGCACTGTGTCCGTCCGGCGCGTGCTGGGGGAGAAAATGAGTTGTTTGATCACGAAATGGCGTACATTCATTTGCGCGATGCACATCCGGAGTATATTGCCGCGTTGATGCAGCCGGATGCTTTGTTTATTCCCGCCAATATGCAGCGTGGTCAGGAAGTGCGCGCAGCCTCATTGGGGCCCGTTTTTTCAGTCAATGTGGATGGGAAGTTGCACATGCGCTACACGGAACGGAAGCGGTACATTGAATGGAAAAAAGATAAACATCTCAATGCAGCAGTCGAGTATTTAACTGAATTATTGCATTCAGATTCACCCTATTTGCTAAAACACCGCCTCGCTGCAAATGAAGGAGTGATTTGCAACAATGTACTGCACAATCGCACTGGCTTTGAGGAAGGAGAAACTGTGTCAGAACAACGGCTATTGTATCGAATTCGCTTTTATGACCGAGTTTTGGTTTAAACTTTGACTTCGACACAAAAAGTTTAAAGGTGAGTACAGCAGTGACCAAACTGCGAGTTGGCTTAAAAGAGGTTAACGCCGTCATCATGCTAGGGTGAACATGAAGGCGACCCACTTTGTGAACCCTGCTCGCTCAAAACCACTGCACCCACTGAGTAAATATTACGAGACTAAAGATGATTCAAGTATAGATAAGAAAAAAGCCGATGTCAAATCACTTTAACAACTGAAATTTGTTCTAAATGATTGTATTAGTAGAATGTTTCTGAAGCCGATTCAACCAGCTTTTGCAGAATACTTTGTCGAGTTTTTGTATTTTGAGCACTTCTCGCCCATCGTGTATTCAGTTTTAACTACATACGTGTAGTCATGAATCGATCTTATTTAACTACGCAATCGTTGAATTTACAGTCAATTATCAAAGTTTTGAGTGCGTGTTTCTCATCTTCGTGACAACGGGATGAATTGAACAAATGGTTGTATAATTTTCGTTGGGGTGCGATGATTTCCAGCCCCTTCAAAACAATTGATATCATAGAACGACTGGTTTTTTTAACCAAAGTCAACCCGCCATTATCATATTAACGATTACTTGGGAGAGGGAGAATATCATGTTTTTACGTATGCTATTTCTCATGTCGTGCGCCCTGTTCATTTCGAGTTGCGATCAAGCCGAAGAGCAGTATCAGCCCAAATTCAGCACCGCCACCGTCGTTCAGAAAGAAGAATACATTTTCGGAGTGCATCCCCTGCATAATCCTCAACAATTGCAGATTATATATGGGCCCCTGATAGATTTTCTCAACTCACACATTCAAGAGGTGACTTTTCGGTTAGAAGCCTCTCGCAATTATGCCGCGTATGAAGAGAAATTATATGCGGGAAAATTCCAATTTGCCCTGCCCAATCCATATCAAACAATTCTTTCTGAAGACAAAGGTTATAAAGTTTTCGGTAAAATGAGCGATGATGAAAATTTTCGCGGACTTATTTTGGTACGCAAAGATGCTGGAATCAATCAAGTAACTGATTTAAAAGGCAAAAAAGTGAGTTATCCCGCGCCCACTGCCCTCGCTGCCACCATGTTACCGCAACATTTTATTCACACACATGGTTTAGATGTCAATAAGGATACGGAAAGTGTGTATGTCGGTTCGCAAGAATCTTCGATCATGAATGTATATTTGAAACAAGTGGCTGCCGGTGCGACATGGGTATTGCCTTGGCAGAACTTTTTGAAAGAAAAACCAGAGATGGCAAATGAACTCGAAGTGAAATGGCAAACCATAACTTTTCCTAATTGCGGTTTAATGGCTCGCAAAGATATACCTCAAGACCTTGTTGATAAAGTTGCGCAACTGTTATTCTCGCTACACACGCGCCCAGAAGGACAAGAGATTTTAGCTCGGATGCCCCTGTCCAAATTTGAAAAGGCAGATCATCAGACTTATCAAGTGATACGGGATTTTATTCAGACCTTTAGCACAACCATCCGTCCTATCACATCTCATTGAAATTTATTGAAAAATGACCGACTCCCGCATTCTTGAAAAGACATTCGTTGTAAAAAAATATTGTCAACAATGTCTGTCCAAACTTTGGCAACGGCTTCAATTTCTAAGTTTTCTAGCCGGGTGGAATTTACTGTGTAATTATTGGCGTAAATCCATTCGGCGACAACTGATTTTGGGAATTACGCTATTACATTCAGTGTTGATGACGATTTTTGTGTTTGATCTCATCGAAAGACAGCGACATTTCTTATATCAAGAAGCCACCGAAAAAGCGCAAGCCGTGGCAGAAATGCTTGCAGCAAATAGCAGTTCGTGGGTGCTCGCCAGCGATGTGGTTGGATTAAGTGAAATTTTAACTCATCAAAAACATTATCCAGATTTGAATTACGCATTAATTATGTCGATGCGCGGGCAAATATTGGCACATACCGATACCGGAGCTATTGGACAGTATTTAGCCGATGAAGTCAGTCGTAAATTATTATTTGATTCTGACACGCCCAAAACTGAGGTAGTGTTCCAAAATTCACATTTTTTAGACGTTGCAGCCCCCATCGTTTCGTCGGGAAAGCTCATTGGTTGGGCACGGGTAGGGATTTCGCTACAAGAGATGCAAAATAGTTTACACGTTATTTTTCGAGAAGGCTTAATTTACATCATGTTAGCGATCATTATTGGGATTATTTTCTCAATTCTTCTCGCCAACAGCCTCACCTCTGGATTAAGCAATTTATTGTTGGTGATCGAAAAAGTAAAACTCGGTGAACGCAATATTCATGCGGATGAAAATCGTTTAGATGAAATTGGTTATTTGGGCAAAGGTTTCAACGCCATGTTATCCGCGGTCAAAGAATCGGACGAAAAAATGAAGGAGGCACGGCAAGTTGCAGAAGCAGCCAATATCGCCAAAAGTCAGTTTATCGCCAACATGAGCCACGAATTGCGCACACCATTGAATGCAGTGATTGGTTACAGTGAAATGTTGCAAGAAGAATACGATGAGTTGAATCCAGAAGAAACGTTGTCGGACTTGGGCAAAATTAATGCGGCGGGCAAACATTTATTAAACTTGATCAACGATGTGCTTGATTTATCAAAGATTGAATCTGGAAAAATGGAAATTTTCAACGAAACTTTTGATATTCCCAAAATGTTGCATCATGTGTTATCTACAGTAGAAATGTTGGTCAAACAGCGCGGCAATGAACTCAAATTTTCTTGCGATGAGTCGGTTGGATTGATGCACGCTGATCTTACGAAAATGCGCCAAATTTTGCTGAACTTGCTGAGTAATGCGTCAAAATTCACCGATCATGGCTCTGTAAGTCTCGAAGTTGCTGCGTTTGAACATAAAAATGCAGCTTGGGTTAGATTCATCATCAGCGACGATGGGATTGGGATTCCTTTGGAAAAACAGCATTTACTTTTTCACGCGTTTAAACAGGTCGATGGTTCAACCACCCGTAAATATGGCGGAACGGGCTTGGGTTTAGTTATCAGCAAACGTTTTATTGAAATGATGGGCGGTTCGATCCAATTGTGCAGTGCGCCGGGACAGGGGACGACTTTTACCGTTGAATTACCAACTAAAATTGCAGCACCGCGTTCACCGGACGTAACCACGACTGCCGAAAAAATGCCCGCCGAGAAACCTGCAACAATTCTAGTGATCGACGATGATATGACCACGCGAGAACTATTGACTCGGCACATTGGCAAATTAGGTTATCATGTTGTGGTGGCGGAGACTGGGCAAAAGGGGCTGGAATTAGCGCAACATATTCAACCGGATGCGATCACTTTGGATGTGATGATGCCCGGCATGGACGGCTGGATGGTGCTGACCGAATTGAAAAAACATGAGGAATTACAACATATTCCAGTGATCATGCTGTCGATGGTAGAAAATCAAGAATTGGGTTATTCGCTCGGCGCGTCAGAATATTTACTCAAACCGATTGATCAACAACAAATTTTGCGAGTTTTACAAAAATATCGTGCGGTTAAACAACATGATTATTTAATTATGGTGGTAGAAGATGACCAGATGACACGGGATTTGACCAAGGAAATGTTGCAGCGGCATGGTTGGCATGTGACCTTAGCATCGAATGGCAAAATTGCATTGAGTATGGCTGAACAGCGTCCGCCGGATTTGATTTTATTGGATTTAATGATGCCAGAAGTGGATGGTTTTGAATTTATCGCTCGGTTGCGTCGTCAAGAGAAATTAAAAAATATTCCTGTCATCGTCCTGACTGCCAAAGATTTAACTCAAGCGGATCGGCTTTATCTGACCGAAAGTGTCAATGCGATTTTTCAAAAGGGCGCGTACCATCGTGATGATCTTTCGACCCAATTGCAGGAATTATTAATGCTCAGTGCCGACCGAAAGACTTAAAGTGGCAGTGTCGTAAAATTAAGCAATTCATTGCGGGTGCATAAATTTGTGCACCTGACGCAGTTGAAATTTTAAAAGCTGTTACAACGCGTTGAATTGGGTGGAGAAAATGAGAGGGGAGAAATTTGAACACCACGCCTACCGAAAAATTTTAAGTAGGCATAGCTTGTGACCAGCGGCGAGAAAATCGTTATGCCGTTGCAGCATTCGGACGATCCACCAATTCGACGATAGCCATAGGTGCGTTGTCGCCTGCCCGAAAACCACATTTAAGGATACGCAAATAACCACCCGGACGTTCTTTGTAACGAGGACCTAACTCGTTGAATAACTTAGTGACTGTTTCTCTATCCCGCAACCGTGCAAAGGCTAAACGGCGATGTGCAACGCTGTCTTCTTTCGCTAAAGTGATCAACGGCTCTGCCACCCGGCGCAATTCTTTAGCTTTTGGCAAGGTTGTAGTGATCAATTCATGCTGCATGAGCGAAACTGCCATATTTTTGAACATGGCATTACGATGAGTGCTGGTTAAATTAAATTTTCTACCACTTTTACGGTGACGCATTCTTTAAAATTCCTTACATTCCAACTTAAACATGAGAATAGATTTGTTGGGTTGCAACGCCTCTATTCATGTTTTCTTTAGTTTTTAGCCTGTTTTTCGTCAAACAAACCCGGTGGGGGCCAGTTTTCCACTTTCATGCCTAGAGATAAACCTTTAGAACCGAGCACTTCTTTGATTTCGGTTAAAGATTTTTTACCCAAGTTAGGCGTTTTGAGCAGTTCTTGTTCGGTGCGCTGAATTAAGTCGCCGATGTAATAAATATTTTCTGCTTTCAAACAGTTGGCAGAACGGACGGTTAATTCGAGTTCATCCACTGGACGCAATAAAACTGGATCAATATGGATTTCTTCACGTGGCATTTCGATTTCAGTGCTGCCTTCCAACTGCACAATCACGGAAAGTTGTGACTGTAAAATGATAGCAGCTTGCCGAATCGCGGTTTCTGGGTCAACCGTGCCGTTGGTTTCCAATTCCATAATCAAGCGATCCAAGTCAGTGCGTTGTTCCACCCGAGCACTTTCGACGCTGTAGGAGACCCGCAAGATCGGACTGAAAGAGGCATCGACTTTTAACGTACCAATCGGAGCATCGCCTTGGGCACGTTGATAAGCGGGTTGATAACCTCGTCCCATCATGACTTTAAGACGCATATTAAATTGGGCACCGGGCTTGGTAACATGCGCTATCACGTGGTCACGATTGACAACTTCGACATCTTGTGGAAAATCAATGTCCGCAGCGCACACTGTCGCCGGACCTTGTTTCGAGAGATGCAAAGTCACTTCAGAACGTCCGTGCATCTTAAAGGCGAGTCCCTTAAGATTCATTAACACATCCGTCACATCTTCCTGTACGCCTTCAATGGTGGTGTATTCATGTAACACGCCATCAATGGAGGCTTCTACAATAGCCGCGCCTGGAATTGAAGACAGCAATACTCGCCGTAACGCATTACCCAGCGTATAACCGAACCCACGATCCAATGGTTCTAAAGTGAGTCTAGCCTTGGTGTCAGAAACTTTCTTAACATCAACGATACGCGGTTTTAACAATTCCAACACATTGGATTGCATGGCGTAACCGATCCTCTTTTTCTTAACATCAGTGATGATTATTCACTTCTGCTTACCACTGAAAACCAGTGGAGTTGATCTACCAAAGCACGCAATAAGAAATCACGTGCGCCTACGATGTGATCGTTGCTAGATTCTGAGGGAAATTCACTGTAATGGCAGTGCAGCAAGCGTTCACATCTGAAACAGGATTATTTAGAGTACAATTCGACCACAAGCTGTTCATTAATGTCGCTGGGCAGGTCGATCCGTTCTGGAACACGCTTAAATGTCCCGAGTTTCTTGCCTGCTTCAACATCGACCCATTCCGGAAAGCCGTGTTCTTCAGCACTGGTCAAAGCACTTTTAATCCGTAATTGTTCCTTGCTTTTATCACGTACCGACACCACATCGCCTGCTTTCACTTGATAAGAGGGAATGTTGACCGTTTGACCATTGACTAAAATTGCCTTGTGACTGACCAATTGGCGCGCTTCAGAACGAGTGACTGCGAAACCCATCCGATACACCACATTGTCTAAACGGCATTCCAGCAATTTGAGCAGATTTTCACCGGTAGAACCTTTGAGGCGACTGGCTTCTTTATAATAATTGCTGAATTGTCTTTCTAAAATTCCGTAAATCCGACGCAGCTTTTGTTTTTCACGCAATTGCAAGGCATAATCAGACATGCGAGGGCGTTTATCACCATGCTGTCCGGGAAGTTTATCCAATTTGCACTTGCTGTCTAAGGAGCGTGCCCGACTTTTCAAAAATAAATCAGTGCCTTCACGACGACTTAATTTACATTTCGGTCCGAGGTATCTTGCCATAATTTCTCTCTCGATTACACTCTGCGCCGTTTAGGAGGACGACAACCATTGTGAGGGATAGGTGTCACGTCAATGATGCTAGTGATTTTGAAACCATTTGCATTTAAAGCCCGCACTGCGGATTCCCGCCCCGGTCCTGGTCCCTTAATGCGCACTTCCAAATTTTTCACACCAAATTCTTTTACGACACTGCTGACCCGTTCGACAGCCACCTGTGCTGCAAAGGGCGTACTTTTCCGAGAGCCCCGGAAACCACTGCCACCGGAAGTTGCCCACCCCAGCGCATTACCTTGACGGTCAGAAATGGTAATAATCGTATTATTGAACGAGGCATGAATGTGAGCAATGCCTTCAGTTACATTTTTTTTAACTTTTTTGCGAATGCGAGTCGCAGCTGTTGGTTTTGCCATGCTTTCTAAATCCTATTTCCGCATTGCTTTACGCGGACCCTTGCGAGTTCTTGCGTTCGTTTGCGTTTGTTGACCACGTACCGGTAAACCGCGTCTGTGGCGCACCCCACGATAACAGCCTAAATCCATTAAACGTTTGATATTCATTGCGACTTCACGGCGTAAGTCACCTTCGACCGTAAACTTCGCGATTTCTGCCCGCAACTTATCTAGCAGTTCTTCACTTAAATCTCTTACTTTCGTAGTTGGTTCGATACCCGCAGCGACACAAATATCATGTGAGCGTGTGGGTCCAATACCGTAAATTGAAGTCAGTGCAATAACCGTATGTTTTTGGACAGGGATGTTCACACCTGCAATACGAGCCATAATGATTCCTCATAACCCTGATCGGTTAAAAAAGTGTTCAATTATATACTTAAATCGGTCACTCTGCAAGAATTTCAACCTTGCCGTTGTTTATGACGCTTGTCGGTGCAAATCACGCGAATCGTGCCATTACGACGGATGATTTTGCAGTTACGACAAATCTTTTTAACAGATGCTCTTACCTTCATGTAGATTCCTCTTCTGTGAATTCGATTTTTTTTAAACGTCAACCGTTCACAAATGCAAATTTAAGTTGTTTAAACCAAGCAACCGGCGCACGCAGAGTTTTAGCATTCCACGTGCGTGCCAGTCATTTAACGAGTCAAGGGGTTACGGTTGCCGCGTAGATTGGATTTCTTCATCAAGCCTTCATATTGGTGAGAAACCAGATGAGCCTGAATTTGCGCCATAAAATCCATAACGACCACGACAATAATCAATAATGACGTACCACCGAAGTAGAAAGGTACATGCCAGTTGAGCGTTAAGAATTCTGGTAACAAACACACCGCCGTGATGTAAATTGCCCCGCCCAAAGTCAAGCGAGTCATCACTTTATCAATATAATCCGCAGTCTGCTTACCCGGACGCACGCCCGGCACAAACGCACCAGATTTCTTCAAATTGTCGGCGGTTTCTTTCGGATTGAAAATCAACGCGGTATAAAAGAAGCAGAAGAAAATAATAGCAACTGCGTATAAACCTACATACAACGGTTGACCCGGAGACAGTGCTTGTGACACGTGGCGCAACCACCCCATCCCTTCTGCATTGCTGAACCAACTGCCCAGCGTCGCGGGGAATAAAATCAAGCTGGATGCAAAAATCGGTGGAATCACCCCTGCCATGTTTAATTTCAACGGTAAATGCGTCGTCTGTCCCGCGTACAACTTATTGCCCACTTGGCGTTTCGCATAATTCACCGTGATCCGCCGTTGTCCTTTTTCCACAAAAATCACGAAGGCGGTGACAGCAGCAACAATCATCATAATCATGACGACGGTTAAAACGTGCAATTGCCCCGTGCGAGCCAGTTCCAACGTTCCACCAATCGCAGCCGGCAATCCTGCAACAATCCCCGTGAAAATTAAAATAGAAATCCCGTTACCAATCCCGCGTTCCGTGACTTGTTCGCCCAACCACATTAAAAACATCGTGCCCGTGACTAAACTGAGTGCCGCAGTGATCCGAAAAGCAATTCCAGCTTCTAACACCACATTTTGCTGACTTTCCAACGCGATAGCCACGCCGATGGCTTGGAATGTTGCTAAAACCACTGTGCCGTAACGGGTGTATTGAGTGATTTTACGCCGCCCGTGTTCCCCTTCTTTTTTCAACTGCTCCAATTGCGGAGAGACGACGGTAAGTAACTGCATGATGATCGATGCGGAAATATAGGGCATAATCCCCAGTGCAAAGAGCGAAAACCGCCCCAACGCGCCCCCTGAAAACATGTTGAACATGTCCAAAATGGTGCCACGCTGTGATTCAAACATTTTTGCCAATGCCACCGGGTCAATACCGGGAACGGGTATAAATGTTCCTAATCGAAATACAATTATCGCACCTAATACAAATAATAATCGTTGCTTTAACTCTGTTAAACGTCCTAATTTTCCTAATTCTGTCCCGAGTGCTGTCACAATGTCCCCTTCTCAATCTTTTTAATGTTTAGCGAATGATGGTCAGGCTTAAATTTTTATTTTAAATATATTTTGTTAAATAATTACGATTTCAAGCACTCACTGAATTTTAAGAGTTATGCAATTACTGGAAAATCTTAAAAATCAATGAGTTACGTTTTCACTTTGACGACAGTGAGCCCATTTTATTCAGCAATACTACCACCCGCCGCTTCGATGGCAGCTCTTGCACCCTTGGTCACGGCAATGCCGCTTAATTTAACTGGTTTGGTAATTTCACCAGATAAAATGACTTTGGCACGTTTGCAGGCAGGGGCGACGATATTTGCTAATTTTAAACTTGCTAAATCAATCACTTCCGCATCGATCTTGGCTAATTCGTGCAAGCGGACTTCTTCGGTCTCTTTAGCGGTTAAAGAGTTAAAACCGACCTTGGGCAAGCGGCGTTGTAAGGGCATTTGACCGCCTTCAAAACCGACTTTGTGGTAGCCACCGGCGCGTGCATGTTGCCCTTTGTGACCGCGTCCGCTGGTTTTGCCCAAGCCTGAACCGATCCCACGACCGAGACGTTTTTGTGATGGTTTCGATCCACGAGCAGGTTGAATATTATTAAGACGCATGGTTTTCTTCCACCTCTAATTCTTCAACTTTTACCAAATAGTACACTTTATTGATCATGCCGCGAATGGCTGGAGTGTCTTGTAATTCAACGGTGTGGTGACGATGACGTAAGCCAAGACCGTGAATGCAAGCGATATGACTGGGTAAGCGTCCAAATTTGCTTTTAACTTGAGTAACCCGTAAAATCTTTTTCATGATCAGTCCCTTATTGCAAAATATCTTCAACCGTCTTGCCACGTTTGGCTGCGATTAATTCTGGTGAAGAGACTTGAGTTAAACCGTTGAACATTGCCCGCACGACGTTCATGGCGTTGGAAGTTCCAATGGTTTTTGCCAACACATCACGCACGCCTAAAGCATCGAACACCGCACGCATCGCACCGCCGGCAATCACGCCCGTACCTTCAGAAGCGGGTTGCATATACACTTTGGCAGCACCGTGTTCGCCGATGACGGGATAATATAAGGTTGTACCATTTAGATGGACGCGCTTCATGTTTTTACGAGCTTGATCCATCGCTTTTTGAATGGCTAAAGGAACTTCACGTGCCTTGCCATAGCCAAAACCGATACGACCCTTGCCATCACCGACCACTGTTAATGCGGTGAAGCTGAAAATCCGACCACCCTTGACCACTTTCGCAACCCGATTGACTGCGACTAACTTTTCGACCAGATCACCGCCTTCTTTGGAGGGGGCTGGAACATCATAATTTGCCATAATTCTATCCTAGGTAATTTCTATCGCGACAACATACGGATGATTTGAAATTCACCCGCATGTTCTACGGCACGCGTGAGCCGCGCTTAAAATTCTAACCCACCTTCACGCGCCGCATCAGCCAAGGCTTTAATCCGTCCGTGATAGGGGAATCCAGAGCGGTCAAAAGCCACACGTGTGATGCCTGCTGCTTTAGCGCGTTCAGCAATATTTTTTCCGATCAGTGATGCAGCGACCACATTGCCGGAATATTGCCCATTTTCTTTGAATGCTTTGTCTAAAGTAGAGGCACTGGCAAGCACTTTGTCACCGGCTGGGGTAATGATTTGCGCATAAATGTGACGCGGCGTTTTATGCACACACAAGCGATGCGCCCCCAGTTGTTTAATGCGAATGCGAGTCTTAATGGCTCTACGCAACCGACCTTGTTTCTTATCCATGGCTTACTTCTTCTTAGTTTCTTTGATTTCAATCACTTCGTCAGAATACTTCACACCCTTGCCCTTATAAGGTTCAGGTGGACGAAATTCACGAATATTTGCAGCGACTTGTCCAACTTGTTGCCGATCAATGCCCTTGACCAAAATTTCAGTTTGCGTAGGGCATTCAATCTTGATCCCTTCAGGAATTGGGAAGTTGACTGGATGGGAAAATCCCAGTGTTAAACCCAATGAATTACCCTGAACTTGCGCCCGATAACCCACGCCGACCAGAAGTAATTTTTTTACAAATCCTTCTGTAACACCCTTGACCATGTTATTGACCAATGCCCGAGTTGTCCCGGACAAAGCATCTGATAACTGCGTCGTTTGGCGGGGTGCGAAAGAAATTTCGTTATTTTCAATCTTCAATTCCACCGCTGCATGAACGGTGTGCTGCAAACTGCCTTGTTTCCCTTTGATAGTGAGCTCTTGGTCTTGCAACGACACTTCAACGCCCTTGGGGATACTGACAGGAACTTTTCCAACCCGTGACATGAATTCCTCCGTTACGCCACAACCGCAATGATTTCACCACCATGACCGGCAGTGCGCGCAGCCCGATCCGTCATTAAGCCCTTAGAAGTGGAAATAATTGCCACTCCCAACCCACCCAAAACTTTGGGAAGTTTATTATTGGCTTTATACACGCGTAAACCGGGCGTACTGACACGTTCCAACTGATCAATCACCGCCTTACCTTGAAAGTATTTCAGAGTGATCACCAGTTGTGATTTTTTATCTTCTTCAGTCGTCACTGCATATTCAGTGATATAACCTTCGTCTTTTAACAACCGAGCGAGTGCAGTTTTCAATTTAGAAGCCGGCATGGTCACGGTTTGCTTTCTGGAGGCTTGCCCGTTACGAATCCGGGTAAACATATCAGCAATAGGGTCTGTCATCATAATCCGTATTCCTTACCAGCTTGCTTTAACTAAACCTGGAATCAATCCAGACATGGCATATTCACGCAATTTATTACGTCCTAAGCCAAATTTACGATAGAAACCATGCGGACGACCGGTCACGCGGCAGCGATTGCGAATCCGACATGGGCTGGCATCACGGGGCAGTTTTTGCAATTTCACCACCGCTTCATCTTGTTGCTCATGACTGAAGTGCGGATTGCCGATGATTTTTTTCAATTCAGCCCGTTTAGCGGCGTATTTTTTAACCATCTGTGACCGTTTCAGATCACGTTGAACCATAGACGTTTTTGCCATATTATGTTCTCATTGGAAAACTGAACGCAGTGAGTAATGCTTTTGCTTCTTCATCTGTCGTCGCGGAAGTGGTGATGATAATATCCATGCCACGAATTGCGTCGATTTTATCGTAGTCGATTTCAGGGAAAATGATTTGTTCCTTGATCCCCATGCTGTAATTGCCACGACCATCAAACGACTTGCCACTGAAGCCACGAAAATCACGAATGCGCGGAATTGCCACCGTAATCAAGCGGTCGAGGAATTCATACATTTTTTCGCGACGCAAAGTGACTTTACAGCCAATGGGCCACCCTTGACGAATTTTGAAGTTTGCAATCGCTTTACGGGTCAACGTAGTGACTGGTTTTTGTCCGGCAATTGCTGCCATATCTGCCATCGCTTTATCGATGACTTTTTTATCTGCCACAGCCTCACCCAAGCCCATATTCAGGGTAATCTTGGTGATTTTTGGGACTTGCATCACGCTTTTATAGTCAAACTTTTCCATCAATTGTTTGACTACGGTTTCTTTGTAGTATTGCTGTAATCTTGCCATGTTACTTTTTTAAATTATCTGAGCCATTGCTTTCAGGACTTAAGAATTAGCAGGCGTGTTATAAAGCATTTGTCGAAATCTTGTGCCGATCTTAAAATAATTCATATCTATCAACATCATGGACTAAAACGATATTCATTATATTCACGTCGTCAACATAACCGCTTGTTTTTTCAAGTCTTATGCGACTCTTACGTGCAGTTTAAGTCTCGCTAGATCGTATCGTGACCACGACTCTATTTAACTCTAAAAGACACCTAAATCTCAATTTGAGAAAATTTTGTCTTTTAAACGTTGAATTTTACTGGATTGCGTCCTCACAGAAATGTACGAGCTTGCAATCTATATTTTCAAAGAGACAGATATTAAAAGTCCGCTGTACGATACACCCACCTGACAATTCTGAAATCCTAAAAGCACAAGGTTAAGACAATCCATTCTCCATTAAGCCGATTCGATATTTTCGCCATTCGATTTAAAGTAACGGACTTTTTTTCCGTCTGCTAAAAATTTAAAACCGACTTTATCTGCTTTATCGGTCGTGCGATTGTAAATAGCCACATTAGACACATGCAGAGGCATTTCTTTGTCGATAATTCCGCCTGCTGCGTTGGTGCGCGGGTTGGGACGAGTGTGACGCTTGACTAAATTAATATTTTCCACCACCACATAATCATCACTTTTGAAGCGAATGATTTTGCCCATTTTGCCCTTATCTTTTCCTGCAATGACGATCACATCGTCGCCAGTTCTTATTTTACGCATAATACCGTCTCTTTATAACACTTCGGGAGCGAGAGAAATAATTTTCATGAAGTTTTCCGTCCGCAGCTCACGGGTGACGGGTCCAAAAATACGAGTTCCAATTGGTTGCAACTGGTTATTGAGTAACACGGCTGCATTAGAATCAAACCGAATCACTGAGCCATCTTGTCTTCTCACACCTTTACGCGTTCTGACCACGACAGCATTATAAACTTCACCCTTTTTGACCTTAGCGCGTGGCACGGCTTCTTTGACGCTGACCTTGATGATGTCGCCAACATTTGCGTAACGACGATGTGAGCCGCCCAGCACCTTGATGCACATCACGCTGCGCGCCCCGCTATTATCCGCAGCATCTAAAATCGTCTGTACTTGAATCATGTTCTGTTGTTCCTAATTACGCACAGCCAACTGTAACGAAAAACTGAAATTATAGCATGGTGATGGTTTAAGTTCAAATATCTTTATGAAAAACATCGAGGCGCACAATCACGACCGTCGTGAGATACAATAATATATTATATTTTAATGAGTTATGAAATTGATTCATACTGTCAATTTAAAATTCATGAGCCGGTTTGGCTAAAACATCTGGGTTCAAAATGATGCGGTATGGTCAACTTAAATTGCTCATCGTGAATTCTGCCCAAATATAATCCCGCCTCAAGCACTTGCTGACGTGCTTCTTTGTTCATCGCAACGGCTGCAATCATGCCATACAACTTTTTATCTGCATGTTCTGGGAAAAATTCTGGAAACGCTTGAAGAATTTGCAAAACTTGTTCGATATCGCGCAATCGGAGATGACTTTTAACTTCGACAATGACGACTTTATTCATTGTTCCATTGCTGTAACCAAGCACATCTATTTCTAAAGTTCTGTCTCCTTTCAAAGATTTAGCATTGGGATAAAACCGATCTAATCCGAACTCATCATGCAAAATCTTCTCAATTGCAGGCAATGCCATCCCCTCGGTAAATGAACCAAATTTATTACCGATACCACCAATTTCAGTGCGCAATGTTTTGAGTTGTCGATCCACATCCAACTTGCTTTCACGCAACTGTCGATCAGTTTCCAATTTACTTTCGCACAATTGCCGATCAATCTCAAGTTTACTTTCCCGTAATTCTTGAAATTGACGATCAGTTTCTAATTTACTTTCGCGGAAAAGTTGTTCAGTTTCCTGAATTTGGCGGTCAGTTTCTCTAAATTGGCGATCAACTTCCAATTTACTTTCGCGTAAAATTCGTTTGGTTTCCTCGAATTGCCGCTCAGCTTCTAATTTACTTTCGCGCAAAAGTCGTTCAGTTTCCTGAATTTGGCGGTCAGTTTCACGTTGGGAAATGGCGAGACTGGCAACCAATTCTTTTAATTCTTCATTCGTCATGTTCATGATTTAAACCCACTTTTCACGTTCAAACCTGTCATGTTGGAAGATCACAACAGGTTTCAACATGAAAATCGCTTAATCTAAGAAACTGCGCAACTGTTCAGAACGGCTGGGATGGCGTAATTTACGGAGAGCTTTGGCTTCAATTTGCCGAATTCGCTCACGAGTGACATCAAATTGCTTGCCGACCTCTTCCAACGTGTGATCCGTATTCATGTCAATTCCAAAACGCATCCGCAATACCTTTGCCTCACGCGGGGTCAAACTTTGCAACATATCCTGAGTGGCGCGCCGTAAACCTTCAAAAGTCGCAGAATCCAGAGGCGAATGAATGCTCGTATCTTCAATAAAATCACCAAGATGCGAATCTTCATCATCCCCAATCGGCGTTTCCATCGAAATCGGCTCTTTGGCAATTTTCAGCACCTTGCGAATCTTATCTTCCGGCATTTCCATCCGTTCCGCCAACTCTTCCGGAGTCGCTTCACGCCCTTGTTCTTGAAGAATTTGCCGCGACACTCGATTAAGTTTATTAATTGTTTCAATCATGTGTACCGGAATCCGAATGGTACGCGCCTGATCAGCAATCGAACGAGTGATCGCTTGACGAATCCACCAAGTGGCGTAGGTCGAAAATTTATAGCCGCGCCGATATTCAAATTTATCGACCGCCTTCATTAAACCGATATTACCTTCTTGAATTAAATCAAGGAATTGCAAGCCGCGATTGGTGTATTTCTTGGCAATTGAGATGACCAAGCGCAAATTAGCTTCAATCATTTCTTTTTTCGCCCGCCGCGCCTTCGCTTCACCCAAGGACATTTTACGGTTAATTTCCTTAATTTCCGCCATACTCAAGTGACATTCAACTTCGATCTGGCGCAATTTCTTCTGACTTTGTTCCACAGATTCCGCATGGTGGCGCAATTTTTCAACGTAAGATTTGCCCGAAGACAACAAGTTAGGAATCCATGACGGATTGGTTAGATTATTTTTGAAAGACGATAAAAACTCTTTCTTATTCATGCCAACCCGTTCCACGCACATTTCACGAATGAAATTTTCCTGCTCACGGATCACGGTCATCGCATCACGCAATTTCACGCTGAGATCGTCAATGACCTTGGGCACCAATTTGAATTGTAAAAAGCAATCCGCGAGTTCTTGACGCAACTTAATGAATTCAGCAGAATTTTGTCCCTTCTTATCACGCACGCTCATCAATTTGGTGTAAATCACGCGCAAGGCTTCAAAACGTTGCTTGGTTTCCTCTGGGTCTAAATTATCACCTAAGATCGGCGGACTTTCCTCGCCCTCAGCGACAAATAACTCTTCCTCGCTCAGTTCGTCAAGGCTTAACGCGTCTATTTCTTCGGCGGGCACTTCGTCCGAGTTTAAGGCTTCTGGATCAACAAAACCAGAGATTAAATCAGACAACTTAATTTCTTCTGTCTCAATGCTGTCGTACAAAGCAAGGAAATCGCCGATAATGTCCGGATACGTGGCGAGCGCGGATAAGGCTTGACTCAAACCTTCCTCAATTCGTTTGGCAATTTTAATTTCGCCTTCGCGGGTCAACAAATCAACGCACCCCATTTCCCGCATGTACATTCGCACCGGGTCAGTCGTCCGTCCAAATTCGCTGTCCACACTCGCCAACGCCGCCGCCGCTTCTTCCGCCACATCTTCATCAGCAACCACCGGCGCAGCATCCGACATCAACAGGGCATCCACATCGGGCGCGTCTTCATGCACTGCAATCCCCATGTCATTGATCATGCCGACAATATTTTCAATTTGCTCGGGGTCAACGATTTCATCAGGCAAGTGGTCATTGATTTCTTGATACGTCAAATAACCGCATTCCTTACCTTTTGCAATCAGTTGTTTCAATTGTGATTGTTGTTCTTCGTTCATAATGATTTACACGCCCCTGTTGCTTGCATACAACACATTGATTAAAATTGTCTGTTTTAAGCCACACTGTAGCAATTATAGCAAAAAAATATCTATCTGCCATTGTGAAAATCCCGCCATAACTGGCAGAACAAAACGATTGTGCAATGACGGACAGATTTAAAAATTCAGTCACAATGATAAAATATCACGTCCTTGTTCCCATGCTCCAGCGTTGGAATATATATCCAATCGCTCTAGCGGCACGTCTTCAAAATTACTTCAACTTCTTGATTTACAAAGCAAATTAAAGACAATTCTGTCAAAAGCCATTTTGTGCATCAACTTCAAGTTTGTGATCTTTTAGTTTCAAGTTTTCATCAAATTGCCGCGGGAGCGGTATTCCCACGCTGGAGCACAAGAATCAATAATTAAATTTTAGATGTTCTTAAATCAACGCATCATATTTTTTAACCAACTGTAAATATTCCTGTTCTTCATCTTTATTTGATTGTCCATGCGCCCACTTTTTAAACAAAATTTTCCGCCGATAACCATCGCAAAACGGAAATTCACTTTTAACGTACAACTCTGCAACCATGCTTAAAAATTCCTGTTTTCTATCATTTTCATCCGGCAACAGCGGCTTCCACAATGAGAACGTGAAAATCAAGTCATATTCCGGCATATCTCGATATAATTCAAAGAGTTGCCCCGTGTGCGTCTCAGGATGTTGGCGACAATAATCTAATAATTTCCAAAAAAATAATTCTCGCTCAGGCAATTCAATCGGTTCAGCTTGATGTAAAATCTGCAATTGTGGTTCGCGATAATCTTTAACATATTGCGCAAATTTAGGATGATGAATCAGTAAACGCAGTGCCTTGTCGAGCAATGTTGGCGTGAAAAAATTAATTTGGCTCGGAGGTAATGGCGTTTTTGCGGTCGGCGGGGACGATTTCACCTTATTGAGCTTGTCCGTATCCACCAACGCAACTAAATTTTTAACTTGTTTTAACAGCGAGTCACGATACATGCCGGGAGGAATTTGCTGCAAATACTTTTCCATAGTCTGCACAAATCGCACTTGCCCTTCCAAATTTTTCAAGCCAGTTTGCCGCGCCACCGTATCGAGCAACAGTTGTGATAACGGAACTGCTTGATCTAAATAGGCATAAAACGCTTCTGTCCCCTCGCGACGCACCAAACTGTCCGGGTCATCCTCCACAGGCAAAAATGCAAAACTGATCATTTTCCCGTCTTTTGTCTCAGGCAAACTGATTTCTAATGCCCGCCATGCTGCTTTTTGCCCCGCGGTATCGCCGTCAAAACAAAAAACCACTTCCGGAATCCGCCGAAACAATAATTTCAAATGTTCTCCAGAAGTTGCCGTGCCTAACGTTGCCACCGCGTGCCGAATCCCATATTGCGCCAAAGCCACCACATCCATATAGCCTTCGACCACAATCACCCGTGAAACTTCCCGCTGTTGTCGCACTTGATACCAACCGTATAAAGTATGACTTTTCTGAAATACGCTCGTTTCCGGTGAATTCAAATACTTAGCTTCTTTTTTATTATCGACCAACACCCGCCCGCCAAATGCGATCACCCGTCCCCGTGCGTCATGAATTGGGAAAATCAAGCGGTTACGAAAAAAATCATAAACCTGTCCCTGCTCAGTCGTTTTTAACAAACCTGCCCGAAGCAATAAATCTTGTTTTGCTGAAGATGATCCCAAAGATTTCAATAAATTATCCCAACCCACCGGTGCATAACCGATACCAAACTCTTGCACAACCTCTTGATTCAATTGTCGTTGTTGCAAATACTGTTGCGCAACTTCGGCGGTGTGACTGTGCAACTGTTGTTGGAAAAATTCCGCGGCTTGGGTTAGAATGTCATAGAGATCGTTTTCGTCCTCAGTCACCGTGTGAGACGTGCTGGCTTCATATTCCATTTCTAAGCCCGCCCGCGCCGCCAACTCCTGCACCGCGTCAACAAAATCCAAATGTTGATGCTCGATCAAAAAAGTCAAGCTGTTGCCATTTGCACCACACCCAAAACAGTGATAAATTTGTTTATTGGGACTGACTTTGAAAGACGGCGTTTTTTCCTCATGAAACGGACAACAGGCTTCAAATTCACTGCCCGCTTTTTTGAGGCTCACATAACTGTCAATGAGATCAACGATATCGGTGCGATGAATGACAGTATCAATAAAGTGACGGGGAATTCGCATAATCAACCCGCATGGTGGCAGAGAACTCATCAGTATATATGAAATCAATCGCTTTGTGTGATGCGGAGGTTAAATTATTTTAAACCGCATTATTTTCTATATAATTAGCTTACCTGCAATTTTCAAATCCTAAGAAAGGAGTATGCGATGTATTGGTTATTGGCTCTGATGACGCTAAGTTTATTGGGAATCATTGGCTTAGGACTTTTTTATGAAATGTACCCGCCCACAGATGGCACGCCCGCCCCGCGCTGGTGGAAAGGGACTGTGGCAGTGAACTTATTAACTTTTTTTGCCGCCCAGATCGGTTTATTGTTGCTCGGAATGCACGAAGTGATGGCAACCGAAGCCGCCACTGTGGGAACTGCCGCGGCGGACATTTCCATTGGCAAAGGGCTGGCAATGATTGGGGTCGGCATTCCCACCGCAGTTGCCACAATTGGTGCAGGGATCGCAGTCGGACCGGTCGGTGCAGCTTCATTGGCAGTCATCGCTGAAAAACCTGAAGTTTTCGGACGCACCTTAGTTTATCTCGGTTTAGCAGAAGGCATTGCAATTTACGGTCTGGTGGTGACGATTTTAATGCTGGGTCGGCTATGAGATTGATTTTTCTGGGCAGCGCGGCATTGGCAGAAGGTTTCGCCCTCACCGGTTTTGAAATCTTCCCAGACGCAACGGTGGATACGGTCGAGAAAGTGTTGGCAGACGTGTTGAAATGTAAGGAAAAAGCTCTGATCTTCGTTGAAGACAGTTTATCTCGCCAACCGCCGCCCAGTTTTTTGCGCGCCCGTAATGAATCGGATCGTATTGTCATCACCGAAATCCCCCCGTTGCACGCTCCACAAAATTATCAGCCGTTGGTTGAAGAATTAGTGGGGCGAGTATTGGGGGCGGCGGTGTTAGAAACTGAGACCAAACATGGGCTTTGAACTTGAGCACGTCGTACCTTGGGGACGCACTTTACAAGAATATATCGCCATGTTCGCCCTGACCGAGCAAGATTTGCAGAAAAAACTTTTGGGTTGTGCCGATGGTCCCGCCAGTTTTAACTGTGAATTGACTCGTCAAGAAGGTGGCAAAATCTGCTCCATTGATCCGTTGTATCAATTTGACAGTGAACAGATCGCACAACGAATTGAGGAAACTTACGGCAAGGTGATGCAACAATTAGAGCAAAATCAAGCTGACTACGTGTGGCGAGACATTCCTTCAGTGCTAATACTGGGGGAAGTCCGATTGGCAGCAATGACGATGTTTTTACAAGATTACTCGCAGGGCAAGCTCGAAGGGCGTTATATCAACGGGGAATTGCCGTATTTGCCGTTTACCACGCAACAGTTTGAATTAGCTCTGTGTTCGCATTTTTTATTTCTGTACAGTGCCCATTTTTCTTATGAATTTCACCTGCAAGCCATTATGGAAATGTTGCGAGTGGCTCAGGAAGTACGCATTTTTCCACTGCTTGATTTGGCAGGCAATTCATCCCCGTATATTTCCCCCTTACTTTCTGCGCTACCACCCAAATATCACGCCGAAATCATCCCGGTTGCTTACGAATTCCAACGTGGTGGCAATCAGATGTTACAAATCTGTTTAGACACCTCGCAGCGATCCTGAAAATTCTCAAATGCCGTAACTTCTGACTCGGACAATCTAAATTTAACCCTCGTTCCCATGCGCCCGTGTGGGAATGCAGTCCAGACGCGCCAGCGTCGTTCGATCATTCAACAACGTGCATACATCCATTCAATAATAGATGATAAAAACAATTTAGTTAGAAAGAATCACTTGTGACGCTGGCGCGTCTGGACTGCATTCCCACGCTAGTGCATAGGAACGAGGGAACAATAGTATTATGGGGGATTTGCTAATATGTGGTTAGCACCCTCTGTTGTGGAAAATTAATCTTTTCCATTTTCACTTGCCACAATGACTCCTAAAAGTATTGCACCTCCAATAGCCCCTCTCCAAAAACTGAGGCTTTTAACTGAATCACTGGCATACGTCTGAGAGAACTCTACATCAGAGCCATCCGCATTCATTTTAACTTCACCATCTATGTTGTAATGATTACTACTGAAAAGAGAACCATCCCAGTAGATTTGAACTTGGGTTTTAAAGATGTCAGAATACGAGTTGTATTCACAAGATGTCATACGAACCCGAATATTACTTCCACCTCCAAATTTTTCTACCAGTTTTTCACCAGTCTTACTTGAGAGATATTCTGCTTTGTCACGTTTAATTCCTTCGCAATCTCCAGAGACAGCAACAGATGAAGCCAATAGGAGAGACGATGTAATCAATCCAACTACAAGATTTTTCATAATGGATTCCTCATAATCCTGAAAAACTATTTACAAGCAGTTCGTAGAATACGGTATAATATATCCACTTACAATTAACCAAAACTTGATGCTTTATTAAGTGGGGCTATATGTTCACAAAAACATCTGAAAGAATTAAATTTTTTCGTACCCTAAAAGGGTGGACTCAAGAAGATATGGCAGAAAAGTTAGGAATGTCTATCACAGGTTATGGCAACATTGAGCGCGGTGATACAGATATCACTTTGTCAAAATTGGAAGAAATTGTTAAAATCTTAGGAATAGAGTTGCGGGAACTTTTCAATGCTCAGGGAAAGATTATTATAAATTTAGGAGTGGGAGAACATGCTATTGGAGTCGGCGATAATAATTATCAAGTTAGCCAAGCTCAACAAGAATTAGAACACGAATTAGAAAAATCTCATTTTATTGTTGAACAACAACGAAAAGAAATATCCTTTCTCTATCAAGAAATTGAACACCTCAAAGAAATTATAGGACTTTTAAAGAAATAGTCCCAGTATCTTAAAATTGCCGCCGGAGCGACTGGGTAGGCATTCCAACGCCGGAGCAGAACGAGTTTCTCCCCACTTTTTACTTATCATCTCGACTTTTCGTTTATTTAAGTCATTCCATTTCGTTTAAACTGCATCCCCTGCTTGAATCTCACTGATTAATGCGCTATCCTAATCAGTTACCACTCAACAATTTTCACCCATTCCATCGCTGGTCTAAATCACAACCCGTTGATTTTACAGTGGACTCTC
>JACCEE010378297.1_pt1 | contig 26569 bp, 25 predicted proteins | sample 7449931 | NCBI WGS metagenome assembly JACCEE01 (sample SAMN15323457, study PRJNA562643) | freshwater metagenome | isolation source: river surface water | place: USA:Blue River Watershed | collected 2017-08-19 | reverse complement strand
TGAAGTCCATCAGCCCACAAGTGCTGAGAGCGCTGAAAGAGCTCGACAGCGGCTGACATTTGATGAGGCATTACTGATGCAACTATTTCTCGTGCTTCGTAGGCTTGAAGTGCGTGCGGCAACCACTAAGAAACGCGCACCTCAAGGAGATGGTCTGCTTGCTGCTTTCGATCAACGTATGCCATTTGAACTTACAGCGGGCCAGAAAGAAGTCTGGCGTGAGATTGCATCAGATTTATCAAGCCCACACCCGATGTACCGATTGCTGCAAGGCGACGTTGGATCTGGAAAAACAATTCTTGCGCTGCGAGCAATGCTGGCAGTAGTTGATTCTGGCGGACAAGCAGCGTTGCTCGCGCCTACAGAAGTGCTAGCTCAGCAGCATTATCGAAATTTCCACGCTCTCTTGGGTGATCTTGCTGAAGGAGGAATGTTGGGTGGCAATGTCAGTGGAACTCAAGTAGCTCTCCTTACTGGCTCTCTCAGCGCTGCTGAGAAAAAAGATGTACACGGATTGATATCTGCGGGAAGTGTTGGAATTGTTATTGGAACACATGCACTGTTGAGTGAAGGAGTTACCTTCAAAGATCTGGGCTTAATCGTGGTGGACGAGCAACATAGATTTGGAGTTGAGCAGCGAGATGCGCTGCGAGAGAAAGCAACTCAACCTCCTCACGTTTTAGTAATGACTGCCACGCCGATTCCTCGAACTGTCGCAATGACGATATTTGGAGATCTTGATGTTTCAACTTTACGAGAGCTACCACTGGGACGATCGCCCATCACAACACATGTCGTTTCAGCGTTGACTAAGCCACAACATTTGGAACGAGCGTGGAAACGAGTATGTGAAGAAGTAAATAATGGTCATCAGGTTTACATAGTCGCGCCGAGAATCTCTCCTAGCGATGACTCTGATTTACAGCGCTTTGGTCTTACTGCTGATGAACTAAAAATGGCGCGAGCGTTATCGGAAGAGAATTACGACGAAGAAAATCAGGACAAAGCTCCCATGAACTCCGTAGAAGATCTCTTTCCTAAATTGTCGACTGGAGTATTAAGTGGTTTGAGAGTAGGGAAGTTGCATGGGCGAATGTCCGCAGAAGAAAAAGAGAGCGTGATGCGGGCGTTTTCACAAGGCGATATCGATGTATTGATATCAACCACAGTTATTGAGGTCGGTGTCGATGTACCAAACGCGTCGATGATGATCATCATGGATGCTGATCGATTCGGAGTCTCTCAACTCCACCAACTACGTGGACGCGTTGGACGTGGCACAACTCCAGGTCTCTGCTTGCTTGTGACAAATTCATTGGATGAAACTCCTGCTATGCAACGTTTGACTGCTGTCGCTGCAACTACGGATGGTTTCGAACTGAGCCGACTTGATTTAGAACAGCGGCGCGAAGGTGATGTCTTGGGTAGTGCACAATCTGGCGTCCGCTCACACCTTCGATTGCTTCGTGTCATTCGAGACGAAGAGCTAATTTCACAGGCACGTGAAGTCGCTGAACGACTTGTAAAAATGGATGATTCGCTTAATTCGATGCCGCAATTGAAAATCGAAGTTGATAAATTACGACAAGAAGAACGAGCTGCGTATTTGGAGAAGCGTTAATGAGAATCATTGCTGGGCTTGCGAAAGGGAGAAACCTCTTTTCGCCCATTGGAGCGACTCGACCGACATCAGATCGGGCTCGAGAAGCGCTCTTCTCTACACTTGAATCAGAGTTTGGTTCAATCAACGATCTTACATTTCTTGATCTGTATTGCGGATCTGGAGCAGTTGGGGCAGAAGCTCTTTCACGAGGGGCAGCCGTAGTTTATGCAGTTGATAATGATGAGAAGGCAATAAATATAACTCGACAAAATTTTGCTCTACTGGAGAATCTTTCAGGAATCGGTACAACTTCGGTAATCACGAGTTCGGTTGGAAAATTCCTAGATAAGACTTGCGAACTTGCTTTTGATGTTGTTTTTCTTGATCCGCCTTATGATCTACCAAATATTGAAATTGAGAAAGCACTTACTTCCTTGGTGAAAAATAAGTATCTAAAGAATTCCTCTGTCATCGCAATTGAACGAGATTCGAAGTCAAAGAGATTGAACTGGCCCCAAGGATTGAAAGAGTTAAAGGAACGCAAGTACGGTGCTGCCACCATCTTTTACGCTGAGCCTGCGAACGAGGACTAATCTCCCCATCCTTCGGGCGTGTTAGCGTTGCCCCGTGAAAAAAGCGGTCTGCCCTGGATCATTTGATCCAATCACCAATGGGCATTTGGATGTCATTGAGCGCGCCAGTGGTCTATTTGATGAAGTTGTGATCGCGGTTTTGGTAAATAACAATAAGTCTGGACTTTTCACGATTGAAGAGCGCATTTCCATGATCACCGATGCCGTCCAACACTTAAAAAATGTAAAGGTAGATACATGGAGTGGACTGCTCGTTGATTATTGCCGGGAGCACAATATTGCCGCCATCGTGAAGGGCTTGCGCGCCGTGAGCGATTTTGATTACGAATTACAGATGGCCCAAATGAATCTTCAGCTTAAGGGCGTTGACACTTTGCTGATGGCGACGAAACCTGCATATTCATTCCTCTCATCATCGCTCGTGCGAGAAATCGCGCGCTACGGCGGAGATGTCTCTAATCTAGTGCCACCGCGGGTCCTCAAAGATTTGGCGAACAAAGCAAGTAGGAAGGCGTAACCATGGAAGCAATCGAGAAACTTCAATCCGCCATCACGATGGTTAATGAAGCACGTGCTGTACCACTCTCGGCTTCATGCGTTGTGCATCGTGGTGAGTTACTTGGAATTTTGGAAGAGATTAATCAAGCTCTCCCGGTTGATCTTTCAAATGCGCAGAAACTTCTTCTCAATCGTGAAAATATTATTGAAGAAGGTCGCCAGAGCGCCGAACAACTTGTTGCTCATGCACGTGAAGAAGTTGCTCGCATGGTAGAACAGACCGCGATTGTTGCAGCTGCGCGCGAAGAGTCGGCACGTCTCATAGATGAAGCGCATGCAAAAGTTGAGAAAGAGCGCGAAGAAGTTGATGCATACATCGATTCACGACTTGCTACTTTGGAAGTTATCTTGAATAAGACGCTCGAAGCAGTCAACCGCGGCCGCGAGAGACTCGCAGGCGCGAGCGATAAAGATGTCCTCTCGCAACTTGCTGACTAAGTAGTTCTTTATGAATTCCAAGGCTCAATCATCTTTTCGCGTCAACCTGCATGAATTGCCGCGGCGCGCGGGGGAGATGCGGGAGTACGCACTTAATTTTCCAACTCCGGAATCGATCGGAATTCCATTATTGGAGATTCCTAAAGGTGAAGTTCTTGATATCAAATTCCGTGCCGAATCTGTGGATGATGGAGTTTTAATCACTGGTGCTATTTCATCAACCGCCAAGGGAGAATGTGGACGGTGCCTAGATCCTCTCGTCGTTGAAATCAGACAGAACTTTCAAGAGCTATTTCTCTATCAAAGCCGAGTTTCAGAAAATCCTGAAGAAGATGATGACTTATTTTCACTTGATGGCGATATCGCCGATATTGAAATTCCAATCCGCGATGCTGTAATCCTCTCAATGCCGATTAATCCGCTCTGCGAGGATAATTGCGAAGGGCTCTGTGCTGGGTGTGGTGAGAAATGGAGCGGCCTACCCGAAGACCATTCACATGATGCGGTTGACCCACGCTGGACTGGGCTCGCGGGCTGGAAGCCTGAATAGGGTTCAATTTGGCAAACTCAGCGCGGCTGGGGGATACTTACGTGCTCGTTGGAAGTTTTAAAACAGTAATAAAGGAGAACTACCGTGCCATTACCCAAGCGAAAGATGTCGCGCTCGCGCACACGTTCTCGTCGTAGCCAATGGAAGGCAACTCCTGCATCGACAGCAAACTGCAGCCAGTGCCAGCAACCAAAGTTGCAACACACCGCATGCCCAACGTGCGGCACATATAACCGTCGTCAAGTTCTCGAGGTTTAATCCTGACGCTGGCTTTAACCGAAAAGCTCGGAGTTTCGGTAAGTCCAGAGCTTCTTAATCTTGCTCTAACACATAGATCTTTTGCCTACGAATTTGGTGGGCTGCCAACAAATGAACGACTTGAATTTCTTGGCGATAGCGTTCTGGGTCTCATCATTACCGAAGCGCTATATGAAAGATTTCCAGATCTCGATGAATCGCGACTCTCGCCACTTCGCTCCGGAATAGTAAATATGCGCGCTCTTGCTGCAATCGCGCGAGAACTCGAGTTAGGCGCAGCGCTCAAAATTGGTAAAGGCGAAGAAGTAACCGGTGGGCGCGATAAGAATTCGATTTTGGCTGATGCTTTTGAAGCCCTTGTTGGCGCGATTTACCTAGATCACGGTTTTGCGAAAACGACTGATGTGGTCATGCGATTAATGGCTAGCGCAATAGAAGATGCTTTATCTCGAGGAGCTGGGCTAGATGGCAAGACTGCACTTCAAGAGATTGTTGCAGCAGCGGGGTGGTTACCTCCCGAATATCGCATTAGTGAATCAGGCCCTGACCACGATAAAGATTTTGTGGCAGTAGCGGTCGTCAATGGAGTTTCATACCAAGAAGGGCGGGGCAAGAGTAAGCGTGAAGCTGAACAAGTTGCTGCTCGGTTAGCATTTGAAGCAATATCTCAAGCAACAGAAAAGTAAATTTTGATTCATGCCAGAACTGCCAGAAGTTGAAACAGTTCGACGTGGCCTTGCGCCGTGGATGGTCGGTAAAAAAATCAAACGAATAGAACTTGTTCATAAAGGTGGGAACCGATCATCAACATATGCCCCGCTTAGCTCTGTTGAAGGGGCAAAAGTAAAGAACGTCATTCGGCGCGGAAAGTTCCTCTGGTTTGAGCTAAATCGAGATTTAGCGCTTGTGGCGCACTTGGGAATGAGCGGGCAGTTCATTATTCGAGAGAAAGATGCAGCGGATGAAAAACATCTTCGCGTTCGCATAGATTGTGGAGATCGGAAGCGAGAGATCAGATTTATTGATCAACGCACTTTTGGTTGGGTTGCTATCGACAGATTAGTTCCCGAGGGAAATGAAATAATTCCCCAATCATTTGCTCGGATAGCTCCTGACATCTTTGATAAGAAATTCGATCGTCCTGCGGTAATCTCCAGAATTCGGAGGAAAAATAGCGCGATAAAGAGAGTACTTCTTGATCAGTCAGTCATGAGCGGAGTGGGAAATATTTATGCCGATGAAGCGCTCTGGCGAGCTGAGATACACCCTGAACGAATCGCAAAGAAACTCTCGGAAGAAGAAGTTACGCATCTTCTCAATGCCGTCCAATATGTAATGAGCGCTGCTTTAGATCAGGGCGGTACGAGTTTTGATGATCTCTACATCAACGTCAATGGCGAGAGTGGCTATTTCGATGTAGAACTTGAGGCATATGGCCAAGAAGATGAACCTTGCTCGAGATGTGGCACACAGATTCGGCGGATAACTTTTGGAAACCGTTCCTCGCATTTCTGTCCATCGTGCCAACCCAAAAAATCCCTCCGCCGCAAGGTTGACGTTAAAAAAGTCAGGGTGAAAAGGGGTTCAAAACCGAGCGTGCGCGGGGCCACCCGATAGGTTCTACCTGTGTATTTGAAGAGCATGACCTTGAAGGGCTTCAAGTCCTTCGCATCTCCGACCACTCTTAAGTTTGAGCCGGGCATCACATGCGTGGTGGGCCCTAATGGTTCAGGTAAGAGCAATGTCGTTGATGCGCTCTCGTGGGTCATGGGTGAACAAGGCGCAAAGAGCCTGCGCGGTGGAAAGATGGAAGATGTCATCTTCGCTGGAACTTCAGGGCGAGCGCCGTTGGGTCGAGCGGAAGTTTCAGTAACGATAGATAACACCGACGGAGCACTACCAATTGATTTTACGGAAGTAACAATCTCCCGCACACTCTTTAGAAATGGCCAGAGCGATTACCAAATAAATGGTGAATCAGCCCGCTTACTAGATATTCAAGAGTTATTGAGTGATAGCGGTATCGGTCGAGAGATGCACGTGATTGTTGGCCAAGGCCAGCTTGATGCAATCCTTACGGCGAATCCTGAAGAGCGACGTGGATTTATTGAAGAAGCAGCCGGAATTTTGAAGCATCGCAAACGTAAAGAGAAGGCACTTCGCAAGTTAGATTCGATGCAAGGAAACATGTCGCGCGTTCAAGATCTCACGAATGAACTACGTCGCCAACTTCGACCGCTTGGAAAGCAAGCGGAAGTTGCGCGCAAAGCTGCGGTTATTCAAGCAGATGTTCGTGATGCAAAATTACGAATCCTGGCAGATGACATCATTTCTTTTAAGTCAACGCTCACCTCTGAGGTCGCAGATGAAACCGCACTACGTGAGAGGCGCTCACAAGTTGAACAAGAGCTGGATCAACTTCGAAATCGTGAAGTCGAATTAGATCGCATTGCGGCGGTTGAAGGTCCCCTACTCAGCGCCGCGCAAGATAATTATTACAACTTAACTGCGCAGCGAGAAAAACTCCGCGGCACACAGAATCTTGCATCTGAGCGCGCCAGGTTTCTGGCGGAAGAAGCAGAAGAAGCGCGCGCATCAGGGAGAGATCCAGATGCACTCGAAGCCGAAGCAAAAGTTCTGCGCAATGAAGAATCAGTCCTGCAAAATTCAGTTGATAAAGCGCGAAATGAATTACAAACCGCCAGCTCAAATGTTGTCGATCTCGAAGGACGCCTCAAATTAGAGGAGGATCGAGTAGCGGCTGCGCAGCGCGCTATCGCAGATTATCGCGAGGGAACAGCGCGCCAAGAAGGACATATCAAGAGCCTGCAATCAAGGATTGATGGTTCGATATCAGAGATTTCTCGTTTAGAGACCGCGCTCGCAGATGCGAATAGTCGAGTCGATGAAGCCAAACGTGATTTTGCGAAACTCGAATCTGAGATTGCTGGTCTTGACGCTGGTGAACTTGGCCTCGATGCGGAATATGAAAAGGCGAAATCATCGCTTGATCAATCTAAGTCGCACTTGGAAAAACTAAATAATGAGTTGGCAAAAGCTGAACGGGAGAAGAGTGCCGCTGAAGCTAAGGTTGATGCGCTCCGCCAAGCAACGCTGCATAAGGATGGAAGTGGTGCCCTCCTAACAAATTCGCGTGGAATTGAGATTCGGGGCAGTGTGGCATCACTGATTTCGGTGGAACCAGGTTGGGAAAGTGCAGTCTCCGCAGCTTTAGGTTCGCTTGCCAACGCACTCGTAGTGCATGATGCGACTCACGCGATTTCTGCGCTCTCGTTTTTGAAATCAGAATCTGCTGGTAACGCAGAACTTCTCTTTATTTCCGATGAAATCACTAGCGCTGATAGTTCATTTAGTTCTCAATACACATCTCTCTCAGCAAAAGTTTCATCATCAACACTTCATTCAATCCTGCCAAAACTTTTTGCTGGCTACATTGCCGCCGAATCACTCTCACAAGCTGAAGAGATTATTCGTTCTAACTCCAATCTCATCGCCGTAACTCGTGAAGGCGATCTCATTGGTCGTGGACGCGCCAGCGGTGGATCCAGCTCTCGGTCATCGCTGATTGAGATTACTTCGATGATTGAAAAGAGTGAAATTTCTCTTCAGAAGGCCAGCCATGATTGTGATCGGATTCGATTCGAAATCTCAACGGCAGAAAATCGCGTTCGTGGCGATCAAGTTAATTATGATCAAGCGCTCTCAAAACTCAATGAATCAGATGCTGCGATGGCCGGCCTTGCCGAACAGATGGCAGCCGCAGGTCAGAGCGTTCGAAGCAGCGCCGGAGAAGTTGAGCGCCTCCAAAAGTCGATCTCTGAACTTCGAGATGCGCTCCGCACTGATCAGAATGAGTTAGCAATAGCGCAGAATGAATTTGGAAAGAGCGCTGAACCAAGTGAACCAGACTTAACTCAAGTTGAGAATCTTCGTGCCACCGTCTCGACTGCGCGCGCAGTTGAAGTTGAAGCTCGACTCGGACTTCGCACTATGGAAGAGCGGGTTGCCGCAATTTCGCAACGAGCTAGTGATCTCGAAACTGCGGCTCGCACCGAACGTGAAGCGGCAAGTAAGAACATTGCGCGCCGCGAGGCACGCGCTCGTGGTGCGATCACCGCACAAGCCATCGCTGATGCAGCGTACGAAGCGCTCATTCAAATTGAAAATTCGATCTCCAGAGCTAACGCAGAACGTGAACGGTTAGAGATTTCTCGCTCTAATCGTGATGGTGAAATTCTGGCGATACGCGCTCAGGTTAGGGATCTCAGCATTGAACTTGATCAACTCACATCGAGCGTTCATCGTGATGAGATTGCGCGCGCTGAGCAGCGGCTGCGGATCGAGCAGTTGGAACTCAAGGCGATGGAGGAGTTTGGAGTTGATAGTGCGACTCTCGTAAACGAATATGGCCCTGATAAAGATGTTCCAACCTTTACTGAAGATGATGAAGGCAATCTTTCGCAAGGTGAATATATTCCGTATGTTCGCGAACAACAGGAAAAACGACTCGCTACCGCAGAGCGTTCGCTAGCCTTACTTGGCAAGATTAATCCGCTTGCTCTCGAAGAATATTCGTCTCTAGAAGAGCGGTTGAAATACCTTGCTGAGCAACTTGAAGATTTGAAGAAATCAAAGAAAGACTTGCTCGATATCATCAAAGAAGTCGATGATCGTGTTCAAGAGATTTTTGAAGAAGCGTATCGAGATACCGCGCGCGAGTTTGAAAAAATCTTTGCGCGACTCTTCCCTGGCGGAGAAGGTCGACTCGTTCTCACAGATCCAAGTGATCTGTTGAATTCGGGAGTAGATGTCGAAGCGCGTCCTCCTGGAAAGCGCATTAAGAGACTCTCGCTTCTCTCGGGTGGTGAGCGATCACTTACCGCAGTTGCGCTCTTGGTAGCTATTTTCAAAGCACGTCCCAGCCCCTTCTATGTCATGGATGAGGTTGAGGCTGCGCTCGATGACACAAATTTAGGCCGACTCTTGGGCGTACTTGAAGAACTTCGACAAGCTTCACAGCTCATCATCATTACGCACCAGAAACGCACGATGGAAATTGGTGATGCGTTGTACGGAGTCACAATGCGGGGAGATGGTGTTTCTGAAGTAATTTCTCAGCGCCTTCGTGAAATTGAAACTGAACCCGTCTAATTATGGGTTTGTTCGGTTCATTCTTCTCCAAATTTTCTCGCTCCAAAGCTTCAATTGAAGATCTCGATGAGTTTAAAAAAGTTCTTATCGAATCAGACTTAGGCGTTACTACTGCAGATGAAATCATTGATTTGGTTCGCAGAGAAAAAAGCGAGAATTTAGAGAGCGCAGTTACCGCTCAAATCAAGTCTTTTCTCATCGAAGGTAGCAGAGAAATCTCAACTAGCCCTGGAACTTTAACCACAATCCTCATTGTTGGAGTAAATGGAACAGGCAAAACCACAAGTGCGGCAAAGTTGGCAAATCTCTATAAGTCACAAGGCAAAAAGGTTTTGCTCGTGGCAGCTGATACTTTTCGAGCAGCGGCAGTTGAACAATTGCAGACGTGGGGCAATCGCATCGGTGTAGATGTCGTGAGCGGCAGAGAAAACGCCGATCCTGCTGCAATCTGTTTTGATGGCGCATCACGGGCAACTTCTGAAAACTTTGATGTATTGATTATTGACACTGCAGGACGCCTGCATACAAAGAGCAACTTGATGGATGAGCTAGGAAAAGTTCGTCGCGTTGTTGAGAAAGTTACTCCAATTAATGAAGTGCTATTTGTCCTAGATGGCACAACTGGCCAAAATGGGATCGCTCAAGCCAAGATATTTTCCGAGAGCGTTGCTCTCACAGGGTTTATTGTTACTAAGGTCGATGGTTCAACCAAAGGTGGGATTGCCTTGGCCACCGAGCGGAGCCTTGGTATTCCATTGAAATTCGTCGGAACCGGAGAGGGGATTGGAGATATCCGCCCCTTTGACCCAGACTCCTACATCACTGACTTACTGAGCTAGTTTTAACATTGCCGTAACAGAGTCGACCGAAGCGTCACCTGTATGAAACGCGCATTTGTGCCTTTCCGTAATAGATGCCAAGCATTATCTGCCCATTCTCAGCGCTGAGATTCAACTATTCACGGAACGAAGATGTACTTCTTCGTTAGTTCGGAGATTTCAATGACAGAGGTAGCTCTTAACGCTGGCGATACCGCATGGGTATTGGCTAGCTCTGCACTTGTGCTGCTCATGACACCTGGCTTGGCATTTTTCTATGGTGGCATGGTTCGAGCCAAGAGCGCACTTAACATGATGATGATGTCGATGATTACCATCGCAGTTGTCAGTGTGCTCTGGGTAATTTACGGATTCAAATTAGCTTTCGGATATGAAGCAAATTCACAATGGTATGGCTCTTTCTCTCTATCAGGGCTGGGCGACGCAGTAAACGAGTTAACAAATAACGGTGGTATCTATCCGATTCCACTTCTAGTCTTTGCAACATTTCAATTGATGTTTGCAATTATCACTCCTGCGCTTATCTCAGGAGCGATTGCAGATCGGGCAAAATTTGTTTCCTGGACTCTCTTTGTTGCGCTATGGGTGACAATCGTTTACTTCCCAGTCGCGCACTGGGTCTTCGCATTCGGAAATAAAGTCGGCGATACAGTGACAGGTGCTGGATTCTTAGCAGCACGTGGAGTTGAAGATTTTGCCGGCGGTACCGCAGTACATATCAATGCGGGAGCTGCGGGCCTTGCACTCGCTATTGTTCTTGGACGTCGCATCGGATGGCAGAGAAGTCCAATGCGTCCGCACTCGCTTCCACTTGTACTGCTTGGCGCAGGATTGCTCTGGTTCGGTTGGTTTGGATTTAACGCGGGATCTGCTCTGGGTGCAAACGCAACGGCAGGACTTGCATTTATCAACACGCAAGTTGCAACTGCTGGCGCACTTCTCGGCTGGGTGCTCACTGAAAAATTCCGTGATGGTCATCCAACATCCTTAGGCGCAGCATCAGGTGCGGTAGCTGGATTAGTAGCAATTACGCCTGCCTGTGCATTCGTTGCACCATGGGCAGCGGTCGTTATTGGCTTTATCGCAGGAGTTATTTGCGCACTCGCTGTCGGCTTGAAGTACAAATTTGGTTTCGATGATGCACTTGATGTCGTCGGCGTCCACTTAGTTGGTGGAATCGTCGGTAGCTTGGCAATTGGTTTCTTTGGCTCAAGCAAAGTTAACTCACTTGGACTCGATGGGCTCTTCTATGGTGGCGGAGCGACTCTGCTTGGAAAGCAAGCGCTCGGAGTCGGATTAGTTATGGGTTATTCGTTCGTCATGACGCTGATCATCGGATTCTTGATCGAGAAGACGATTGGTTTTAGAGTGAAAACTGAGAACGAACTTGCTGGCGTTGACTTATCAGAGCATGCAGAAAGCGCCTATGAAATGGGTGGCATTCTTAAGGGAGGTCGTTAATCATGAAACTCATTACCGCAATCATCAAACCTGGAAAGCTCGATGATGTAAAGAGTGCGCTACGTGAAGCTGGCGTAAAGGGAATGACAGTCTCTGAAGTTTCTGGTGTAGGTCGACAAGGTGGCCACGTTGAGGTTTATCGTGGCGCCGAGTACCCAATCGATCTCATTCAGAAAGTTCGCCTTGAGATTCTGGCTGAAAACAAAGATGTTGATTCCGTGATTGACATCATTGTCAAAACAGCTTCAACTGGTTCTATTGGCGATGGCAAAGTTTGGACAACACCGGTAGATCAAGTTGTGCGTGTGAGAACCGGTGAAAAGGGAGAAGCTGCAATTTAGCTAATAACAAATCCTCATCACAAGTGGGTGGGTGCCTCGGCACCCACCCACTTTTTTCACATCCGCTCTCATTAGATAGGCTTGTGATTATGTTCGAAGGCCTCAGTAACAAGTTCAGCGAAGTCTTTGGCTCGCTGCGCAAAAAGGGTCGCATCAGCGAATCAGATATCGACGCAACGTGCGAAGAATTACGGATTGCACTTCTTGAGGCAGATGTAGCGTTATCGGTAGTCGAATCTTTTATCGCAAAGGTGCGTGAGAGATCGTTGAGCGCGTTGGCTGAGATTCGCCAATCAACAAATCAGTCGCAAGAAATCTATGGAATTATCAATCAAGAGTTGATTGCAATACTTGGCGGTGCAGCTCGCCGAATTCGCTTCGCTAAGAATCCACCTACCGTCATCATGCTTGCTGGTCTCCAAGGATCTGGAAAGACAACGCTCGCTGGAAAGTTGGCGCGCTTTCTCAAAGAAGATGGGAATACCCCACTTCTTGTCGCTGCAGATTTACAACGACCAAATGCGGTAACTCAACTCTCCGTACTCGCAGATTCAATCAATGTTCCCGTATTTGCTCCGGAACCTGGAAATGGAGTTGGCGATCCAGTAAGAGTTGCTAGGGACGCAGTTCGCTTTGCCCAGGAAAAACTTCACAATATCGTCATTGTTGATACCGCAGGACGTCTTGGAGTTGATGCTGAGTTAATGCAACAAGCATCTGATGTTCGAGATGCTGTATCGCCAGATGAAATTCTCTTTGTTGTGGACGCAATGATTGGTCAAGATGCAGTCCGCACCGCGCAAGCATTTGCCGATGGAGTTGGATTCGATGCAGTGGTGTTGACCAAACTTGATGGTGATGCCAAGGGCGGCGCTGCACTTTCAATTGCCGAGATAACAGGGAAGCCAATTCTCTTTACTTCAACCGGCGAAAAACTCTCTGACTTCGATTACTTCTATCCAGACCGCATGGCTTCACGCATTCTTGGGATGGGAGATATCCAGACCCTTGCAGAACAAGCTAAGAAAGCGCTCGATGGTGATAGCGCAAAGCGATTAGAAGAGAAGTTTGCAACGGGTGAAGATTTCACTCTGGAGGATTTTCTTGAACAATTGCAAGCGATGAAGAAAATGGGCTCCATGACCAAGTTGCTTGGGATGTTGCCAGGGGCGAATAACGCGGCTATGAAGAAGCAGATTGACTCGCTTGATGATAAAGAATTGGTAAGAACTCAGGCCATTGTTCAATCAATGACACCTGAAGAAAGACGTAATCCCAAAGTTCTCAATGGCTCTCGTCGTTCGCGTATTGCACGTGGAAGTGGACGAACGGTTACTGAAGTGAATTCACTTGTGGACCGATTCTCTGCTGCGCAGAAAGTTATGAAGCAGATGCGCAGTGGTGGCGGAATGCCATCTGGAATGCGAATGCCGCCTGGTATGTCGCTTCCAACTGGAATGGGAGTTCCACCTGCGCCGGTGCGTGCCAATCAATCGGGAGCCCCCAAGAAGAAGTCAAAGTCAGGAAATCCTGCGAAAAGAGCGGCAGAAGAGGGGCGTTAGCAGCTCTAATTAGGCAACTCTTCGCGCACATGGCAATATTGGCCTCCTGTTCAAGAGCCCTCTACCTCTTGACCGGCACCTATTAACTAGAACTTCTTAAAACGCCTGGCATCCCACTCGGGCAGATTTTTGAACGTTCGCACGATTATGCAAGGAGAAAGCCTTCGTGGCCGTAAAGATTAGATTAGTTCGTTTGGGAAAGATTCGTACCCCGCACTACCGCATTGTTGTTGCAGATTCTCGTAAAGCTCGCAATGGTTTGAAGATCGAAGAGATTGGCCGTTATTCACCAGCTTCTGATCCATCATTGATTGAAGTTAACTCTGATCGCGCCCAACACTGGCTCAAGAGTGGCGCACAACCAACACCAGCTGTAGAGGCGCTTTTGAAAGTAACTGGAGATTGGCAGAAGTTCAAGGGACTTCCTGGTGCGGAAGGAACGTTAAAGACTCTTCCTCCACGCGCAGATAAGCGCGCGGCTTATGAAGCTGCAGTTAAAGCAGCGATGAATGAGCCAAAAGATGGAGCTACAACAATGAAGAAGCGCGCAGCTGAGAAGCTTGCCGCAAAGAGCGCTCCTGCTGAAGAAGTTACTGAAGCCGCAGCTCCGGAAGCAATTGCAGAAACAGTAGTTGAAGCTGCTGTCGAATCTGCGCCGGAAGTTGTTGCCGAAACACCAGCCGAAGCTCCAGCCGAAACTCCTGCTGAAACTCCAGCTGAGTAATTGCCGTGATGATTGACGAAGCACTTGAGCACCTTGTCAAAGGAATCGTTGATAACCCTGAAGAGGTAGTTATCTCTGAAAAAGAAGGACGTCGCGGAACAACTCTTGAAGTTCGCGTCCACCCTGAAGATATTGGCAAGGTAATTGGTCGTAATGGTCGAACAGCGAAAGCTCTGCGAACTGTCGTATCAGCACTTGCGGGACGTAGCGTTCGCGTTGATCTCATTGAGGCGGACGAAGCGCGCTAAACGCGCTCTTTTGCATTTGTTACTTGTAGTAGGTCGCATCGGTCGCGCACATGGAGTGCGCGGCGAAGCAACGATTGAAGTGCGCACTGATAATCCTGATGAGCGTTTTCAAATCGGCACAACTCTGCATACTGATCCGCACGACAAAGGTCCATTAAAAATACGTGATGCCAAAGTGCACAGTGGAACTTTGTTACTCTCATTTGTTGGAGTAGATGATCGAACCGCAGTTGAAAAATTGCGGAATGTTCTGCTTCTTGCCGAGATTGACCCATCTGAAGCAAATATCACTGAAGACGATTTCCATGTATCTCAGATAATCGGTTGCAAGGTTATTGATGGAGCTGGGAAAGATTGGGGGAGCGTTGTGGAAGTTCTGCAATTGCCGGCCCAAGACACTCTTGTGGTCAAGAGCGATTCGCGTGAGATTCTCATACCTTTTGTTCGAGCATTTGTTCCCGAAGTCAAAGTGCAAGAGAAAATTATCAAAGTAACGAATATTGAGGGATTGCTATGAAGATAACGGCTATCTCAATTTTCCCTGAGTACTTCGCGCCCCTAGAACTATCTCTCATCGGCAAAGCGCGAAATCAAAAACTCATCGACTTTGAAGCAATTAATCTCCGTGATTTCACTCACGACAACCATCACACCGTTGATGACACTCCATATGGCGGTGGAGCAGGAATGGTGATGAAACCAGAACCTTGGGGAGAAGCGCTTGATTCAGTAATCGCAGAAAGTTCAACAAGAAGCGTTGATCTGATCATTTTGACGCCGGCAGGAAAAAAATTCACTCAGCGCACTGCTGAAGAGATGGCGAATAAAGAACATCTGATTTTCGCATGTGGTCGATACGAAGGAATCGATGCTCGCGTTGCAGACTATTATCGAAATGTCTCGAAGGTAAAAGTCCATGAGATATCGATTGGAGATTACGTACTTAATGGTGGCGAAGTGGCTGCGCTTGTCATGATTGAAGCGATTTCACGACTCATTCCAGGCGTTATTGGAAATCCAGAATCTTTGACTGAGGAATCTCATAACGAGATCGGTGCGCTGGAATACCCAACATTTACAAAACCTGCGGAGTGGCGCGGTCTAACAGTTCCTGAGGTATTGATGTCGGGCAATCATGGACAAATTGCGCAGTGGCGCAGAGATGAAGCGATTCGTCGCTCGAAATTAGCTGAATGAGGCCCGTTACACGGGAATAATCGCGACACGCCGAGTGTTGGTCAGGACACAACGGAGAGATTTGGGCATTATCCGCCCGTATCCAGATAGCTAGCGAAAGTTTTAACTACAGATTGGTGGTGAGAGATCGATGGCAACTGATTACGACACGCCCCGAAAAACGGATGAAGAGTTACATGAGGAATCCCTTGAGGAGCTAAAAGCGCGACGTGCAGAGGCGCAATCAGGACAAGTTGATCTTGATGAAGAGGAAGCGGAGAACGTTGAACTTCCTGGCGCTGATTTATCTGGTGAAGAACTCGCCGTTCGCGTAGTACCTAAGCAAGAAAATGAATTTACTTGTTCACGTTGCTTTTTGGTTCATCACATTACACAACTTGCGCGTGGCGAAGGCGCCAAGGCAATCTGTAAGGATTGCGCTTAACTTTTTAGCGCTTCAGCAAACTGCTCGGGGGCCTTCGAGCTAACTAACCAGTACGGTGTTGGATCTCGGGGATCGTTAATTTCGATCTTCACTCCACGCTTTATCCAAAATCTAAATGCATGAAAAGCGCTGGGATTAATTCCAGCTCCACGTAAGTGGCGAAACTCATCGATAGAGAGGGTTATGACTTTTCCAAGATATTTCTTCTGAATTTTGGCTCTGCCTACGGATAAATATTCACCTTCAACGCGAGTGCGCAAGACCGTTATGAAAAACAGATAACAAGTAAAGAGAAGGGTCGAACCAGCGGCAATGAGAGCTGCTGCATTTCCAAGCCCTGCCCAAATTGCGATGATTATGGAAAGGTCAAGCCCCAAAATCAGCAACGTTAACCACCATGGCCAACGAATATTCTCTTCCCAAACGCGGCTTTGCATAGTGCGAGGTTACTTTGAAGTGTGCGTGGAGCGCTTCTCATAACAAGGTAATCTTCGCCCCATGTCGCGAGGTTTAAGTATTGTCGTTCCTGCCAGCGCTGTAGTTCCCGAACGCCACGTAGACGCGCCAGTTCCAGGAACACTTCTTGGTTCGCATAATCCAGATTGTTATGGTTGTGGAGCTTCCCACCCTGCGGGACTTCATCTCACTGCGTATTCCGGTGAGGGCATGACAGTCAACGCAAAGTTCACAGTAACCGATATGCATCAAGGAGCTCCTGGTCTTGCACACGGCGGATTGCTGTCATGCGCTTTTGATGAAGCGCTCGGCAAGTTGATGTGGTTAGTTCGCCAACCAGCCGTTACTGGAAAACTAGAAACCTCTTTTCTTGCTCCGGTTCCCGTTGGAACAACACTTTTTATTCAAGCTGAAATTATTGGTCAAGATGGCCGCAAGATTTATTGTCGAGCTGAAGGTCGAATTGGATCTGACGAAGGACAACTAGCAGTCGAGGCTGCCGCTATTTTTGTGATTGTCCCGATGGAGCATTTCATCGATAACGCACCTGAGGGCTTTCGTAATGTCCTTGCCGGACGTAAGGATCTCTCTATCGCTACCGAATTTGAAATTAATCCATGAAAGTATTGATTACTCGTTTAGATAGGGAGCTTCCAACTCCGCAATATGCAAAGCCTGGTGATGCAGGCGCGGATATCTATTCCCGTATCGATGCATCAATTGCGCCAGGAGAACGGGCCTTAGTTCCTACCGGTGTAGCAATTGCGATACCCGATGGGTTTGCAGCCTTCGCTCATCCACGTTCCGGGTTAGCAATCAAATATGGTGTTGGTATGGTCAATGCGCCAGGCACAATCGACGCGGGATATCGCGGAGAACTTCAGATCATCATCATTAATCACGATCTTAAGGAGACTTTTCATATCAAACGTGGCGATCGGATTGCCCAGTTAGTGTTCCAACGAGTTGAAAGAGCTGAGTTCGTTGAAGTTGAAGAACTTCCAGGATCAGATCGTGGCATCGGTGGATTTGGATCGACGGGGAGAGCATGAGCAACGAAGAAGATAAAGCAAAAATAGTTGCTGCGATGGGCGGAAAGAAAGGCCTGATTGATTCAGGACTTCCTGCGCTAGTTTTTCTCGTAGTTTTCAACTTCACTAAAGATGTTCGGCAGTCTTCATATGCCGCTCTGGGTTTATCGCTAGTTCTGACTGCACTTCGCTTAGCTCGTAAAGAAACAATTCAGCATGCAATTTCTGGGGTAATTGGAGTCGCAATTTGCGCTTGGCTTTCGAACCGAACGGGCAAAGCGGAAGATTTTTATCTACCAGGACTATGGACAAATGCGATTTATGGCGCGGTTTATCTTGTATCAATTCTTGTTCGTTGGCCAATTATTGGATTAATTATTGGTCCATTACTAGAAGAAAACTTACGTTGGCGGAAAGATCCCGTTCGTACCAAGGTTTATATGAAGGCAACCGCTCTATGGGTAGGCATGTTTGCGGTCCGACTCCTAGTTCAATATCCGCTCTATATCTCAGGAAATGTCAATGCACTAGGAACAGCGCGTTTGATTATGGGCTACCCGCTCTTTATCGCCGTAGCGTGGGCCACATGGATCGTAATTAAAAGTGGTCCAAAATTACGAGATGATTTAAGAGTCGTAAATTAAGAATTAATTTGCTACAAAGCAGCTCTTGAGTTTTTCCTCAGCTTTGGCACTTGCTACGAAAATCAATTCATCTCCAGCAGAAAATACATCATGCCCCGATGGCGTTATGACATGACTATCGCGAATAATGGCGGCAAGAGAAGCATCTTCGGGAAGTTCAACTTCTGCTACTGACTTTCCAATACAGATCGAGTTGTCAGGAAGAGTTAATTCGACAAGGTTTGCTTCTCCAGCTTTAAGCGAGAATAAACGGACGACATCACCAACAGAAACTGCTTCTTCAACGAGAGCGGCGATAATGCGCGGAGTAGATACTGCAACATCAACTCCCCAGGAGGAATCAAAGAGCCATTCATTTTTAGGATGATTAACGCGTGCCACGACTCGAGGAACTCCATATTCAGTTTTGGCAAGGAGTGAAGCGACTAGGTTTACTTTGTCATCACCAGTTGCAGCCACCATTACTTGGCAGATATCTAATTTGGCTTTATCCAAGGCGCTTATTTCACAGGCGTCAGCGAGGAGCCATTCAGCGGAAGGAACACTCTCCATCTTGAGAGCCTTCGGATTCTTATCAATCAGTAGAACTTGATGGCCGTTAGCAATCAGTTCTCGCGCAATTGCACGACCTGCGTTCCCTGCTCCAGCGATAGCGATTCTCATTAGTCGCCGCCTGGGGTTTGAGCTAAAGAGTTTTCGGTTGCTGTGAGATTTTTATCTTCCACCATGACGTGAACGACATCGCCTTCTTGAAGAACGGTATGTTCATTTGGAATAAGACCTTCACCTAAACGGGTAATAAATGCCACTCGAGCATCAGTGTGTTGTTCGATAAGTGAAACTGGTTTTCCATACCAATCGCGATGTAGTGGAACTTCAGCTAATTGCACTTTTCCAGAAGCATCTTGCCATTCAGATCGCGAACCTTGGGGAAGTAATCGACGCATGATTTGATCAGTGGTCCAGAGAACAGTTGCAACGGTAGGAATTCCAAGGCGTTGATAAATTTCGGCGCGCGCTGGGTCATAGATACGCGCAACAACACTGGCAACACCATAAGTTTCACGAGCTACGCGCGCTGCGAGAATATTCGAATTATCGCCATTTGAAACGGCAGCAAAGGCATCGGCTTTTTCAATACCAGCTTCAAGGAGAGTGTCTCGATCGAACCCAACGCCGGCAACTGTTAAGCCATTGAAATCAGCACCGAGTCTGCGGAACGCTTCGCGATCTTGATCAATTACTGCGACAGAGTGTCCAAGTGCTTGGAAGTCTTTTGCCAAAGTAGATCCGACGCGACCACAGCCCATAATGACTATATGCACAAAAGGAGAATTTACACCTTTAGGCTACGTACTCTGTAATCCACGCGAAGGATTGCGGCGAATTCAACCAATTAACCGGCGTTAGGAGTGATGATGCAGAGCGGCGACCGTGTCGAAGTTGATGTGACTGCAATCGCTCATGGTGGTCATTGCGTTGCGCGTCATGAAGGACAAGTTATTTTTGTGCGATATGCGATTCCGGGCGAGCGTGTTGTAGTGGAGATAACTGATGTATCAAAGTCTTTTGCCCGCGGAAATTGTGTGGAAGTAATCAAGCCTTCTCCACATCGCGTCTCACAACCTTGTAAGTACGCTCATGTAGGTGGTTGTGGCGGTTGCGATTTTCAGCATATTGAAATTTCACATCAACGAACTTTAAAAACTCTCATCATTAAAGAACAGTTCCAGCGCCTTGCTAAGCAAGAAGTTGAGGTAAATGTAGAAGAAGTGACCCCAACTCTGAACTGGCGCAACCGAATGGAGTTCTCAGTTTCTCAGAATGGAAAGCTTGGATTATTTGCGGCCCGAAGCTCGACAATTGTTGAGATTGATCAATGCCTCATCGCTAGTGAGGGAATGGATCTAGGTGAGATTAATCAACGCAAACTTCCTAGAGGCAAGAGAGTAGATGTTGCAATTTCATCACAAGGCGAGAAACAAATCGTCATCGAAGGTCGGGAAAACACTTCACTAATTCATGAGCATGTCGGCGGATTCACCTTTTCGCTTAACCCAATCTCTTTCTGGCAGAGCCATAAGAACGCGGCGGAACTGCTCTCAAAAGTGGTGAAGGAGTTTGCAACCCTCAAGAGTGGTGATCATGTATTTGATTTGTATGGTGGTGCCGGGCTATTTACTGCTGCCTTACTACCTGAAGTAGGTCCCGGTGGGCGTGTCACTCTCATTGAATCAGATGACAATGCGATCACCGATGCCAAGCGAAATTTTGCAACTGAAGATCGCGTCGAGGTCGTTCAGGGAAAAGTTGAGCGTTCGTTGCAGAAATATGTTGCCGCAAATGTTGTGGTGCTTGATCCGCCGAGATCTGGAGCTGGAGCTGCTGTCATCGAATCTGTCGTAGCACTCAAACCTCGTGCCATTGTCTACGTCGCTTGTGATCCAGCAGCGTTGGCTCGCGATACTGCCTATCTACGAGATCGCGGCTTTGTATTGGAGAAGATTCGAGCCTTTGACCTCTTTCCGATGACCGCCCATATGGAGTGTGTGGCGCGTTTCATGCCAGCCTAGGAATTTTGCATAAGGGCGCTAGCCGAATAGAAAAATCTTCAAGTTAGTATTCGCCCATGAGCAAAAACTCCTTTGGCGCGCGTACCTCTCTCGAAGTTTCTGGAAAGAGTTACGAAATTTTTGATATCACCAAACTTCCTGCGGCAGCAACGCTCCCGTTTTCTCTAAAAATACTTCTGGAGAACTTGCTTCGCACTGAAGATGGCGCCAACATCACCGCTAAGCAAATTGAAGCTTTAGCGTCATGGAATCCAGATTCCCAACCCGATACCGAAATTCAATTCACTCCTGCTCGCGTCATCATGCAGGATGTCACCGGAGTTCCTTGTGTTGTGGATTTAGCAACGATGCGCGAGGCGATCGCAGAACTTGGTGGCGATCCCAGCCGCGTCAATCCGCTAGCCCCTGCCGAACTTGTCATCGATCACTCAGTCATTGCCGATACTTATGGCACCAAGGACTCTTTTCAGCAGAATGTTGATATTGAATATGAAAGAAATCAGGAGCGTTATCGTTTCTTGCGTTGGGGGCAGAGCGCATTTGATGAATTCAAAGTAGTCCCGCCAGGAACTGGAATCGTCCACCAAGTGAATATTGAATATCTGGCTCGGGTTGTAATGACGCGCAGCGTCGAAGGTGTTGAGCGTGCATATCCCGACACAGTTGTTGGTACTGATTCACACACCACCATGGTCAATGGTCTAGGAGTTCTGGGTTGGGGAGTGGGAGGAATTGAAGCTGAAGCTGCGCTACTTGGCCAACCTGTTTCGATGCTCATTCCGAGAGTAGTGGGATTCAAATTAAAAGGCTCTCTGCCAGTTGGTACTACTGCTACAGATCTTGTTCTCACCATTACTGAAATGCTCCGCAAACACGGAGTAGTGGGTAAGTTCGTGGAGTTCTATGGTCCTGGCGTAAGCGCACTTCCAATGGCAAATCGCGCAACTATTGGAAATATGTCACCTGAATATGGTTCAACAGTCGCGATATTCCCGATCGATGAAGAGACCATTAAATATTTGGAATTAACCGGAAGAAATAAAGAACAATTAGCTTTAGTAGAAAAATACGCAAAGCTCCAGGGAATTTGGCACGATCCGAGCGCAACGCCACGTTATTCCGAGCATCTTGAGTTGGATCTTGCATCTGTTGTTCCTTCGATTGCCGGACCTAAGCGCCCACAAGATCGCGTTTCGCTGAGCGATGCAAAGACTGCATTTGCTAAAAGCGTTCCTGCATACCTTTCAGATAAGAGTGCACGAAATCCAGTTGATGTAACGGTAAATGCGCGAGCTGGTTCGGTTACTAATGGTTCTGTTGTTATCGCATCCATTACTTCATGTACCAACACTTCAAATCCAAGCGTGATGATTGGCGCTGGATTATTGGCAAAGAAGGCCGTTGAAAAAGGTCTGCAAAGTAAGCCTTGGGTAAAAACCACTCTTGCCCCTGGTTCCAAAGTTGTCACAAACTATTATGAGAAGTCTGGTTTAACTCCCTATCTAGAAAAGCTTGGCTTTAATCTCGTTGGATACGGCTGCGTTACATGTATTGGAAACTCTGGTCCGCTTCCTGTTGAAGTGAGTAAAGCTGTGAACGAGAACGATTTAGCAGTTGCCGCTGTGCTCTCTGGCAACCGTAACTTTGAGGGTCGTATTAGCCCTGATGTAAAAATGAATTATCTTGCTTCACCTCCATTGGTTGTTGCTTACTCAATCGCCGGTTCTATGGATCATGATTTCGATAAAGATCCACTTGGAAAAGATCCACAAGGCAACGATGTATTTCTCAAAGATATCTGGCCTAGCCCTTCTGAAATTCAAGCTGTCATTGATGGCGTCGTTTCTTCAGAGATGTTTAAGAAGGATTACTCAAGTGTCTTTGCGGGAGATCATCGCTGGACATCGCTCGCGACTCCTACTGGAAAAGTCTTTGAGTGGGATGCGAAATCAACTTATGTTCGTAAACCGCCTTATTTTGAGGGAATGCCGCGCAATCCAGTTCCGGTCACTGATATCAAGAACGCACGAGTTCTGGCCAAACTTGGCGATTCGGTAACGACGGATCACATTTCTCCAGCAGGATCAATCAAAGTTGATTCGCCAGCAGGAAAATATCTAGCTGATAATGGAGTAGCAAAAGCTGATTTCAACTCATATGGTTCACGTCGTGGAAATCATGAAGTCATGATTCGTGGCACATTTGCAAATATTCGTTTGAAGAATCTCTTACTGAACGGTGTTGAAGGTGGATTCACTAGAAATTTCCTTAACAATGGCGAACAAACCACAATCTATGAAGCATCAATGGCCTATCAAGCTGCGAAGGTTCCACTAGTAATTTTGGCTGGAAAAGAGTATGGCTCGGGCTCGTCACGCGACTGGGCGGCTAAAGGAACTGCGTTGCTCGGAGTTAAAGCGGTCATTGCAGAATCTTTTGAACGTATTCATCGTTCCAATCTCATCGGCATGGGAGTTCTTCCACTCCAATTTAATGATGGTGAGAGCGCAGAATCTTTAGGACTCACAGGTGAGGAAACCTTCTCCATTGAGGGAGTAACTGCTCTCAACGATGGTGGCATTCCTGCCAGCGTGAAGGTGACTGCAGGTGATAAGAGTTTCACCGCGAAGGTACGTATCGACACACCGGGCGAGGCGGATTACTACCGCCATGGTGGCATCATGCAGTACGTCTTGCGCTCTCTCATTTCCTAGTTCGCCGATACCATTACAACATGAAGTATCTGCCACGAATTAAATCGCCGGGTGACTTGGCGCGTTTTAGCGTGGCTGAACTCGATGAGCTCTCTCAAGAAATTAGAACATTCCTGATAGAGAAAGTATCTAAATCAGGTGGACATCTTGGACCCAATCTAGGAATTGTTGAATTAACTATTGCTATACATCGTGTCTTTGAATCACCACGTGATGTTGTGGTCTTCGATACTGGGCACCAAAGTTATGTTCATAAGATTCTTACGGGTCGAGCCGGTGGATTTGAAAAACTCCGGCAACGAGGTGGCATTGCCGGCTACCCGAATCGCAGCGAGAGCGAACACGATGTCATTGAAAATTCCCATGCCTCGACCGCACTTTCCTGGGCAGATGGAATTGCGCGTGGTTTCATGATTCAAGGCGAAACTGAAAGAACTGTTGTGGCGGTGGTCGGTGATGGATCACTCACAGGAGGTATGGCTTGGGAAGCCCTTAATAACATCGCTGCGTCAGAAAATCTTCGACTTGTGATTGTCGTCAACGACAACGAACGCTCTTATTCACCCACTATTGGCGGCGTAGCAACATATCTTTCAACTCTTCGCGCAACTAAGGGTTACGAGAAGTTTTTGGATTGGGGCAAAGGAGTATTAGAGAGAACTCCAGTCGTGGGTCAACCAATTTATGAAACTCTGCACGGTATGAAAAAAGGCATCAAAGATATTGTCGCCCCACAAGGAATGTTTGAAGATCTTGGTTTAAAGTATTTGGGTCCCGTGGATGGACATGACATCGCCGCTCTTGAGAAAGCCCTCTTGCAAGCAAAGAAGTTTGAAGGACCGGTTCTTGTTCATGCCATCACGGAAAAGGGGCGTGGCCATGCGCCAGCTTTACAAGATGAAGCTGAGAAGTTCCACGCTGTAGGCGTTGTAGACCCAGAAACGGGTGAGCCGCTCAGCAAAGGTGGAGCATCATGGACCAATATCTTCTCTGATTCTCTCGTTGAAATTGGACGCGAACGTAAAGATGTTGTCGCAATTACCGCCGCAATGCTCGGGCCAACCGGCCTTGATAGATTCCAAAAGGAATTTCCAGAACGTACCTTTGATGTTGGTATTGCAGAACAACATGCGACTACATCGGCCGCCGGCATGGCATTTACCGGGCTACATCCCGTTGTCGCGGTCTATTCAACATTTTTAAACCGCGCCTTTGATCAATTACTTCTCGATGTGGCGCTTCACAAAGCTGGTGTGACATTTGTTCTTGATCGAGCAGGCATTACTGGCGATGACGGACCTTCGCATCACGGTATTTGGGATCTTGCACTTACAGGAATAATTCCTAGCGCGCATGTTGCTGCGCCACGTGATGGGGTAAGACTTCGCGAACTTCTCCGCGAATGCGTTTCTATCTCCGGAGCGCCTTCCATTATGCGATTCCCTAAAGGAGCCGTCGCAAAAGAAATTCCAGCATTTGAACGACGTGATGGCATCGATATTCTCTATCGAGGAGAGAGCGCAGATATTTTGCTCGTCAGTATTGGCGCGATGGCCTCAGTTGCAGTCGATGCGGCCGCCCAGGCATATCGCGAAGGGGTAGGCGTGACAGTTATTGATCCTCGTTGGGTAAAGCCATTGCCAGCACAATCGCTGATCACATTAGCGCAACGTTATAAGCGCGTTGTGGTCTTGGAAGATGGCATTAAACACGGTGGAATCGCCAGCACAATTTCTGAAATCTTCCGTGAGAACGGGTTGCAGATTCCACTTCATTCCATTGGAGTTCCGTTAGAGTTTATCGAGCATTCCAAACGACAAGAGATCATGGATGATCTAGGAATTACTGTTCAAAACGTAACGCGTCAGCTTGTGGGTTGGGCTTCAGATGGAGTTAAGCAGGAAGCGATGCAACTCCATGCGGATGAAAACGCTGACCGCAAACCGCTTCACTAATTCCTTCTCGATCCAAGTACGGCAAAATTCCGCCAAGATGCATCGGCCATCCAGCGCCGAGCAACATACATAAATCAATTTCGGCAGGTGTTGCTACCACGCCTTCATTAAGCATCATGCGGGCCTCCTCAGCGAGAGCTTTGAGGGCACGAATTCTCACTTCATCCGACGTCGAAGCCTTTGTACCTTTTTCGATAAGTGCTACAGCTTCAGGATTTGGAGCGAGTTTTCCGGAGTCGTCCTTTACGTAGAAAGTTTTCACTCCTTGATCAACAAGTCGTTGCACGGTTGGGGAAACGCGATAACGAGGACCGAGATTTGCATTAAGAGTCTTGGAGACGTGAAGCGCCACGCCCGGGCCAACGAGACCAAAGAGTTCAAATGGTGACATTGGGAAGCCAAGTGGGCGAAGAGCATTATCTGCAACATCCGCCGGAGTTCCTTCGTCCATCGCATCTGTCACTTCACCCATAAATCGAGTTAAGAGACGGTTTACAACGAAACCAGGCGCATCCTTACAGATGATCATAGTTTTCTTAAGATCTTTGCCAACGTTGATTGCAGTTGCTGTCGTGGCATCATCAGTTTTTGAAGTACGCGCAACTTCTAGAAGTGGCATGACGGCTACTGGATTGAAGAAATGGAATCCAACAACGCGCTCCGGGTTCTTCAGCCCTTCGCCCATCTTTTCGACGGATAGTGAGGATGTATTTGTAGCAAGTACACATTCTGTAGAGATGATTGCTTCAAGGTCTTTGAAAAGTTTCTGCTTGATAGATAGCTCTTCAAAAACTGCTTCGATTATGAAATCGGCGCCAGCGAAGACTGATTGATCAACAGAACCGGTAACAAGTAGTGAAAGTCTGCGACCTGCTTCTTCATTAAGACGTTTCTTCTCGACTAACTTTGCAATTTCAGCATGTACCCATGCCACACCCTTATCAACGCGAGCTTGATCTAGATCTGTCATCACAACTGGAACTTTGAGGTTGCGCACCATCAATAGTGCGAGCTGCGAGGCCATAAGTCCGGCACCAACAATGCCGACCTTCGTGACTTTGCGCGCCAAAGCTGGTTTAGGAGCCCCTTCGACTTTCTTACGCTTTTTCTGCATCAAATTGAAGGCATAGAGTGAAGCGCGGAGTGGATTACCCATGACCAGGTTGGCAAGAATTTCATCTTCTGCATCAAAACCTTGATCAAGAGTGTTGGTTCGTGCGGCATAAAT